>OEKI01000422.1_pt1 | contig 9237 bp, 8 predicted proteins | sample 1503121 | NCBI WGS metagenome assembly OEKI01 (sample SAMEA104379569, study PRJEB20068) | metagenome | biome: 1000743; feature: 77; material: 1998 | place: USA | collected 2012 | depth 25 m | reverse complement strand
GTGGTGGGGTTCGTCACGCGCACATCCTCGCGCGTTCCGGCGTTCACGTCGAATGACGTATTGACATCTCTAATCGCTACGCTACCGTAGCGTATCGATAAGGGACGGGATGGACCGACCCGACACGCGATCGACGGAGCCTTTGCCATGACCGCCCAGCAGATCTACGCCCGCCGGTGGGGGACGCTCGGCGTCCTGTCCCTCAGCCTCGTGATCATCGGCCTCGACAACACGATCCTGAACGTCGCCCTCCCGACGCTCCAGCGCACGTTCTCGGCGAGCGCGGCGGAGCTCCAATGGATGGTCGACGCCTACGTCCTCGTCTTCGCGGGCCTGCTGCTGACGATGGGCGCACTCGGTGATCGGTTCGGCCGGGCGCGCGCCCTGCAGGTCGGCCTATTGATCTTCGCCGCCAGCTCGATCGGCGCGACATTCGCCACCAGCGCCACGCAGCTGATCGTCGCCCGGATCGCGATGGGCATCGGCGGCGCGCTGATCATGCCGTCGACGCTGTCGGTCATCGTCAACGTCTTCCCGCCGGCCGAGCGCCGCCGCGCGATCGCGGTCTGGGCCGGTGTGTCGGGGCTGGGTGTCGGCCTTGGGCCGCTCATCGGCGGGCTGCTGATCGAGAACTTCACCTGGAGCGCGGTCTTCCTGGTCAACGTCCCGATCGCCGTCCTGGCCCTCGTCCTCGGGTGGTTCCTCGTGCCGGAGAGCCGCGACCCGTCGGCGAGCTCGCTCGACCTGCCAGGTGCCGCGCTCTCGATCGGCGCGGTCTCCACGCTCGTCTACGGGATCATCGAGGCGCCGTCACAGGGTTGGACCGACCCGGTGATCCTCGCCGCGTTCGGGATCGCCGCCGTCCTCGGCGTGATCTTTGCGTGGCGCGAGACCCACACGGACGAGCCCATGCTGGACCTCGCTCTCTTCCGAGACCGTCGGTTCACCGCCGGCGCGCTGGCGATCGCGCTGACGTTCTTCGCGATGTTCGCCGTGATCTTCGGCCTGACCCAGTACCTGCAATTCGTGCTCGGCAAGACCGCCCTGGAGGCCGGGACGCTCATGGTGGCGCTGGCCGTCGGCATCCCGTTCGGCGCTCGGATGAGCATCAAGGCGACCGAGCACGTCGGCGTCCGACGGGTGGTCTCCGCCGCGCTCGTCGGCGTGGCGATCGTCCTGCTCACGCTCACCCAGTGGACGCCAACGACCGATCCGCTGATCGTCGTGGCGACGCTGTTTCTCCTTGCCGTCTGCATGGCCAACGTGATGGCGCCGTCCACGGGCTCGGTGATGGCCGCCGTCCCCGAGGCGAAGGCCGGTGTCGGCTCGGCGATGAACGACCTGCTCCGCCAGCTTGGTGGGGCCCTGGGGATCGCCGTGATCGGCTCGGTGATGAACACCGTCTATCGCGACCAGATGGCTGACGTCATCGCCCCGCTGCCCGCGCAGGCGGCCGCGCTGGCGGGCGACTCGGTGGGCGCCGCGATCGCGATCGCAGGTCGTCTGGGCGGGGCGGCGGGCGACGCACTGGCCACGGCGGCCCGCGGCTCGTTCGTCGACGCACTTCATGTCGCGGCCGTGGTCGCGGCCGTGGTCGCGGTCGGGACCGCCGCCTTCGTGGCACGGGCGATGCCCGCCGACACGGTCGGCGAGCTGGGCCACACCATGCCTTCTCCATCGACCGAAGGAGCGGCTACCCTCAGCCGGTGACCAGCGCCACCCGATCATCGACCCGGGCTGCGTCGCCATCCGTGGCCGGCCCGGGTCGCGGCCGCCCTCGTCACCCGGCCACGGACGGGGCGATCCTCGAGGCGACGTTCCGTCAGCTGGTCGAGGTCGGCTACGGCGGTCTCTCGGTCGAGTCGGTCGCCGCGAGCGCCGGCGTCGCCAAGACGACGATCTACCGGCGCTATCCGACGAAGCGCGACCTGGTCATCGCGGCACTCCAGATGGAGCTGCCGTTCCCGGGCGGGCTCCCGCCCGCGACGGACACCAGGTCGGCGCTTCGGGCGGTCGTCCAGGTCATCGTCCACGCGATGGTGGACAGCGGCGCGATCCGAATCCTCGGCTCGCTGCTCGTCGAGGCCAATCGCGAGCCGGACCTCCTGGCGCTGTTCCGGGAGCGCCTGCTCGAGCCGCGGCGCGCCTTCGTACTGGGACTGCTCGAGCGCGGGATCGAGCGCGGGGAGGTCCGTCCGGACATCGATCCGCTCGTCGTCACGGAGATGATGGCCGGCGCGATCTTCGGCCACCACGCGATCCTCGGCCAGGCGACGAGCGATGCGTGGCTCGACGCGCTGATCGCCCACGTCTGGGCTGCGATCCGCGTGCCGTCGTGACGCGTCCGATCCGCATCGGCGTCCAGCTCCCCGAGGTCGAGCGCGAGGTCCGTTGGCCGGAGCTGCTCGACATGGCCCGCGCCGTCGACGATCTCGGCTTCGACGGCCTGTGGGTCGGCGAGCACCTCCTCTACCGCTGGCCGAACCGCCCCGCCCGCGGGCCGTGGGAGGCGTGGACGCTCATGGCAGCGCTGGCGGCGGTCACGAGCAACGTCACGATCGGCCCGCTCGTCGCCTGCACGAGCTTCCACAACCCGGCACTCCTCGCGAAGCAGGCCGCGACGATCGACGAAATCGCCGGCGGCCGCTTCGTGCTGGGACTCGGGGCGGGCTGGAACGAGACGGAGTTCCGGGCGTTCGGCTTCCCGTTCGATCAGCGGGTCGCCCGGTTCGAGGAGGCGTTCACGATCATCCGGACGCTCCTCCAGGAGGGCGCGGTCGACTTCGAAGGTCGCTTCTACCAGGCGCGCGACTGCGAGCTCCTGCCGCGGCCACGGCCCGGGGGACCGCCGCTCCTGATCGGCTCGAACGGCCCGCGGATGCTCCGGATCGCCGTGCCGCACGCGGACGCGTGGAATACCTGGTATGTGGACACCCAGAACACGCCGGCCGGCGTCGCTCCGCTGAACGCGATCGTCGACGAGGCATGCCGAGACGTCGGCCGCGACCCGGCCGAGATCCGCCGAACCGTCGCGGTGCACATGCGGCTGCCGGGCGGCACGGGCCGGACGATGGGCAACGACGCGACGGCGAGCCGGATTGCGCCGGTGGAGGGCTCGCCGGAGGCAATGGCCGAAGAGCTCCGGGCCTACGCGGCGGCCGGCGTCCACGAGATCCAGGCGGTCCTCGACCCAATCGATCGCGCGTCGATCGAGCGATTCGCACAGGTGGTCCCACTCCTCGACAGGGGCTGACAGACCTGCCCCGAGAGGTACTAACGTAGGGCTCAATGTTGCGAACCCCAGTGCTAGCATGCCGCCGGCGATGCGACATTCGAATCAGTTCGCGCGGGGGCGGGGGCTGCCGACCGGGGTGGTCGGCCTCGCCGTGTCCGTCGTGATGACACTCCTCGTCGCCTGCGGCGGCTCGAACGCGACGCCACCCCCCTCGGCGCAGCCGACGCCCGTCGTCACGCCGGATCCACACCTGACGGACCCCGTGACCGCGGACGCGATCTTCCTCGCGCTCCAGCGCGGCAAGATCCCGTTCACCACGAACAACGCGATCCTTGGTCACGGCAATGAGCCGCTCATCAAGCAGATCAACATGAACCTCGGCGGCTGGCCGCTCCGGATCGTCCAGTTCCGATCGTCGGCCGACCGCGAGAAGCTGATGAGCTGGGTGGCCGGCGAGAAGCCCGGCCGCGACGAGCCGCCGTTCGCGTTCGCCGCGTTCAACATCGTGATCCAGTACGGTCCGATCAGCGTGCGCGCGCCGGGCGTCCCGCCCTCGGACCGGCAGGCGTTCGCGACCCAGATCGTCGATGTCCTCGATCCGCTCCTCTGGCCGCTGGAGCAGCACTCCGTCGTCGCGATTCCGGCCCGGACGCCCGCGCCGACGCCCGCGCCCGTCGTCTCGGCCGCGCCATCCAAGGCCCCCGCCCCGGCAAAGAGCGCGAAGCCGAGCCCCAAGCCGTGACCGGGCAGCGCCGAACGCCCGGCCGTGCCGGCGAGGACGTGTCGGAGCTGGACAAGCGGATCATCGAGCACCTCCAGCAGGACGGCCGTCGGCCCTTCACCCAGATCGCCGCCGACCTCGGCGTCTCCGAGGCGGCCGTCCGCGCCCGGACGAACCGTCTCGTGGACAGGGGGATCCTCCAGGTCGTCGGGGTCACGGATCCGCTGAAGCTCGGCTTCCAGCAGATGGCGATGATCGGGATCCGCTGCGAGGCGGATCGCCTGATGGACGTGGCGGCGAAGTGCGCCGACATGCCCGAGGTCGACTACGTCGTGATCACCGCCGGGACGTACGACATCCTGATCGAGACGGTCTGCGAGGACAACGAGGGATTGCTCCGCTTCCTCGCAGAGCGCCTGCGGACGATCGACGGGGTGCGCGAGACGGAGACGTTCGTCTATCTGCGCATGGTCAAGCAGTCGTACCAGTGGGGGACCCGCTAGGTCCCTCCGCCGGCGCGGTGCGCCGCCGCCCCGGAATTGCTTCCTTGTAACCCTCCCGCCCGGACCAAGGGGTCGACCCCAGCGAGCGACCGGCTACGATGCGGCCAATCGGGAAGCGTGTCCCCCGCCGCCTGATGAGGTCCGAGCGTGCCGGTGGAGCCGGTCCAGACGTTGATCCTGCTCGCCGTCATCGCCAACCTGGCGGTGATGGGGAGTGTCGTCCTGCCGCCCCTCCTCGGCAGGCGTGGGCCGCTGCCCACCACGGCGACGCCGATCGACCCGACCGATCCCCGGACCGCGGAGCTCGCCGCCGCCCTCGGTGACCGCGGCCTCGAGCTGGAGGATCCTGGGGGCGTCTCGCCGGGCGCCTACGACCGGGTCGTCCGGATCGTCTCCTGGGTCTTCATCCTGGCGACAACGACGATCGTCGCGCTGACCCGCCTCTGGATCGACACGCAGCCGGCGATCTTCGCGCTGCTGGCGGCCGCCGGCCTGTTCGTCCTGGTCGTCCACGACCTGCTGCCGGTCGGGGCGCTGGGCACCGCGAAGTTCGTCCTCGAGGGCAGCGTCGCGATCACGTTCGCGACCCTCCTGATCGTCCTGACCGGCCGCGACCAGAGTCCGTTCTTCTTCACGTTCCCGCTGATCGTCGGTGGCGCCGCGCTCGTCGTGTCGCCGCGGGTCACGTTCGGCCTGGCCGCGGCCGCGTGCATCGCCTACATCATCGCGATCGCGCCGCCAGGGTCGGGCGGGATCCCGCCGCAGACGGTCGCCGTCGTCGGGATCAACATCACGGCGCTCGTCTTGCTGGCGTACGTGGCGATGGTCATCGCCCGCGAGCAGCGCCGGGCGCGGGACGCTGCGATCCGCCTGTCGACGATCGATCCGCTGACCGGCCTCTTCAACCGCACCTTCTTCTTCGCGGCCGTCGAGCGGGAGATCGCGCGGAGCGCCCGATCGGGCCGCGGCTTCTGCCTGCTGATGATGGATCTCGACGAGCTGAAGCTGATCAACGACCGCCACGGCCACTTCTTCGGCGACCGCGTGCTACGCGGCGTCGGCGAGGTGATCCGGTCCGGCGGCCGGCGGATCGACACCGCGGCCCGCTACGGCGGCGACGAGTTCGTCGTGCTCCTCCCGGAGACCGATCCGACCGGCGCCTACGTCCTGGCCGAGAAGATCCGCCAGGAGGTCGCCGAGCTGCGCGTGCCGGTGGGCGCGAGTGCGATCCACCCGTCGGTGTCGATCGGCGTCGTGAGCTACCCGGACGACGGCCGCACGAGCGACGAGCTGATGATCACGGCTGACACCTCCATGTACCGCTCGAAGCGGGCCGGCAAGAACCGCGTCACCGGCGTCCCGGTCGAGGCGACGGATGGCGTCGGGGAACCGGTGTTCGACACGGGCGCCGCCGACGTTGCGGTGGACACCGCCGCCGTCGTTCCCGAGGACCCCGCCTCGTCCCCCGCCGCCATACCGGCGGACGGGCCCGCCGCCGAGGCGCCCACCCGGCCGGCGGCCGCTCCGGCGGCGGTCAAGGTCAGTCGCTCGCGCAAGCGCGCCGACGACTCGGTGTAGGATCGGCCGGATGGCCGATCAAGAGGGCCGGCACGCCGGCGACGTCACCCCGCGCGGCTTCGCGACCCGGGCGATCCGTGCCTCTCATCGCCTGCCCGTCGTCAACCAGTCGCCGACGTCGGTCCCGATCTACCAGACGGTCACGTTCACGACCGCCGACGCCGCGGAGCTGGGCGCGGTCACGAATCGCCAGGTCCCCGGCTACTCGTACGGCCGGCTCGACAACCCGACGGTTGCCGCGTTCGCCGGCGCGGTGGCGGAGCTCGAAGGCGCCGAGGCGGGCTTCGCCTTCGCGACCGGGATGGGCGGGATTCACGCAGCGCTGGGCACGCTGCTTTCGGCGGGCGACCGCATCGTCGCCACGCAGTCGTCGTACGGGACGACCCGCGCGCAGCTCGTCAACGTCTTCGGCCGGCTGGGCATCACCGTCGCCTTTGTCGACGTCACCGACCTGGCCGCCGTCGAGGCTGCCCTCGCCGCGGCCCCGACCCGTGTCCTCTACGCTGAGACGATCTCGAACCCGACGATCGTCGTCGCGGACCACGCGGCGCTCGCCGAGCTCGCCCATCGCTACGGCGCGACGTACGTCGTCGACAACACCTTCGCGTCGCCGTATCTCTGCCGTCCGATCGAGCTGGGGGCAGATCTCGTCTGCGAATCCGCGACGAAGTACCTGTCCGGCCACTCCGACGTCATGGCCGGCGTCGTCGTCGGATCGGCGGCGCTCATCGGCCGTGTCCGCGACTACGAAGTCGACACGGGGGCGAGCCTCGACCCGCATGCGGCCTTCCTCGCGATGCGCGGCCTGTCGACGCTGGCGCTCCGGATGGAGCGCCACTCAGCGACGGCGGGTGCGCTCGCCGCGTGGCTGGAGCAGCAGGACGGGGTCAGCCGCGTCTGGCATCCGAGCCTGCCGACCCATCCGCAGCACGCGGTCGCGTCTCGCCAGCTTGCCGCGGGCGGCGGCATGCTCGCCTTCGAGCTCGCCGGCGGCCGAGCGGCCGGCGAGGCGATGATCGACACGCTGACGATCCCCGCTCGGACCGCCTCCCTCGGCAGCGTCTTCTCGATCGTCACGCACCCGCCGTCGACGACGCACCGCCAGCTCGACGACGCGGCGCTCGCGGCGGCGGGGATCACGCCCGGCCTGCTCCGCTGCCACGTCGGCCTCGAGGACCTCGACGATCTGGTGGCGGACTTCACTCGAGCGCTCACGGCCGCCGTCGCCGCAACCCCAGCCTCGTCCGGGTCGTCACAGCGCACGCCGGCCGCCGAGCCCGCGACCCGACCCGAACCGACCCCCGTCTGATCCTCCGGAGGACCGCGCGATCGCCAGCCCCGTGACCACGTGGGCCGAATCGGCCCGGCCGCCCGCGCCCGACGTCTTCGAGCGGATCGGCCGGACCGTCCTGCGCCTGTTCACCTCCGTCGACTTCGCGGTCACGCAGATCATCGTGCTGTCGCTGCTCGCGGTCGTCGGGATGACGATCCGCCAGCTGCCGACGTTCGCGTTCCGGTCCGCCGGCGACTACGAGACCGCGATGGCCGATATCCACGCGCGCTACGACCCGGTGTTCGGCCGCGGCCTGGTCGACGCGATGGAGCGGCTCCAGGTCTTCCACATCTTCTCGTCGACCTGGTTCACGATCGGGCTGGTCGTCCTCGTCGTGTCGATCGTCGTCTGCACGCTGGAGCGGACGCCGAAGCTGTGGCGGCAATCCGCGGAGATCCGCGTCGTCCAGCCCGAGGCGTTCTACGACCCCGAGCTGCCCGATCGGGCGGCGATGACGGGCGTCACGGCGGCCGACGTCCGGGCGGCGCTCCGCCGCGAGGGGTTCCACGTCCGCGAGGCTGAGGTCGACGGCGTTCAGTTCCTGTACGGCGACCGCCATCGGTGGACGAAGCTCGCGACCTTGTTCACGCACCTCGGGCTGATCCTGTTCCTCGTCGCGGCCGTGGTCACGTGGCGGCTCGGCGACGAGCAGGGCCTGCTGATCGCCGAGGGCGACTCGCTGACCGTCCAGCCGATCGGCACGCCGGACCTCCTCGTCGTGAAGAACTACGACTTCCAGGCGCCGGGGCTCCTCGAAACGGGCCAGCCGACGGACTTCACGACCGACCTCGGGATCTTCCAGAACGGCCAGGAGGTGGCCCGCAAGTCGATCCGGGTCAACGAGCCGCTCGCGTACGGCGGCTACACGTTCCATGAGAACGGCTTCGGGATGGCGCCGAACCTCCTGATCAGCGACGCCTCCGGAAAGCCGCTCTGGGACGGACCCGTGCCCCTGACGGAGCGAGCCGCCGACTTCCCCTACGGCACGCTCGCCGTGCCCGGCCGCGATCTGGGCCTGGAGCTGCTGCTCGCGAACGACAACGGCGTGCCCAGCCTGCTCGCGCTGCCATATCGCGTCGTCGGCACGGAGACCGACGGGACCCCGAAGGTCCAGCGCCTCGACCCGGTCGCCGTCGGCGTCGGCGAGGCTCGGGTCCCCGCCGGCCTCGACTTCTCGGTGGGCCTCCGATCGCTCGGCCAGTACGTGATCGTCATCGCGAAGAAGGACCCGGGACAGGGGATCGTCTGGGCGGCGTTCGGCTTCCTGATCGCGGGCATCGCGATCACCTTCTACCTGCCGCGGCGTCGGATCTGGGCACGGCTGGCGCCGGACGGAGCGCTGGCGATCGTCGCGCGGTCGGATCGCTACGTCGACGTCGAGCGTGAGTTCGGCCGGCTGCTCGACGACCTCGTGGCGCGGCGGCAAGCGACCCGGGGCAGTCCCGCGTAGGCCTCCGCGCGACGTCGCCGTCGCCCACAATCGACGACGTGGCGACTCTCGAGAGCCTGCGGGCCGCGGTCCTGCCGAGCGCGCGCTGGCTGACGCCCGGCTCCGAGACGGCGGGCTCGCCCGCGCGCACCCGCGATCTCGCGTGGGTCCGGCTGATGCGTGCCCGCGTCCCCGCCTTCGACGCCCTGGAGGCCGGCGACCTCGTGATCGTCCCGGTCGGGGCGCTGGCGGTGGTCGCGCCCGACGACGATGGGGTTGGCGCCCTCGTCCGGGGGGCTGCCGGGGCCGAGATCGGCGGGATCGTCCTCGTCGCGGATCCGGGTGGCGGTCAAGGGGCTCGCGTGGAGGGCCTCATCGGGGCAGCCGCGGCCGCGGGAATCCCGGTCATCGACGCCGGGCCTGGCGATCCGGCGGCCA
>OEKI01000330.1_pt1 | contig 9254 bp, 5 predicted proteins | sample 1503121 | NCBI WGS metagenome assembly OEKI01 (sample SAMEA104379569, study PRJEB20068) | metagenome | biome: 1000743; feature: 77; material: 1998 | place: USA | collected 2012 | depth 25 m | reverse complement strand
ACGGCGGCGACGACGGACTCGATCAGCTGCAGGCTGACCAGTGGCCGTGCACCATCGTGCACGAGGACGACGCGATCACCCGCCCCGTCAGGACCGGCCGCGACGAGCTCGCCGAGAGCCCCGATCCCCGCGGCGACGGAGTCCTGCCGACGGGCGCCGCCAGCGACGACGTCGGCGACCTTCGGCGACAGCCAGGATGCGTCCCGGATCCGCTCGACCCGGTCCGCGGCGGTGACGACCACGATGTCCTCGACGAGCGGGCTCGACGCCAATCGGTCGATCGTCCAGGCGAGCAAGGGCCGACCCCCGACGTTGGCCTCGAGCTTGTCGCTCCCGAACCGCTGCGACGATCCGGCCGCGACCACGACGACGTCCGCGTGACCGCGCGCCATGCGTCAGTCGAGTCGCGGCTGGGCGAAGATCATCCGGCCGGCCACGGTCTGGAGAACGCGGGTGACGGCCACGTCGAGGTCCTTGTCGATGTACCGCACGCCGCCCTCGACGACGATCATCGTGCCGTCGTCGAGGAAGCCGACGCCCTGGCCCGCCTCCTTGCCCTCCTGGATCACGCGGACCCGGAGCTCCTCGCCCGGCAGGACGGCCGGCTTGACCGCGTTCGCCAGCGAGTTGATGTTCAGGACGCGGACGCCCTGCAGCTCCGCGACGCGGTTCAGGTTGTAGTCGTTCGTCAGGATCGCCTTCGAGCGCACCCGGGCCAGCGCGACGAGCTTCGCGTCGACCTCGGCGATGTCGGGCAGCGGCTCGTCGATGATCTCGATCGGCGTCGGCGAGTCCTTCTGCATCTTGGCCAGGATCTCGAGGCCACGGCGGCCGCGATTGCGCCGCAGGGTGTCGGAGCTGTCGGCGATGTGCTGGAGCTCGTCGAGCACGAACTTCGGGACGACGAGCGTCCCGTAGATGAAGCCGGACTCGACGATCTCGGCGATCCGGCCGTCGATGATCGCGCTCGTGTCGACGACGATGTGGGGGTTGCCACTCGTCCCGCCGCGCTCCGCTTCGGGCACCGGCCTCCGGACGATCCCGATCGCCTCTGCGGCGATGATGAGATCCTCCCGCTTCGCGACGGTCAGGCCGAGCATCCCGAGTCCGAGGAAGATCGACGTCCCAACGGGCAGCCACGTCCCGAGCGGATCGGGGAAGGCCGCCAGCGGCAGGCCGAGCAGCAGCCCCATCAAGAGCCCGATGAGGAGGCCGACGACCGCCGTGACGAACTCCGCGGTCGACAGCTGCTCGATCTGGCGGATCAGCCACGCAGCCGGAACGACGGTCAGATACGGCAGGATCGCGAACCCGACGACGACCCAGGCGACGACCCACGCCGCGAGCAGCCAGCCCCCGTTCGCCGACTGTTCGAAGAGCTGGGCCGAGGCCGCCAGAGCGAGCCCCACGAGTCCGCCGAGGGCGGCCCCGAGGAGTCGGATGTTGCGGATCACGTTGTCCTCGCGTCGTCCCTCTCGGGGCGTCGTTGCCCGTCGCCCTCGATCGCGCTGAAGCCTCCGCACCTTAGCATCGAGCCGACCCCACCGCCACGCCTCGGGACCGCTCCGGACCGCCCACCAGGGCGGCCTCGATTGCCTCCCGCAGGCTCCCGACGGCGACGATCTCCAGACCCGCGATCTCCGGCGCCGGGGCGCCGCGCGACAGCCGCGGGACGATGGCCCGGGAGAACCCCAGGCGGGCTGCTTCTCGCAGGCGCCGTTCCAGGCCGGCGACGCTCCGCAGTTCCCCAAGGAGCCCGACCTCGCCGATCGCGACCGTGCCCGGCGCGACCGCTCGGTCGCGGAGCGAGGAGGCGAGGGCGATCGCCAACGGCAGGTCGAGACCTGGCTCGTCCACGGCGAGACCGCCGGCGAGATTGACGTAGACGTCGTGGCTGGCGAGGCCGATTCCGGCGCGACGCGCCAGGACCGCCACGAGGAGCGCGACGCGGTTCGGGTCGACGCCGCTCGTCGTCCGCCGGGGCGTCCCACCGGGGCCGGCGGCGACCAGACCCTGGACCTCGACGAGCAGTGGCCGCGAGCCCTCCAGCGTGGGGGCGACGACGCTGCCAGGCGCCGGCCCGTCGTGCTCCGCGAGGAACGCGCGAGCCGGATCCGCGACCTCGGTCAGGCCGCCATCGCCCATCTCGAAGACGCCGACCTCCTCGGTCGATCCGAAGCGGTTCTTCGTGGCACGGAGCAGGCGGACCGCCGCGTAGCGGTCGCCCTCGAGCGTCAGCACGGCGTCGACCAGGTGCTCGAGCGTCTTCGGGCCGGCGATCGAGCCGTCTTTCGTGACGTGTCCAACGAGCACGACGGCAATGCCATTGGGCTTCGCCAACTCCATCAGCCGGAGGGCCGCACCGCGGACCTGGCCGACGCTTCCCGCTGGGCCGTCGAGCTCGTCGACGGTCGCGGTCTGCACGGAGTCCACGACGAGGAGCGCCGGCAGTGGCGCGACCGACGCGACGTCCGCGATCCGATCGATCGACGACTCCGCCGCGATCCGGATCCCGGCCGCGGCCCCTCCCAGCAGCCCGAGCCGCTCCGCCCGAAGGCGGACCTGCGCGGCGGATTCCTCGCCGGTCGCGTACAGGACCCGCTCGGGTCCGACGCGTGTGGCGATGCCGGCAGCAGCCTGGAGCAGGAGCGTCGACTTGCCGATCCCCGGCTCGCCACCCACCAGGACCAGCGACCCCGGCACGAGACCTCCCCCGAGGACGCGGTCGAGCTCGTCGATCCCGACCGGCAGGCGAGCGTCGTGCTGCTCGCCAACGTCGGCGAGGCGAGTGGCGGTGGTGCCCCCAGCCAGACCCGGCCCGACCGCGACGCGCGCGGGCCGCGGCTCAGGACGGACGACCGTCTCGACGAGGCTGTTCCACGCGGCGCAGGCGCGGCACTGGCCTTCCCAGCGGAGGAAGGCCTCGCCACACGACTGACAGACGTAGCGCGTCGCGGCGCGCCCGGGAGCCTTGCTCATGCCGGACGCCGCCGCAGGGGGCCGGCGGTCAGGCCTCGACCGGGGTCAGCGGCTCGGCAGCGTGGATGTCGAGGCCGGCCTCCGGGTCGCGGTCGACGACGATCGTCGTGCCCGGCTCGTACTTGCCGAGCAGGAGATGCTCGGCGAGGACGTCCTCGACCATGTTCTGGATCACCCGGCGGAGCGGCCGCGCCCCGTACGCGACGTCGTAGCCGAGCTTGATGATGTGCTCCTTCGCCGCGTCCGTGACCTCGAGCGACATCTGCTGCGCTCGGAGCTGGTCGCGGACCCGGGCGAGCATCAGGTCGACGATCTTCGTGATCTCTTCGACCGTTAGCGAGCGGAACACGACCGTCGCGTCGATCCGGTTCAGGAACTCCGGCCGGAAGTTGTTCTTCAGCTCGGCCGCGACCTTCTCCTTCATCACCTCGTACGAAGCCTCGGCCTGCGACTCCGCGCTCTCGCCGCGGTTGCGGAAGCCGAGCGACGAGTTCGTCTGGAGCTGCTTCGCGCCCAGGTTCGAGGTCATGATGATGATGCAGTTCCGGAAGTCGACCCGGCGTCCCTTGGCATCGGACAGGTGCCCGTCCTCCAGGATCTGGAGGAGGATGTTGAAGACCTCCGGATGGGCCTTCTCGACCTCGTCGAGGAGGACGACCGCGTAGCTCTTGCGGCGGACCGCCTCGGTCAGCTGGCCGCCTTCGTCGAACCCGACGTAGCCGGGAGGGGCCCCGACGAGCCGGCTGACGTTGTGGCGCTCCATGAACTCGCTCATGTCGATCTTGATGAGCGCGTCCTCGCTGCCGAACATGAACTCGGCGAGCGCCTTGGCCAGCTCGGTCTTCCCGACGCCGGTCGGGCCGAGGAAGATGAACGAGCCGATCGGGCGCTTGGGATCCTTGAGCCCCGCGCGGGCCCGGCGGACGGCCTTCGAGATGATCTCGATCGCCTCCTGCTGCCCGATCACCCGGTCGTGGAGGGCGTCTTCCATGTGGAGGAGCCGCTCGGACTCCTCCGCCGCGATCCGCGTGACCGGGATCCCGGTCCACATCGCGACGACCTGGGCGATCTCTTCCTCGTCGACGGTCGGCTGGTCGCTGGAGACCTGCGACTGCCACTCGGCACGCTGCGTCTCGACGGACTCGCGGGCGGTCGCCTCCGCCTCGCGCAGGCGGGCGGCCTCTTCGTACTCCTGGTTGTTGATCGCCGCGTCCTTCTCCTTCGTGACGCGGTCGAGCTCCTTCTGCGCCTCCCGGAGCGCCGGCGGCGCGGAGGCGTGGCGGAGCCGGACGCGTGACGCCGCCTCGTCGATGAGGTCGATCGCCTTGTCCGGGAGGTGGCGGTCCGTGATGTAGCGGCTCGACAGGTCCGCGGCGGCCTTCACCGCGTCGTCCGTGATCGAGACCTTGTGGTGCTGCTCGTAGCGCTCGCGGATCCCCATGAGGATGTCGACGGTCTGCTCGAGCGTCGGCTCCTCGACCATCACCGGCTGGAAGCGGCGCTCGAGGGCGGCGTCGCGCTCGATGTACTTGCGGTACTCGTCGAGCGTCGTCGCGCCGATGCACTGGAGCTCGCCCCGGGAGAGCGGCGGCTTGAGGATGTTCGCGGCGTCGATCGCGCCTTCCGCGGCACCGGCCCCGACGAGCGTGTGCAGCTCGTCGATGAAGAGGACCGCGTCGTTGGTGTTGCGGAGCTCCTCGATGATCTTCTTGAGCCGCTCCTCGAACTCGCCGCGGTACTTCGTGCCGGCGACGAGCGAGCCGATGTCGAGCGTCAGGACCCGCTTGTTCAGGAGCGTCTCCGGGACGTCGCCGTTGATGATCCGGTGGGCCAGGCCCTCGGCGATCGCCGTCTTGCCGACGCCCGGCTCCCCGATCAGCGCGGGGTTGTTCTTCTGGCGTCGCGAGAGGATCTGGATGACCCGCTCGATCTCCTTCTCCCGGCCGATGACCGGATCGAGCTTGCCGGACCGGGCGAGCTCCGTGAGGTTGATACCGAGCTGGTCGACGGTCGGCGTCTTGCTGGCGCGTTTCGTCTCCTGGGCGGGCCCGGCCGACGAGCTCTGCGACAGGACGCGGATGACTTCGTGGCGGACCTTGTCGAGGTTCACGCCGAGGGACTCGAGGACGCCGGCGGCGATGCCCTCGCCTTCGCGGACGAGGCCCAGGAGCAGGTGCTCCGTGCCGATGTAGTTGTGGTTGAACCGCTGCGCTTCGTCCTGCGCCAGCGTCAGGACCTTTCGCGCGCGATCCGTGAACTTGTCGAAGCGGTCCATGGAGTCGAACGTCTGTTTCCTTGCGTGCGTCCGGATGGACGCCCTGGAGGCCATGCTAGCACGGAGGGATGACCCCGCAACCAACCGATGGAGCCACCCCTGTTGGCGGCTCCGACGGCCCGGCGGAGCACCGTCCGGCCTACGTGTAGGTACGCCGGACGCCGTCGAAACGATCTGGGATCCCGCGAACGGATCGGGTGAAGGAATCGATACGACCCGCCGGGGGTCCCGACGGGTCGTTGGGCTGGCCGGTGGCGACGGGCGATCAGGCGGAGGTCTTGTCCTTCTCGGACGCGGTCGCGTCGTCGGAGGCCTCGGGCTCATCAGCGGCCTTCGCCTCGCTGTCCTCGACCTCGGCGTCGGCGGTCGATGCGGGCTCGGCCGCAGCCTCAGGCTCGGGTTCCGGCTCCGGCGCGGACTCGGGCTCCGCCTCGTCGGCGGTCTCGGGCTCCGCGACCGGCGCGGCGACGGCCTCTGGCTGCTCTGCGGTCTCGGGCTCGGCCGCGTCCGTTTCCGGCTCGGTTGGGGTCTCGGGCTCGGCGACCGCATCGGCTTCGGCTTCGGGCGCCGCCCCGGCAACCTCGGCCACGGGCTCGGCGGTGGCCGCCTCTGGCTCCTCGGCCTCCGCGGGCGCGGTCACGGCCGCCTCCGCGACGTCGGCCTCGGGCTCTGCCTCGGGGGCGCCGGCCGGCTCTGGCGCGGCTCCGACGGTCTCGCTCGATGCGCGCGCCTCCTCGGACGCGGCCAGCTGGTCGCGAACCTGGGCGAACGCCGCCGCGAGCGTGTTGTCGATGCCGCCCTCGGGCTCCTGGACCGCGTCCGACGCGGACCAACCGCGGTCAGGCCGTGGTCGACGCTCGCCGCCGCCGCCACGGGGTGCGGACGCGGGAGCAGCGCTCCCCGGCTCCGGCGCCGGCCGGGCCGGCGCCTCCTCCGCCTGCTTCAGGCTGAGGCCGAGGCGATGCCGCTCGGAGTCGAGCGAGATGATCTTCAGCTTGAGCGTCTGCCCCTCATGGACGACGTCACCGGGATGGGCAACGCGCTGGTGGGACAGCTCGCTGATGTGGATGAGGCCCTCGAGGCCGTCGCGAACGCGGACGAAGGCGCCGAAGTTGACGAGCTTCGTGACCGTGCCGTCGATGACGTCGCCGACCTTGAAGTCGGCCACCGTCGAGTGCCACGGGTCCGGCTGGAGGCGGCGGATCGACAGGCTGATCCGGCCGCGCTCATGGTTGATGTCGATGACCTCGGCCTCGACCTCGTCGCCGACCTTGTAGCCGGCCTCGGGGTTGTTGACCTTGTTCCAGGAGAGCTCGGACTTGTGGACCAGGCCGTCGATGCCGCCGAGGTCGATGAATACGCCGAACGGCGCGATCGAGCGGACGGTGCCGCTGACCTTCTGGCCGACCTGGAGGCTGCTGAAGAGCTCGTCCCGCTTCTCGCGGCGCTCCTCGTACAGCGCGACCTTCTCGGAGAGGATCAGGCGGTTCGCCTTGCGGTTGACCTCGAGGATCTTCAGGCGGAGCTTCCGGCCGACGAACGGCATCAGCTTCTCGGCGATCTCCTGGGCGGCGTCGCGCGGCTGATCGTTCTGCGGCCGGCGCGGGAAGTCGACGATCTGGCTGATCGGCACGAAGCCACGGATACCGCAGTCGACGATGAGGCCGCCCTTGTTGTGGTCGATGACCGGCGCCTCGATGATCACGCCCGCCTCGAACTGCTCCTGCATCGCGCGCCACTTGCGCTCGAGGCCGGCGCGGCGGAGCGACAGGACCGCGTGGCCCTCCTGCGACTCGGGCTGGAGGACGTACACGAGGACCGTGTCGCCGATCGCCAGCTGGGGCTGCGACTCGGCGTGGCGGCCGTACAGCTCGCGGTTGCTGACGACGCCCTCGGACTTCGCCCCGATGTCGACTAAGATCTCGTCCTTGTCGATCCGGACGACCGTGCCTTCGACCACGTCGCCGTGCTTGAAGCTCTTGATGTCCGAGTCCTGCTCGGCGAGGAGCTCCTCCATCGTCGTCGGCTCGGGGCCGAGGTCGCGCGGTGCGGGCGTGGGCTCGTCCGCGGCGGTGTCCTCGTCCTCGGACGCAGACGGGGCGTCGGCGGTGTCGGTCGACTCGAGCTCGGGCGGCAGCGGCATCGTCGCGGTCGAGGCAACGGCCACGTCGCCGACGGCCTCGCTCGAATCGGCGTCGGCGGAGGCCTCGGCCGCGGTCCCCTCGGTCGGCGCCTCGGTCGCGGTCGCCGCCTCGGTCGGGGTCGCCGCCTCGGCGGTGGCGTCCCCAGGTGCCACCTCGCTCGCGGCGGACGCCTCGGCTGCCTCGGGGGCGGCCGGCTCGTCCGCGACTGCGGTCGCGACGGCGGCTCGGTCGGGAGTCTGGTCCGCGCCCGGGGCGGATCCCTCGGGCTGGACGGTCCCGTCCTTCAATTCATCGGTCAACGGTCTGGTCTCTCCTGTCGGTCAAGTCCCCAGACATGACAACGGCCTGGGCAGCGCCCAGGCCTTCGGAGACGATCAGAGGGTTCCGTGGTAAATCGGCCGCGGTCCGCTCCCTTCGTGACGAGCTGGCTGGACGTGTCTTCAACTGTTGCCCTTCTAGGGCCGGGAGAGTCTAGCACAGGGGTTTCCGCGGCTACAATCGGCCGACCGTGCCCGAATTGCCGGATCTGGCGGTCGTCGCAGACGCCTTTCACGCCGCGCTGGCCGGGCGTCGGATCACCTCCGTGGAGGCGCCCGGGCCGCTGGCCGTGCGCGGCACACCGGCCGAGCTGGCCGCCCTCGTCGGGCAGGAGCTGCTGGACCTGCGCCGGCGCGGAAAGTTCCTCATCGCGCGCCTGAACCGCGATCGGATCGTCTTCAGCCCGATGCTCACCGGCCGGTTCCAGCTGGCGTCACCGGGAATGCCGCTGCCGACGAAGACTGCGGTCGTCCTCGGGTTCGGCGAGCGAGCCCGGCCCCCCCGCGACGCCGAGCGCTGGACGCGACGCGCCGACTGGCTGCCGGCCGGCGATGCATCGGCGGAGATGCGCTACCGCGACCCGACGCAGATGGGCAAGGTCTACGTCCTGCCGGCGGGCGTCGTCCGGCCCGTGGCCGGCTATGACGACGACCTGGGCCCGGACGCCGACGACCCGGCGCTGACGCTCGACGTCTGGCGGGACCGGATTCGCCGGCACCCCGGCGAGCTGAAGAACCTGCTCAAGAACCAGGCGTTCGTCGCGGGGATCGGCAATGCCTACAGCGACGAGATCCTGCATGCCGCGCAGCTGTTGCCCTTCCGGAAGCGGTCAAGCCTTGCCCCGGAGGAGGTCGATGCGCTCTATGCGGCCACGGGCCGGACGATGGCGACGGCGATCGAGACGCTTCGCGCGCGCGTGCCGCCGACCTTCGAGAAGCAGGCGCGGGATTGGCTGGCCGTCCACGACAAGGGCGGACAGCCCTGTCCCCGCTGCGGGACGAAGATCAGTGAGGTGAAGCCGGGCGGCTTCGTCACGTCGTTCTGCCGGGGCTGCCAGCGCTAGGGAATGTTCAGCAGCTGGCCAACGTGGAGCGCCTTCGTCGTCAGGTTGTTCGCCTTCACGAGCGCCGCCACGGTGGTCTTGAACTTGCTCGCGACGCCGGCCAGGGTGTCGCCCTTCTTCACGGTATAGGTCGCGCGGAACGACGGCGAAGGGGCCGGCGCCGATGCGCTGGGCTCGGGCGCTGTGGGCTCGACGGTCTGGATCGGCGTCGGGGTGGTCGCGAGGCGGCTCGGCACAGCAGCGAGGGCCGAGGGATCCGCCGACGGTCCGGGCCCTGACCCGCCCGCGAACCGGCTCAGCGCGACGACGGCGAAGGCGACGACCATCAGCGCGACGAGGGCCAGCTGCCCCGGAGCGCGATCGAGCTGGAGCCTGGTCGTCGCCTGATCCACGAGCCGCGGCGGCTCCAACAGGATCGGCGCGGTGCGCGGCAGCGGCCGGCGGGCGGCGTCGGCATCCGCGATCCGCCGTGGGT
>OEKI01000213.1_pt3 | contig 9402 bp, 9 predicted proteins | sample 1503121 | NCBI WGS metagenome assembly OEKI01 (sample SAMEA104379569, study PRJEB20068) | metagenome | biome: 1000743; feature: 77; material: 1998 | place: USA | collected 2012 | depth 25 m | reverse complement strand
TCCGCCCGCGTCCGGATCGCCGCCGCGTCGGAGCCGGCGTGTGGCTCCGTCAGCGCAAACGCTCCCAGCGCGGAGCCCGCGACCATCGGCGCCAGCCACCGCTCGTGCTGCTCCGGGGTGCCCCAGGTCACGACCGGGTACTGCGACAGGATGTGCACCGACAGGCTGACCGCAGAGGCCAGATCGGCCGCCCCGATCTCCTCCATGACGAGCGTCCAGCCGACGTAGCTGAACCCGGAGCCGCCGACGGACTCGGGAAGCGGCGCCCCGGTCAGGCCGAGCTCGCCCATCCCGCTGAAGATCGACCGGTCGAAGCGCTCGCTCTCATCACGCTCGATCGCGGTCGGGGCGATCGAGCGGCGGGCGAACTCGCGCGCCGTATCGCGAAGGAGGCGCTCCTCCTCGGTCAGAGGCCAGGTCAGGGGTCGATCCTCCGGGCAGGGCTGGGCCGGCCGGGCGGCCGGGCGGCCGGGCGGCCAGCGTACGATACCGGGCGTGTCGGACCAGGAGGCGACGAGCGACCCGCCGATCGACCTGACGGTGGGGGCCCAGAAGATGGAGGCGCTCAGCGTCCTCGCCGCCGGCGTCGCACACGAGCTCAACAACCCGCTGGCCTCGATCGTCGCCTTCAGCCAGCTGATCCGCTCGGACCCGTCCCTGCCGGAGAACCTCCGCCGATCAGCGGATCTCCTGGTCGAGGAAGCGAATCGGGTCCGGACGATCGTCGGTAACGTCCTCGAATTCGCCCGGCAGCGGCCGCCCGAGCGGGTCGACACCGAGCTTCAACCGATCATCGAGGGCGTCCTCGGCCTCCAGGCGCACCTCATCCGGAGCCATGTCGCCGTCGAGGTCGACCTGCCGGCGGACCTCCCGCTCGTGTCGGTCGACCGCGCCCAGGTCCAGCACGCACTCCTGAATGTGACGCTCAGTGCCGTGCAGGCCATCCGAAGCCAAGGGCGGCCCGGGGCGATCCGGATCGGGGCATCGGCCGCGGACGGCGAGGACGGCCGCCGAGTCCGAATCGCGATCGCCGACGACGCCGCGGGGGCGCGGGAGCCCGGTGACGACGGGATGGCGGTCGCGTCCGCGATCGTCGACGCGCACGGCGGCTCGATCCGCCACGAGGCAACCCCCGGCGGCGGCACCACCGTCGAGATCGAGCTTCCGGCTGCGGGCGCGGCGCGGGCGGCAGCCACCCCACCCCTGGTCGTCGCGGCGCCCGCTGCGGGCCGCGCCGCAGCGACGGGACGCCCAGCCCGGATCCTCGTCCTCGACGACGAGCCGTCGATCCGCGACTTCCTCGGCCGCGTGCTCGCGCGCCACGGCTACGACCCGGTGCTGGCAGCGAGCGGAACGGTTGCCCTGGACATCGTCCGCTCGGACCCGCCGGACGCGATCCTCTGCGACCACCGGATGGCGTCGATGAGCGGCACGGACTTCCACGCTGCCGTACGGGCGATCGATCCGGATCTCGCCGGGCGGTTCGCCTTCATGACCGGCGACGTCCTGAACCCGGACCTGCGCCGGTTCGCGACGGAGCACGGCGTGCACCTTCTCGCCAAGCCCTTCGACATCGCGACCGTCGGCGAGACCGTTCGGACACTCCTCGACGGCCGGGGGCCCTAGGCCCCGTCCCGCCTCAGCCGCGCGGGTAGGTGTGGAATCCGCGACCGGTCTTCTGGCCGAGGTGCCCGGCCTCGACGAGCTCGACGAGGATCGGCGGCGGCGCGAAGTGCTCTTCCCGAAGCCCCTCGTGGAGCACGCGCATGACGCCCAGGCACACATCGAGGCCGATGAAGTCCGCGAGCTCCAGCGGGCCCATCGGGTGGTTCAGCCCGACCTTCGCCCCGGTGTCGATGTCGTCGGCGGTCCCAATCCCGTCGGCGTAGGCCCGCATGGCCTCGCCGAGAAACGGCATGAGGATCCGGTTGACGATGAACCCCGGCCGATCGGCCGAGACGATCACCTGCTTGCCCATCTCGGCCGCGAGGCCGCGGACGGCGGCCTCCGTCTCGTCGGTCGTCGCGGAACCCCGGATCAGCTCGATCAGCGGCATCACCGGCACGGGGCTGAAGAAGTGCATCCCGACGAACCGCGCCCGGCGATCCTCGCCGACCGATGCCGCCAACCGGTCGATCGCGATCGACGAGGTGTTCGTGGCGAAGATCGCCGAAGCCGGCGCCAGCCGGTCGAGCGTCGACCAGAGCGCGGTCTTCGCGTCGACGTCCTCGAAGATCGCCTCGACGACGAGCCCGACGTCGGCCGCGCCGGCGGCCTGATCGTCGGTCGGGTGGATCCGCCCGAGGATCGCGTCGCGCTCCGCGCCGCTCAGACGCCCCTTCGCGACGGACCGCTCGAGGTTGCCGGCGATCCGCTCGCGGCCCGCCTCCGCCCGAGCGAGATCCGGCTCGTAGAGCGCGACCGAACGACCCGTCGCCGCGAGGACCTGGGCGACTCCATGGCCCATCAGGCCGGCGCCCGCGACGAGCGCACGTTCGGTCGTCATCGGCTCAGGCTACCGCCCCAGATCCATGAGCCGCGGGATCGATGGAGCGGCGGCCGCCGACGAGGATCCCGCAGCCGAGCGCGGCCAGCGCGGCCGAGATGAGGAATGTCGGGCCGTAGCCGGTGACGCCGGCGATCGCCCCGAGCGCTACCGGCGCCGCGCCGAAGGCGAGATCGAAGAACAGGCTGGTCGTCCCGACGACGGTGCCTCGCTCGTCCGGTTCCACGCGGGCGACGGCGAGCGCCAGCAGTGCCGGGAACGTGAAGGCGATCCCGACGGCCATCACGGCGCTCCCGGCGATCAGCCCGACGCTCGTCCGCACCGTGCCGATGATCGCCAGCCCCGCCGCCGTCGCGACGAGCGCGCTGCCGGAAAGCCGAACCGCGCCGAGCCGGTCCGGCAGCCGCGCCCCGAGGAGCCTCAGCACCACGACGATCCCGGCGTAGATGCCGAGCGGGACGCTCGCCGTCAGGCCGACCTCGTCGACGTACACGGGTACGAACGCGAGGAACCCGGCCATCCCGAACACGCCGAGGAAGATCAGGACGCCCGGCACGATCCCTGCCGGATGGAAGAACCGAGCTCGGCCGGTGCGTCGCGCGGCCACGCTGCCGGGCGGCAGCGTCTCCGGCAGGAACCAGGCGAGGACGAGCCCGAGCCCGGCCACCGCCGCGGCGACGATCCAGACCGTGGGGTACGACCCGATCCCGAGCGCCGTCTCGCCGATCAACGGTCCGACTGCCAGGCCGAGGTAGAGGGACAGCGACAGGAAGCTGAGTGCCTCGCCGCGCCGATCGGGCGGGGCCAGGTCGCTCGCCGCGGCCAGCGCGGCGACGAAGAAGAACGCCTCCCCGATCCCGAACAGGGCTCGCGCCACCACGAGCAGCTCGAGCGAGCCGGCGACGAGATGCAGGAGGAGCGCCGCGATCGTGATCGCGGCGCCGCCGATCAGCGAGGGTCGCCGGCCGAAGCGATCCGTCGACCAGCCCACGACCGGCCGAACGACGAGGGAGGCCACGCTGAACATCGCGATCGCGATCCCCACCTCGGCGGGGTGCAGTCCAAGCGAGCGCTGAGCGAACTGGGGAACGATCGGCAGGACGATGCCCCCGGCGACGAAGAACACGAGGGTGGCGATCGCGAGGCTGACGAAGGCCGGAGTGATGAGGCGTGCGTCATCCCGCACGGACGGCGCGACGGACTGGGTCACCCGTTCGGGCTCACCGACTCGTCCGGCGCGTCGCGGATCATGGCAAGCAGCGAATCGGCCGCCGCGTAGGGGTCGAGACGGTGCGCCGCGACCTCGGCCAACGTCCGCTGCGTGTCGTCACGCAGCGTCGCCTCGTGCAGCCGGTTCCGCAGCCGGTCGGCGACGATCGCCCAGACCTGGGCCTCGGCCCGGGCCAGGCGCGCGGTCTCGCGCCCCGCGTCGGTCAGCGTGGTCCGGTGCCGCTCCAGCGCCGCGATCAGCTCCGGGACACCTTCGCCCGTGGCCGCGGTCGTCACGAGTACCTCGGGCCGCTTCGGTCGCGGCCGGTCGCCCCGCGACGCTCCGACCGCTGGGCCGCCGGTCGCGACGAGCATCGCCCGGAGCTGCGCCGCAGTCCGCTGCGCTCCGGGCTTGTCGCCCTTGTTGACGACGACCAGGTCGGCGACCTCGAGCAGGCCGGCCTTGATCGCCTGCACCTCGTCCCCCATCTCGGGCGCTTCCAGGACGACGGTCGTGTCCGCGGCTGCCGCCACCTCGACCTCGCTCTGGCCGGTCCCAACCGTCTCGACGAGGACGAGGTCGAACCCGACCGCGTCGAGGACGGCGGTCGCCGCGCCGGTCGTCGAGGCGAGGCCACCCGCGTGGCCCCGGGCGGCCATCGACCGGATGAAGACGCCGTCGTCGTCCGCATAGGCCTGCATCCGGACGCGATCGCCGAGCAGCGCGCCACCCGTGATCGGTGACGACGGGTCGACGGCGACGACCGCGACGGATCGGCCGGCCGACCGGAGCTCGCCGATGAGCGCCGCCACGAGCGTCGATTTGCCGGCGCCCGGCGGCCCCGTGATCCCGACGACGTGGGCGCGCCCGGCCCGCGGGTAGAGCGTCCGCAGGGCCGGTTCGGCGAGCGCCGTCCGGTTCTCGACCGCCGTCAGTAGCCGGGCCAGGGCGCGCCGGTCGCCCGCGAGCGCGGCATCGCACAGCTCGGGTTGCCCGGGCGCGAGGCTCCGCGACCGCCGAGCCAGCCGGCTGCCCCACCCTAGTCCCGCGGTCGCGCGTTGGCCCGCAGGTAGTCGGCGACCTCGGCGATGGTCGTGCCCGGCCCGAAGACCCGGGCCACGCCGACCTGGGTGAGTGCGGGGACATCGTCGTCGGGGATGATCCCGCCGGCCGTGACGAGGACGTCGTCGAGTCCCCGCTCCTTGAGCAGCTTCGTGATCCGCGGCAGGAGCGTCATGTGCGCGCCGGACAGGATCGACAGCCCGACGACGTCGACGTCCTCCTGGAGGGCCGCCGTGGCGATCATCTCCGGCGTCTGCCGGAGGCCCGTGTAGACGACCTCGAAGCCCTCGTCGCGCAGCCCGCGGGCCAGCACCTTCGCGCCGCGGTCGTGCCCGTCGAGACCGGGCTTGGCGATCAGGACCTTGATCGGGCGATCGGGCATGGGCCGATTGTGCCATGGCGCATGGCCTCGACCGACCACGGACCGGCAAAGACGAACGGCCGGCCCCGCGAGGGACCGGCCGTCTAGGGCTCGAGCCGCGAGCGTCAGTGGATCGCGAGGACCCGCCCGGCGCCCGGGATCACGCTGTGGTCGGTGACGTAGATCGTGCCGTCACGAGCGACGGCCACGTCGGCGCCCAGGGTGATCTGGCCCGGGACCAGCTCCGTCTTGACGCCGCCCTTGATCCGGATCAGCGCACCGACGAGATCGCTGCTCCCGAAGAACAGGTTGCCGACGCCGTTCTTGATCATCTCGACGGCGTAGAGGCTGCCGTCCGGGCCGAACTCGATGCCCGTGACCGAGGTCAGGCCGTCGGCGAAGATTGTGCACGGCCCACTCGTGGCGGCGGGATCGCAGACGACGTTCCGCGCCGACGGCGACACCCGCCAGATGCGGGACGCCCCGGGTGTGAACGGGAAGCCCTTGAGCTCTCCGACGTACCACCAGCCATCCGGCCCGATTGCGACCGAGGTCGGGACGGCCTCAGCCGGGATCTGGGTCACGAACGGCGGGAGGATGCCGGGTGGCAGGTGCGATGTGGAGACGACGGCGTTCGGGAACTTCGCAACCGTCTGGATTCCGCCGCCCGGTCCGATCAGATCAAGCTCGTTGCCGGCCGCGTCGGTGACGAGCGTTCGGCCGCCCGACAGCGCCGCGATGCCGTAGGCGTTCGAGTCGGTCGGGTTTGGCGGCTGGTCGAGATCGGTCGTGTCCGGGTGGGCGTTCCGGTAGGCCTGGATGTTGGCGATGATCCGGCCCGGCCGCGGGCTGAGCCGCATGACCGTGTCGAAGCGCCGATCGACGTTCTGCGGGCCACCGCCGATGGCAGCAACCGCGCCACCGAGACCGGTCCGGACCGAGACGTTGACGACGCCGGTCGACTCGCCCTCGGGGCTCGTCAGGAACGGCAGGCCGCTGGTCAGCGTGCCGAGGACGCCGTTCCGGATGACCCGGACCTTGCCGGTCGCGGTCTCGGCGAAGAACACGCGACCGTCGACGCCGATGTCGATGCCACGCGGGTTGTTCAACCCGCTGGCGACCACGGTCGCGGTGGGCTCGGCCGCCGCGACGGACGGCACGAGCGAGAGACAGAGCATGCCGCCGGCAAGGCCGACGGCGAGGCGGCGGGGCAACATCGCGCGCACGGAAACTCCCCTTTCCAATGTCCCCGGAGTACACGAATCTACCCCGCTCCGGCCACGGATGGGCCGGAGCGGGGCACGGAGCGAGGAGGTCGCGGTGCACGCGGGCACCGCTGAGGTGGCCTACGCGTTCGCGCGGCCGAAGGTCCGCGAGGCGATCCAGACGGCGACGACGGCGAGAGCGGCAGTGATCGCGACGCCGATGCGGATCTCGGGGTTGCCCCACTCGCTGTTGAACAGTGCCCGGGCCGCATCGACGGCGTGGGTCAACGGGTTGATCGAGCTCAGGAACCGCAGCCAGTCCGGCGCGAGCGCCATCGGCAGCAGGATCCCCGACAGCAGGAGCAGCGGCATCACGATGCCCTGGACCAGGGGCGCGAACGCATCCTCGCTCTTGAGGATCAGCGCCGCCGAGTAGGACAGCGGGGCGACGACGAGAGCGATCAGCGCCAGGACGCCGAAGGTCAGCGCGATCCCCGCCGCGTCGAGGTGCAGCCCGAACGGGATGGCCAGGGCGGTCATGATCAGCGCCTGGGTCAGCAGGATCACGACGTCGCGGAGCGATCGGCCGAGGAGCATCGCGGTCCGGCTCATCGGCGTGACCCGCATCCGCTCGACGACGCCGTAGCGGAGCTCCGCGATCAGCCCGAAGCCGCCGAACGCCGTCCCGAAGAGGGCGATCTGGACGAGCAGGCCGGGCACGAACCAGTTGTAGGCGCTGGTCCCCGCCCCGGCCGCCCCGATGGCGCCGTTGAGGAGCGGCCCGAACAGGACGAGGTAGAGGACGGGATACATGATCCCGAAGATGATCCAGACGGGCTGGCGGATCGTCAGCACGATGGACCGGTGGAAGATCAGCCAGGTGTCGCGAAGGGTGCGCATGCGGGGGGTCCTTTCGATCGTGGTGGAGGTCGACGAGCGAGCGACGGCGCCGGCGGTCATGCGGCCTCTTCGCGCAGCGAGCGCCCGGTCTGGCGGAGGAAGACGTCGTCCAGGCTCGGCTTGTTGAGGGCGATGGAGGTCGGCGCGAACCCGGCCGCGTCGAGGCTCCGGAGCAGGTGCGGAACCGCGGTCTCGCCGTGGTCGACGTAGAGCCGGACGAGGCCGGCCTCGGGGTCATGGGACGCCTCCCGGACGAACGGCATCGCCTCGACGAGCGTCAGGACGGATGCGCCCGAGCCGTTGACCCCGATCGTGACGACGTCGCCGGCCACCTTCTGCTTGAGCTGGTCGGAGGTGCCCTCGGCCACGATCAGGCCGTGATCGATGATCGCGAGGCGATCGCACAGGGCGTCGGCCTCCTCGAGGTAGTGCGTGGTGAGGAAGACGGTCGTCCCGAGCTCGCGGAGCTTCCGGATCTCGTCCCACATCCGCGCCCGGGCCTGCGGGTCGAGGCCGGTCGTCGGCTCGTCGAGGAAGAGCACCCGCGGCCGGTGGACGATCCCGAGACCGACGTCGAGCCGGCGGCGCATCCCACCGGAATACGTGCCGGTTCCGCGGTCGGCCGCGGCCTCGAGATCGAGGACGGCGAGGATCTCGGCGGCGCGCACTTGGGCATCGCCCTTCGACATGCCGTAGAGCCGTGCCTGGAGCACGAGCTCGCCGCGGCCGGTCTCGGCCGGGTCCGTTGAGCCGCCCTGCGGGACGTAGCCGATCCGCTGCCGGACGAGCTGAGGCTGGCGTCGGAGGTCGGCTCCGGCGACGGTCGCCTCACCGGCGGTCGGCGTGATCAACGTCGCCAGCATCCGCAGGGTCGTCGTCTTCCCGGCGCCATTCGGGCCGAGGAAGCCGAAGATCTCGCCGCTGCCGACGTGGAGGTCGACGCCGGCGACCGCCTCGACCGTCCCCGCACGCGTCTTGAAGGTCCGCCGCAGATCGGTCGTGTCGATCATCGTGCTGCGGATCGGGGTGGGGCTCGTCATCTTGACGCTCCTTGTCGCTGTGCCCGATGCTGGCGACGGCGCTTCTTGCACTGTTCAGCAACATGGGTCATTATCTGCGCAGCGCAGATAGTTATCCAATCAGGAGCCGCCTGTCAACCATGAAACGCGACGACATCGATCAAGTCCTCCGGTCACTCCGGCGGGTGAACCTGCAGGGCTCGTTCCTCGGCCAGACGGTCGCGATCCGCTTCGGGCTTTCCGAGTCGGACATCGAGACCCTCGAGCAGCTCATCGACATGGGCGCCACGACTGCCGGCAAGCTCGGCGAGATCACCGGCCTGACCTCCGGCGCAGTCACCCGCGTCATCGACCGCCTCGAGCAGTCCGGGTACGTCCGGCGCGTCCCCGACCCTGCCGACCGGCGACGGGTCATCGTCGAGGTGGTCCCCGACAAGGTCGCGGCCGTCCAGGCGATCCTCGATCGGTACTCCAGCGCCGGCGCCCGCGAGATCGGCCGCTACACGGAGGCGCAGCTGGCGCTCATCAGCGACTTCCTCACGAAGATGGAGCAGGTCACGAAGGAGGAGGCCGAGGCGCTCCGCGAGACTCCCGAGGGCGGCACCGAGCCGGGCCGGGCGGGATCAGAGCACAGCGCGCCCGTCGGCGGTCTGACCGAGGCGCGGCTGTACATCAGGTCTGGGCTGTCCGCCCTCCGACTCAGCGCGGGCGAAGGCGGCGGCCCCCTCTACCGCGCCGCCTTCGAGGGGGCGACGCCGCAGGTCCGCATCCGAGCCGGGCGCATCGTCGTCCAATACCGCGGCCTGCCATTCGACTGGCGCCGGCGCGCCGCAACGTTCGCCCTCAACCCGACCGTGCCGTGGGACGTCGAGGTCGTCGGTGGCGTCCAGGAAGTCGACGCTCACCTCGAAGGGATCGGGCTCCGCTCGTTCCAGCTTTCGGGTGGCTGCGAGCGAATCGAGCTGGCGGTCGGCCGGTTCAGCGGCGAGTCGCGCGTGCGATTGGTCGGCGGGGTCAAGGAGGCCAGCATCGATCGACCGCGGGGCCTGCCGGTGCGGCTGCACATCAAGGGCGGCGTCGCCGATGTCCGCCTCGACGGCACGCGTCTCGGACGCAAAGGCGGCGAGACGACGTTGACG
>OEKI01000353.1_pt2 | contig 9432 bp, 14 predicted proteins | sample 1503121 | NCBI WGS metagenome assembly OEKI01 (sample SAMEA104379569, study PRJEB20068) | metagenome | biome: 1000743; feature: 77; material: 1998 | place: USA | collected 2012 | depth 25 m | reverse complement strand
CGCCGGCTTCCAGTGCATCCGCCAGCCGGTCCAGAGCCCCGGCCGCGTCCGCCCGCCGGTCCAGCCGCGCCAGGGCCTCGGCGATGCCGCGAAGGGCGGTCTCGTCCCGGGGCGCGAGCTCGAGGGCACGCTCGTACGCCGGCACCGCCTCCGGCAGGCGGCCCATCTTCACCAGGATTCCGCCGATGCTCGCGTGCGGCAGCGAGCGATCGGGCGCGATCGACGCCGCCTCGCTGTACGCCTCGATCGCGGCATCGTTCCGGCCGCGGAGCGCCGCGACGTGCCCGCGGCGGAGCGCGTCCTTGTACCGCTCGTAGAGGGAGGACGAGTTGCCCACGTCAGCCGGTCGGGAGCCGCCCTTCGGTCCCCGCTTCGAACCGCTCATCCGAGGATCCCCGCGAGGAGAGCCTTCTGGACGTGGAGCCGGTTCTCCGACTGGTCCCAAATGATGCTCCGCGGGCCGTCCATGACCGCCGACGTGATCTCCTCGCCGCGATGTGCGGGCAGGCAGTGCATCGCCACGGCGCTCGGCCCGGCGGCATCGAGTAGCGCGTCGTCGACCCGATAACCGGCGAACGCGTCGCGGCGGGCTTCCGTCTCGGCTTCCTGGCCCATCGACGTCCACGCGTCCGTGTAGACGACGTCCGCGCCACGCACGACCTCGGCGGGGTCGCGGCCGAAGACCAGCCGCCCGCCGCCGGCGCTCGCCAGCTCCTCGGCGCGCTCGACGACGCGCGGGTTCGGGCCGTAGTCGGCGGGGTGGGCCAGCCTGATCTCCATGCCGAGCATCGCCCCGAGGAGCGCCAGCGAGTGGTAGACGTTGTTGCCGTCGCCGACGAAGGCGAGGACCCGGCCTCGGACGTCACCGAACCGCTCGTGGAGCGTGAAGACGTCGGCCAGTGCCTGGCACGGGTGCTCGCGCAGCGTCAGGCCGTTGATCACCGGGATCGACGCCTGCCGCGCCAGCTCGACGACGACCTCGTGCGGGCCCGTCCGGGCCACGATCGCATCGACGAACCGCTCCAGGTTGCGAGCGACGTCGCGGACGCTCTCGCGGGCGCCCATCACGACGTCCTCGGTCAGGTAGACCGCGTGCCCACCGAGCTGGTTCATCCCGGCCTCGAACGTCACGCGGGTGCGGAGGCTGGGCTTCTGGAAGAGCATGGCAAGCGTCTGCCCGACCAGCGGCCTGGCGGCCGGCGTCCCGTGCGCTCTGCGCGCGCGATCCTCCGCCTTCAGATCAGCGGCGCGATCGAACAGACGGAGCACCTCGTCCGGATCGAGATCCGCGACGGACAGGAGGTCCCGCCCGCGCAGGGACGAGGTGGCGGAGTCGACCGCGTTCACGCGGCCATGCTAGCGGGAGTGCCGGACCGCCGGCACTGGGACGAAGGTCAGCGCTTCGTGTACTGAGGCGCTTTTCGGGCTCGCTTCAGCCCGTACTTCTTGCGTTCCTTCATCCGCGGGTCGCGGGTCAGGAGCCCGGCCTGGCGCAGCGGCAGGCGGTTCGCGTCGGCGTCGACCTCGAGCAGAGCGCGGGCGATGCCGTGGCGGATCGCGCCGGCCTGGCCGGTGACCCCGCCGCCCTCGACCTTGATCATTGCGTTGTAGTGGCCTTCGGTGCCGGTGACGCGGAACGGCATCTTCACGTCCGCCTCGTTCACGGCGTTGCCGAAGTGCTCGTCGAGCGAGCGCCCGTTGACGACGATCTCGCCCTCACCGGGCAGCAGGCGGACGCGCGCGATCGCCGTCTTGCGGCGACCGGTCCCGGAGAAGAAGGCAGGAGAGGCCATGTCGTGACTCCTCGTCAGGCGAGCGGCTCAGGCCGCTGGGCCTGATGCGGATGGTCGGTTCCGGCGTAGACCTTGAGCTTGCGGAGCTGCTGCACGCCCAGCCGGTTGCGGGGCAGCATGCCCTTGACCGCGCGGCGGATGACCTCCTCGGGCCGGCGCTCGAGGAGATGCCCGAGGGTCTCTTCCTTGTAGCCCTGGGGATGGCCGCTGTGGCGGATGTAGAGCTTCGTCTCGCGCTTGTCGCTGGAGACCGCGATCCGCGACGCGTTCAGGACGATCACGTGGTCGCCCGTGTCGAGGTTCGGGGCGTAGGTCGGCTTGTGCTTGCCCTCGAGCACGCGCGCAATCCGCGACGCGAGGCGGCCGAGCGTCTCGTCCGCCGCATCGACGACGTACCAGCGCCGCTCGATCTCGCTCTCGCGGACCGCGTAGGTCTTCGTGCTCATCGGTCTTCGTTCGTCTCCGTTGCTGTTCCGCTCCGTCGCCCGAGGACGACGCGGCGGAGGCACAGGCCGTGCGCCGGGGCGGTTGCCCCGTTGCGGGCCGGTGTCCGGGCGGCCAGGGCCTCCCGGACCTCTTTCTCTGTCATGTCACCGCGCCCGACCTCCAGGAGGACGGCCACGATCCGCCTCACCATCCCCCGGAGGAAGGCATCCGCCCGGACGTCGATCGTCACGAGCGACCCCTGCCTCCGGACCCGGACCGCGTGAACGGTTCGGACCGGCGAGCGGTCCCCGATCACCACCCCGAAGGCGCTGAAGTCGTGCCGGCCGACGAAGGCCTGCCCGGCTCGCTCCATCGCGGAAGCGTCGAGCGGGACCCGCACCCCGAGCGCGTGACGCTCGCGGAGCGGACGGTGCGGCCCGTTCCAGACGGTGTAGCGGTACTCCCGATACCGCGCCGCGCGACGGGGGTGGAACCCCGGCTGCGTCCGTCGGACGTCGCGGATCGCGATGTCCGGCGGGAGCTGGCCGTTGAGCGCGGCCTCCAGACCCGCTGCGTCCAGCCGGCCGGCGTAGGTGAAGGCGATCACCTGCCCCGCAGCGTGGACGCCGGCATCCGTGCGGCCGGCCCCATCGACCGCGCAGCGGACACCGCCGGTCAGGCGGGCCAGCGCGGCCTCGAGCTCTCCCTGGACCGTCCGAACCCCAGGCCGTTGAGCCTGGAAGCCGGCAAAGTCCGTTCCGTCGTATTCGACCGTCGCGCGGTAGCGCGTCGGCACGCCCTCTCGAGCGTGAGGTGTGGTCGTGATTCGACCGCCCTTAGACCAGCTCGATCTGGACGATCGGGGCGGCGTCGCCCTTGCGCATCCCGATCTTCACGATCCGGGTGTAGCCGGACGTGCGATCGGAGTACTTCGGGGCGATCTCGTCGAAGAGCTTCGTGACGACGAGCGGTTCATTAGGAAACGCGGCGACGACCGCGCGGCGGGCCGTGAGGTCACCGCGCTTCGCGAGCGTGATCATCCGCTCGACGCGACCCTGGACCTCCTTGGCCTTCGCCTCGGTGGTCTGGACGCGCTCGTAGCGCAGGATCGACACCGTCAGGTTCTTGAACAGCGCGATCCGCGGTCCCTGCTTCCGGCTGAGCTTGCGCCCGCCGATCCGGTGGGCCATGTCAGCCTTCGCCCTCGTCCTCGACCTCGTCCTCGAAGGCGCCGTCCTCGAGGCCATCGGCCTCGGTCTCCGGGACGATGAAGCCGCGCATCCGGAGGCGCTCCTTCATCTCGTCGAGCGACTTCTTGCCGAAGTTGCGCATCCGCAGGAGGTCGTCGTCCTTCAGCTGGAGGAGCTGGCCGACCTTGACGATGTTGTTCCGCTTCAGCGAGTTGTAGGCCCGCATCGGGAGGTCGAGCTCCTCGATCGGCATGTCGAGCATGTTCGGAGGCAGCTGGGCCAGGCCCGTGACCGCCTCCGTGCCGACCGCCGCGGCCATCCCGATCGTCACGAACGGCCGGAACTGGTTGACGAGGATCTCCGCGGAGCGGCTGAGGGCCTCCTCCGGGGTGATCGTGCCGTCGGTCTCGATCTCGATCGTGAGCTTGTCGTAGTTGGTCATCTGACCGACCCGCATGCTCTCGACCCAGTAGTTGACCTTGCGGACCGGCGTGAAGATCGCGTCGATCGCGATCACGCCGATCGGCAGCTGCTCGGTCCGCTCCGCGCCGAGGTAGCCCACGCCGCGCTCGACGGTGAGATCCATCTCGATCGTCACGTCGTCGGTGTCGAGGGTCATCAGGACGAGGTCGGGGTTGATGATCTCGACGTCGGCCGACTCGGCGACGTCCGCGGCCGTGACCTGGCCGGCGCCGCTCTTGATCAGGCGGAGCTGGACGGGGTGAGTCGCGAAGCTCTTGAGGCGGAGCTTCTTGACGTTCAGGACGATCTGGGTGACGTCTTCCTTGACGCCCGGGATCGTCGAGAACTCCTGGTAGACGTCGCGGATCTGGATGCTCGTGACCGCCGCTCCCTCGAGGGAGGACAGGAGCACCCGGCGCAGGGCGTTGCCGAGCGTGACGCCGTAGCCGGCCTGGAGGGGGCCGGCTTCGTACTTGGCGTACGTCCCGACTTCCTCGACGGGCTCGATCTGCGGGTTCTCGAGTTCGATCATGAGGGCGGCTTACCTCGAGTAGTACTCGACCACGAGCTGCTCGTTCAGGTCGAGCGGCATCTGGTCGCGGCGGGGCAGCTCGGCGACTGCCCCCGACAGCTTCGCGGCGTCGAGGGACAGCCACTCCGGTGGCTGGTGGGATTTGAGGGTCTCCTTGGCCAGCTTGAACGGCTCGCGGGCGCGACGGTTCTCTCGAACCTCGACCCGGTCGCCCGGCTTGAGCTGGAAGGAGGGGATGTTCGTGGGGACGCCGTTCACGGAGAAGTGGCCGTGGCCGACGAGCTGGCGAGCCTGCGCCCGCGAGCTGGCGAAGCCCATCCGGTAGACGACGTTGTCGAGCCGGAGCTCCAGCGTGCGGAGAAGGCTCTCGCCGGTGACACCGGGGCGGTTCTCGGCATAGTCGAAGTAGTTCCGGAACTGGCGCTCGAGGACGCCGTAGACGCGGCGAACCTTCTGCTTCTCGCGGAGCTGGAGCCCGAAGTCGCCGACCTTGCGGCGGCGGACGCCGTGCTGGCCGGGCGGGGTCGGGCGGCGCTCGAAGGCGCACTTCTTCGTGTAGCAGCGGCTGCCCTTCAGGTAGAGCTTCGCGCCTTCCCGGCGGCAGAGGCGGCAGACGGATGCGGTGTAGCGAGCCATATCGTCCTTCCCCCGCTCAGACTCGACGCCGCTTGGGGGCGCGGCAGCCGTTGTGGGGGATGGGCGTGACGTCGGTGATCGCGGTCACCTCGAGGCCGGCGGCCTGGAGGGAGCGAATGGCCTGCTCGCGACCGGCGCCGGGACCCTTGACATAGACCTCGACCTGGCGCATGCCGTGCTCCATGGCCCGGCGCGCGGCGCCATCGGCCGAAAGCGCTGCCGCGTACGGCGTGCTCTTCCGGGAGCCCTTGAAGCCGGCCACGCCGGCGGAGCCCCAGCTCACCACGGCACCACCGAGATCGGTGATCGTGATGATCGTGTTGTTGAACGTCGCCTGGATGTGGACGTGCCCCTGGGGGACGTTCTTCCGTTCGCGGCGGCGCTGCTTGACCGCCTTCTTGCGTTCGGCCATGTGGTGTCTTCAGTCCCTCGGGCTACTTCTTCCGCCGCACGCCGACCGTCTTCTTCGGTCCGCGCCGCTGACGGGCGTTCGTCTTGGTTCGCTGGCCGCGCACCGGCAGGTTGCGCCGGTGGCGCATCCCGCGGTACGAGCCGATCTCGATGAGACGCTTGATGTTCAGGGCGACCTCGCGGCGGAGGTCGCCTTCGACCTTGTACCGGCGGTCGATGAGCTCGCGGAGCCGGTTGACCTGCTCCTCGGTGAGGTCACGGACACGCGTGTCGGCGTTCACGTTCGTCTGGGTCAGGATCTTCTGCGCGGTGGGCAGGCCGATCCCGAAGATGTACGTGAGCGAGACTTCCACGCGCTTCTCGCGCGGGATGTCCACTCCGGCAATGCGTGCCATCGATTACCCCTGCCGCTGCTTGTGCTTCGGGTTGGTGCAGATGACCATCACGGTGCCGTGGCGACGAATGACTTTGCAGTTGTCGCAGCGCGCCTTGACGGAAGCTCTGACTTTCAACGGATCCTCGACTCGTGTTCATGCGACCGCAGCGCGATCGCGGAGTGTTACTTCAGGCGGTAGGTGATGCGACCGCGGGTCAGGTCGTAGGGCGAAAGCTCGACCCGGACGCGGTCTCCCGGCAGGATCCGGATGAAGTTCATCCGCAGCTTGCCGCTGATGTGGGCCAGGACACGGTGACCGTTCTCCAGCTCGATGGCGAACATCGTGTTCGGCAACGGCTCGATGACCGTTCCCTCGACTTCGATCGCATCACGCTTGGCCACGGGCGCCTGTGCTTCCCTTTCTCACGATGAGTGCCGGTCCGGACGGACCGACACACGAACGCGTAGCGTATCAAAACCGGCGATCTGGAGCAAACAACGCTCGTTCATCAGACCGTCGTCAGGATCTCGGGACCATTGTCGGTCACCGCAATGGTGTGCTCGAAATGGGCGGCCAGCGAGCCGTCGACCGTCGCGACCGTCCAGCCGTCCGGGCGCACCGCGACCTCGCCGCTGCCGAGCGTGAGCATCGGCTCGATCGCGAGGCAGATGCCGGGGGCCAGCTTCATGCCCCGGACGCCGGTCCGGTAGTTCGGGACCTGCGGCTCCTGGTGCATCTCGGTCCCGATCCCATGGCCGACGAACTGCTTGACGATGCCGTAGCGGCCGGGCGCTGCGGCGTCCTCGATCGCGCCCGAGATGTCCCCGAGGTTGGCGTCAGGGACCGCGGCGGCGATCCCGGCCATCATCGCCAGGCGGGTGGTGTCGATGAGCTGCCCGATCTCGGGCCGCGCGTCGCCGACGACGAAGGTCCGCGCGCCGTCGCCGTGCCAGCCGTCGTAGATCGCGCCTGCATCGATCGACACGATCTGGCCGCTTCGGATCGCCCGGTCGCCGGGGATTCCGTGGACGACCTCGTCGTCGATGGAGATGCAGAGGCTCCCCGGAAACGGGTTGCTCCGGTGGCCGTAGCCCTTGAACGACGGCACGGCGCCGGATGCCCGGATGTGGCGTTCCGCCAGCCGGTCCAGGTGGCCGGTCGTGACTCCCGGCTTCAGCTCGGACTCCACGAGGGCCAGGACCTCGGCGACGATCCGCCCGGCGACGCGCATCTTCTCGATCTCCCGGCGCGACTTGCGGGTCACCATCAGCCGAGCCTCCCGGCGGCGGAGGACGCTCCGGCGGGCGGCGGCTCGCCGACGGATGCGTCAAACGCCGTGATGATCGCTCGTCCGACGGCATCGATCGGCTCCAGGCCGTCGACGGTGATCAGGATCCCCGCCCCGCGGTAATGGTCGACGACGTCGAGCAGCGGCTCGATCTGCTCGCGCATCCGGGCCCGGACCGTGGCCTCCTCGTCGTCGGGCCGCTGGACGATCGGGGAGCCGTCGATGTCGCAGACGCCCGGCCGGCGCGGCGGGTTGGAGGCGAGGTTGTAGACGTGGCCGTTCGCGGTGCAGATCCGGCGATTGGCCATGCGTGTGATCAGGTCCTCGGTCGGGACATCGATGTAGATCGCCCGATCGACGGCGCGGCCGGCCTCCGCGAGCGCCTGGTCGAGCGCCTGAGCCTGGACGCGCGTGCGGGGGAAGCCGTCGAGGATGGCGCCCCCCTGCGCATCCGGCTGCTCGAGCCGGTCGAGGAAGCACTTGACGATCGTCGGGTCCGGGACGAGCTGGCCGCGGCTCATGTAGCGATCCGCTTCCCGGCCCATGGCCGTGCCCGCGGCGACGGCCGCCCGGAGCAGGTCGCCGGATGCGAGCACGGGCACGCCGAGGTGGCGGGCCAGCAACGGCGCCTGCGTCCCCTTCCCGGCCCCAGGCGCTCCCAGGAGAACGACCACGGTCATCGGCTGTCGCCCCTGGCGGTCCATGCCGTCGTTGCGCCCTCCGCGCGCTCACTCACGCACGTCGAAGTGCGCTCGCTCGCGTGCTCGGTCGCGTCTAGGCCTGGAGACGCCATGGGCGACGATCGCCGGTTCGTCATGGCGCGCCTAGCGAATGAACCCTTCGTAGTTGCGCATGAGGAGCTGGGCCTCGATCTGCTTCATCGTCTCGACGATCACGCTGACGACGATCAGGAGGCCCGTGCCACCGAGCGCGATCCCGGTCAGGGCCGGGAAGATCAGCCCGAGGAGCGTCGGCAGGGTGGCCACGATTCCGAGGAACAGCGCGCCGGCGATCGTGATCCGCGTGACGACCCGGGCAAGGTAATCCGCCGTCGGGCGGCCCGGCCGGATGCCCGGGATGAACCCGCCGTTCTTGCGGAGCTGCTCCGAGGTGTCGTCCGGTTTGAACGTGAACGCGGTGTAGAAGTACGTGAAGCCGACGGTCAGCAGGAAGTACAGCGCGACGTACGGGATCGTGCGCGGGTTGAAGAAGTCGACGATCCCCCGCGCGAACAACGCCACCCAGCTCACCTCGGAGCTCGTGAAGTAGCTGGCGATCTGCTGCGGAAACAGCAGGATGCTGATCGCGAAGATGATCGGGATCACGCCGGCCTGGTTGACCCGGAGCGGCAGGAACGTCTGGCCGCCCTGGTACATGCGCCGGCCGCGGACGCGGCTGGCGTACTGGATCGGGATCCGGCGCTGCCCTTCCTGGATGTAGATGATCACGGCGACCGAGATGATCGCGATGATCACGAAGCCCAGGACGAGCGGCAGGTTGGGCGTCGTCAGGAATCCACCGATCGCGGCCGGCGTCCGGCTGACGATGCCGGCGAAGATGATGAAGCTGATGCCGTTGCCGATGCCCTTTTCGGTGATCAGCTCACCCAGCCACATCAGGACCATCGAACCTGCCGTCAACGTGATGATCTGGGTGATCGTGTAGAAGTTGGACAGGTCGAACCCGCTCGACAGCACCTGCTGCGAGTTCAGCAGCGCCAGGAACCCGTACGACTGGAGGAGTGCCATCGGCACGGCCAGGTAGCGGGTGTACTGGTTGATCTTGTTCCGTCCGTACTCGCCCTCGCGCTGAAGCGCCTGGAGGGAGGGCACGACGCCTGTCATCAGCTGCATGATGATCGAGGCGTTGATGTACGGGTTCACGCCCAACGCGACGACCGAGAAGCTCGACAGGCCGCCACCGGACAGCAGGTCCAGGACCCCGAACAACGCGTTGTTCTGGAGGAAGGTCCGGAGCTGCGTCTGGTCGACACCCGGCACCGGCACGTGGGCCATGAACCGGAAGACGATCAGGATCCCGAGGACGTAGAGCAGGCGCCGCCGGATGTCCGGCGCTCGGAAGGCGTTGAGCAGGGATTCGAACACGGGTCGCTACGCGTCGTCGCCGGGGACGCTGGCGTCGGACTCGAGGTCGTCGCCCGGGACGGGCGCCTCGTCGATCGCCTCGGCGACGGCGTCGGGGGCGTCGGCGGGCTCGTCGCTCCTCGGAGCCGCCTCGTCAGCGACCGTCTCGGCGACGTCGGCTGACTCGACCGCGCCGACCGTGGGCGATTCGGATTCGTCGTCCGGCGTCGCCG
>OEKI01000283.1_pt3 | contig 9471 bp, 8 predicted proteins | sample 1503121 | NCBI WGS metagenome assembly OEKI01 (sample SAMEA104379569, study PRJEB20068) | metagenome | biome: 1000743; feature: 77; material: 1998 | place: USA | collected 2012 | depth 25 m | reverse complement strand
CCAGCGGCCGAAGACGGCAACGGCTCCCTGGCGGCAGCCACAGACCCAAGGAGCGCAGGGCTGCCGGCGGTCTCGTAAGGCGCCAGCCAGCACGGCCGAAAAGCGCCCCACTCCGCTCCGCGCAACTGCGTCAATCGCACGCCATTGCATTCGTCGCGCCCGGGCGTCGAGGGGAAGGCGCCGCCGAGCACCGTAAGCGAGCGCACCTCAAGGTGCGTGAGCGCGGAGCGGAGGCGGCAACGCGCCCATCGGCGCCCAGGCGCGACAGCCCTTGATTCGCGCAGTATCCTGCGCGCTACCGGTGGCGGGCTGCGCTCACACGACGCCGCCACCGGGACTCCCCTCCCCGCTCGCACCCGGAGTCGCCGCGTGACCTCGAACGTCGGTCAGAACTACCCGTACACGAGCGAGACGGAGGCGGATCGAGCGGCGGCGCTGTCGGCCCTCGTCGCCAACCGTGCGGGCCTGTCCGACACCCTGAAGGCGGAGACCACGCCGGTCGACGACAACGAGCGCTGGTGGGTCTGGAAGTGCCCGACGGCGGGCTGCCAGGGCCTCCTCCACGTCGCGGGCTACGCGCTCGACAAGCACGCGCTGTTCGTCGTCTGCGACGGGACCTGCGGCAAGACGTTCCTCCGCTGAGCTCCGGCCAGCTCGCCCAACCCGTCAGGGGGTCGCCGCTCGATCCTGCCGCCCTCCGCGCAGCCCGCCGGCAGCTCATCCTCGACGGGCTCGGCATCGTCATCAGCGCCGCCGGCTTCGGGTTCGTCTACGGACTGACGGCCCGGACGGTCGGTCACTTCTCGCCGATCGAGGCGATGGCGATGAGCCTGATCGCCTTCGGCGGTGCTGCCCAGTTCGCGGCCATCGGGTTCGTCGCGAACGGTCTCGCGTGGTCGGCAATCGCGCTCCTGACGCTCCTCCTCAACCTGCGCCACGCGCTCTACTCGGCCGCACTGGCGCCCTGGTTCCGCGGCCGGTCGCTTCTCGAGCGGGCGGTCGCCGCCCATCTCCTGACGGACGAGTCCTTCGCGCTCGCGATCGCCCACTTCCGGCGGGTCGGGCGGTTCGACGCGATCGGCTACTGGTACCCCGCGATCGCCACGACCCTCGTTCCGTGGAGCATCGCGACGTTTGCCGGCGTGATGCTCGGCGACGCGATCGTCGAGCCGCGCCGGTTCGGCATCGACGTCATCTTCCCGTCGGCGATGGCGGGCCTGATGGTCGGGTTGATCAGCGGCCGGCGGGAGCTGGTCGCCGCGGGCGCCGGCGCCGCGATCGGCGTGGGGACGTCGCTCGCGATCAGCCCGACAATCGGCGTGATCGCCGGAGGCCTCCTGGGGCCGCTCGTCGGGTTGGCGATTCCGAGAGCCAAGGCTCGCGACGACGACGAGCCCACCGTCCGATGAGCACCGATCTCGTCCCGCTCGCCTTCCTCATGTTCGTCGTGACGTACCCGTCGCGCGCAATCGGATTGCTTGCGCCGGCGATCGACCGGCTCCCCCGCCGGGCCCTCGAATATCTCCAGCTCGTCGGCCCGGCCATCCTCGCCGCATTGGCGGCCGTGAATGTCATGGTCGTGACGGTCGACGGCCGCCCGTCGTTCACGGTCGGGCTCGCCTGGCTGTCGGTCATCGCGTGCATCGCGATCGTCGCGTGGCGTCGGAACCTGTTCCTCGGCCTCGGCGCAGCGGTCGCGATCGCGATCGCCGGGCGGCTCGCCGGCCTGCCCTGAGCTGATTCAGGCGCGCCGGCGCGCCTCGACCTCGACCTCGACGAGCAGGGACGGGTCGACGAGCCCGGCCACCTGGACGAGCGTCGACGCAGGCCGGATCTCCGCGAACCGCTCGCCGTGGACCGCCGAGACCGCCGGCGCGTCCTCGATCGACACGACGTACATCCGCGTCCGGACGACGTCGGCGAGCGTGAACCCGGCCTCGCCGAGGGCCCGCTCGATGATGTCCCACGCGGCTCGCGCCTGGGCCGTCGCGTCGCCCGGATGCGCCGAGACGCCGCCGGGGCCGGCGTCGGTCGTGCCCGAGACCCAGCACAGGTCGCCGTCGACGACCGCTCGCGAGTAGCCGGTCGAGGCCTCCCACGGGCCCCCGGAGGAGATCCGGCGGCGATCAGCCACCGCGGCTTTGGTCGGCGCGCCAGCGGAGGACCTCAGGGTCGCGCCCGATGGCCAGGATGAGCGCGGCGAGGAGCGTCGTCCGCGGCACGATCGAGGCGACCTCCAGGTATTCGGCCGGCGAGTGGTCCATGCCGCCGATCGGCCCCAGCCCGTCGATCGAGGGGACGCCCATCCCGGCCGTCGTGTTCGCGTCGGACGCGCCGCCGGTCGCCGCGTCCGGGGCCTCGAAGCCGAGCCGGCGCGCCAGGGCTTGCGCGTGATCGACGAGCCGGCCGGACCGCTCGAGCTTCTCCATCGGCCACCAGCGCGCCATCGCCTCGAGCTCGGTCGTCGTGTCGGGCACGATCGGGGATGCGAGGAGGGACCGGACCTCGGCCTCGGCCGCCTCCAGGTCCGCGCGACGCAGGGCGCGCAGGTCGACCTCGAACGAGCACCGCTCGGCGACGACGTTCGGCCGCGTCCCGCCCGCGATGACGCCGACGTTGACCGTGACACCGTCCCAGCGGCCGTTCAGGGCGTGGAGCCGAGTTACGAGATCCGCGGCAGCCAGGACGGCGGATCGGCCCTTCTCCGGCTCCACCCCGGCATGCGCCGCTCGGCCGTGAACCGTGACCCGCGCGTCCAGGATCCCCTTCCGCGACGAGACGATGTCGCCGTTCGCACGGGCGCACTCGAGGACGAGACACGCGTCGGCGTCCGCTGCGATCTCCCGGATGTGCGGCGTGGACGACGGCGATCCGATCTCCTCATCGGGGTTCGCGACGTAGGTGATCCGCTCGAACGGCAGCTGCCCGGCGGCAACGAGCGCCCGCACGGCATAGAGCCCGGCGAGCAGGCCCGACTTCATGTCGGTGACGCCGGGGCCCGTGGCGATGTCGTCGTCGTCGATCGCGAAGGGACGGTCGGCGGCCGTTCCGGGGTCGAAGACCGTGTCCATATGGCCGATCAGCAGGAGGCGTGGCCCGCCGGCCGTGCCGCGATCGCCGTCCCAGGTCCCGATCACGGTCGCGCCGAGGCGGCCGGCCGGGTCCGGCCGTCGCTCGATGCGAGCGCCGCTCCCCGCCATGAAGTCCGCGACGAACTCACCGATTTCGTCGACCCCAGCCGGCGTGTACGAGCCGCAATCGATGTTGACGAGCCGCTCGAGGTCCCGCAGGTACGCGGGCTCGTCGGCCCGGATCGCCGCCTCGAGCGACGTGAGCTCGTCGGCGCCGACGCCGCCGCCCGGCTCGGTCAGGGTGTCCATGAGCGCAGTCTAGGTGCGCCACGGGACCCAGGCGCGCCGGCGACGGCGCTATCCTGCCCGGACGGTGCGACTGATCGAGATCCGGCTGCTCGAGGGCCCGAACGTCTACCGGCTCGAGCCGGTGGTGAAGATCGAGGTCGCCGTCGGCCGGCGCCGGACGTGGTACGGACAGCGCAGCCCGGGCCGCCACGCGCTCGTCCGACTCGGCGCCGACGTCCCGGCGAAGCAATGGTCCCTCCCGGTCGAGGCCCTCGTTCGCTGGGTCCGTCGCCTGCGTTCCGATCACGGCGAGGGAACGGGCGGCGTTGCGGTCCACCGCTCGTCGGACCCGGGCCACTGGATCGTGACCTTCCCCTGGACCGGAGCGGAGCGCGCCCACACGATCGCCGAGGCCGCGATGGCCCTGGCGGAACGCGACGTCTCGCCGGCCCGCCGCGCCCGGCTGACGGGCTCGCAGGAGCGCCAGCTCGCGCGCTGGAGCGCCCGGATCGCCGAGGCCCGGACGACGCCTCCGGCGTGGATCCGAGACGCCGACCGGCGGATGCCTGTCGTCTCGATCACGGGCACGAACGGCAAGAGCACCGTCACGCGGCTGATCACCCACATCCTCAAGGTCGCGGGGCAGCGCGTCGGCACGACGACGTCGGACGGCGTGCTCGTCGACGAGCGGCTCGTCGAGCCCGGCGACTGGACCGGCCCGGGCGGGGCGTGGCAGGTCCTCGGGCGGTCGGATCTCGACGTCGCCGTTCTGGAAACGGCCCGCGGCGGCCTCGTCCTCCGGGGCATGGGCTACGAGTCGAACGAGGCGAGCGTGATCACGAACGTCTCGTCGGACCACCTCGACCTCCAGGGCATCCACACGCTGCCCGAGCTCGCCGAGGTCAAGGCGACCGTCGCTCGGGCCACGAAGCCTGACGGCTGGGCGGTGCTGAACGCGGACGATCCCTTGGTCGCAGCGGTCGGGCGGCGGCTGCGGGCCCATGTCGCGATGTTCTCGCTCGGCGCCGGCAGCGGAGGGCCCGGCGCGATTCGGCGGACCGTCGCGGCCGGCGGCCGGGGCTATGTCCTCCGCGACGGATGGCTGGTCGAGATCGACGGCAGCCGGGCGGCCGGCGCGCGCGACGCCTCGAACGGCCACGGGCCTGGGTCTGCCCGCCCGGGCGAGCCGGTGGAGCATCGGATCATCGAGGTCGAGCGCGTCCCGATCACCCTCGGCGGCCTCGCGCGCCACAATGTCGCCAACGCCCTCGCGGCCAGCGGCGCAGCCCGCGGTCTCGGGGTGACGCTCGCGCAGCTCCGCGATGGCCTGGCCGACTTCCAGCCGTCGTCGGAACGCTCGCCCGGGCGGCTGAACCTCTTCCGGCTCGGGGCGCGGGTGGTCATCATCGACTTTGCCCACAACGAGGCCGGCGTGAATGCCGTGCTCGACGTCGCCGAAGGCATCGCCGGCGGCGGGGCCGGACGGACCGCCCCGGTCACCGCGATCATCGGGACCGCGGGCGACCGACCGGACGACACCCTCCGGGGAATCGGCAAGATCGCCGCGCGGCGCGCCCAGCGGGTCGCGATCAAGGAGACGCTGAAATACCTCCGCGGCCGGAGCCGTGAGTCGCTCGTCGGCGAGATCATGGCCGGCATCGCGGCCGCCCGCCGTCCCACTTCGGACGTGACGGTCTACGAGTCGGAGACCGCGGCACTCCGCGGGGAGCTGGCACGGAGCGACGGCGGCAGCCGACCGGACGCGCCCCGCGTCATCGTCCTGATGTGCCACGAGGAGCGGGAAGAGGTCTTCGCTCTGCTCGCGGAGCTGGGTGCGCGCCCGGTCGACGTCGGCAGCGAGCTGACGACCCTGATCCCTCGCCTCCAGGCTCGCCCGCGCCGGGGCTGACTCGGGGACCGCCTCAGGACGCCGCGGCAAGGAGCTCGTCGAGGCGCTCGAACGGCTCCCAGGCGCCCTCCGTGACGTTCGACTGGACGACGACCCGCTCCCCGCTCGCGGTGTAGACCCAGGCACGGGAGCTGAAGCCAGGGTCCTCGCCCGAGTGCCCGATGCGGGCGGTCGGACCGCTGCCGCCGTGGACGACGCCGAGCCCGTAACCGACCTTCGACACCGGGCTCATGGCATGCGGGGCGATCATGCGCTCACGGGTGGCTACGGACAGGAAGTCGGCCGCCGAGCCGCGCCCGGCCAGCCCGTCGAGCGCCTTGAGGAGGTCGGTGGCGGTCGCCTGGGTGCCGCCGTCCGGCAGGCCCATCGCCGGCAGGCTGTACACATTGGTCCGCCACTCGGCGGCCGGGGACCCGGGCGGCGCATCGTCCGCCGGCGGGAGGTATCCCACGGCGATGTTGGGCTCGAGGCCGTCGAGGGGCCAGAACCCCGTGGCGTCCATGCCGAGCGGCTCGAACACTTCGGCTCGAACCAGGTCCGGATACGCCTCTCCGGTCTCCTCTTCCAGAGCAATCCCGACCAGGACGAAGGCGCCGTTGTTGTACCGAGCGGCTTCACCCGGGTCGCCCGTGCGCGGCAGGTCGCGCATCAAGGGAACCACGTCCTTCGGGCCTCGGATCGTCCCGGAGGGGACCCGCTGCCAGATCTCTTCGTACCGCATGTCCGTGTACTCGTCAGCGTAGTCGCCGACCCCGGACGTGTGGCTGAGGAGGTGGAAGAGCGTGACCCGCGGATCGAGGTCGCGAGGCAGGAGCTCCTCCGCCACGAGATCCACGAGGCGATCCTCGTAGCGGACGGCGCCGCGATCGACCAGCCGGGCCACGGTCAGCCCGGTCAGGAGCTTCGTCGTCGATGCCGTCCCGAAGCGCGTTCCGGCGTGGATCGGCAGGCCGGCGGCACGATCCGCGAGGCCCATCGCGATCGCCAGCGGCTCTTCGTCGTCGTCCCCCCGGACGAGGACCACCCCGTGGAATTCCGACTCGGTGAGCCAGTCTCGGAACGCGGCCGCGTCCAGCCGGCCGAGCCGGCTCATCAGCCCTCCGGGACCTCCAGCTCGCCCGGATCGGCGAACGCGGTCGCGCCGCGGGCGTGACCGGCGGCGCCCATCGCCTCGCGGTAGACCGCAATCGCGTCGTCGACGCAGCACACGACGAGGTCGCCCGGCGCTGCGCGCCGAAGGGCGGTTCGGACGGCCGTCAGCTCGTCGAGCATCTTCTCGGCCTTGAGGGTTCGTGCGCCGCCGGCGCGCGACGCCCGGACGCCGTCGATGACGTTCCCGGCCGACACGCCGGGCGCGCGGCCGCGGAGGTTCTTGTCCTCACGGACGATGATCTCGTCGAACGCCCGCGCGGCGATGGCTCCGTACTCGCGCTGGTCGTCGTCCCGGCGATCGCCCGGGATCCCGATCACCCCGATCGCTCGCCCGCTCCGGGTGTGGCCGTTCGTCGAGGGGCCGATCCGTCCGGCCTTCGACTGTGGCTCCGTCATCATCCGGTTCACGAAGTCGGCGAGCTGGCGCATCCCGTCGACGTTGTGGCAGTAGTCGATCACCACGCGGATCCCGCCGACATCGAGCAGGTTGAGCCGCCCCGGGGCCTGGAAGAACGACGTCGTGAAGGTCCGGAGGCCCTGCCGGATGTCGTGGAGGTGCGCGCCGGCGGCCCACGCCGCGGCGGCCGCGGCAAGCGCGTTCGCGACGTTCATCCTCGCCCGTCCGCCGAACGTCGCCGGGATGAGGTGCGTGTACAGCACGGGCATCGTCCGCGGGCCATGGCGGAGGACGATCAGCTCGCCCTCGGGGCCCGGCTGGAGAACGAACGCGGCGTTGCCGCGGGAAGCATGGCCGTCGACCCGGTCGTAGCCGTCCTCGCCCTTCTGGGTCGCCATGCTGAACAGGACGACGCGGCCGGCGCAGTGGCGGCCCATCCGGTAGACGTGGCCGTCGTCCGCGTTGAGCACGGCCGATCCGGAGCGCGGCACCGACTCGACGATCACGCCCTTGACGTTCGCCAGCTGGCCGATCGAGTCGATCCCGCCCAGGCCCAGGTGGTCGCCGGTGACGTTCGTCACGACGGCGACGTCGTTGCGGTCGTAGCCGAGGCCCTCGCGGAGGATCCCGCCCCGGGCGACCTCGAACACCGCGGTGTCGACGGTCGGGTTCTGAAGGACCATCTGGGCCGACTTCGGGCCCGACATGTCGCCCTTCTTGATCAGGCGGCCGTCGATGACGATGCCGTCGGTCGAGGTCATTCCGACGCGCCTGCCCTTGAGCTTCAGGATGTGGGCGATCATCCGGACGGTCGTCGTCTTCCCGTTCGTGCCGGTGACGGCGATGATCGGGATCCGGGCCGGGCTGCCCGGCGGGAACAGGCCGTCGATGACCGGCCGAGCGACGTACTGCGGCTCGCCCTCGGTCGGGTGCGTGTGCATCCGGAACCCGGGCGCTGCGTTGACCTCGACGATGGCGCCGCCGGTCTCGCGCACGGGCGTCGCGATGTCAGGGCAGATGAAGTCGATGCCCGCGATGTCCAGGCCGACGATCTGGGCCGCGGTCTCCGCGATCTCGACGTTGTCTGGGTGCGCCTCGATCGTCCGATCGATCGACGTGCCGCCGGTCGACATGTTGCCGGTCAGGGCGAGCTTGACGAAGGCGCCCTCGGGCGGGACGTCGTCGAGCCCGTAGCCCTGGTCGCGGACGAGCGCCTCCGCGGCCTCGTCGACCTTGATCCGCGTCAGGACCTTCTCGTGGCCGATGCCGCGGCGCGGGTCCGCGTTCGCCGTCTCCACGAGGTCGCGGATCGTGTGCTCGCCGTCGCCGATCACGCTCGCCGGCACGCGCTGGGCGATCGCCGCGACCTTGCCGCCGATCACGAGGCAGCGGTAGTCGTTGCCGGCGACGTAGCTCTCGACGACGAGATCGCCGCTCCGTGACTCTCGGCGGGCGCCGTGGAACGCCGCTCGGACGCCCTCCTCCGATCGGAGATCGAGGTGGACGCCTCGGCCGTGGTTGCCATCGAGCGGCTTGACGACGCACGGGAAGCCGATCCGCATGGCCGCCTCGACCGTCGCCTCTTCCGAGTCGACCACGGCGCTCTTCGGGACCGGCAATCCGGCCGAGTCGAGGAGGCGGTTCGTGAGGCTCTTGTCGCTGGCGATGTCGACCGCGATCCCCGACGTCTTCGAGGTCATCGTCGCTCGGATCCGCTGCTGGTGGACGCCCTGGCCGAGCTGGACGAGGGAGTGGCGGTCGAGGCGGATGTACGGGATGTCGCGCGAGGCCGCCTCGTCGAGGATCGCCTGCGTCGACGGCCCGAACGCCGACCGCTCCGCGAGCCGGATCAGCCGCTCCAGCTCCGCCATGAAGTCGATGGCCGTCCGCTCGTCGTCCGGCGCCACGAGGTGGTTGACCAGCGCGACGGCGATCTTGCCGGCCTCGATCCCGACGGACTCCTCGCGGAACTCGTAGATCACGTTGTAGCGGCCGTGCTCGCCGGTCGTCCGCGTCTTGCCGTGACGGACGTCCGTGCCGGCGAGGTTCTGGAGCTCCAGGGCGATGTGCTCGGCGATGTGGCCCGCCCACGTCCCGTCGCGGAGCCGCGTGATGAACCCGCCGCGGCGGCCGAGGCTGCAGGCGTGGTCCTCGAGGCTCGGCAGGAGGTTCACGAGGGCGTCGGTGAAGCCCGGGATCTTGTTGCTCGGGAAATCCTCGAGGACGCCGAGGTCGACGACCATCCGGACAACGGGCTCGCGCGCCCAGTAGTTGGGTCCGCGGAGGATCCGGGTCTCGAGGATCCGCAGTGTGGGCTTCGGGCCCTTGCCACTCGCGGCACGGGCGGCGGGCGCGCGGCGCGGCTTCGTGGCTGTCCCGGCTCGAGCGGGCGCGGTCTTCTTCTCGCCCGGCTGGGGTGCGGTCCGAGCCACGGCTCCCTCCTGCGGTCAAATGGGGCTTTCGAGTGTACTCGGGGACCGTGCGGCGATGGCAAGGGACGCGGACGAGGCCGAGCGATCGCCGTCGCCGATCGTTTTCGGGGTGATACGCCCTGCGCCGGTGGCTCCCGAGGGGGTTGATCGCTGTCGCCGATCGGATCCGGCCGAACGGCCCGCGGATTCCCCACTCGGCCCGAAAACAATCGGCCTGGGCGA
>OEKI01000411.1_pt3 | contig 9500 bp, 5 predicted proteins | sample 1503121 | NCBI WGS metagenome assembly OEKI01 (sample SAMEA104379569, study PRJEB20068) | metagenome | biome: 1000743; feature: 77; material: 1998 | place: USA | collected 2012 | depth 25 m | reverse complement strand
GTGATCGCCTTCCTGTGGGGCTTGGGCGTGCATACCGTCGGCGGAAACACGTTCAGCGGGGTCGGTGGGCTCGCCTCGAAGCTGGCGACGCCGGCAGCCGCCTAGTCCGGTGGAACCAGGCGATCCGGCCCACGTTCGTTACGACCCGAGACATGGCCGAGACAGTCGACGATTACGTTGAATTGAATCGCGGAGCGGAAGGAGATCGAAATGGCCGTCGACGCCGGACCGCGACTCGTCTGCAACGGGATCAACGGGGCGACCGGGGGCTACTGGCTCGAAGGCGTGCCCGCCACCGATGTCGCGAGGATCGCATTGGGGGAGCGGATCGATGCCGAGGAACAGGCTGCCCTGAAGGAGCGCGATCGAGCGGCGACGGAGAGCTTGCTCGGGGGCCCCATGGAGGGCGTGAACCCACGGAACCTGGCGGAGGCGGGTTGGGGCATCGTGTTCGCGTTCCAGGCTGACCTCGAAGTCAAGAAGGCGCTGGAGCCACTTCTCGTGCTGCGCCAGAGCCAGGCGGGCGATCTGTACCGGGAGTTCATCGGGGCTGACGCCGTGCGACCGGGTGAGACGAGCGCACAATTCCTGGCGCGACATGGAATCGCACCGGGTGCTCCGGCGAATCCCCGGAAGGTCCCGTACTACCTCCTGCTCGTCGGCGAACCGACGAGCATTTCCTACTCGTTCCAGTACCAGCTCGACGTGATCTACGCAGTTGGCCGGATCGCGTTCGACACCCTGGACGAATATGCCGCCTACGCCAGGGCCGTCGCATCGGCTGAGCGGCGACCGCCGCGGCCGACCACGGTCTCCGTCTTCGGAACGCGCAATCCAGGCGATCCAGCCACGGCCCTGAGCGCCGACCAGCTCGTCGCGCCCCTGGCAGCGACCGTGGCCAGCCGGTTCGCTGACATCCAGGTCGACACCGCCATCGGCGAAGCGGCTACCAAGGCCCGATTAGGGACGCTTCTCGGGGGCGGGGCGACTCCGTCCCTGGTGTTCAGTGCGTCCCATGGAATGGCGTTTCCTCCGACGGACAACCGGCAGTTGCAAGGACAAGGCGCCCTGCTTTGCCAGGACTGGCCGGGACCCGCGGCCTGGGAACATCGGTCGATCCCAGAATCGTTCTACTTTGGCGCAGCCGACGTTCCCGACGACGCCACGTTGAGTGGAGTGATCGCCTTCCTTTTCGCCTGCTACGGGGCGGGGACACCGAAATACGACGACTTCGCCAGACAGGCGTTTGGCCGGCCCGTCGCCATTGCTCCTGACGCCTTCATGGGCCGCCTGCCTCGACGCCTTCTTGGCCACCCGATGGGTGGAGCGCTCGCCGTCGTCGGCCATGTCGAACGGGCCTGGGGCTACTCCTTCATGTGGCCGAATGCCGGCGCCCAGGTGGAGGTGTTTGAGAGCACGATCACCGCCCTGCTCAATGGCGACCCGGTCGGCCTGGCACTGGAGTATTTCAACGACCGATATGCGGCGCTGGCCTCCGAGATCACGTCCGCGCAGCAGGAGGCGGGCTTCGGTGCCGTCATCGATCCGAGTGAGATCGCGGCGACCTGGACGGGCATGTCCGACGCACGGAACTACATCGTCCTCGGCGATCCCGCGGTGCGGCTGAGCTGACGCCCGGCCGACTGATGACCCGCTACAGCGACCTCGAGATCTCCATCGGCCGTGAGGATGCGAAGTTCCGCGTTCGCGGCCAGGACTACTCGGGAAAGCATGGGATCACCGATGACGTCCTCGCCGAGCTTGAGGAGCTTCGACGGACGGGCCAACCCGACGAGTACGGGAAGCGGCTGTTCGAAGCCCTCTTCGTGGGCCGGCTCCACGACGGGATCGTCGACGCACGCACCGAGACCAAACGGGGAGTCTCCTGGCGTGTTCGGCTGAACATCGATCGAGATTCGGTGCGGTTGAACCAGCTCTGGTGGGAGTGCCTTCACGACCCCTCGCCACCGCCACAGACGATGGGCATGTCGATGGATACGCCCCTCTCTCGGTACCTCGAAGGCGGCGCGACGCGGAACGTGCAGGCGAGCCGGCTCAAGGTTCTCGTGGTCATCGCGAACCCAGAGGACCTCGGCAAGAAAGATGGTCGCTGGCGTGCGTATCGGCGATTGCAGGACGACGAAGAGCAGAAGACGATTCTCGGGGCTCTCGACAACCTCGGCGATCGGATCGACTACGAAGTCCTGGACCCGCCCGCGACCACGGGTGCGATCTTCGACAAGTTGCGCACCGGCGAATTCCACGTCGTTCACGTCGTCGCACACGGTGCGGAGGACCTCAACAACCGTCGAACGGCGCTCCTGCTGGAGAACCAGGACCGGACGGCGGCGCTCATCGGGCAAGTGGAACTCGGCCGGCTGTTCGCGGTCAGGCGCACCCTCCGGCTCGTGGTGCTGGCGGCGTGCCGGGGAGCCTGGCTGTCTGGACAGGACGTCTTCACCGGGCTCGCCCCGTTGCTCGTCGAGTACGGCACACCGGCGGTCATCGCCATGCAGGACCCCGTTCCGGAAACGACAGCCATGTTGTTCACGCAGAAGTTCTATGAGGCGCTCGCTCGATGGTCCGACGAGACCGGCGGGATGGTCGATGTCGCGATGAACGAGGCGCGGGAGGCTCTGTACTACTACGCCCAGAACGACAAGAAAGTCTGGGATTGGGCAATCCCCGTCCTCTTCCTCCGTGGAAAGGGGCGCCTGTTCAGGATCGAAGCTCCCTCCGCGGATCGAGAGCCAGATCGTGTCGAGCGGGGCGCCCTGGGAGGCTTGAAGGGACCGACCGCTCCCCCGGTCACCGCGGGTAGCGACTCCGACAAGCGCCTTCGAGACCGCGGTCGGCTCTTCGACCAGCTCACGCTGGATCCCGGTCTTGAGCCTGTCGAGCTCGATCTGATCACGACCCTGTTCTGGGATTGCAAGTTCGATGACCTCGCCGGTGACGGCCTGGAGGGCAAGGCGACGGAGCTCATCCGCCGCGCCGAACATGACGAGCTCGATCTGGCGGCCCGCATCCGCGCCGCCATGAAGCTTCGCGAGAAGCGTGAACAACGGCTCGCCCAGGCCTCTGGCTCGGTGGCCGCGTCCGCTGGAAAGGTGCCGTGGAGCGGTCCGTCGGATCGGCTGCCATGACCGGGACGCCGACGCCTCCGAAGGGTGCACCCCCGACCGCGACCACCGCTGAATCGATGGCTGCGGGTTTGGTCGCCGAAGGGTCGCGCGTTCTCGCACTGGCGGATGCTGCAAGGGAAGATCGCCGGGTCAAGGACGCCCGCCCGCTCTACCAGGAAGCGATCCGCACGTTCGAGGAAGCGCTCCGGGTCAATCCGACCTCGCCGGAGGCAATGATGCGCCGGGCGTACGCGAGGAATCGGCTCGGAGAAGCGAGCCGGGCCGAAGCCGAACTGCGCGCGGCGGTCAAGAGGTTGCCGAACCAGATCGATGCGCACCTTGCCATCGGTCAGTACTTCGAGTTCACCGAATCGCCGGCTGCAGCGGAACGCGAATACCGTGCGGCGAGTCGCGTCAGACCGCCGGACGCCGGACCGTATCTCCTGCTTGCTCGATCGCAGCTGACCCGCGGGGACGCCGGCCGCGCCGCACAAACGGCCGCGAAGGCGATCGCTCTCGCGCCCGAGTGGGCGGACGCACGCATCCTTCGAGCTCGGGCTCTTGGGGCGAAATCCGATTTCGCCGAGGGTCTCGAGGAAGCCGATGCGGCCGTTCGACTCGAGCCAGAGAGCACGGAGGCGCTGTTCATTCGCGGACTCATGTTGGGCGAGCATGGATTGGCCGCGCTGAACGCTGGGGACGAGGAGGGAGCGAAGTCGTGGTTCCAACGCGCAATCGACGACTTCGGCGCCGCGCTGCGAATTGATCCATCTCTCCGAGACCCGCAGTACCGCAGAGCGGCGGCACGGGCGCAGATCGGATTGTTGGATGAGGCACTTCAGGACGTCACCGATCTGATCCGGCACTCGCCGAACGACATCGAAGCGCTGTCCCTCCGGGCGTCATGCCTGGTGGAGCTTGGCCGGAACGCCGAGGCCGTCGCCGATTTCGATCAGGTCATCGATGCGCTGCAGGGAGGCGAACCGGGTCCGGAGCTCGTCGAGGCGCTGGTCGCCCGGGGCAACGCCCGCTGGGCGATTGGCGACGCAGATGGCGGGATCGCCGACCTCAAGAGCGCGACGGTCCGGGATCCGAAACGCGCCGATCTGCACCGATCGCTTGGTGTGATGTACGAGCTGGCGGGTCGACCGCAGGAGGCATTGGGGAGCTACCGGCGAGTGATCCAGCTCGGGGACCGATCGGCTGACGCGTTCCGGAATCGCGCGGACGCGCTTGCTGCTCTAGGCAAGAGTCGCGAGGCAGAGGCCGACTACGACACGGCGATCAAGATCGATCCAAGACTCTATGAGGCCCGAGCCGCTCGCGGCGAGCTCCGATGGGCGAGGGGCGATGCAGAAGGTGCCCTAGACGACCTCAATCGGGCGATCAAGGTGGCCGGCGAGGTGCCGGTCCTCTACCAGATGCGCGGCGAGATCCTGGACAGCCTCGGCGAGACGCGCAAGGCGCTCGCCGACTACGACCTGTTGGTCAAGCTGGGCGGAGCGTCCGCAGTGGTGTACGACAGTCGGGCGAACGCCGAGGCGAGCCTTGGCAAGTACAAGCAAGCGATGCGGGACTTCGATCGCGCGATCGAGCTGGACCCAAAGCTCGTCTCGTCGTACGTCGGACGCGGCCGAGTGATGCTCTTGATGAGTCCGGACGACCGGCGGATCGTCGGGAAAGCTCTGCGTGACTTCGACGCCGCAGTGTCCTTGGCCCCCGATCAGGCCGCCGGCTACGCCGGTCGTGCCGATGCTCAGGCGGCTCTTGGTCACGATGAGCGCTCGATTGCGGACTACGATCGCGCGCTCGCCCTCGATCCGACGGACACAGGAGCGCATCGGGGCCGGATACTTGCCCTGCTGCGGCTGGGAGATAACTGCCGCGATCGGCGCCTGTGGGCCCCGATGAACAAGTACTACGACGAAGCCCTGCACGCGGTCGAACAGGCGCTCTCGATCGATCCGAATGACGCGTATCTCGACTACCTGCGGGGGACCGCATTCCGCGTCCTCGATGGGTTCGACGAGGCCGTCTCCGCCGCAGCCGTTGGCCTCGCAAAGCCTGGCGGGGCCGACCCGGACCTTCGGCCGTGGCTCATCCGTGACCAGGCCGACTCCCTGCGACTGTGGGGCGAAGAAGTCCATGCGACAAACAAGCTCGAGGATGCAGCCGACGTCATCCATGCGGCCTTGCGCGATCCCAACGGTCCGGTCGAAGCGGCCCTCCATGAGCTGCTGGGTCATGTGTTCGTGAGTCTTGGTCGGTATGGCGAAGCGCTGACGGCCTTTGATCGTGCCATCCGTGCCGGATCGGATCCCTTGGCCGGATACGACGTGATCTGGGCTGAAATCGGCCGTTGCCGGGCGTATTTGCTGAAGGGGGATGCGCCGGATGCGCGGGCAGCCGGCACGCGTGCCCTGGCCGCGGCCAAGGGACGGCCCGCTCTAGAGGCCTGGGCAAGGGTCGCCGTCGGCCTCGCGCTCGAACGCAGCGGGGAGGCCCAGCGCGGGACGACTGAGATGAACCGAGCCTTGCTTCAGGGCTCGGAGGGCTCTTCTCTGTCTGCCCGCGCGGAACAGTTCGAGTACTTCAAGGCTCTGGATCACGCATCGGCCGACCGACGGCGGGCAGCCGAACTGGAACCCGACAACCCGGAGGCCTTGAACGCGCTGGCCTGGTTCGAAGTCGAACTCGCCAAGGTCGACGACCTCGGAGAGGCTCACCGCCTCGCCATCCGCGCTGTGAAGCTCGAAGCCGATGGCCCGCTTGCGGCGGACTACCTCGATACCCAGGGATGGATCGCGCTGAAACGAGGTCGACGCTCGGAGGCGATCCGCTGCCTTCGACAGGCCGTGAGCCTTCGACCTCATGATCTCGGCATCCGCTTCCACCTTGCCGAAGCCACCGGTTCCGCGGCGTCGAAGCCATCCCGTCATGTCTCGACCCAGCAACTGTGCCGGCCCGTTGCCCGCAAGCCTCGCCAACCGATGCCCGCGTAACGAAGACGTCGCCAACGAAGAGCCCGGGCCGGCGTGGCCGACCCGGGCTCGCGTCCAGTTGACGCCGGGCGGTGCCCGGCGAACGGCTAGTGGTTCTTGGAGTTGCCGTTCCCTGTGGACGCAGCGTCCTTGTGGGCGTTCGAGTTCCCGTGGGCCGCCGGTGCCTCGACGACCGCGGCCGGCTTGTGCACGGAGGTGGTCTTCGGGGCCTTCGCGGCGGCCGAAGCGGCACCGGCGGAAGCGGCACCGGCCGTCTTCGCCGCCTTCACCGGCTTGGGCGCCGCGGCCGCGCCGGCCTTGTGGATCTGGATGTTGCCCCCGGCCAACGTCTGCGTGCCGGAGTCGTAGCCGTTGCTGAGCTGGATCCGATAGGTGTCGGACCGGCCGGGCTCGCCCGCGTCGGTCACGTCGATGCGGAAGTCGACCGAGCCGGCCCCGTCGATCGTGGCCGTTCCGAAGATGCTCGCCGACAGGCCGTCATCCGAGCAGAGGACCGCCAGGATGTCGATCGAGTGGACGTTCATGTCCACGGTGGGGCCGTGATCCTGATATTCCTCCTGGCCGGACGGACCCGTGCCCTTGGCGTTCCCGCCGAAGGTGGCCTTGTCGCCGTCCGCGGTCTCGATCCGACCGCCGCCCGTGACCTTGCAGCCCTCGGTGCTGGTCGGCAGAACCCACGTCTTGGTCGCCGTGGCGCTCGGCTCGGTGCCGTTCTGCGCGCCGCTGTTGTCCGTGTCGGCGAAGGCCGTGATCGTGTCACTGCCCGGCAGCGCCGACGTGTAGCAGAACGTCGCCTGGCCGGCGGCGTCGGTCACGGCGGTGCCGGTCGATGGCGTGTGCGAGATCGCGGGCACGACCGTGAAGTCCACGGTGATCCCCGGCGTCACGTTGCCGAACTCGTCCTTGACCGTGGCCGTGACGCAGTGGTTGGCGTCGACGACGTTCGTCGCTGAAGCGGGCTGGAGATCGAGCGTCGCCGGTGCGGCCGGGGTGACCGTCACCACGACGGTCTCGACCGCGGCGGTCGGGCCGCCCGGATCCGTGACCGCGGTGATCGTGCAGGTGTAGACCCCGACGGTCGTCGGCGCCGTGATCGTCTCCACGAACGGGATGACGGCAGAGCCGGTCATCGGCGCGGTCGGGAAGGCGGGATTGAAGCTGAAGCCGATCGGGCAGCTGGCCGAGACCACGAGGTCCGCCGTGTACGGCACGAGCTTCGCGTTCGTGACGATGAACGGCCCGATCATCCCGGCGCCGGTGTCGTCGACGGCGGTGCCGCCGGTCGCGTTGGCCATGTCCTGGTAGCAGGACAGCGCGACGGACGCGCCGGCCGTGGTGTAGCGGACCATCAGCAGCGTGATGCTGTTGGCCGTCAACCCGGCGAGGGTTCCGGACGTCGTCAGGTCGTCGCCGCCGCCGGCGGCAGCGTCGCGGCCGAAGTCGTCGGGCGGCGCATTGGGGCAGGAGCCGAAGCCGACCGCGCTATGGGGCGCCGCATCGCCGAGGACGACGAGGAACTGGCTGGCCAGCGGATCGCGGCCGCCGCTCGCCACCGGCGCGGCGTAGGCGCTGTCGGAGTAGGCCTCGAAGAACGTCCGGTTGTAGGCCTCGGGAAGGTCGCCGCCGTCGTGGGCGGTGAGGGTCCCGATCGCCGCCGAGAAGTCCGCGCAGCTCGACGTGAAGCCGGTTGTCTTCAGGGCATATGGCACGTCGCTCGGCGAGCCGAAGGGCATGCCCGGGTAGTCACCCAGGGCCACCACGGCGAAGCGAGCGCCCGGGATGGAGCCCTGGACGGTCGAACAGATGTTGATGGCGTCGGCCTTGGCCTGCGCGATGGGCCCCGTCATGCTCGATGTCGTGTCGATCGCCACGATGATGTCGGCTCGGGCCGGCAAACCGTCCAGGGACAGGCTCTTGTTGACCGTCGTCGAGGTGCCGGCGACGAGGGTCGTCGCCACGGGCGTCGGGGTCAGCGTGTCCGCCGCTGAGACCGGGATCGCCGCTACCAGCCAGAGGACGGTCGCCGCGAGAACCGCTGTGAACCGCATGGGATTCTGCTTCGAATGCACCGATGAAACTCCCCTTGGTGCGTGAGGCAATGTCCCGACCGGAACGGGCCGGGATCACGTCGCGTCCGCGCCTCCACGCGCGCCCCCGCCAAGCGGCCTCAGCCGGGCGATGCGGGGGTGGGATCGGGAGCTCTCCACCCGACAGTTAGGCCCCCCGGCACCCTGTCGTCGTATCGCAGACCCGGTGGCCGGCGTCCCGATCCCCGATCGATTCGGCCACTCCTGCGAGCCGCCCGATTGTCAGACGGGGTCGGACCCTGTGGGACCGTACTTGCGTTCACCGCCGGACGGGAAAGAGGTCTCTGTCGGCCCAGTACGTCGGAGCATCGCGAGCCAATGCTCGGTCTCGCGCGCAGCCGTCGTCGCGTCGAGCCGTTCGAGCAGCTCGACGACGGGCAGGATCCGAAGGAGCTCGCGGACGACCGGGTCCGTCGGATCGATCTCGGCTGCGGCGCGGAAGGCGTCCCAGGCGGCGGCCGCCGCTTCGGGGTGGTGATAGCCGACGATCCAGCGGAACCACGCGGCGTCGAACAGCGGGTCCCCGAGCCGGGCGGCCTCGAAGTCCAGCAGCGCCACCACCGCTCCCTCGCGGACCAGGACGTTGGCGGGAACGAAGTCACCATGAACGAAGCCCGATGGCCGGCCCTTCAGCAGCGCCGGCACGGTCCGGATCGAATCCGAGAGCCGCCGGACATCGAGGCCCGCCAAGGACGCCGCAAGGCGCGCGAGCGTTGCCTCGGCCGAAGCCGCGAGGACGCCTGGCGCCGCCGGGGTCGTGGCGAGCGGGAGACCCTCCGCGTCGACCATGCGGAGCTGCCGCCAGAGGGCGCCCATCACCCGGCCGACGAGTACGGGCCCGCCCGCTGCACCCAGCAGGGAGGCCCCTGTGGCTCCCTCGATGAAGGTCGTCGTGAGGATCCCGGAGCCTGCCCCATCGACGGAAACAAGTTGGGGGACCGGGACACCGACCGCGGCCAACCGCGGCGCGACCGCGGCCATCAGGCGTGCCGTCGGAGCGGCCCGGGCCGGGTGCGCGAAACGGGTGACCGCCAGACGCCGGCCATGGACTGTGGTCACATCCCACGTTTCGTTCGAGAACCCCCATCCGAGGCGGCGGGCGTCCTGGGGTGCGTCGCCGCCGAGGGCGGTCGCCAGCCACTGGGCGATCACGGGAGGAGCCGTGTGGTCAGGCATCCCCGGGCGACCGTGCCGCCAGGCGCGCGATGTCGGCGACGTCGAGCGCGGCGGCGTGCAGCTCGACGTCAGCAAGCTCCCCCTCGAACCCGCCTCGCGGTCCGCCACCC
>OEKI01000334.1_pt4 | contig 9630 bp, 8 predicted proteins | sample 1503121 | NCBI WGS metagenome assembly OEKI01 (sample SAMEA104379569, study PRJEB20068) | metagenome | biome: 1000743; feature: 77; material: 1998 | place: USA | collected 2012 | depth 25 m | reverse complement strand
ACGTAGCGGAGCGCCGTCACTCCGCCTCCGGTGACGTGGACGGCGCGGCCGCCGACGAGGATGGGGCCGGCGCGCGCGGAACGTCCGCCAGAAATTCGAGGACGAGGTCCGCAAATGCATCCTCGCGCTCCATCGTCAGCATGTGCGCGACCTCAGGCCACACGACCAACCGAGCCCCCGGCACCCCAGAGGCGATCCGATCCGCGGTCTCTCGAATCGACGGCTGATCCCCCTCCCCGACCACCACGAGGACCGGACACCGGAGCTCGCCCAGGCGAGCGGCGGCCGGGGGCGACAGCTCGTGCTCGGGCGCCGCCTCGCTGTCCCACTGCGGCAGCTCGAAGGCCTCGCGCTGCATCCGGCCGACGAACGCGCGAAGGTCCGGGTCGACCGCATCCGGCCCCCGGTCCGGGCCGTCCACCCAGGCCCGGAGGTTGACCTCGACGGCGGCGTCGAGGTCGCCCCGATCCAGTGCGTCGACCTCGGCGGCCCAGATCGGGCGGAGCTCCGGCGGCGACTCCGCGAAGAGCGCGCCGCCCGGCGCGGCCAGAACGAGCGACGCCACGGCGTTCGGGCGCGACAGCGCAGCCTCGACCGCGACCCCCGCTCCCATCGAGGTGCCGACGAGATGGGCCCGCCCGACGAGCAGCTCGTCGAGCAGCGCGAGGAGGTCCGTGTGGTGGGCCCACGGGCCGCTCGGCGGCAACGACTCCCCGAAGCCGCGCGCGTCCGGCCGGATCACGCGGTGACGCGCCGCGAGCGCCGGCGCGAGCCGGTCCCACATCCGCCGGTCGGCGACGCCCGAGTGGACCAGCACGACGGGCTCGCCGGCGCCCTCATCGTCGAAGGCGATCCCGCCCGACGTGCGGCCACCCGCCGGGCGCGTCTGGAGATCGGTCATCGGCCCAGTCTGGGTGATCCGCGAGCGCGCCGCCAGTCCGGGCGGAGGGGCTGCGCCGCGCGACGGTCGCAGGCATCCGGCAACGGACTCCGGCGAAGCGTAGAGTGGCAGGGCTCGACACCCAGATCGGGGCGACGGACGGTGTCGGCGGCTTGCCCGGCCACCCACCCGTCGGTACGATGCGCCCCAGACCGCCCGCGAGGCGGATGTGTTGGTCGAGACCTGGACGGACCATGCGTGAAACCGGCCGTCGGTCTCGAGACACTAGAGGAGGACACATGCGGACTCGGTCGTTGTCGTTGATCCTGCTTGCAGGATTGGCGATCGTCGCTGGAGCCTGTTCGACCGGCACCCCAGGTAGCTCCGGCGCCAAGGCCCTGAAGATCGGCATGGTCACGGACGTCGGAACGCTCGACGACAAATCGTTCAACGAGGCGTCGTGGAAGGGCACGCAGGACGGCGCTTCGCAGGTCGGCGGCACGGCGGCAAACATCGTGACGAAGGCGCCGGCCGACTACGGCCCGAACATCCAGTCGTTCATCGACCAGAAGTACGACGTCATCGTGACCGTCGGCTTCGCCCTTGGCGACGCCACCCTGAAGGCGGCCCAGGCCAACACCGGGACCAAGTTCATCGGTGTCGACCAGTTCATCTGCGTGCCCAAGGACGCGGCGGACAAGACCTGCGCCGGGACGCCGCCCGCGAACTACCAGGGCATCATCTTCAAGGAGCAGCAGGCCGGGTACCTCGTCGGGATCGTGGCCGGCACGCTCAGCAAGACGCACGTGATCGGCGCCGTCGGTGGCATCAACACGGTGCCGCCGGTCGTGGCCTACATCAAGGGCTACGAGAACGGAGCGAAGGCGGCCAATCCGGCCACGAACGTCCTGGAGCAGTACGTCTCCACCGACATCACGAAGGCGTTCAACGACCCGACCACAGGCAAGGCCATCGCCCAGCAGATGATCGGTCAGAAGGCCGACTTCATCTTCCAGGTCGCGGGCCTCTCCGGGTCCGGCGCGCTCGAGGCGGCCTGCGCCACCCCGAACACGTACGGAATCGGCGTCGACGTCGATCAGGCGCCGGCGTTCCCGAACCTCAAGTGCGTGCTGACGAGCGCCGAGAAGCACCTCGCGCTCGCCGTCTCGACCGCGATCAACAACGTCTCCAAGGGCACCGACAAGGGCGGCAACATCACGTTCGATGCCAGCTCGAACCCCGTCGGCGTGGGCGTCTCGGACTTCCACGACCTGAAGACGATGATGACCCCCGATCTCCAGAAGAAGATCGACGATGCACTCGCGGGCATGAAGGGCGGCACGGTCGATCCGTGCAAGCCGGCGGCCTGCGACAAGCCGTAACGGTTCCACCACTCGGTAGCTGAACGAGCGGGTCGGCGTCTGCCGACCCGCTCGTCGTTTTTCCCCCGCGCGACGGCCTTTCGACCACCCGAGGAGCCGAGAACGTGACGGATTCTGCGCCCGCCCTGTCGATGCGCGGCATCACGAAGCGCTACCCGGGCGTGCTCGCGAACGACGCGATCGATCTCGACCTCCGCCCAGGCGAGATCCTCGCCCTCCTCGGCGAGAACGGCGCGGGCAAGTCCACCCTGATGAACATCCTGTACGGGCTCGCCGTGCCCGACAGCGGCGAAATCCTGCTCGACGGCCAGCCGGTGACCATCGCCGGTCCGTCCGACGCCATCGCCCGCGGCATCAGCATGGTCCACCAGCACTTCATGCTCGTGCCGGTCCTGACCGTCGCGGAGAACATCCTCCTCGGCGAGGAGACGATGGCGAATGCCGTCTTCCTCGACCGGGCCGAGGCCCATCGACGGATCGTCGAGCTCGGCCGACGGTTCGGGTTCGAGATCGACCCGGAGGCGAAGGTCGGCAACCTCTCGGTCGGCTGGCAGCAGCGCGTCGAGATCCTGAAGGCGCTGTACCGCCAGGCCCGGATCCTCGTTCTCGACGAACCGACGGCCGTCCTGACACCCCAGGAGACCACCGAGATCTTCGACGTGCTCCGGCGCCTGGCGCGCGAGGGCCACAGCATCATCTTCATCAGCCACAAGCTGTACGAGGTCCTCGCGATCGCCGACCGGATCACGGTCATCCGGCGTGGCCGCGTCGTCGGGACCCGCCTGCCCGCCGACACGGACGAGGACGACCTCGCCGAGATGATGGTCGGGCGGAACGTCCAGCTGGTCGTGGATCGCGGCGAATCCCATCCGGCGGAGCCGGAGCTCATCATCGAGAAGTTCTCGGTCGCCGACGACCGCGGGCGCGTCGTCGTCAAGGACATCGATCTCGAGGTCCGCGCCGGCGAGATCGTCGGGATCGCGGGCGTCGCCGGCAACGGCCAGGACGAGCTCGTCGCGGCGCTCACCGGACTCCGGCGCCCCGCCGCGGGCCGGGTGACACTGGGCGGGAAGGACGTCACGGGCTGGGGTCCGCGCGAGCTGACCGATTTCGGCGTCGGCTACGTGCCGGGCGATCGCCAACGGTACGGGCTCGTCCTGTCGTTCCCGATCGAGGACAACCTCGTCCTCACCTCTTACTACCGGGAGCCGTTCGCGTCGGGCCCGGTGCGCAACGACCCGGCGATCCGCGACTGGGCGGAGGAATCGATCGCGGCCTTCGACATCCGGACGCCATCGGCGACGGTGCCGGCGAGCAACCTGTCGGGCGGGAACCAGCAGAAGGTCATCGTCGCCCGCGAGTTCAGCGGCCAGCCCAGGCTGCTGATTCTCGATCAGCCGACCCGCGGTCTCGACGTCGGCAGCATCGAGTTCATCCACCGCCGGGCCATCGCCAAGCGCGACGCCGGGTCGGCGATCCTGCTCGTGTCGGCGGAGCTCGACGAGGTCCTGGAGCTGTCCGACCGGATCGCGGTCATGTACCGCGGCGAGATCGTCGCAATCCGCGATGGGCGCACGGCCGATCGCGAGGAGATCGGCCTGCTGATGGCGACCGGCGGCAAGGCGCCGCTCGCGGAGGTCACGACGACGATGTCGGTCGAGGCATGAGCGCCGCGCGGCCGCCCGCGGGGACGCCGCCCGCCGGCAGTGGGACCGGGACGGCCGCCGCCGCGCCGACCCCGCGGCCCCGTCGCAGTTGGTCGAGCCGGGTGCGGGGGGCGATCTCGGTCGCCCGGGTGCCGCTCGGCGCCGTCGTGCTGGCCTTCGCCGTCGGATCGATCCTGATCTGGCTCTCCAGCGTCGTGACCACGAAGTCGCTCGACCTCGGTTTGCCGATCAAGGCCTACGGCGCGATGCTCGAAGGCGCCGGCCTCCTGGGCAACGTCAACGGTCTCGTCAACACGCTGGTCCAGGCCGGGCCGCTGATCCTCGGCGGGCTCGCGGTGGGCGTCGGCTTCAAGGCCGGGCTGTTCAACATCGGCGCCCAGGGCCAGTTCCTGATGGGCGCCGTGGCGGGCGCGGGAACCGGAGCCGCGGTGGCGACCTGGCCGGCGCCCCTCGCGATTCTCGCGTCGATCCTGGCGGGCGCGATCGTCGGCGGGTTCTGGGGCTTCATCCCCGGGCTGCTCAAGGCGCGGACGGGCGCCCACGAGGTCGTCACGACGATCATGCTCAACACGATCGCCGCGACGTTCATCGGCTACCTCGTCAGCGGTCCGCTGCTGGCGACGGGCTTCTCATTCGATCGGACCGGCGACATCGGGAACGCGGCCCTCCCGATCATCTTCGGGCGAAACCTCCACCTCGGCGTCGTGATCGCGTTCGCCGCCGTACCGATCATCTGGTGGCTGCTCTGGCGGAGCACGCTCGGGTTCGAGATCCGGACGGTCGGCGCGAACCCCGACGCCGCCCGCTATGCCGGGATGCGGCCAGGGCTGATCACGGTCCTGACGATGTCGCTCTGCGGCCTGCTCGCCGGAATCGCGGGCGCGATCGAGATCATCGGCATCACCCACTTCATGAACGCGTCGTACGGCACGAACGTCGGGTTCGATTCGATCACGGTGGCGCTCCTGGGCGGCGCCCATCCAGTCGGCATCACCCTCGCCGCGCTGCTCTTCGGCGCCATGCGCGCGGGTGCCGGTCTCATGCAGATCCAGACCCAGATCCCCGTCGAGATCGTCGACATCCTGCAGGCGGTCGTGCTCCTGTTCATGGCCGCCGACATCGTCGTCCGTCGAGTCTTCCGGATCCGGAAGTCCGGCCCCGTCGTCGAGGAGATCGCGACGGTCGCCCGCTCGTACGGCGGCGGGACGAGCGTCTGATGGACGCGATCGACAACGCCCTCGCCGGGATCCCCGTGATCGGGGTGGTCTGGCAGGCGATCGGCTACCTGGTCGCCGCCGCCGCCAATCCCACGATCTCCGGCCAGGTGCTGTTCTTCGCCGCGCCGCTGATCCTCGGGGCGATGTGCGGGATCATGAACGAGCGGTCCGGGGTCGTGAACATCGGCATCGAGGGGATGATGCTGATGGCGGCCTTTTTCGGGTTCCTGGGCGCCGGCCTCGCCGCCCAGCTCTTCCCGGGCGATCCCTCGCCAATCTTCGGGATCACGCTCCCCCTCCTGATCGGGGTCCTGACGGCGGTCCTCATCGGGATGGCCATCTCGGCGCTCCACGCCTGGCTGGCGATCAGCATCCGCGCCAACCAGATCATCAGCGGGACGATCATCAACATCTTCGCCGGCGGCCTCACCGGCTACCTGCACGCCCTGATCATCACCCCGAACCCGGGCCTCGGCGGCGCGATCTTCGCCTCCTGGCAGCCGCCGCAGGCGCTGCTCGACGTTCCGGTCCTGGGCTGGGCCGTCAACCTCCTGTTGCATCACGGCCCGATCGCGATCTCCTCGCTGATCGTCGTCGTGATCCTCCAGATCCTGCTCTTCCGCTCACGCTGGGGACTCCGGACGCGGGCGGTCGGCGAGCACCCGAAAGCCGCGGAGACCGTCGGCATCAACGTGATCCGCGTCCGGTACCGGAACGTGATCCTCGGCGGGATCTTCGCCGGGCTCGCCGGTGCGTTCCTGACACTCGAGTCCCAGGGGCACTTTCAGCTCCAGCTCACCGCCGGTCGTGGGTTCATCGCGCTGGCGGCGGTGATCGTCGGACGGTGGACGCCGGTCGGTGCGTTCGCCGCCGCCGTGCTCTTTGCGGCGACCGACGCCCTCAGGATCGCGATCGGAATCGCGCCGCCGACCGGTCAGCTGGGCTCGGTCTTCCAGCTCATCCCCGCCCAGTTCTACCAGGCGCTGCCTTACATCGTGACGATCGTCGTCCTGGCCGGCGTCGTCGGCCGCAGCTCGCCCCCGGCAGCCGACGGGCTGCCCTACGAACGCGAGTCGGCGAGCTGAGCGAGCCTCGCGACGGGGCGCCGTCGTCGCCGCCGGACGCGGCCGAGCGGGACGACCGGACCGCTCGTCGCGCGGCGGAGCGAGCCCGCGCGATCGCCTACCTCGACCTGGAGGAGAACCGTGGCCCGGTGCCGGTGCTCGACTCCGAGGCCGCCGGCGAGATCCTGCGCTCGGCGCGGCGGATCGCGGTCGTGGGCGCCTCGTCGAACCCGGCCCGACCGTCGTTCGGCGTCATCCGCTATCTGCTCCATCAGGGCTACGACTGCGTGCCGGTCAACCCCCGCGAGCGGGACGTGCTCGGCGTGCCGGCGTTTCGGACCCTTCGCGAGGCGTTCGACGCGACCGGTCCGTTCGACATCGTCGACGTCTTTCGCCGCTCGGAGCTGTGCGTCCCGCACGCGCACGAAGCGGTCGACATCGGCGCGCGCTGCCTGTGGCTCCAGCTCGGCGTCGTCAACTGGGAGGCGGCGCGGATCGCGCATGATGCCGGGCTCGCGGTGGTGATGGATCGCTGCACGGCGATCGAGCATCGGCGGCTGCGCGGCCGCTGAGGCGCGGGGCGCCGGCCCGGGCGCACTACTTGATCAGGAACCCGATCACGACGAGCGCGATCCCCACCGCCGCGAGGATGAAGCCGCGCTGGGCCTGGGCGCGCAGGACCTGCATCGCCACCGAGGCGCCGGTCGTCCCGGTGTCCTCCCGAACGCCGCCCCGCCAGGCGTTGTAGCGGGCCGCGTTCGCGTCCTGTTCCTTCAGCTGCTGGTAGCGAGCCCAAGGGCCACGCGCCCGTTGGTAGCCGAGCGCAATCAGCGCGGCGCCCAGCGCCCAGAACACGATGTTGATGAGCATCAGCGGTCGCCGTCGGCGTCGAGCCTGGCCCGGACCGCGTCCTGAACGACGGCCGCGTTCGCCTGGCCCCGCGTGGCCTTCATGACCTGCCCAACGAGGAAGCCGATCGCCGGCTTGCCGGCTCGATGGTCGGCGACCGCCTTGGGGTTCGCGGCAATGACCTCCTCGATGACCGCGCTGAGCGCGCCTGCGTCGGAGATCTGGCGGAGGCCCTTGGCCTCGACGATCTCGGCAACCGTCGAGCCGTCGGCTGCATGTGCCGCGAAGACTTCCTTGGCATTCGTGCCCGAAAGCTCGCCCTCCGCGACGCGGCGCAGGAGATCGGCGAGCTGATCGCCGCGGACGCGCCGCGCGGCCTCCGGGTCCGTCTTGAGGAGTCCGAGGAACGGGCCGGTGATCCAGTTGGCGAGCGCCTTGACGTCGGCACCTCCGTGTCGGGCGTCTTCGAACAGGCTCGCGGCCGCCGGCTCGGCGACGATCACGCCCGCGTCGTAGGCCGACAGCCCGAATGCTCCCTCGTACCGCGCCCGGCGGGCGCTCGGCAGCTCCGGCATGCCCTCCCGAATCGCCGCGAGGAGGACCTCGTCGACGCGGAGGGGCGGCAGGTCCGGCTCCGGGAAGTAGCGGTAGTCGTGGCTGTCCTCCTTGGATCGCATCACGTACGTCGTCCCGCGGTCCTCGTTCCAGCCGCGGGTGTCCTGCGTCAACTCCTCGCCGGCGTCGAGAGCCGCCGCCTGACGCTCGATCTCGAAGGCGATCGCCCGCTCCACGGACCGGAACGAGTTCATGTTCTTGACCTCGACCCGCGTTCCGAACGGCTCCGTGCCGCGCGGCCGGAGCGAGATGTTCGCCTCGACCCGCATCTGGCCTCGCTCCATGTCGGCGTCGCTCGCCCCGATCGCCCGGAGCAGCGCCTGGAGCTCCTCCGCGTAGCGCCGCGCCTGCTCCGCGGTCCGGACGTCAGGTTCCGTGACGATCTCCATCAGCGGCGCGCCGGACCGGTTGAAGTCGACGAGGCTGACGCGCCTGCCGGCCTCGTCGGTGCCGTGGATGAGCTTCGCGGTGTCCTCCTCGAGGTGCGCCCGCGTGATCCGGATCGTCACCTCACCCTCGGACGTGTCGAACGTCAGCCGCCCGTGCGACACGAGCGGGAGGTCGTACTGGCTGATCTGGTAGCCCTTCGGGAGGTCCGGATAGAAGTAGTTCTTGCGGTCCCAGCGCGTGGCCGCGGGGAACTCGCCGGCGATCGCGACGCCGGTCGCCAGGACGTGCTCCACCGCGCGACGATTGATCGTCGGCAGCGTCCCAGGTAGACCGAGACAGACCGGACAGACGTGCGTGTTCGGCGGAGCGTCGGCGTACGTATTCGAGCAGCCACAGAACATCTTCGATGCGGTCTTGAGCTGGCAGTGGACCTCGATGCCGATGACCGCCTCGTAGCGGTCGAGGGCGGCTGGCGAGGCGGCGACGGTCATGCACGGAAGTTTCGCATAGGGCCCGGGTCACGCCGAGGCGGCGTCATCGCGCGTCGAAGGGGCCAGATATGCACCCCGAGACTGTTGGACCGCCTCCGGACGCTCGGGAGCGGCCGATCGGAGCGGAATCGGGCGAGAGTTAGCCGCCGGCGGCAACATCCCGGCGTCCCTGGTCCTGGGAATGCCGAAGAACGGGCCGAACAGTCTCTCAGTGAATATTCGGCCGGGTTCGTGGCCGGCCGGCACGGGTCCGGGCTCGGCGACGCTTGAGGCCGGCCGGGTTCGTGGCCGGCCCGCACGGGTCCGGGCTGGCGCCGCCTCCGGCACGCGTCCAGGGGCTCGGCGACGGCCCCGGCCGTGTGCGAACGTGAGAGCGCTCTCTTGACAGGGCCTGTTATGGTCCTCCATGAGCGTGAGAGCGCTCTCACAACCAGCGAAGGAGACCGAATTGGCCCTCGCCACCCGCGGACGGCGCAACGGGACGACCCTCGAAGAGGTCGCGTCCCGCGCGGGCGTCTCGCGGGCTACGGTGTCCAGGGTCGTCAACGGCTCGCCGAAGGTCAGTCCCGACGTCCGCCGCGCCGTCGAGGCGGCCGTCACGGAGCTCGGCTACATCCCCAATCGGGCCGCTCGCAGCCTCGTCACGAGGCGCAGCGGCTCCATCGGCGTCGTCATCACGGAGCCCACGGGCCGGCTCTTCAGCGACCCGTTCTTCCCGCGCCTCCTGCGCGGGATCAGCGGCTCCCTCAGCGCCCGCGACCTCCAGCTCATCCTGCTCATGCCGTCGAGCCGGGGGGACGCCGAGCGGACCGCCGACTATCTCACCGCCGGTCACGTCGACGGCGCCCTCCTCGTCAGCCTCCACGGCGACGATCCCCTGCCCGACCGGATCGCCCAGTCGGGCATTCCGTACGTCGTCGGTGGCCGGCCGCTGCGGACCCCCGCCGCGAGCTTCGTCGACGTCGACAACCGCGGCGGCTCGCGAAGCGCCGTCGAGCACCTGATCGCCGGCGGACGCCGCACGATCGGGACGATCACCGGACCCCGCGACATGGGCGCCGGCGTCGACCGCCTC
>OEKI01000088.1_pt1 | contig 9677 bp, 11 predicted proteins | sample 1503121 | NCBI WGS metagenome assembly OEKI01 (sample SAMEA104379569, study PRJEB20068) | metagenome | biome: 1000743; feature: 77; material: 1998 | place: USA | collected 2012 | depth 25 m | reverse complement strand
ATCGTCGGCGGCGCAGCCGGCGCGTGGTGGGCAGCGCCGGCGACCGGGGCAGGTTCGAACATCGGGAGCTCGCGGGCCATCGAGTCGAGTGTAGTCAGGCCCCGCGGAACGTGTCGCGCAGCCCGGTCTCGAGATCGCGCGTCCTGAAGCCCAGCTCGGCCTCGGCTTTCGCCGGCGAGAACAGGTAGGTCACGTTGGACGACGCCGTGACGAGCTCCCGCAGGTTCGGCTGGCCCATCAGGCGCCCCAGCGGGGCCATGAGCCGCAGGGCTCCGTCGGGGATATGGAGCCGCGGCAGTCGATGGCCACCTAGCCGCGCGGCGATCGCCTCGGCCTCGTCGAGCGAGCCCTGCGGACCGCTGAGGTTGTACCGCTCGCCGATGCGACCGCGATCGAGGGCGGCCACGATGCCGGCCGCGAGGTCGTCGGCGTGGACGAGCCCGAGCCGGACGCCGGTGAGAGCTCGATACGTGAGCTTGCCATCGTGCGCGAGCTGGACCTGGGCGCCGAAGTCCGACCGGTCGCCGGGGCCGTACACCTGGCTCGGCAGGACGATCACGATCGGGGCGCCGGCGGCAATCCTTTGCTCCGCGACCTCGTGGGCGCCGTACTTCGTCTCGTCATACCAGCTGAGGAAGCCCTCGTCGAGATTCCGCTGGTACGACTCGTCGACCGTGGCTCCGTGGGTGTTGCCGTAGACGTTCCCCGTCGAGACGTAGACGATCCGCGGCGTGCCGGCGGCCTCCGCCGCGTCCAGGAGCCGGGTCGTCGTCCCGACGTTGGCATCCCACATCGCGCCCCGGTCGGACCTCGGGATGCCGAGCCGATAGCTGCCGGCGGCGTGGATCAGGGCGTCGGCGCCGCCCAGGACCTCCGCGAGCTTCGCGACGTCCGACAGGTCGCTCTCGACGAGCTCGGCGCCCATATCCGCGAGGAACGCCGCCCGGCGCGGATCCCGGACCAGCACAACGACGGCGTCGCCGCGCCCACGGAGGAGACGCACGACCGCTCGACCGACAAGCCCGGCGCCGCCGGTGACGACGATGCGCTTCGTCGAAGGAACCGGCGAGCCGTCACGACGCCGCGGCATCGACGCTCGGCGGCGGCTTGACGACGGGCTTCGGGAACACGACCGGCAGCGTCGTCATGAAGGACCACGTGCCCTCGTCCGCGGCGACGGCCATCACGACCGTCCAGGCAGCGAGCCCGTCGAAGGTCGGCGGCAGGGTCGCTCGATCCAGGGAGATCCGGAGCCGGCCGTCCGCGACAGCCGTCCCGAACGCGACGCACCGAGGATCCGTCTCGGGCAGGATCCGCGCCGTGCCGGGCTCGAACACGGCGTCCGGCCGCCCGGAGCAGGCGTAGACGTGCGGCGGTTGCGCCAGCGGCCAGTCGGCATAGGTCGCCGTCAGGACCGTGCCTTCCTCAGCGAGGCTCGCCGAACCCGCCCATCCGCCGAGGGTCTGGAGCGCCGGAACCGGCGTTCCCGGAGCGACCGGCATGAGCCCGCAGCCGGCGAGCAGCAGCGCGGAGGAGACGCGGAGGGCGGCGCCCGTGCGGGCTCGGCGTGGATCCATCGCTGCTCCCCTCCCCCGGGGATCGCGTCAGTAGATCGCGGTGTCGGGGCCGACCTGCTCCAGCCACGCCTTGATGTCCCGGAGGAGCGCCGCGCCCCCCGCGCCGTCGTTCGCCCGGTGGTCGACGCCCAGGACCATGTTCATCACCGGGCGGATCGCGATCACGTCGCCGTCGGGCGTCGAGACCACGACCGGGCGCTTGGTGATCGCCTCCATCGTGACGATCCCGACCTCTGGAACGTTCAGGATCGGCATCACCAGGTTGGTCCCGAGGTACCCGGTGTTGTCGACTGTGAACGTGCCGCCACCGAAGTCGTCGACGCGGAGCTTGTTCGCCTTGGCGCGGTTCGCGACGTCGAGGATCGCGACGTTCAGGCCGTGGATCGACAGCTGGTCCGCGTCGCGGATCACCGGCACGATGAGGCCGTCATCGACGGCGACGGCCACGCCGATGTTGATCCGGCGCTTGGCCATGAGCCCTCCCTCAGTCCAATGGGCGTTGAACGTTGGGTTCCGCTTCAGCGCGGCGGCCGACGCCTTGACGACGAACGGCACGTAGCTGAGCCCGACGCCCTCCTTGGCTTGGTAGTCGCGCTTCGCCTTCTCGCGGAACGCGACGAGCCGGGTGACATCGACCTCCATCTGGACGTAGGCGTGCGGCGCCTGGAGCGCGCGGGTCATCTGGGCGGCGATGCCCTTGCGCATCTGGGTCAGCGGGACGAGGACCTCGTCGGCGCCGGCGGGGAACTCGATGCCGGGGGCGGCCTTCGCAGCGGCCGGCGCTGAGGTTGCCGGTGCGCCCGTGGGTCGGGTCGGTGCCGGGGCGGTAGCGGGCGCCGCACTCGGGGCGGCGGCACCGTTCGTGGAGGCGGCCGCGGGAGCCGCGGCTGCTCCGGCCGGTGCCGGTGCCGCTCCGACGGCCTGCCCACCCACCGGCTGGCCGGTCCGCTGGGTCTCGACGTAGTTCGTCACGTCCTCGCGGGTGATCCGCCCACCGCCACCCGTTCCGACGATCTGGGCCGGGGTCAGGCCGTGCTCCCGAAGGAGGCGGCGGACCGCCGGGGTCATGCGCGCGTCGGCGTTGCCCGGTCCTTCGGCGGGCTCGGCGGCGACGCCTGGCGGCGCCGGCTCGGCGGCGACGGCTGTCGGTGCCGGCGCGGCCGTTGCCGCGGCGCGGTCCTGTCGCTCGTCGGAGCCGGCCGGGCCCTCGGCCGGGGTGAAGCTGGGGCGAGCCGGGGTCGGTGCCGCGTCGGCGGTGCCCGTGCTGGGCGCGCCCTTGTCGTCGGGAGCCGCGGCGGCCGCGGTCGGCGCCTCGGTCGCAGATGGCGCGGGCGCCGGCTCGGCCGCCTTGGGCTCGGCGCTCCCGTTCGAGCTGCCCTCGTCCGCCGTCTCGATCACAGCGATCTCGGCGTTGTTCGGGACCGTCGCCCCTTCCTCGACGAGGATCTCCTTGAGAACGCCGGCGAACGGCGACGGAACCTCGGCATTGACCTTGTCGGTGATGACCTCGAGGAGCGGCTCGTACTTCTCGACCGTGTCGCCGGGCTGCTTCAGCCACTTGCCGATCGTCCCTTCGGCGACGCTCTCGCCGAGCTGGGGCATCGTCACCTTGGCCACGTGCTGTTCCTCCGGGTCGCCGGCGGATCGGGGCCGCCGCGTCGTTCTTTGCTCGCCACAGTGTCGCGCATCGTGCGACGAGGCGTCGCCGCCGGGATCGGCGCCACCGAGTACCTGTCAGGGGCTGGCCGGTCGGCACGGCATCATCGGAGCATGCCAAAGCCCTCGGTACCGGCCGCACTCGTGACCGACTGGTCGCACGTCCTCGCGCTGCGGCTCGCGCGTCACCACCTCGCTGCGCGGACGACGCCGGATCGGCTCGTGGATCTCGTCGGGGAGATGGTTGGCCTGCATGCCCAGGTGATGAGCTCTGCCGAGCTGCAGGCGGCGGCCCGCATCGACGGCCTCCGGCCGGACGACGTCCGCGACGCGCTCGCCGACCAGCGGTCGCTCGTGAAGGCGTGGTCCTTCCGCGGGACGCTCCACCTCCTGACGCCCAACGACCTGGCCGACTTCGTCTCTGCGTCGCCGACCCGCGAGCGCTGGCGCGAAGACCTTTGGCTGCGGTACGCCGAGATGACCCACGAGGAGGCCGAGCGGCTGATCCGCACGGTCGGCGACATCCTCACGGATCAGCCGATGACGCGGGCCGATCTCGCCGACGCGGTCGCGGACCGGATGTCCGAGCCATCGTTCGCGGCGCGGCTGCGGACGGGCTGGGGCTCATACCTCGGCTGTCCTGCCCAGCGCGGCGAGCTCATCTTCGGCCCGAACGACGGGCGCAACGTCACCTTCGTCCATCCGTCGGCCTGGCTCGACCGATCGATTGCGCTCGCCGAGCGGGCCGACGCGCCGGAGCCACTCGACGCCCTGGCGGCGATGGTCGCCCGGTTCCTCGCGACCTTCCCAGGCTCCAGCCGCGACATGATCGGCCGATGGTGGGGAGCGGCTCGGGCCGGAATCGTCAACGACGCGCTGAAGCGGCTTCCGGTCGACGTCTCGGAGGTCGAGGTCGACGGCCGACGGGCGTGGGTCCGGACGGCCGATCTGGACGACCTGGCCGCGGTCGAGCGCTTCCGCGGCATTCGCCTCCTGCCCGGGTTCGACCCGTTCACCAATGAGCTGCCGCGTCGCGTCGACTCGGTCCTGCCGGTTGCCCATCACGACGACGTCTACCGGACGGCTGGCTGGGTCACGCCGCTCGTGCTCGTCGACGGCCACATCGGCGGGACGTGGGAGATCGGGGGCAGCGCCAAGCGCGGCGTCGTCAACGTGACCCGCTGGTCCTCGTGGACGCGGGCGGCCCGCCCGGAGCTCGACGCCGAGGTGGACCGGGTGGCGGCGTTCCTCGACCGCCCGCTGGCGATCGAGCTCGCGAAGCTCGACTAGGCCCGACCCGCGGCGGCGGCCTTTTGGGCCACGTCGCGGAAGCCCGGGATGCCGCGGCCGGCGATCGCGTCGAGCTCCGCGAACAGCGGCTCGTCGATCTTCGTGAAGTTGAAGCAAGACTTGCCCTGCCTCCGTCGCTGGAGCTCGGGCGAGACGGACGCCGCCAGGTCCGAGGAGGCATACACCGGCATCAGGTAGAAGCTGACGTAGCTCTTGCCGAGGCGAGTCCCGGCCACGTAGCCCCATGGCTTGCCCTCGAGGCCGGGGATCTCGAGGGCCATGCCGGCCGGCCCGTCCGTGGTGATGACGAGTCCATCGGCGTGGTCTCTGATGATCGCTTTGAGCCGTTCGTGGACGGCTTCGAAGTCGGCCACCGCCCTACCTCCCCTCCATGTACACCTCGAAGGCGCGGGCCAGGACCTGCTCGAGCTCGGGCAGGAGTCCCTCATCGCCCGGTTTCAACGTGAACAGGGCGTCGCCACTGCGTCGTTTCAACAGGGAGGGCGAAACGCTTTCCAGGATCTCGGGGTTGTCCTTGATCGGCAGGAGCATCAGCTTCGCGGTCCCCTTGCCGGAACGGACGCCGGCAAACCAGTCGTGCGTTCGCGCGCCTGGCCGATGGAGGACCTGGATGCCGTAGACCTTGTCCATCACGAGCACGTCCTGATACGGCGCGAGCAGCGCGTGGAGCCTGACCTCGAGCTCGGACGGATCGGCGGCGGGCATCAGTAGGCGGCGAGCTTGCGGATCCCGTCGGCGATCTTCTCCGGGCTGACCATGAACCACTCCTCGAGGACGTGGTTGTAGGGAACGCCCGGCACATCCGGACCCGCGATGCGCGTGACGGGCCCGTCGAGGTAGTCGAATGCCTCCTCGGCGACGATCGCCGCGACCTCCGCTCCGTAGCCGCCGAAGCGGTTGTCCTCGTAGGCGATCAGGCACTTGCCGGTCTTGCGGACGGAGTCGAGGACGGTCTCCTTGTCGAGCGGCCGGAGCGTGCGGAGGTCGACGACCTCGACGCTGATGTTCTCCTCGGCGACGCGGTCGGCGGCCTCCAGGGCGTAGTGCGCCATGAGGCCGTAGGCGATCACCGTCACCTGCGTCCCTGGGTGGGTCACCTGGGCCTTCCCCAGCGGCACGGTGTATTCGCCGTCGGGGACGTCGCCGCGGACGCTCCGGTACATCTTCTTGTGCTCGAAGAAGAGGACCGGGTCGTCGTCGCGGATCGAGGCCCGCAGCAGGCCCTTCGCGTCGTAGGGAGTCGACGGGATGACGACCTTCAGCCCCGGCACGTGCGTGTAGAACGCTTCGACCGACTGCGAGTGGTAGAGCGCCCCGTGAACGCCGCCGCCGTACGGGGCGCGGACGACCATCGGCGCCTGGTAGCCGTTGTTGCTGCGGTAGCGCAGGCGCGCTGCCTCCGAGACAAGCTGGTTGAACGCCGGGTGGATGAAGTCGGCGAACTGGATCTCGGCGACGGGTCGCAGGCCGCCGATCGCCGCCCCGATCGACGTCCCGACGATCTGGCTCTCGGTCAACGGCGTGTCGATGACCCGGTCGTCACCGAACTCGGCCCACAGGCCGTCGGTCGCGAGGAACACGCCGCCCTTCTTGCCGACGTCCTCGCCGAGGACGATCACGTTCTCGTCGCGGAGCATCTCCTCGCGGAGGCCGTCGCGGACCGCCTCGATGAACGTCTTGAGGGCCATCAGTGGACGCCCTCGCCGACGGGCTCCGTCGGCCCGGACTCATCGGGATGCGCGGCGGGCTCGCCCATCCCCCACGGCGGCGGCGCCTCCGACGGCCAGTCCTCCGCGTAGACCCACTTCATCGCCGTCGCCGGCTGGGGATCCGGCTGCCCTTCGGCGTAGTCGGTCGCGTCGTCGACGTCGGCGGTGATCGATGCGGTGATGCGCGCCTCCTCCTCGGGAGTCAGGATGCCGGCGTCCACCAGTTGCGAGCGGAACTTCGGCACGGGGTCCAGCGACTTCTCCGCGGCCAGCTCCTCCTCGGAGCGGTACTTGGTCTGCTGGTCGTCGCTCGAGTGCGCGGTGAGGCGCGTGACCTTCGCCTCGATCAGCGTCGGGCCGTCCCCGGCCCGGGCGCGGGCGACGGCGTCGCGGGACGCGGCGTAGCAGGCGAGGACGTCGGAGCCGTCGACCGTCACGCCCGGCATGTCGTAGCCGGCCGCCCGGTCGGCCACGCTGGAGCCGGCCACCTGGCGCGCCAGCGGCACGCTGATCGCGTAGCCATTGTTCTCGACGATGAAGATGAACGGCAGCTTGTGGATCGACGCGAAGTTCAGGCCTTCGTGGACGTCGCCCTGGTTGCTCGATCCCTCGCCCATGATCGTCAGGGCCACCTGGCCGGTCTTCCGGATCTTTGCCGCCAGCGCGAGGCCCACCGCGTGGAGCAGCTGCGTCGCCACCGGCGACGACACCGATACGAGGTTGTGCTCGTGCGAGCCGTAGTGGCCGGGCATCTGGCGCCCGCCGGACGATGGGTCCGAGGCTGTCGCGTACTGAGCGGTCATGATGTCGCGCGGGCTCATCCCGAACGTCAGGCACGTCGCGATCGAGCGGTAGAACGGGGCGATCCAGTCCTTGCCCTTCTCCAGCGCCCAGGTGATTCCGACCTGCGCCCCTTCGTGGCCCTGGCCGCTGATGACGAACGGGATTCGGCCGGCCCGGTTCAGGATCCACATCCGCTCGTCGACCGCGCGGGCGAGCGCGACGAGCCGGTACATCTCGAGGAGGTCGTCGCGCGACAGGCCGAGGTCCGAGCCGAGGGGCGAGTCCGCCGCGCGCTCGGTCACCGCCATCAGAAGTTGATCGAGCGTCCGTCGACGGCGAGCGCCGCCTCGCCCATGACCTCGGACAGCGTCGGGTGAGCGTGCGTCGAGCCGCCGATCTCCCAGGGGACCGCCTCCAGCTCGAAGGCGACCGAGGCCTCCGCGATCAGGTCCGTGGCGTGCGGCCCGATGATGTGGATCCCGAGTGTCTCGTCGGTCTCCTTGTTTGCGATGACCTTCGCGAAGCCCTCGTACTCGCCACCGATGATCGCCTTGGCGATCGCCTGGAACGGGACCTTCCCGACCTTGACGGGCAGCTCACGCTCCTCGCACTGCTGCTGGGTCAGCCCGATCGAGGCAATCTCCGGCCGGCAGTACGTCGCGCGCGGCTGCTTGACGTAGTCGATCGGGTGGACGTCCTTGTCGCCGGCGATCGTGTGGGCGGCGACGATGCCCTCGTGGCCGGCCGTGTGCGCCAGCATCAGGCCGCCGACGATGTCGCCGATCGCGTAGACGTGCGGCTCCTTCGTCCGCATCCGACCGTCGACCTTGACGAAGCCGCGGTCGACCTCGACCTTCGTCGTCTCGAGCCCGATCTCCTCGACGTTCGTCGCTCGGCCCGCGGCGACGAGGAGCTGCTCCGCGCGGACTTCCTGCTGGTCCTTGCCCTCCGGCCCCACCTCGAGGCAGATCCCGTCCTTGGTGATCTCGACCTTCGCGGGGTCGAAGCGGGCGTTGGTCATCACGGTCATGCCGCGCCGCGTGAAGCTGCGCTCCAGGGCCTGGCTGACCTCGCGGTCCTCGAGCGGCACGATCTGGGGCAGATACTCCAGCAGCGTCACCTTCGTGCCCAGGTCGTGGTACATCGAGGCGAACTCGGAGCCGACCGCCCCCGCGCCGATGATCACGATGTCCTTCGGGATGGACGTAGCCGCGAGGACGTCGTCGCTCGTGAGGATCCTCTTCCCGTCCGGCGTGAGGCCCGGCAGGCTCTTCACCCGTGAGCCGGTGGCGAGGATCACGTCGGTCGCCTGGAGCACGCGGTCGCCGCCCTTGCCCGGTGTCCCGTCTTCGCCCGGCTGGGCGACGCGGATCTTGTTCGGTCCCTCGAGGCGGCCGCGGCCGGCGATCCAGGTGACCTTGTTCTTGTCGATCAGCGTCTTGAGACCGGTCCACAGCCGCTTCACGGCCTGGTCCTTGCGGGCCGCCATCTGCGCGTAGTCGACGCCCGGCTCGCCGCCGAGCACGAGGCCGTAGTCCCTGGCGTGCTTCATCCGTTCGACGAGACCCGCGGATTCGAGCAAGGCCTTCGTCGGAATGCAGCCGCGATGGAGGCATGTCCCGCCGATCTTGTCCTCGTCGACGAGCGCGACCTTCAGCCCGAGCTGGGCCGCCCGGAAGGCGGCCGTGTAGCCGCCCGTGCCCGCGCCGAGCACGACGAGATCGAAGTCATTGGAGGAGCCGACGGCCATCGGGTCAGTACGCCTCGCGAGCCACGGACCGGGGCCGCTCGGCCGCCGGCTGGGCGGGGTGAATCAACTGCGGCCATCGTACGCGGGCCGTTCGGAACCCCGCAACCGAACCCCGGCTCGGGCGGCATCTGGGCCGCGCCGAATCGCCCGAATTCCGGTGCTAGACTCGCGCCGTTCCGGGCCCCGGAGTGCGACCAGTGGAGCGGCATGGACGGCGAGACCCTCCTGCTCGATCTCGCGCTCATCGGTGGGGCGTATCTCTGTGGGTCCATCCCGATCGGCGTGCTCGTCGCGCGGCTGACCGGCGGCGTGGATCCGCGGACGATCGGCAGCGGCCGGACGGGCGGCACGAACGCGCTGCGGGCCCTGGGTCGGGGGCGCGCCGCCATCGTGGTCGTCGGCGACGTCCTGAAGGGCGCCGTGCCGGTCCTGGTCGCGCGCTGGCTGGGCGCCGGAGCGGCGGTCGAGGCACTGTGCGGCGCCGCGGCGGTCGCGGGCGCGATCTGGTCGATCTTCGTCGGGTTCCGGAGTGGCCGCGGGGTCGGGACCGGCGTCGGGACGATGCTGGTCATCCAGCCGATCGCTGTGCTCCTGGCTCTCCCGGTGTTCGTGCTCGCGATCCTGGTAACGCGATACGTCTCGCTGGGGTCCCTGCTCGGCTCGGCGGCGATCGCGGTCGCGATGTGGGTCCTGTGGGGCGTCGCCAACGGCCCGATATCGGGCGCCTATCCGCTGTACGCGATGGTCGGCGCGGGGCTCATCTGGCTCGCCCATGCAGACAACATCGACCGGCTGCTCCACGGCACGGAGCGGAAGTTCGACCTGGGGATGCTGCTCGGGCGATCGGGGAGTGGCGGAGAGAGCTGATCGCCGGGCCGTTTCTGCCTAATG
>OEKI01000430.1_pt3 | contig 9838 bp, 9 predicted proteins | sample 1503121 | NCBI WGS metagenome assembly OEKI01 (sample SAMEA104379569, study PRJEB20068) | metagenome | biome: 1000743; feature: 77; material: 1998 | place: USA | collected 2012 | depth 25 m | reverse complement strand
GGGTAGATATGCCCGCCCGTCCCGCCCCCGGCGATCAGCAGCCGCATCGTTCCAGGTTCCTCGTTCGACGGTCTCGCGCGAGATCGACAGCAGGATGCCGACCGCGGCGAGGCTGATGGTCAGCGACGACCCGCCCGCGCTGATGAACGGCAGGGTGATGCCGGTCACCGGGATGAGCGCGACGACGACGCCGATGTTGATGAACGCCTGGATGCAGAGCCAGGCGGTGATGCCGGCCGCCAACAGGGCTCCGAACGTGTCGGGGGCGGACAGCGAGACGCGGATGCCAGAGTAGGCCAGACCGATGAAGAGGAGGATCACGAGGCCCGCCCCGATCAGGCCGAACTCCTCGCCGATGATCGCGAAGATGTAGTCGTTGCTCGCGTTGGGCAGGAACAGGCCACCCGCCAGCCGGCTCTCACCGAGGCCGGCGCCGAGCAGCCCGCCGAGCCCCAGGGCGAGCAGTCCCTGGATCGTGTGGAAGCCGGTGCCGAGCGGATCGGACCATGGATTCAGCCAGGTCCGGACCCGGGTGAGCTGGTAGTCGTGCAGCCCGACGGCGAGAAGCGCCGCGAACGCGCCGGCGCTGATCACCATCAGGTGGAGGATCCGGCCGCCGGCCAGGAAGAACATCGTCACGCTCGCCAGGCCGATGACCATCGTCGTCCCGAGGTCCGGCTCCTTGAACACGAGGGCGACGATCGGTGCCGCGATGATCAGGAACGGGATGGTCCCCGACCAGAACCCCTTGATGCGCGTGCCGCGCTTCGCGAACCAATGGGCCAGGTACACGATCAGCGCGAGCTTCGCGAACTCCGCGGGATGGAGCGCCGGCAGGAGCGGCAGCTTGAGCCAGCGGGCGGACCCGCCGACGACGATGTTCAGGCTCGGGACGAACACCAGGACCAGGAGGACGAGGGCAATGACGTACAAGGGAACCGAAACGAACCGCAGGTAGCGGTAGTCGACGCGCATCATCGCCCCCATGGCGACCATCCCGAGCGCGGCCCAGCCGATCTGCGGCCCAACGATGGACAGCGTGTCGTCGGTCGCGAGATACGCCTTCATCGCGGAGCTCGAGTAGACCATCAGGATGCCGACCGCCGTCAGGGCGACGACGATCACGAGGATCGCGTAGTCCGCCCCGTGGCGCTCGCGGCGGAGCGCCGTGGCCTTCTGGCGGGCGGGGGTCCGGGGGCTGACGGCGGCCTCACGTCGACCGTCGCCGTCCCGGCGAACGTCACCGTCGCGCGTGATGCGCCGACCGGGCGCGAGAGGCGCTCGCGGGCGCAGGGCGTCCGTCATCCGGTCCTTCCTTTCTCATGCTCGGCGGCGATGCGGGCGACGATCTCCTTGAAGGCGCGACCGCGGGCGGCGTAGTCGACGAACATGTCGAAGCTGGCGGCGGCGGGGCTGAGGAGCACGGTCGCCGGCGCGGGCACGGCAGGGCCGAGCCGCTCGCGCGCGATGGCGTCGGCCTGCCGCACGGCATCCTCCAGGCTGGCCGCTCGCTCGGTGCGGCGAAGGCCCGCTGCCCGGAAGCGCGCCTCCAGGTCCGGCCCGCTCTCGCCGATCAGGACCGCCGCGTCCGCCCGCTCCGCCACGACCGGCCCGAGGCCCGACAGGTCGATGTCCTTGTCGCGACCGCCGGCGATGAGCACGACCGGCGGATCGAAGGCTCGGAGCGCGGCGATCACGGCGTCGGGTTGCGTGCCCTGCGAGTCGTTGACGAAGCGGACCCCATCGACGACGGCCACGGTCTCGAGGCGGTGCTCGACGCCGGTGAAGGACGCGGCGGCGCGGCGGATCGCGTCCGGCGGCATGCCGAAGTAGAGGCCCGTCGCCACCGCCGCCAGGGCGTTGGAGACGTTGTGCCGGCCGGGGATCGCGAGGTCGTCGACGGCCATGACGTCAACCCCGTGATCCGCGACGATCCGGCCGTCGACGACGCCGACGCCGTCGGGTGGCGGCGAGTCCAGGCGATAGGCGACGACCCGTGCCCGGGCGTCGCCGGCGTAGGCGGCCACGATCGGGTCGTCGCCGTTGAGGATCAGCGCGCCGTCCGGATCCACGAGCTCGGCAAGGCGCCGCTTGGCCGCACGGTATCCCTCCAACGACCCGTGTCGGTCGAGGTGGTCCGACGTCACGTTCGTGTAGACCGCCACGGTCGTCCCGCGCGACAGCGTCGGCAGCTGGAGCTCGCTCAGCTCGATCACGACGCGATGCTCCGGCGTCAGCTCGAAGAGCCGCTCCACGAGCGGGATCCCGATGTTGCCGCCGAGGACCGCGGGGTGGGCCGGGTCCTCGGCCAGGATCGCGGCGATCAGCGACGACGTCGTCGTCTTGCCCTTCGTGCCCGTCACGCCGATGGTCGTCGCCGGGCACAGCCGGAGGAAGAGATCAGGCTCGGAGACGAGGGCAGGCGCCGTCGCATCTCCGTCCCGGCGGGCGGCGACGAGCGCCTGGAGCGCCGCGCGGAGCCGCGGCTCGGTCGTCGGGTAGTCCGGATTGATCGAGGGCGAGGTCGTGACCAGCGCCGCGCCGTCCCACGCCGACGCGGGATCGATGTCCGGGCCGGCGAGCAGCCGAGCGGGGCGCCCGTCGAGCCCGTCGATCGCCTCCTGGAGCTCGACCGCCGGCCGGCCGTCGTAGACCGTGACGTCCGCGCCCGCGTCCGTCAGGAAGCGGCAGAGCGCGATTCCGCTCCGCGCGAACCCGAGAACCGTCACGGGTCGCCCCCGCAGGAGCCCCTCGCCGATCGCGTCCATCGTGAGCCCATCAGGATCGATCGGCCGCCGCGTCGCCATCGTCATCGTCCCCGTCACGGCAGCTTCTGAATCGAGGCGAGGAAGAGCGTCACGCCAAGGAGGCCGGCCAGGATCCCCACGATCCAGAACCGGAGCGTGATCTTCTCTTCGTCCCAGCCCGCCAGCTCGAAGTGGTGGTGGAGCGGGGCCATCCGGAAGATCCGCTTTCCGCCGCTGAGCTTGAAGTACCCGATCTGGATGATGTCGGACGCGGTCTCGATCACGAAGATCAGCCCGATCAGGGGCAGCACGAGGATCTGGCCGGTGATCAGGGCGATGACGGCCAGGGTCGCGCCTAACGAGAGCGAACCCGAATCGCCCATGAAGATCTGGGCCGGGTGCACGTTGAACCAGAGGAACCCGAGCAACGCCCCGATGATCAGCGCACAGAGGAATGCCAGGTTCGGCTGGGCGTCCGGTCGGTTGAGGAGGGCGACCAGCAGGAAGGCGACGAAGGCGAAGACGAGGGTGCCGCCGGCCAGCCCGTCGAGGCCGTCGGTGATGTTCACCCCGTTGCTGGCGGCGATGATCGCGAATGCCGCGAACAGGACGTAGACCGGCGGGCTGATCATGACCGCCCCGACGAACGGCACGGCGATCTGGTCGATCTGGTAGGTCCGCTGGATCAGGAACGCCGCGGCGAACGCGAACACGACCTGCCAGATCAGCTTCTGGCGGACTCCGATCCCCTCCCCCGTCTTCGCGTTCAGGTAGTCGTCGAAGGCGCCCAGGATGCCGACACCGGCGAGGGCGCCGAGCGGCGCGTAGATGCCGCCCTCGGGCGGGAAGCGGAGCAGGAGGTAGAGGGCGAGGACCACGGCGATGAGCAGCGCGCCCCCCATCGTCGGCGTGCCGTGCTTGATCTGGTGCGTATCAGGGCCTTCGATCCGGATCTGCTTCGTGAACCCCGTCGCCCGGAGGAGTCGGATGTACGGCGGCATCAGGATCACGACGATCGCGAACGCGAGCAGCAGGCCCTGGATCAGCTCGACGGTCACGGCCGGGCGGCCTCGTGGGACCCGAGAGCAGCGGCCAGCTCGTCGACGAGGAGATCGAGGGCGATCCCGCGCGAGGCCTTGACCAGGACGACGTCGCCGGGCTCCAGGGCGCCGATCAGGTCGTCCCGCGCAGCGGCACGATCCGGCACGCGGACAACGGACGACGGTGGCATGCCCGCCGTCAGGGCCCCATCCGCGATCGCCGACGCGCCATCGCCGACGACGACGAGGCGGTCCACGACCGCGGCGGCAGCCTCGCCGGTCCCCCGGTGCCCGCTCTCGTGCTCGTCGCCGAGCTCCAGCATCTCCCCGAGGACGGCGATCCGTCGCCCGTCTAGGCCGGCCAGCAACTCCAGCGCCGCGGCGACCGAGGCGGGCGAGGCGTTGTAGCTGTCGTCGACGATCGTGATCCCGCCCGCGCGCACGAGCTGGCCGCGATGCGGGGCGCTCCACCCGGTGGCGAGCGCCGCGCCAATCGTGTCGAGGCTCAGCCCCGCGGCGAGACCGGCAGCGGCCGCGGCGAGGGCGTTGTGGACGGCGAGCCGGCCGAGCGTGGGAATCGTCACCGCCACCGACGCGCCATCTGCCAGGAGCCGGAACGACATCCCGTCGGCGCCACGGGACTCGACGTCGTCGGCACGCACGTCGGCGTCCCCTGCGAAGCCGTAGGTCCGCACGCGTGCGCGCGTCCGAGCAGCCATGCGCCGGACCCGTTCGTCGTCCGCGTTGAGGATCGCGACGCCGTCGTCCGGCAGCGCCTCGACGAGCTCGCCCTTCGCCTGCTCGACGGCCTCGATGGTGCCGATCCGGGACAGGTGCACCGGCTGGACCGCCGTCACGATCCCGATCTCCGGCCGGCCGATCGCCGCCAGGTCGCGGATCTCGCCCCCGACGTACATCCCCATCTCGAGGACCGCCGCGCGGTGTTGGGCGCGGAGTCGCAGCACCGTCAGGGGCAGGCCGATCTCGTTGTTCAGGTTGCCCTCGTTGCGGAGCGTCGGCATCGCCGCCCCGAGGACCGTCGCGACCGCCTCCTTCGTCGACGTCTTCGCGATCGAGCCGGTGATCCCGACGACGAGCGGATCGAACCGCGCCCGCCACGCGGCCGCCACGGCCTGGAGGGCGCGCAGCGGGTCGTCGACGCGCACGACGGTCGCGTCGATGTCGGCGACCTCGACCCCGTCAGGCGGGCGCGCGACGAGAACCCCCACGGCCCCGGCGGCCAGCGCCGCGCCGACGAACCGATGTCCGTCGGTCCGCTCCCCCGGCAGGGCGACGAACAGGTTGCCGGGCTGGACCTCACGGGAGTCGACCGCGCCACCGAGGATCGGTCGGTCGGATCGGGCGAGAAGGCTGCCGCCGGTGACCGCCAGGAGCTCGTCGGCGGTCAGCCCCCGATCGGGACCTCCGTCGACCGCGGGCGACGGATCACGGCGATCGGTCACGGGGGCCAGTGTCGCATAGGCCGCGGTGGCGCTCACCGGGTCGCGGTCGTCGGTGGCGGGACGTCGTGGCGCTCGGGCAGGAGATCGGGCGTCGTGATCGCGTCGTGGGCGATCCGCCGGAACAGCTCGAACGACATGACCGGCATCTCGAGCTGCCCCAGCTTGGCAACGGTCGGCGTGCCTTCCTCGATCCGGATCGCGACGACGAGGTCGGGGTGGCCGGGCTGGCGGGCGATGTAGCCGATGAACGAGTAATTGAAGATGTTGTGCTTCCAGGCGCCCTTGCCACCGCGCGCCGTCGGGTCCCAGATCTGCGCCGTCCCGGTCTTGCCGCCCACCTCGTAGCCGGGGATGAGCGTCCGGTCCCGGTAGAACGGGACCGTCTCGACGACGTGGTTCATCATCCCGACGAGGGTGTGCGAGAGGTCGGCGCTGATCACCTGGCCCTTGCCGGCGATCTGCCGGGCGCTCAAACCGACGGCCTGGACGACGTGCGGCTGGATCATCTGGCCGCCGTTGACCATCGCCGAGTAGGCCGTCGCGAGCTGGAGCGGCGTGACGGCGACACCCTGGCCGAAGGCGCCGTTGGCGAGATCGATCTGGCGCCACGCCTTGATCGACGGGTCACGCACGATGCCGGGGACCTCGCCGGCGATGTCGACGCCGGTGGAGCTGCCGAACCCGAACCGCGTCCAGGTCGAGTGGAGGATCCGCGACGCCGTCCGGGTGCTCTTGTCGAGCCCGAGCGCGACCTTCGCCGCGACGACGTTCCGGGAGAACGCGATCGCGTCCTCGAACGTCATCCAGCCCTTGGCCTTGTGGTCGGCATCGTCGACGTGGGTGCGGCCCCCGTCGAGCTTCAGGATCCCGGTGTCCTTGATCTGGGTCTTCGTCGTCACGTCGCCGCCCTCGATGCCGGCGACGGCGGTCAGCATCTTGAAGACCGAGCCGGGCTCGTACACCGAGCTCACGACCGGATCCACGAAACGGCCCGGGTTGCTGGCCGCGATCGCCGCGTAGTCGTTGCCGTCGTACGACGGGTAGGAGGCCTCGGCCAGGATCTCGCCGGTGTACGGGTTCATGACGACCGCGGAGACCGATTTGGCGCGGTCCGCCGCCCAGGCCGCCAGGATCTCCTGTTCGACCGCGAGCTGGAGGCCGGCGTCGATTGTCAGGCGGATGTCCTCGCCCGGCTCGCCCGGGTCCTGGACGACCGCGGTGTCGGGGATGAGCCGCGACGCGACGTCGCGCTGGGCCTGGACGATCTTCGGCCGACCGGCCAGCTGCGACTGGTAGAACTGCTCGACGCCGTACTGGCCGACCCCTTCCCGGTTGACGAAGCCGAGGAGCTTCGCCGCGAGCGTCGTCTCGGGCGCGCCGCCGCCCTGCGGATAGACGCGGACCGGCTCCGGCTCCAGCGCCAGGCCCTTCAGGTAGCCGGCGGCGATCGCCCCCTGGATCTGGCCCGCGACGGTCGTGTCGAGGGCGTGCGCGAGGACGACGTACTTCCGCTCGGAGGTCTCTCGGTCGGTCAGCGTCAGGGCGTCCGTGCCCGTCAGCCCGAGGATCGTGACCAGGCTCGCCGCGACCTGGCGGCGCGTGTTGGCGTCGATTTCCGAGGGCGTCGAGATCAGCCGCTGGCGCTCGATCGTCGTCGCGAGGACGACGACGCCGCTCCGGTCGTAGATGTCGCCGCGGCGGCTTGGCGTCTCCTCGCGCATCGTCGTCTGGAGGAATGCCTCGCTGGCGAGGCGATCGCGCTGGCCGACCTGCCAGTAGGCGAGCCGGGCGAGGAGCGCGGACCCGACGATCGCGAAGACGATCAGAAGGAAGAGCGAGCGGCCGCGTGAATCCGTTCGACCCATCACCCGCGTCGCTCGATGGTCAGTTGCCGCCGACGACGAGCGGGGCGGACAGCTGCGTCAGCCCGGCGTCGATCGCCAGCTTCCGGATGGCCGGCTCCTGGCCCAGCCGGTTGAGGTCGGTCAGCAGCTCGGACTTGCGGACGAGCAAGGCGTCACGCTCCGCGCTCAGCTTTGCGAGGTCGTAGCCCGTCGCGGAGACCTGAACGGTCTGCGCCAGCGAGAAGAAGGCGAGGACGAAGGCCACGACGATCGCGCCGAGGATCAGCGGCAGGCGCGTCGTGCGGCGGCGCGCCCGGACGGCGCCGCGGACGCGTCGGCGTGGGAGTGTCGGCGCCTCGCTGACGCGGGACTTCTGCGGGAGGAATGCGGGTCGCGGGCGAGCGCCCGCATAGACGGCCACCTACTCGCCGAGCGCGAAGCGCAGCCGCGGCGCCCGCGGGTCGAGGAAGGCGAGCGGATCGGCCTGCGTGGAGACGCCGAAGCCGTCGAGGTCCATCTCATCGTCGCTCGGATGGTGACGCCGGACGGCCTGCCGCTCGTGCAGCTCGTGCTGGCGGCGTCCGTACGTTCGACGCCGGCTGGACTGGTGACGCTTGCTCACGACGGCTCCTCCTCTCGCGGGTCCGAGGGTTGACGGATCGATCAGGCGGCGAGTCGCTCGGCGGCCCTCAGGCGGGCGCTCCGGGCGCGCGGGTTGGCGGCGATCTCGGTCGCCGTCGGGGTCAGGGACGGGTGCGTGACGAGCCGCAGCCGGGGGTTCCGGCCGCAGACGCACACGGGCAGCTCCGGCGGGCACGTGCACCCGCGGCGCTCGGCGGCGATGAAGCGTTTGACGATCCGGTCCTCCAACGAGTGATAGCTGAGGACGACGAGCCGGCCGCCGGGTCGCAGGAGGTCGACCGCGGCGGCGAGCCCGTCCTGGAGTGCATCGAGCTCTTCATTGACCGCGATCCGGAGGGCCTGGAATACCCGGGTCGCGGGATGGATCCGGCGCCGGACCCGCGGGTTGCCCGGGGCGACGCGCTCGACGAGCGCAGCCAGCTCCTCGGCGGTGGTGACGGGCGCCGTGGCCCGGGCCGCGACGATCGCGTTCGCGATCCGATTCGCCTGGGGCTCCTCGCCGTAGCGCTTGAACAGCGCCGAGAGCTCGGTCCGGTCGAGGGTCGCAAGGAGCTCGGCCGCGGGGACGCCGCGCGACGTATCGAAGCGCATGTCGAGCGGCCCGCCGGTGCGGATGCCGAAGCCCCGCTCGGCGTCGGCCAGCTGGTAGCTCGAGAGGCCGAGGTCGAAGAGCAGACCGTCGACGGCGGAGAAGCCGGCGGCGGGCGCGACGTCCCGCAGCTCGCGGAAGTTCGCGCGGCGGAGCACGAGGCGGTCCCCGAAGCGGGGGCGGAGGCGACCGTCCACTCTGGCGATGGCCGCCCCATCGGCGTCGAGGCCGAGGAGGCGGCCATCAGGGTCGGTCGCCTCCAGGATCCGCTCGGTGTGCCCACCGCCGCCGAGAGTGGCGTCGATCTGAAGGCTGCCGGGTGCGGGTGCGAGCATCGACATGACCTCCTCCACCAGCACCGGCAGGTGTCCTTCGTGCATCACTCCTCCACCTTCGACGACGGATCCCGAGCGGACCCTGGAAGCGCATGTGGTCCGTCCGCCGGCCTTCCGGCCGACTGACGGGTTGCCCTCAGATCCCAAGGCCTTCGATGGCCTCGGCGAGGGCTGCCGGATCCTCGAGGCTCCGGCGGTACGGCTCCCAACGGTCGGGAGCCCAGATCTCGGCGTGGTCGCGGGTGCCGACGACGACCGCCTCCGACCCGAGACCGGCCATCTCCCGGAGGTAGCCCGGGAGCAGGACGCGGCCCTGGCCGTCGAGGGTGGTCTCGAGGGCGCCGGCGAAGATGAATCGCTCGAACCGGCGAGCGCGCTCGTCGGTGATCGGGAGCGTCGCGACCTTGTCGGCGAGCGCATCCCAGCTGGCCCGGGTGTGGATCGCGAGGCAGTTCTCCAGCCAGCGCGAGACGACGAGTCCCGCGTCCAGTTGGGCGCGGAACTTCGACGGGACGGCGAGCCGCCCCTTGTCGTCCACCGAATGCCGGTACTCGCCGGTGAACACCTGACGGGCTTCCCCACTTCGGGAGCGATGCGTGGTCGAGGCCTGCGTGGCGGCTCACCCGGGTCGTCCTGGACTCCCCACTTTGGGCCACTTCACGCCACTCGGCGCATCATTGCAGCGCGAGCCTGCCGCGTCAATGGGGAAGTTGTGTCCGCGGCGGTTGGCGGCCCAGGGCGGCGCCACCGGCCCTGCGAGGATCGGGCGCCGGGTGACCGAACCAGCGGAGGACGCCCACCACGGGCGCTCATCCCAGCGTCCGGAAGGCTTCGTCGGTCGCGGGGCGCCCGAAACGGCAGGGGCGGCGCGCTCCCTTCTCTCGTTCGGTCGCGGGACGACCGAGTCGGGCGGGTCAGCGCCTCAGCGAGTGGGCGTCGGGATCCTGAGCTTGTCGCCGGCGTGGATCGGCCGCCGGAGGTTCGGGTTCATCGCCAGGACGCGGTCGTACGACACGCCGAAGTAATTGGCGATGCTCCGGAGGTTGTCGCCCGAGCGGATCGTGTAGATCCAGCAGTCGGGCGTCGACGGGCACCGGGTCAGGAGCGCGAAGCGATCACTCGTCGGCGCCGGGGTCGGCTTTGGTGTGGCGGGCGTCAACGGCGGAGTCGGCGAGGAC
>OEKI01000096.1_pt4 | contig 9942 bp, 6 predicted proteins | sample 1503121 | NCBI WGS metagenome assembly OEKI01 (sample SAMEA104379569, study PRJEB20068) | metagenome | biome: 1000743; feature: 77; material: 1998 | place: USA | collected 2012 | depth 25 m | reverse complement strand
CGGCTGTGGTCGAGGGGGCGCGAGCGCGAGAGGCAGAGCTCACGGAACAGGTCGGACGGTTGCGGGCGCGCCTCGGCGACTGATCCGCTCAGCGAGTGGCGAGGTCCGCGACGACCGGCCAGTGATCAGAGGCATCCGCGGTCTCGTCGGCGACCCGGCACGCCTCGACCGCAAGTCCGCGGACGTAGATGTGGTCGATCGCCTGCTCGCCGCAGGATCGCCGCCGCGCGTCGCCCGCCGGAACGCCGACCGCGGCGAGTGCGTCGTCGACGACCGCTCCGAGCGACGCCATCTCCGCCGCCTCGACCGGTGCGTTGAAGTCACCCGTCACGATCGCGGGCCCCTCCGTGCCCGAGACGAGCCCGGCCAACGCCTCGACCTGCGAGCGGCGTTGCTGCCGGCCCATGTACGTGAGATGGGTCGTGGCCACGGTGACCGCCCCGAGCCGGCCGCCGACCGCGCAGCGGGCCTCGCGGTGGCCCGGCTCCACGTCGGCGTAGCGCGCCCCGGCAAGGGGATGGTCGGCTCCGACCGGCTCGACGAGATCGTCATCGGCCGCCCGCGGCAAGGCCAGCGCGAATCCGTCGGCGAGCACCTCCCGCGTGAGGATCGCATTGCCCCACATCGCTGAGCCGATGGCGGCGCCGGTCTCCGGCTCGATCAACGGGAAGCTGTGGACCGCCGCGTAGCGAACCTGCATGCCGGTGAGCCGGCCGAGCTCGGCCGGCTGGTCGGTGACCGCCCCGGCGACGTTCATGATCGTGACCTCCTGGAGGGTCACGACGTCGGCGTTGAGCGTCCCGATCAGAGCAGCGATCCGCTCCAGGCGATCCGCGCGAACGTGCCGCCACCAGGCCGGCGGGAACGGCTCGCCGGGTCCGATCGCGGCCCGGATGTTCCAGGTGACAACGCGAAGGCGCGCCGGCGGAGCCGACGCGCCCGTCACGAATCGCCTGGACCGGCTACTTGACCGAGCCGGCCAGGAGCCCTTGGACGAAGTACCGCTGGAGGCTGAAGAACACGATCAGCGGCACGATCATCAGCAGGAAGGCCGAGGCCGCCAGGAGGTTCCACTCCGTCCCGTACTGGGACAGGAGACCGTTGATCTGACGGGTCATCGGGTTGTTCGCCGCGTTCTGGACGAACACCAGCGCCATCAGCAGGTCGTTCCAGACCCACAGGAACTGGAAGATCCCGTAGGCCGCGATCGCCGGCACGGACAGTGGCACGACGATCGTCCGGAAGATCCCGAGCGTGGACGCGCCGTCGATCCGGGCCGCTTCGATCAGGTCCTTCGGCAGCGTGATGAAGAAGTTCCGCAGCAGGAAGATCCCGAACGGCAGGGCGAACGCCGTGTGGGCCAGCCAGATGCCGATGAAGTTGTTCGTGAAGCCGAACGGCTTCATCAGCTGCAGGACCGGGATGAACGCCACTTGGGCCGGAATCATCAGCAGGGCGACGATGATCAGGAACAGGGTGTCGCGGAAGGGGAAGTTGATCCACGAGAACGCAAACGCCGCCAGCGAGCAGATGGTCAACGGCAGGAGCGTCGAGGGGACGGAGATGATGATGTTGTTGATGAACGCCCCCAACATCCCCTGGGAATTGATCACGCCGAGGTAGTTGTCCGTCGTGAACCGCAGCGTCGACAACGTCTCCCACCAGCCGGTTGCCTGGATATCCGTGCGGGGTCGGAACGACGTGATCAGCAGGCCGATCGTCGGGGCGAGCCAGACGATCGCGATGAGCCCGAGGGCGATGTGGATCGGCGTCTTGTTGAGCGCTTGGACGATCCGGCCGCTGAGCGTCCGCGGACGCGCCTGGATGGCGGGGCCGGCCAGGACGTCGGGTGTCGTGCTCATACGACGCTCGAGGTCCGGAAGCGCCGGACGTTGTACAGCATGATCGGGGTCATGATCACCAGCATCACCATCGCGACGGCAGCGCCCTTGCCGAACAGGCCACCGGGGAACGACTCCTGGTACATCGTGAACGCGATCACCCGGCTCGACGTGCCGGGGCCGCCGTTCGTCATGACGTAGGGCAGATCGAACAGCTTGATGACGTTCACGGTCAGGGTCACGGCGAGCACCGAGATCGGCAGGCTCACCATCGGCAGGATGATCCGTCGGAACACCTGGAACTCGTTCGCGCCGTCACAGCGGGCGGCCTCGATGACCTCGGTCGAGATGCTCTTGATCGCGGCCGACAGGATGACCGTCGCGAAGCCGACCGACCCCCAGATGCCGACGGCGATCAGCGCTGCGTTGACGAAGCCCGGGTCACCCAGCCACGAGATCGGGCCGACGTTGACGATCCCGAGGACCGCGTTGAGCAGGCCGATGTTGCGGTCCGGCGCATAGACGAAGACCCAGATCACCGCGAGGGCGACACCCGAGATGGCCATTGGCAGGAAGACGATCGCCTTGATGATCGACTCGTAGCGGACCCGCGACGCCATGACGGCGACGACGAGCCCCAGGAAGATCACGATCGACGTGTAGAAGATCAGCCACAGGACGTTGTTGAACAGCGCTCCCGACGGCGGGAACTTGCTCAGGTCGATGAAGTTCGGGTCCTTCGTGAACAACGTGACGTAGTTGTCGAGTCCCACCCAGTTGCTGAACTCGCCGCGTCGCCCCCGGTTGAAGCTCAGGAAGAACGTGTAGATCGTCGGGTAGACGAGGAAGATCGCGAGCAGGAACAGGGCCGGCAGCAGGAAGATGAGTGCTACCTTCCCGTTGCTTTGCTCGATCGCAGGCGGTTTCCGTGGCTTGCCGCCCAGAGCGTTCTGGTCCTTCGCGATCTCTAGGGGTTGTTCGAGCACCGCGTGTTCCCTTTGGGAAGATGCCTGCGGGAGGACCTGACGGCCCTCCCGCAGCGCTTCAGGGCGGGGTGAACGCTACTCGTTGGTCCAGGCTGTCTGGATCTGGGACTGGAACGATGCCCAGTCGACCGTCTGGCCCTGGATGGCCTTCTGGAGCTCGGCACCCAGGTTGGGGCCGCCTCCGGGCAGGAGGTCGGAGCCGTCGAACCGGACGGCCGAGGCGTTGGCGACCTGGGCCGCTTCGCGCTTCGTCTGGTCGTTCGGATAGACGGACGCGTCGACGCCCTTGACCGGCGAGATGATCGCGCCGGTGGCCGCCCAGACCTGGCCGGCCTCGGCGGTCGTCATGTACTGCATGAACTCCTTGACGCCCGGGTTGGTCGTCAGCGCCGCGAGGACGTCGCCGCCGATCGTGACGCCGTTGTTGCCGTTGATCGACGGGAAGTCGAACCAGTCGGCATCGGTCCCGAGCTTGGCGGCCTTGTTGACCTGGCCGGTGATGATCCCACCGACGAAGCCGCCCTCGTAGTACATGTCGGCCTTGGGGTTGGCGCTGAACGCCTGGGCGATGCCGTCCGTGAACGCGCGGCCGAGCGCGGCCTTGATGCCACCCTCGACGTACGTGTCGTTCAGGACGTCGGTCATCGTCTTGACGGCGGTCGCGACCGACGGGTCGGTCCAGTCGCCGTCCTTGCTGAAGAGCTTCGTATACGCGTCAGGACCGGCCTGGCGGACGTAGATGCTCTCGAACCAGTCGGTCAGGGTCCAGTCGTCCTTGGCGCCGAGCGCCAGGGGCGCATCACCCTTGTCCTTGAGGGTCTTCAGGGCCGCGGTGAACGCGTCCCAGTCCTTCGGCGGGGTGACACCCGCGGCCGTCAGCTGGCCCGGCCGGTACCAGAACGTGCTCTTGCTGTTGAACTTGACCATGATCGCGTACAGCTGTCCGTCGACCGAGCCGATGTCGAGGATGCCCGGGGCGTAGTTCGGCTGCAGCGCCGCTGCGTCGATGCCCAGGTCCGCCACCTTCTTGATCGAGCCGTCCTTGGCGAACCGCCGCAGGAAGCCGATGCCGGGAAGGATCGCGACGTCCGGCGGGTTGCCGCCGGTGATGCGGGTCTGGAGCGCGGTCGCGTAGTTGTCGCGGACCGACTCGTACTTCGCGGTGATCCCCGTCTTCGCCTGGAAGGCGTCGAGGACCTTCTGGAAGTTCGCCTGCTCGGCGCCACCCCAGAGCGATGTCACCGTGATCGTGCCGCCCGGGGCGACGGAGCCACCCGGCCCTGTCGACGCTCCGGTTCCGGTCGAGGCGCCGGCTCCGGTGCTCGCCGGCGGGACCGCCGGGGTCGCGCCGCCGCTGCACGCGGCGACGAGCATGACGGCCGCGATCGGCAGCGTCAGGAATCTCGGGATCTTGGCCATTGGCCTACTCCTCCTCCTGGCCGGCGAGCGGTCTCGAAAGCTCCGGTCCCCCGACCGGGGTCAATCCTCCACCGATTTCGTCGGCACCCTACACCCGCTCGGGTGCTTGCCCGGCCAACGCCGGGTTGATGGTCGATCGCGTTCGACAAACGCTGGCGGGGAACCTCGGACCACGGCTTGGACCGTGACGCCGAGGGGCGTCAGCGAATGGCCGAACGAGTCGCCGTGCGGGATCGTTGCATCCGGGAGCGAGACTAGCGGCGCGCTCTCGGCGATGTCAACGGTACATCGCCATCGCGTTTCTGGTCTCCGTCCAGCGTGACGCGAAGCGTCCGGATCTCCCACGCTCGGAGCGGCAGCTGCAGCGCCCCATCCGGCTCGGGCGTGAGCGCGGCGATGGTCCGGCCGAGCAGGTCGACGTCGCGAGCTGCGGCGATCCCCCCGGGCGCGGTGAGGGTCGCCGCCGTCGGCGTCGGCGACTCCGCGACGAGGCGGATCTCCAGCTCGTCCTCGCGGCGGCGCAGCGCCGACAGGACGACGCCGGTCCCGTCGATCCGGAAGCCCTGGGTCTCGCCCGCGACCGCGGCGGCGAGACCCGTTGCCGGGACGATGACCGCCGGCAGGTGGTACGCCTCGGCGGCCGCGAGGACGGTCGTCCCGTCCAAGACGGCGTCGCTCCAGGTGCCGGCGTGCGGCAGAAGGGCGAATCCGTAGCGCCACGGCCCCACGAGCTGCGCGTCCGGAACCGGCACCTCCGGACCTGCCGGATCCTCGCGGAACGGGTTGTCGTTGCGGCTGATCAGGCCGGTCGAGCGGAGGATGGTCAGGGCGATCTCCCGGCCGTCGACGAGCTCGTACTCCGTCACGTGATCAAGGAGGACCGTGACGCCGGCAGCATGGACGAAGCCGTGGGCCGGAAATGTCGGCGTCGGAATTTCGCCGTGCCCGGCCTCGGCGGTCAGCCCGCGGTCGACGACGGCAAACTGGCCCTCGGCGGACGAGTGGTCGGCCGGCGCCGGCAGTGGCACGTGGAACCGAACCCGATGGTCCCGGGCGGGGTTCGTGAAGGAGAGCGCGACGCGGACGAACGGCTCGCCGGTCCGCAGCTCCAGCCGCGTGGTGACCTCGACCGGCGCGGTCGCCTCCGAGCGGGCACCGCCGTCTGCTCGGAGTCCGACGGGCCAGTCGTAGCGAGCGACGATCTCGACGGCGCCGCGGATCGGTCCGATCTCGATCGGCTGGACGACGACCGCCGATGGCCGATCGATCCGGCGATCTTCCGCGGGCGGGCCGTAGTTGTACGTGTCCCCGAAGTCGCCGCCGTCGACGAGCCGGCCGACGCCGGCGAGGCGCGACCCGCCGCCGTCGAGGCGGAAGGTGCCGTCAGCGTCGATCTCGACGCGGACGAGGCCGTTGTCGAGGGACCGCTCGCCGATGACCACCGGCGCGGCCGTCGGCTGGGCGCCGGCGGGCGCCGCCGCGGCCACGGAACCGCCGTCGGCCGCGCGGACGACGGTGGATCCCAGCGCCGGCATCGGCACCGCCGCGACGAGCCGCCGTCGATCGCCGCGCGCCACGACGACCTCCCACGCCTGGTCGGGGTCCGCTGCCGTCTCGACCGCGACGGCGTCGAGGAGCCCGTCGACGTCGAAGTCGGACGGGGCCGACGGGTCGTCCATGAGGAGCGTGAGCTGCGGCTCTGGGCCGTCGCGACGGACGAGATGCCCGTCCAGCGAGTGGCCGAACAGCTCGCGACCATGCAGTCGCCGTGCGAAGAGCTCCGGGATCTGGCGTCCAGCGAGTCGGAGCCGCCGCAACACGGTCTCCGGCCGGTCGACCAGCTGGGTCGCGAGCCGCCGCCCATCGGGCAGCTCCAGGTCCACGGTTTCCCACGCGGCCGGCACGTCGAGCTCGACCTCCACGACATCCGTCCGGACGAAGGGCGAGGGGTTGACCACGACGAGCGAGCCTCGCGGGGCTGCCGCCGCCAGTGGCCGCAGCGCCGCCGTCACGACGCCTCGGCCGATCTGCTCCGCCTCGGCGAACCGCGTGAGCACCTGGTCGACCACCGCGTCCTGCGAGCAGCCGCAGATCGAATCGTGCGCGGAGTTGTCGACGACCCGCCGCCAGGCGAGCTCCAGGAGGCGCTCCGGCCAGGATCCGCCGTGGAGCGCCGCCAGCGGCTCGGCGTAGCGCTCCAGGGTCCGCTCCGCCCGGGCGGCCGCCGCCTTGATGTCGATCCGCGCGGACGTGACGTTCATCAGCATGTTCGCCCGCGCCGCCGAGCGAAGCTCGCCGGTCCAGACCGGGGCGACCTCGGGATCCGGCGAGTCCGGATCGGCCACCGATGCGTCGAACGCCCGGATGTAGTCGGTCAGGGTCTCGATCCGGACGACGATGTCGCCGCGGGCGGCATTCGCATCGGCCACGATCCGGGCGAGCGCGGGGGAGGGGACCGCGTGATCCGTGCCGTACATCGCGAGGATCGAGCGGTCGCCGTAGAACGCCCGGCTGGCGTCGACGTACCGACCGACCTTCTCGGCCAGCCGGTCGGGAATCGCGAGCAGGTAGGCGCCGTTGCCGTATCCGCCGACGAGGTATTCCGCCCGGACGCTCGACCCATCGGGGGAGCGCCAGGTGAACGCGTGGCGGTTGATGGCTGCGGGCACCCCGCGCCAGACGACCGCGTGGCGGATCCCGGCCCGCCGCAGGAGCTGCGGCATCTGGGCGATGTGGCCGAACATGTCCGGGAGGTAGCCGACGGGCATCGCCGCCCCGAGGGCCTCCGCGCCGCGCCACCCCAGCTCCAGGTTCCGGATCATCGTCTCGCCGGATACGAGGAACTCGTCCATGAGGATCTGCCACGGCCCGATCGCGAGGCGGCCCGCGGCGATGAGGCGCTCGATCCGTGGCCGCGCGGCCGGCCGGATCTCGAGGTAGTCGTCGACCGTTGCGACCTGCCCGTCGAGCGTGAACGCCAGCCGGTCATCGGCCTCCATCGAGTCGAGCAGCTCGTCCACCAGCTCGACGAGGCGCATCCGGAACACCTGGAACGGCTCGTACCACTCGCGGTCCCAGTGCGTGTGTGGGACGAGATGGATGACGGCCGGCTCGACCGCCGCCTCGGTCACGCCGAGCCGCCGTCGACGAGCGCCGCGGCCTCGCCACCGACCGGGATCCGCCGCCGCTCGGCCAGGCGGACGAGGGCCCGTTGGCAGGTGACGATGTCGGTCCGCCCATCGGCGATTCCGGTCCGCGGCGGCCCGCCATCCGGCGTAACGGCGAGCTCGTGGAACGCGAGGAGCTCCGTCTCGAAGGCCTCCTCGACGGAGTCGAAGACGACCTGCCGGCGGGTCTCGTCCCGGCCGCTCGACACGACGAGTCGCGTCGGCTCGTGGAGGCGATACGGGGCAGGAAACCTGAGCTCCACGGATCCGCCGACGTGGTGGAACCGGACGTCCTCGCGGTACGCGGGGTAGCCCGGCAGGAAGTGCCAGCCGATGGTGACCCGCGCGCCGTCGGCGAGGCGGCCGCCGAGGAGGATCGAGCCCGGCTCCGCTCCCTCCCAGCCCCACGCGTCCGCCGAGTCGATCGCGGCCACGTCGCCGGCGACGGCCCGGATCACCGAGAGCTCGTGGACGATGCTCCCCAAGAGGATCCCGCCGTAGAGCTCGCCCAGCTCGTCCGCCGCCGGCCCGATCGCCGCCCGGACGAGGTGATTGGTGGCGCGCCGCAGCGCCCCGACGACCGCCGCGTCGACATCGCTGGGCGGCGGCAACAGGTGCGCGAACCGGAGCTGCGAGGCGCTCGTCGGGTGGAGGACGGCGACCTCGATGGCCCGGAGTGGGCCGAGGTCGGAGGACGGATCATCGACCACCCGCCGCGCCTCGACGACAGCCGGATCGAAGACCTTCATGTAGCCGAGGAGGAGGCGATCGGCGGCGGGGGAGGCCGCCAGGGCGTCGGCTTCCGCGAGGGTGAACGCGAGGGGCTTCTCGCAGAGGACCGGCAGGCCGCGGTCCAGGGCCGCCAGGGCCACCCCGCCGTGGGAGCCCGACGTGAGGACGATCAGCCCGTCGATCCGGGCGCTGTCCAGGAGCTCCTCAACCGTCGCGAATCGGGCATCGGCGGGGACCCCATATCGCTCGCCGATCGCCGCCAGGAGGCTCGGCGACAGGTCGCAGATCGCGGCGATCTGGAACGCGTCCGGAAGCCGCGCGAGCAGGGGCAGGTGGACCGCCTGGGCAACCGCACCGAGGCCGGCGACGCCGACCCGCAGCCGGCGCGCCGACGGCGCGGACGACAACGTCATGGGTGGTCGAGTATAGGGTCGGGGCGCGGGCGGAGACGCTGGTTTGACCCGGCCCGATCCTGTCACCCAGACTTCCCGGCCATGGCCCTGCCCGACGTGTCGTCCCGGACCGACCCCGCCGCTCCCGACTGGCGCGACGGCGTCACCTACCAGATCTATCCGCGGAGCTTCGCGGACCACGACGGCGACGGCACGGGCGACCTGCCCGGGATCATCGACCACCTCGATCACTTCGGCCGGGACGGCCTGGCGATCGACGCGATCTGGCTGTCGCCGATCTACCCGTCGCCGGGCCGCGACCTCGGGTACGACGTCTCCGATCACACGACGGTGGATCCGCTGCTGGGCACGGACGACGACTTCGACCGGCTCGTCGCCGAGTGCCACCGGCGCGGCATCAAGGTGATCCTCGACCTCGTGATGAACCACACGAGCGACGAGCACCCGTGGTTCCTCGCGTCGAAGAAATCGCGGGAGGGGCCATACGCCGACTTCTACCTGTGGCGCGATCCCTCCGGCTGGGACGCGGACGGCCATCCGCGGCCGCCGAACAACTGGGTGTCGTTCTTCGGCGGACCGGGCTGGGAATGGGTTCCGGAGCGCGGGCAGTTCTACTACCACACGTTCCTCGTCGGCCAGCCGGAGCTGAACTGGCGAAACCCCCTCCTCGAGGACGCCCAGTGGGACATGGTCCGCGGCTGGCTGGACCGGGGCGTCGACGGGTTCCGCCTCGACGTCTTCAACGCCTTCCTCAAGGACCCCGAGCTGCGATCGAACCCGGTGATCGAAGGCGACTCGCCGTGGGGCCGCCAGGAGCATCGCTACGACATCGACCAGCCGGACTTCCCGGAGCTGATCGAGCGCTTCCGGGCCATCGTTGACGAGCAGCCGGGGCGGATGACGATCGGCGAGCTGTTCTCGCGAGAGACGGAGCTCGCGGCGAGGTACGCCCGCGACCACCACATCGTCTTCGACTGGTCGATGATGGAGTCGCCCTGGACGGCTGAAGCCTTCGGCGCCTCGATCGACCGTCGCGAGCGGGCGTTCGGGCCGAAGCTCTGGCCGACCGTCGCCCTGTCGAACCACGACCGGGAGCGTCAGGCGACACGCCTGTCGGCGTCGGTCGGCCGCGACCGCGATCCGGATCACGATGCGATCGCCAAGGCTGCGGCCGTCCTGATCCTGACGCAGCGCGGCTCGCCGTTCCTGTACTACGGCGAGGAAGTCGGGATGGTCGATGTCGATATCCCGCGCGACGAGATCGTCGATCCGCCGGCGCTGCGGGCGGGACCCGACTTCCCCTGGTACGACCGATCGCGCTGCCGGACGCCGATGCAGTGGGGGACCGGTCCGGGAGCCGGCTTCACGACGGGTCGACCGTGGC
>OEKI01000042.1_pt1 | contig 9993 bp, 5 predicted proteins | sample 1503121 | NCBI WGS metagenome assembly OEKI01 (sample SAMEA104379569, study PRJEB20068) | metagenome | biome: 1000743; feature: 77; material: 1998 | place: USA | collected 2012 | depth 25 m | reverse complement strand
AGGCGATGTACGACCTGGTCGGCGACCGGATCCAGTCCATCTTCGACGCCCAGGCCGTCGACATCGCCGTCATCGACCGCGAAGCGAACCTGATCCGCTTCCCATATGGCATCGAGCGCGGCGTGCGATTCCCGGCGAACGAGACGATGCCCATCGTCGGCCCGCGCCGTCACGTCATGGAGACCCGCCAACCGTTGCTGCTCAATCGCGACGTGGAGGCCCGGGTCATCGAGATGGGCCAGGTGCCCAGCGACACGTCGGGCGATCCCGCCAGGTCGGCGGTGTGGGTGCCGTTGATCGTCGCCGACGAGGCTCGGGGCGTGATCTCCCTCCAGAACATCGACCGCGAGGACGCCTTCACCGATTCCGACGTGGAGCTCCTGACCACGCTGGCGTCGAGCCTCAGCGTCGCCCTCGAGAACGTCCGCCTGATCGAGGAGACCCGCCAGCGGGTGACGGAGCTGGCGACGGTCAACGAGGTGGGCCAGGCCCTCTCGAGCCAGCTCGACCTCGATGCCCTGATCGAGCTCGTCGGCGAGCAGACACGGAGCACCTTCGCGGCCGACATCGTCTACGTCGCCCTCGTCGATCCGAGCCGCACCAGGATCGACTTCCCGTATCTCTTCGAGAACGGCGTGCGGACGACGCAGCGACCGTTCGACATCGGCGAGGGGCTGACGTCCCGAATCGTCGAGTCGCGGGCGCCGCTACTCCTCAACCGCGAGGCCGACTGGGAGGCCATCGGCGACCGGGGCATCGGGCAGCTGGCCAAGTCCTTCCTCGGCGTGCCGATCATGGCCGGCGACGTCGCGATCGGCGTCCTGAGCAGCCAGAGCGCGACGCAGGAAGGACGCTACGGGGAGTCCGACGTCCGCCTGCTGTCGACCATCGCTGCCAACGTCGGCGTGGCGATCCAGAACGCCCGTCTCTACCAGGAGGCGCACCGCCGCGGCGACGAGATGGCGGCGCTTGCCGAGGTCGGCCAGGAGATCTCGGCGACGCTCGACGTCCAGGCGGTCCTGGACCGGATCGGTGAGCGGGTGCGGGGCCTGCTTGGTGCGGACTCCGTCGCGCTCTACCTGTCTCGGCCCGATAGCCAGACGTTCCGGCCGATCCTCGGGCAGGGACAGATCGCCGAGGCGATCCTGAGCCACGAGATCCAGCCCGGTCGCGGAATCATCGGCGACATCATCCAGCGGAAGCGACCGGAGCTGATCAACGACACCGGCGCGGATCCGCGGGCGGTGAAATTGCCCGGCACGCCCGACCGGACCGGCGAGCTCGAGCGGATGATGGTCGCCCCGTTGATCTCGCGCGACCACGTCACCGGCGTGACCGCGGTCTGGCGCCACGGGAGCGATCCCTTCGTCCAGGCGGACCTGGACTTCCTCGTCGGCCTCGCCCGCCAGGCCTCGATCGCGATCGAGAACTCGCGGCTGTTCCGGGCCGCCCAGGACGCGACGGTCGCGGCCGAGGCGGCCAACCAGGCGAAGAGCGCATTCCTGGCCGCGATGAGCCACGAGATCCGGACGCCGATGAACGCCGTCATCGGGATGAGCGGGCTCCTCCTCGAGACCGACCTGGACGCCGAGCAGCGCGACTTCGCCGAGACGATCCGGACGTCCGGCGACGCCCTGCTGACGATCATCAACGACATCCTCGACTTCTCGAAGATCGAGGCGGGCAAGGTCGACCTCGCGGCGGAGCCGTTCTCGCTTCGGGCGTCCGTCGAGAGCGCCCTGGACGTCGTCGCCCCGATCGCGGCCAAGAAGGGCGTCGAGCTGGCCTACGCGATGGGGGCGGACCTGCCGGAGGCAATCGTCGGCGATGCCGGCCGCCTGCGGCAGATCGTGCTGAACCTCCTCTCGAACGCCATCAAGTTCACCGAGGACGGCGAGGTCGTGCTCTCGGTGGAGGCGACACGGCCCGCCGCGGCGGACGACCCGTGGACGATCGACGTCGACGTTCGGGACACGGGCATCGGCATCCCGCCGGAGCGAATGGATCTGCTGTTCCAGTCGTTCAGCCAGGTCGACGCGTCGATCTCCCGGCGCTACGGCGGCACGGGCCTGGGGCTGGCGATCAGCCGCCGCCTGGCGGAGTCGATGGGCGGCACGCTGACCGCGACGAGCAGCGGCGTCGCCGGCGAGGGCAGCACGTTCTGCCTGCGCCTGCCCGCCGTCGCAACCGCGCTGCCGGACGCCCCGCCGCCGGCGCCGGAGCGGAGCCTCCGCGGCTGCCGGATCCTCGTCGTCGACGACAACGCGACGAACCGCCGGATCCTGACCGGGTTCCTCGATCGCTGGGGCGTGGACTCCGCGGCGACCGCGTCACCCCTGGAAGCCATCGGCTGGGTCCGCGACGGGCGGGAGTTCGACGGCGCCGTCCTCGACTTCCTCATGCCGGAACGCGATGGCGTCGAGCTCGCCGAGGAGCTCGCCAAGCTCACGCCGGATGACCCGATCCCCGTGGTGATCCTGTCCTCGATCGGCCAGCACAGCCGCACCGCATCGAACGTCCGGGCCTCGCTCGTCAAGCCGGTCAAGCCGTCGGCGCTGCACGACGCGCTCGCCGACGCGGTCCTTGCACGCGAGGCCGGGGACGACCGGGCGAAGGCGTCGAGCGCGGCGTCGGGTGGACTTGGGCTTTCCGGCGCGCCCGGGGGCGGCAAGGCGGCACCCGCCTCGGCAGATGGCGCGAGCGACCTGCGGATCCTCCTGGCCGAGGACAACGCCGTGAACCAGAAACTCGCGCTGCGGCTGCTGGAGCGCATGGGCCTGCGGGCGGAGGTCGTGGGGGACGGCCGGGCCGCGGTCGACGCGGTCGGGAGCGGCCAGTTCGACCTCGTCCTCATGGATGTCCAGATGCCCGAGATGGACGGCCTGGAGGCGACGCGCCAGATCCGGTCCGCCTGGCCCGATCGACGGCTGCGGATCGTCGGCCTCACCGCCAATGCGATGGCCGGCGATCGCGAGGCGTGCCTGGCGGCCGGAATGGACGACTACGTGAGCAAGCCGATCCGGCCGGAGGAGCTGGAGGCAGCAATCGCCAAGGTTCGGCCGGCCGTCGCGGGGGGTCGCGCGTGACGCCGCCGAACGGCACTGGCGGCAACGGCGGCAACCTGCCGGGCAGGATCCTCGTCGTCGACGACACGCCGTTCAATCGGCAGCTGCTCGCGCGTCTGCTGAAGGGTCTGGGTCACGAGCCCGTCCAGGCCGAGGACGGCCGGCAGGCGCTCGCCCGCCTGCGCGACCTTGGGGAGCCGCCGATCGACGTCATCCTCCTCGACATCGTCATGCCGGAGATGGACGGCTACGAGGTGCTCGCCGCGCTTCGGGACGATCCGGCGCTTCGGCACATCCCCGTGATCGTCATCACCGGGGTCGACGAGCTCGACAGCGTGGTCCGCTGCCTGGAGATGGGCGCCGCCGACTACCTGCCGAAGACCGTGGATCCCGCGATCCTCAAGGCACGGATCGCGTCGTCCCTCGCGCGGAAGCGCCTCCACGATGCGGAGCGCGAGGCGATCGATCGGCAGGGCGCGACGAACGAGGTGCTGGCGATCATGAGCCGCTCCGCGTTCGACCTTCAGGTCGTCCTCGACGCGGTCGTCCGAGCGGCCGTGCGCCTGTGCCGGGCCGACTACGGAGTCGCCTACGTCCTCGAGGGGGACGCCTACCGGGTCGCGGCCTCAGCCGGCGGGACGCCGGAGCTCGACGCGTGGGAACGGCAGCACCCGATCCGGCCGGGTCGCGAGACGGTGGTCGGACGGGTGGCGCTGATCGGCGAGGCGATCAGCGTCGACGACGTCCTCGCCGACGTCGAATACCGCGCCACCCCCGGCCAGCAGACCAGCGGCTACCGGACGCTCCTCGGCGTGCCGATCGCGCAGGACGGTTCGGTGAGCGGCGTCCTCGCTCTCACCCGGAACGAGGTCCGCCCGTTCGGAGCGGCGGAGCGGGCCCTGGCGACCGGCTTCGCCGAGCAGGCCGGGATCGGGATCGCCAATGTCCGGCTGCTCGAAACGATCGAGCGGCAGCGTGGCCAGCTCGCCCGATTCCTCTCGCCGCAAGTCGCGTCGCTCGTCTCCAGCGCGGACGGCGAGGCGATGCTCGCCGGCCATCGGCGGGAGATCACTGCGATGTTCTGCGACCTGCGGAACTTCACGACGTTCTCGGAGACCGCCGAACCGGAGGAGGTCCTGGGCTTCCTGCGCCGCTACCACGCGACGGTCGGGTCGCTCGTCGTCGACCACGAGGGAACCCTGGAGCACTTCGCGGGCGACGGGATCATGGTCTTCTTCAACGACCCGGAGCTGCAGGCGGACCACGCCGCTCGCGCCGTGCGAATGGCGATCGCGATCCGGGAGCGGTTCGTCGAGATCGGCGAGGAGTGGCGGCGGCGCGGGCACATCCTCCAGGTCGGGATCGGGATCGCGACGGGCTACGCGACGATGGGCCGGATCGGGTTCGAGGGTCGGTACGACTACGGCGGCGTCGGCAACGCGATCATCCTGGCCTCGCGGCTGAGTGGCGAGGCGGCCGCGGGCGAGATCCTGATGTCGCAGCGGACGTACGCCGCGCTTGACGGGCAGCTCTCCGCCGAGGACGCCGGCGAGCGCCAGCTCAAGGGCTTCACCCGGCCGATGGCGGCGTATCGCGTCTCGGAGCCCGGCGACGAAGCCGCCGCTGCCGAGCGGGAGCCCGCGGCGGAGGCGTCGTGAGCGACGGCCCGGCGATCGACGCCGCCGTCTTCGCGAACCTGGTCGAGATGACCGGGGGCGACCTCGCGTTCATCGACGAGCTCGTCGACACCTACCTCGATGACGGGGCGGCGCAGATCGAGGCGCTTCGGGCAGCCGTCGAGAGCGGCGTCGTCGCCGACCTCGTCCGGCCGGCGCACTCCATGAAGTCGAGCAGCCTGAACGTCGGGGCGGTCCGGCTGGGCGAGCTGTGCCGGACGCTCGAGGAGGCGGCCCGCAGCGGGGAGGTCCCGCACCCCGCCGAGTGGGTCGCGCGGATCGCGGCGGGATTCGAGGAGGCTCGAGCCGCGCTGCTGGACGAGCGAGCGCGGCGAGCCCAGGGCTGAGCTCGCCGCGCCGGCCGAATCGATCAGGGCGCGAGCCGCCGGAAGTCGGGCTCGCTCGCGGCCGTCCACGCCGCCTTCGCGTACGTGCCCGTCAGGGGATCGATCACGAACGTCTCCCCCGTCGCCCCGACATACGAGATGACTCGGGTTCCGTCGGGGGCCCAGGTCTTGACGACCCCTTGGTCCTGGCCGTGCGTCGTCGGCCCGATGTCCCGAGCCCCCGCACTGCCGTCGGCGGGAACGAGGGCGATGCGGGCCTGGCCATCCGAGGCGAACACGAAGCGTTCGATGGCGATCGACTTCCCGTCCGGGGACCAGAGCGGCCACGCCTCATGCAGGCTGGGATCGACAGGTCCGGGGAGGGCGATGTCGCCGGTCCCGTCGGCCCGGATCACGTGGATCCGGAAGTGGCCCACGAGCTCCCCGTCCAGGGGCTCGACCCGGTTGTACGCGAGCAGCGTCCCGTCCGGCGACCATGCCGGGCCGCTGTTCTCCCAATCGGGCCCGAACCGGAGCGGGGTGGGGAGGCCGAGCGATCGGATCAGCTTCCCGTCCGCTCGGACCAGGAAGTAGTCCTGGCCTCCCCCCTTGGTCGTCGCCCGGACCAGGAGCTCCGCGCCCGCCGGCGGCCGCCAGGCCATGTCCGTCGGCCGCGCATCGCCCAGGTCGACGATCGTCGGCGGTCCGCCGTCGATGTGGACCAGCATGACCTTGCGAACAAAGTCGATCTCGTCGCTGATCGCGACCGTCCGGCTGTCCGGGGCCCACGCGATGTAGGCGTCGTGGAGGGCGGCTGCGAGGATCTTTCGCTCGCCTCGCCCTTCTGCGTCGGCGACGAACAGATACTCAGATCCGGCCATGGTCCGCGAGAACAGCATCCGCGTCCCGTCCGGCGAGAAGCCCGCGAAGTTGACCCTGCCGGCTTCGGCACTGATCAGGACACGCTCGGGCGCGTCGACGGTATCCCGGACCAGGATCGCGTCTGACTGCATGTACGCGAGGGGACCGTTCCTCGCGGGTCCGAACGGCGGTGGGACGCGGTGCTGCTGTGCGCCAACGAACAGCGCCGTGGCGATCAGCGCGGCGATGAGGAGCGCGAGGGCGATCGTCCGCCAGACGGCGGGCACGACCGGCACGCGGCGCATCGTGATGTCCATGGGAAGCCACCTCGTGGGGAAGCTCCAGGCGGGCCGCTGGCGTGTCGCCGCGGTCCGGCGGAGCAGGTCGTCTCGGTAGTCCGGCATCCCACCGACGTACAGGTCGGCGAGAAGCTCGGGCAGCTCGTGCTCGAAGCGCCGCGCGGTGGTCATGCGAGCTGCCCTCCCGCCACGGCTTCGCCGACGCCGGCCGGGCCGGCGACGGTCGTCCGCATCGCGGCGAGCGCGTAGTGGAGCCGGGACTTCGCGGTCCCGAGCGGGATGCCCAGGGACGCCGCCACATCCGGCAGCGGCATCCCCAGGAGGTAGTGCAGGGCGACGACCGCCCGATGCCCGGGATCGAGGCGCGCGAGCGCATCGTCGAGCAGCTGGCGATCGGCGAGCAAGGCAGCCGCATCGGCCGCCTCGGGCATGTCGATGGGCGACAGCTCGACCTCGATCACGCGCCGCTTGCGACGGCGGACGAAGTCGAGACACGCGTTGACGGTCAGGCGATGGAGCCAGGCGTCGAGCCGGTCCGGATCGCGGAGTCCGGGCAGGTCCCGCCAGGCTCGGATGAGTGCCTCCTGGACCGCGTCGCGCGCGAGCTCCGGGTCGTGGAGGATCAGTCGGGCTGCTGCGTCCAGCCGCGCGATGACCCCACGGACGAGCACGGCGAAGGCGTCATGATCGCCCTGTCCGGCCCGCTCGACGAGATCCCGCTGGTCCACAGACGTCCACCTGTGACGGCGCGACCACTCGGTCGTGCTCGAATCGTACGGTGCCGCGGAGGGCCGATCGGTTCCCGCGGAGCACGACATGGAGGTGCGTAGCCAGGTGCACGAGGCGACCGTGCGTCTCCGCGAGGTGGAGCTGAACTACGCCGAGGGCCCGCCTGCGGGCGAGCCGTTCGTGCTCCTTCACGGCGGGTCGGCTCGCTGGCAGTACGGCGAGACGCTCCTCGAGGGACTCGCCGACCGGTGGCACGTCTTTGCCCCGGACCTGCGCGGGCACGGCCGTTCCGGGCATGTGGCGAGCGGGTATCGGGTGCGCGACTACGTCGACGACATCGCCGAGTTCCTGACGTCCGTTGTCGCCGAGCCCGCCGTCGTCTTCGGGCATTCCCGCGGCGGCCAGGTCGCGGTCATGGTGGCCGCCGAGCATCCCGAGCTGGTCCGCGCGCTCATCGTCGGGGACGCGCCGCTCTCGCCGGACCTGTCGGCGACGGAGCGGCCGGACCACCGCGCGCAGAACCAGCTCTGGCAGCAGCTGGCGGGCCGCCCCGAGTCGGAGATCGAGGCTGCGCTGCGGGAGATGCCGGTCCTCGAGCCGGGAGAGGCTCGGCCGCGGCCGGCCCGGGAGGTGATGGGCGACGACAGCCCGTGGTTCGCCTTCCAGGCCGAGGCGCTCCATCTGCTCGATCCTCGGACCTTGACGGAGCTGCTCGCCGGCCCCGAAGAGCTACTCGTCGGCTATGAGCCGGAGGTTCTCCTGCCGGCGATCGAGTGCCCGGTCCTGCTGCTCCAGGCCGATCCGGGGCTTGGCGCGGTCCTCACGGACGACGATGTCGAGCTGGGTCTGCGCCTCATCCGTCGTGCGAGCCACGTGCGCCTCGACGGCCTCGACCATGCCCTCCACGGTCGCCTGGACCAGACGCAGCGGGTCCTCGACGCGATCGGACCGTTCCTGCAGCGGCTCAGCGACGCGTCGTGAACGTCCAGCTGCCGGCCGCCAGCGAGTTGCCCGCGGAGTCCTTGATCGAGGAGCTCGCGACCACGACGTATCGCCGCAGACCGGCAAGCGTGACCGACGGGTTCAGGGTTGCCCGGCGCCGTGTCGCGTCGTACGTGACGACGGCTGGCACCCAGGCGCCCGTTACGGCGTTCTTGAGGCGGAACGTTGACCCGGTGATGCCGCGGACGCGCTCGGAGAACTGCAGGACCACATTGGCCGATCGACTGACACCGGTCGCTCCCGTCGCCGGCGAATGGGTGAAGGTCGGTCGGCGGACGTCGGTCGAGGCACGGAATCTCCAGCTGGTCGCCGCGATCGGCCGCCCGGCCAGACTGGCGATCCCCGTCGTCAGGTCGACACGGTAGGAGTGGCCCGGTCGGAGGAACGCCGCCGGCCGGAGCGTCGCCCGGTGATGCATCGTGTCGTAGGAGACGCTCGCACTGACCCACGCGCCGGTGGTCAGGTTGCGCAGCCGGACGGTCGACGCGGACACGCCCTTGACCGAAAGGTCGAAGGTGACCGTCGGACGGATGTCGCGAGCGACGCCGGTCGCTCCGGACGCCGGCGACCTCGAGGTGATCCTGGGCCGCGGCGGCAGGACGGTGAATAAGCGCATCGAGGTCGACGCCTTGCCGGCGGCATCGATCATCGTCGCCGTCGCGCGGTAGGTGCCGGGCGCGAGGCCGCAGCGCGCGTCGAGATGGGGGATCGACCCGCCGAACGCAAGGTCTTCGGAAATCGCCCGGTCCTGGCAGCTGGACTCGACGGCTGCCGACGCGAGGCCAGTCGCGGAGGTCGTGACTCCGGTCGGCTCGACCTCCAGGTCGACGACCAGCCCGTTTCCGGCCCCCGGATCGACGCCGATCCCCGTGTCGCCGCCGGGCTCTTCGGTCGGAGGATCGATCGCGGGCGGCGCCGGTGCCGGGATCGCCGAAATGTTTCCCCCGAACACGATGTCCGTCGGCGTCACGCCGGGGGCGGCGGCTGTGACGTAGTACTGGTGATCCTCATCCGCCGCCATCGCCGGGAGGTCGAACGTACAGCGCCCGTCGGCGTCGGGTGTCGCCGGGTAGTACTCGGATTGGTTCGGGTCGCCGGGATTGGCGCCGTCGCTGATGAGCTCCAGCGAGCAGCTGTCGATGCCGCCGTCGACCTGGAACACCGGCCGCCAAGGTTCGCCAACCGTCACGAACCGGCTCGTGGCGAGGTCGACCGGGAAGACGGCCCGCAGATTCGACTCGAACACGCCATCGCTCGTGGCAAGCGGCATCCGCGCCGCACTGATCGTGAGCGAGCTCCACGCTGGCAGTCCGATGTCGTACCACGTGTCGACGTAATAGTTCCAGTCCCCGAGCTCGCCAGTCCATGGCAGGGTGGACGGCAGGATGCCCGGGATGCGGACATCCCACGGTGCGCAGGTCGGTGAGCGCTCCGGCCGCATCGACGTGAACCAGGATCCGCGCAGGTCCGGCCAGCACGAGGTCATCCAGCCCGGGTACTCCAGGTGCCACGTTTCGCCGAATCGAAGGGGCTGCATGTCCGAGCCCCAGTCGGCTGGGTTCCAGCTGAGCATCTGCGGCTCGCTGACGAACGGCCGCGGGGTGCCGCCCGGCTCGACGCGGAAGTCGAGCTTGCCGGTCCAGCTGCCAGCGTTGCCGGCCGTGCACGACCGGCCAGCCGGCGCGAGTTGATCCTCGGGTCGCATCGTGCGTGTCTCCGCGTCGGCGAAGGCGATCGTGAGCGGCCAGACGCAGAAATCCAGCGCGACGTCGTCGGGCTGGTAGGCGGCCCGCGCGACGGGGTCCGGGAAATCGGGCAGACGCAGGGACAGGCGGCAGCCCCCATCGACGACCGCTCCGGGCGTGTCCATCAGCTCGCCCCCGACGGCGAGGACGCGGAGGTAGCACCCGGTCACGGCCGTTCCGTCGACCGCGGCGAATTCAACCGTGAGGTCGTCGCCGACCGCGATCGCGTCATCGCTCCGCGTCGTGCCGTCGGGTTGCTTGACGACCCACGAAGCGCCGAAGCCGGCCGC
>OEKI01000108.1_pt1 | contig 10032 bp, 7 predicted proteins | sample 1503121 | NCBI WGS metagenome assembly OEKI01 (sample SAMEA104379569, study PRJEB20068) | metagenome | biome: 1000743; feature: 77; material: 1998 | place: USA | collected 2012 | depth 25 m | reverse complement strand
AGGTCGCGCTCCACTCGGCGATGGATCTCGTCCGGGATCGCGCCGCGCTCGCGAAGGCTGAGGAGCGCCTCGCGCTCCGCCGCGAGGACCGCCAATCGGATCTGGCGATGCTCGATCAGCTCCTGCTCCGCCTCTTCGTCCCGGCCGTTGCCATCACGATCGATCTCCGCGTGATGCGTCCGGTGGTCGTACTGAGCGCGAAGGGTGTCGATCAGCTCTCGATGACCGGGCCACTCGACGGCGAGGTCGTCGAGGCGCGCCGTCGCCGCCTCCGCGGCCACGCCTCGAGCGTATGCCTCCTTCTGGCCGGCCGCGGCCGCGCCGTCGTCGATCCCCAGCACGTTGACCAGGAACGGCAGCGTCAACCCTTGGCCCACGAGAGTGGCGAGGATGACCGCAAAGGTGAGGAAGATCAGGAGGTCGCGCTCAGGGAATCCGATCGGCAGAGCAAGGGCCGCGGCCAGTGAGACGACACCGCGCATGCCGGCCCACGCGACGAGCGTCAGGTGCCGCCCGGCGTTCGGGCTGCCCTCGCCGGTCCGCATGCGACGGACCATCTTTGGCGTGTACATCACGGCGAAGACCCAGGCGAACCGGGCCAGGATCGCGGTCAGCGAGACGGCGATCGCCAGGCCGATCAGCTCCCCTGGCGTTCGGCCGGCGAGGTTCGCGAGGACCCGCGGCAGCTGCAACCCGATGAGGATGAACACCGCGCCATTGACGAGGAAGATCAGGATCTGCCACGCGGCCAACGCGGAGATGCGGATCGCCGAGTTCATCAGCCGTGGCGCCTTGCGGCCGACGTAGATCCCAGCGACGACCGCGGCCAGCACGCCGGACACGCCGAGCTGCTGGGCCGGGAGGTAGGCGGCGAGTGGGGCAACGAACGTGACCACCACGGAGAACACCGGGTCGTCGACTCGCTGGACGAAGAGGACGGTCAGGTAGCCCATCACCAACCCGACGGCGACCCCGCCGACCGCGCCGACCACGAACGACGACCCCGCGTCGAGGACCGAGAACGTCCCGGTGATCGCGGCGATGCTGGCCACCCGGTAGGCCACGAGCGCCGTGGCGTCGTTGAGCAGACTCTCCCCCTCCAGAATCGCCACGATCCGGCGCGGGACGCCGAGCCGCTGGAACACGGCCGTCGCGGCGACGGCGTCGGGTGGCGCCACGATCGCCCCGAGCGTCAACGCGGCCGCCCAGCCGAGATCGGGGATCAAGGTGTGCGCCACCGCGCCGACGACCAGCATGGTGAAGAGGACGAGGCCGACCGCCAGCGAGGAGACGTGGACGACGTTCGCCCGGAGGTCGCGGATCGACGTGAAGTAACCGGCGGAGAAGAGGATCGGCGGGAGGAAGAGCACGAAGACCACGCCGGGCTCGAGCTCCACCGTCGGCAACCCGGGGATGAACCCGATCGCGAGGCCGCCGATGACGAGCAACACCGGATACGGGACGGCGAGCCGGCGAGCGACGACGGCGAGGACCGTCGCCGCGGTCATCAGGGCAAGGACGACCTCGATCGAGCGGCTCGCCGCGATCTCGCTGGCGGAGACCGGGAGGGTCGCCAGCAGACCGGCCGTAGCCGGCGCGAGCTGGGGGACGGGCGCGGCGATCACTGGGGCGGTCGGGCCTCGCGGGCGGCCGGGCGTCCGGGGACGACGGAGACCCTCTCGGGTGCGGTCGCAGCGGCCGCGCCATCGCGGTCGCCGAGGAACTGGACCTCGATCGGCTCGATCGCGTCCGCCGGCGCGAACCCGAAGATCTGGCCGTAGAACGACAGCTCGGCCTCGAACGACCGGATGATGTTCGCCGCGGCGCGGAAGCCGTGATCCTCCCCCGGGAACAGCAGGTAGGCGTGCGGGAGATGCCTCTCCCACAGGGCGTCGACGATCTGCTCCGCCTGGGCCGCCGGCACGATCTGGTCGTCGGCGCCCTGGAGGATGAGCACCGGGCACGAGATCCGATCCGCGAAGTTCAGGGGCGAGCGGTCGTGGTAGAGCTGCTTCGCCTCGGGGTACGGCCCGACGAGGCTCCCCGTGTAGCGCGACTCGAACTTGTGGGTCTGCGTATCGAAGGTTTCGAGGTCGCCGATCCCGAAGTAGCTCGTCCCGGCCTTGAAGCGGTCGCGGAACGTGACCGCGCAGAGCGTGGTGTAGCCGCTGGCACTGCCGCCGCGGATCGCCAGCCGGTCGCCGTCGACCAGGCCCTGCTCCGCGAGCCACGCGGCGCCGTTGACGCAGTCGTCGACGTCGACCACGCCCCACTCGCCTTCGAGCCGCTTGCGATAGGCCTTGCCATAGCCGGTGCTGCCGCCGTAGTCGACGTCGAGGATCGCGTAGCCGCGGCTCGTGAAGAGTTGGGAGGCGATCGCGAAGGCGGTGCTGGCCGAGGCTGTCGGGCCGCCGTGGCTCGTGACGATCAGCGGCGGCAGCTCCCCGTCCGGACCCCGGAAGGCGCGGTTGTGCGGTGGGTAGTAGAGCCCGAACGCCGTCAGGCCGCCCGTTGTCGGGAACTCGACGAGGTGCGAGGTCGAGACGTCGGCCGGATCGAAGGTCTCGCTGAAGCCCTGACGGAGGGTTCGCAGGGCACCCGTCGCGAGATCCATCTCGTAGATCGCCCACGGCAACAGCGGCGACGCCGCGCGGAAGACCGCCGTCCCGTCGTCGATCGTCAGGTAGCTGATCTCCGTGAAGTCGACCGGCATCTCCTCCGCCGATCCGCCTGCGACCGGCAGGCGATAGAGCCGGTCGCGGCTGCCGCTACGTCCGATCGCGACGATCGAGCCGTCCCCGGCGAACGCGTAGTTGGCGTACGCGAAGAGCCAGTCGGGGAACGCGAACTCGGCCTCCAGCGCAGCGACGGTCTCGATGCGCCCGTCCGTCTCGCGCTGGACGTTCATCCAGCCGTCGGGCTCGGCGACGAAGTGGAGGACGCCGTCCGGCGACCAGCGCGGCTGCGCGATCCAGTCGGACCGGCTCCCGGCGACGACGCGCGGGCTCAGGGGCAGGCCGGCCTCGTCCAGATCGGCCACGACGAGCTCGGTGCCGTCCCACGGCATGTTCGGGTGGCTCCAGCGGAGCCAGGCGAGCCGCCGGCCGTCCGGAGAGAGGCGGGGCGCCCCAAAGAAGTCGGCGCCCTCGGCGAGCACGGTCGACTCGCCGCTCGCGAGGTCAACCGCGACGAGCGCGTTCTCGGCCTCGCCGTGGCGCGCCAGGGTCTCCTTCTCGTGGTCCTCGCGGACCGCGAGAATGCGGTTCCGCGGGCGATCGATGGCCAGATCGGCATAGCGCCAGGCGTGCGGCGGCGTGAAGGCCTCGCTCACGCCGGGCGAGGTGATCCGGTGCAGCCTGCCGGTCGCGAAGTCCGACACGACGACGAGGTCGCCGTCCACGGCGTACGCGCCGCCGCCGTACTCCTGGACCCGGGTCCGGGCATTGAACCCCTCCGGCGAGAGGCGGGTCATCGTCCCGTCGGCATCGTGGCGGATGAGAACCTGGCGGCCGCCTTCGTCCGGTCGGCCCTCCAGCCACCAGCGGACCCCGTCGCGCGACGTGATCTCGCCGAGCCCGACGGCGCCCTTCGTCAGGAGCTCGATCGCGAACGGCGACTCCCAGGAACCGAAGGGCGAAACGCGCTGCTCAGTCATCGCACCCGTTCTACGTCCCGTGCTGCCACGATGAGACGTAGGCCTTCTGCTCGGCAGTCATCTCGTCGAGGGTGATCCCGAGAGCGGCCAGCTTGAGCCGCGCGACCTCCGCATCGATCGCCGCCGGCACGACGTAGACCTGCGGCGCCAGCTCGGCGTGGTGCGCGACGACGTACTCGGCGGACAAGGCCTGGTTGGCGAAGCTCATGTCCATCACGGCGGCCGGATGGCCCTCGGCCGCGCCGAGATTCACGAGCCGGCCCTCGGCGATGAGGTTGACCTTCTTGCCGCCGAGGTCGAACTCCTGGACGTTGTCGCGCGCGTCGCGGACGTGGCCCTCGGCCATCTGGCGGAGCGCCGTCAGGTCCAGCTCGGCGTCGAAGTGGCCGGAGTTCGCCATGATCGCGCCGTCCCGCATCGCGGCGAAGTGCTCGCGGCGGAAGACGTTGAGGTTCCCCGTCGCGGTGACGAACAGCTCGCCCCACGGTGCGGCGTCGGCCGCGGTCATCACCTGGAAGCCGTCCATCAGGGCTTCGAGGGCGCGGACCGGGTCGACCTCGATGATCGCGACGTGGGCACCCATCCCGTGCATCCGGGACGCGATCCCCCGCCCGACCCAGCCGTAGCCGGCGATCACGACCTTCCGCCCGGCCAGCAGGATGTTCGTGGCTCGGAGGATCCCGTCGACGGTGCTCTGCCCCGTTCCATAGCGGTTGTCGAAGAGGTGCTTCGTGAGCGCCTCGTTGACGGCGACGACCGGGAAGCCGAGCGCTCCGTCGGCCGCCATCGCCTTCAGCCGGATGACGCCGGTCGTCGTCTCCTCCGTCCCGGCGAGGACCTCCTTGACCTGGGCCGCGCGTTCGCTGTGGAGGAGCGAGACGAGGTCACAGCCGTCGTCCATCGTGATCTGCGGATGCGTGTCGGCGACGCTGTTCAGGTGGGCGTAGTAGGTGTCGCGATCCTCGCCGCGTCGGGCATAGGTCGCGATCCCGTACTCGGCGACGAGCGCGGCCGCAACGTCGTCCTTCGTGGACAACGGGTTCGAGGCCGCGAGCACGACCTCCGCGCCGCCGGCCTTGAGGGTCCGCATCAGGTTCGCGGTCTCGGTCGTGACGTGGAGGCAGGCGCCGATCCGGATGCCCGCCAGCGGCTGCTCCCGCTCGAACCGCTCGCGGATCAGGCGGAGGACGGGCATCTCGCGCTCCGCCCACTCGATCCGCCGGATTCCCTCGGCGGCGAGGCCGAGGTCCGTGACGTCGTGGGCGGGCCCCGTGCCCGTGGGGATGGCGGTGTCGGTCATCGAGCGTCGGTCTCCTTGCGGCCGAAGAGACGGCGGAGTGGGGCAGTGAGGCTGGGCCACGGCGACCCGAGACGGTGGCCGAGCCGCTCCTCGAAGCGGACATGCTCCGCATAGCCGAGGCGGCGATACGCCTGGAGCGCCGGTGGATTGTCCGAGCGGACGTTGAGCACCACCTGATCGCAGGTGCGCAGCAGCTCGGCGGTGACGGCCCCCGTCACGGCGGTCGCGTAGCCGCGACCACGATAGTCGACATGCGTCAGGACGTTGCCGACGACGGCGATCCGTGCTTGAGCGCTGACGACGTGCGTACCCGCTGCGGCCACGAGGCGGCCACCGACGCGGATCCCGAAATAGACCCCGTCACCGATCGCCGACGACGGCAGCCACGAGGCGAATCCCAGCTGGTACAGGCGGTTGAGCTCACCGATGTCGACGGGGAGCAGCCGCCGGACGTCGGCCGGATACGGCCGGAACCGCGCCCGGTCGACCCACATCCGGACCATCTGCGGCCCCGGGTCCAGGCGGTACGCGGTCTGGACGGCCTCGACCGCGTCGGGCAGGACCGCGACGTACGCGGCGCGGGGCCGGACGACGTCGCGGAGGACCGCCTCGATCCCGTCGGAGCGGCCCATGACGAACAGCGGCTGCGGGGTCAGCCCGGAGTACTCGAGAGCGACGGCGACGAGGCGATCCCCGTCGAACGCCCCGCCCCAGCGCGTCTTGCCGAACTCGCGGTCCTCGAGGTCGCAGATCGCGTAGGCGGCGAGGAGCCGATCGGTCTCGAGGAAGTCCCGCAGCTGGCGACGATCGGTCACGGAGCGCGTCGCGAGGCTCCGCGCGCGCCGGCTCGTCGTTGCGACGCTGGCCATCAGCCGGCGGCTCGCACGGGGTCAGAAGCGGGCGCGTCGGCCAAGACGCCGGCGGCGGTCCCTCGCGCGGCCGAGCGGCGCGCCACCGACGCCGCGACGGCCGCGGCGAGCCCCTCGGCGAACGGCGGGGCGACGACGCCCTCCTCGGTGACGACGCCCGTGATCAGCTCGGCTGGGGTCACGTCGAACGCCGGGTTGCGGACGTCCGTGCCGGCCGGCGCGATCTGGACGCCCCGGATGCGGAGCACCTCGTCGGCCGGTCGCTCCTCGATCTCGATCCCGTCGCCGTCGGCGGTCGCCAGATCGATCGAGGACGTCGGCGCGGCGACGAAGAACGGGATCATGTGTCGGGCCGCCAGGACGGCCAGCGGGTACGTCCCGACCTTGTTCGCCGTGTCGCCGTTCGCCGCCACGCGGTCCGCCCCGACGATCACGACGTCGACCTCGCCGCCGCGCATCAGCGAGCCGGCCGCGACGTCGGGGATGAGCGTGTGCGGCACGCCGGCCTGCTCCAGCTCCCACGCGGTCAGCCGCGCGCCCTGCAGGTAGGGCCGCGTCTCGTCGACCCAGACCATGATCTCGCGGCCGGCGTGATGGGCCGCCTGGACGATCCCGAGCGCCGTCCCGAACTGGCCGCAGGCGAGCGGCCCGGTGTTGCAGTGGGTCAGGATCCGGAGCGGCCCGAACTCTTTCACGGGGAGCGCCGCCAGCCCGAAATCGGCCAGCCGGCCGTGATCGGTCGTCGCCTCGCTGACGATCGCGTCCGCCTCCTCGCGGAGTGCCCGGGCGACGGCGTGGCCGTCGTCCGGCATGCTGCCGAACGCGTCGAGACGGGCGAGCATGCGATCCAGCGCCCAGCCGAGGTTCACCGCGGTCGGCCGCGCGGCCCGCAGGGCGGCGGCTGCGCCACGGATGATCGCCCGGCGTGCCGCGGGCGTCGTGTCGGCCGCCCTCTCCGCCGACAGCGCCAGACTGATCGCCGCGACCTGACCGATCGCCGGGGCGCCGCGCACGACCATCGATCGGATCGCCGCGGCGGCCTCCGGCCCATTGCGGATCTCGACCTCGACGAGCTCGTCGGGGAGCTTCCGCTGGTCGATCAGGTAGAGGAGCGAGTCGCCTTCACGAAACGGCGTCCGGAACCCGGTCGGCGGCCCAGTTGGGCGGGCCGGCTCCGCCGCGCCGGCCTCCTCGCCGAACGCGATCGTCGCGGGATCGAGGATCGCCCCAGCCGCCTCGGCGGATGCTCGCTGGAGCGCCTGCGCGGCGCCGGCGACGGTCGCAGCGGTCTGGATCAGCTCTCCGGCGAACTGGCGGAAGAACCGCCGGCGGGCGACGTTGACCTCGTCCGGCGCGGGCTCTGCCGCACCGGCCTCAGGCGCGCCCGCCTCGACCATGGGCTGCGGATCGGCGTCGTGTGTCGGATCGGTCAATGCGGTCTCGGCGGTGATCGGTGGCGGGGGGCGGGAAGGGGCGACGGCTCAGTACTTGATGACGCTCGTGACGCGCCGGCCGCCGAGGCGGTCACGCCCCTTGAGGAAGTCGAGCTCGACGAGGAATGCCAGGCCAACGACGTTGCCCTTGAGCCGTTCGATCAGCTCCATCGTGCCCTTGACGGTGCCGCCGGTCGCGAGGAGGTCGTCGACGATCAGGACCTTCTGGCCGGGCTCGATCGCGTCGCGGTGGATCTCGAGGGTGTTCGACCCGTACTCGAGCGCGTACTCGACCGTGATCGTCTCCGCCGGCAGCTTGCCGAGCTTCCGGACCGGGACGAGCCCCGCGTTCAGCTGGTAGGCCATCGCCGAGCTGAAGATGAAGCCGCGCGATTCCATGCCGACGACGATGTCGATCGTTTCGCCCTCGTAAGGCTTCAGCATCAGGTCGATCGCCTCCTTGTAGGCGGCGCGATCCTTCAGCAGCGTCGTGATGTCGTAGAAGAGGATCCCGGGCTTCGGGAAGTCGGGGATCTCGCGGATCTTTGCGCGAAGCTCCTCGGCGGACATCGGCGCGCATTCCTCCAGGTTGGGCGGGGCGTCGCGGCGAGCGCGGACGCCCGATCGGACGGTCCGCAAGTCTACCCCCGTCGAGCGTCCGGCGGATCGAAATCGGCCTCGCGTCAGGTCGCCGGATCGGCCGATCCGGCGCGCCCGATCCCATCCAGTCGGCGCGTGATGAGCAGGCCCGTGACCGCCACCGCGGTGGCGACCGCGAACGTCTGGGCCAGGCCGACCCAGCCCGGGCTCCCGGCACGAGCCGCTGCGGCCACGAGCGCGCCACCCAGACCCGCGCCCAGCGACGTGCCCAGCACGTCCGAGAGCTGCAGGGCCGCGGTCGCGGATCCCTGCTCCTCCGGCCTGGCCAGCCGCAGCGTCATGAGCGACAGGGTCGAGTACGACAGCCCCATCCCGAACCCGGCGATGCTCCAGGTGACGATCGCAATGACGAGCGGCACGGACGGCGACAGGATCGCCGCGAACCCCACGATCCCGAGGATGAGCAAGGCGAACCCTGCAGCCAGGAACCGCCGCGGCCCGAACCGGGCAATCCACTGCGCCTGGATCCACGCGCCACCGGTCCACGACAATGTCGAGGCGAGAAAGACCAGCCCGGACACGATCGACGGCTCGCCACGCCAGGTCTGGAGCGCGAGCGGCACGTAGACGTCCGCGCAGAAGAACGCGAAGGTCAGGAACCCGCGGAGCAGGATCACGCTCGGCAGGCCGCGGGCGGCGCGGAGCGTGCCCGGCGGCGTCAGACGCTGGAATGCCGGCGTCGCAATGAGCAGGCCGAGCACCACGATGGCGACCGGCGCCGGCCCGACGTCGGACAGCCCCGCCATCGCCAGCCCGGCACCGACGACCAGCACGGAAGCCAGAGGCAGCCGGCGCCGCGACTCCACCGCGACACCGTGCTCCCCTTCCGCCGCCGTGCTCGCGGGCGCGACCGCCCGGATCGCGGGCAGCGTCAAGGAAGCCGCGACCGCGATCAGCGGCAGCAGTCCGAGGAACACGAGCCGCCAACCGAACAGGCCGGCCACGACGGGCGCCAGGATCGGCGCCGTGACGCCCGGCAGCACCCAGGCGGTCGACAGCGTCGCGAACATCCGCGGCCGGAGCCGCTCCGGCAGCGCGCGGCCGATCGAGACATACGCGACCGCCGGGATCGCGCCGGCACCGAAGCCCTGCACGACACGCGCGGCGACGAGGACGGGCATCGATGGGGCGAGGCCCCCGACGAGCAGCCCCAGGGCAAACAGCCCGACCCCCATGAGGAACGGCCGGACGAGCGACCCGCGATCGATCAGCATCCCGGCGACGACGATGCCCAGCAGGTCGCCGAGGAAGAACCCCGAGAAGACCCAGCCGTAAAGGTCGAAGCCACGCAGGTCCTGAGAAACGATCGGCATGATCGTCGAGACGGCGAGCGCCTCCGACGCGACGATCGTGACGTTCAGGACGAGCCCGATCGTCAGCGCCCGGCGGCCAGCCGACCACAGCCCGTCGGCCGCGTGGTCGCGCCCAGGAACGCCGGCGCGCTCCACTGGCTCGACGACATCGCTCATCCCGTCAGGATGCCGGGTCGCCCGGCGCGCCGCCGTGGACGTTCGTCGACTGGATCGGTACGCTGCGCGCCATGACCGTCACGACCGATCCATCGATCGCCGCCGCCTCGTCCGTCCCCGCCGCCGTCGGCGTTGGTCGGGTCGAGTCGATCCACCTCGCCTCCGCCGCCGGCGCTCCGATGCGATCCGTCGATCGCGTCCGGGCCATCGCCGGCGTCGGGCTCGAGGGGGACCGGTACTCCGCGGGCACCGGCAACTGGTCGCCCGATCCGCGCGACGATCGCCAGATCACGCTGGTCGCCGCCGAGGAGATCGACCGCCTCGCGGACACGTTCGAGATCGAGCTGGCGCCGGGCGAGACGCGCCGCAACGTCACGACGCGCGGCATCGACCTCAACGGGCTCGTCGGGCGACGGTTCCGCGTCGGCGGCGTCGAGTGCGAGGGCACGCGCCTCTGCGAGCCGTGCCAGTACCTGACCGACACCGTCGGGAAGCCGATCCTCGAGCCGCTCGTCCATCGGGCCGGCCTCCGGGCCCGGATCCTGACCGACGGCGAGATCGCCGTCGGCGCCGAGGTGGCCGCGCTCGACTGAAGGGCCCGTCCGACGGTTCCGCCGGCCGATATCACTGCCATCGCTATTTCCGG
>OEKI01000295.1_pt3 | contig 10086 bp, 8 predicted proteins | sample 1503121 | NCBI WGS metagenome assembly OEKI01 (sample SAMEA104379569, study PRJEB20068) | metagenome | biome: 1000743; feature: 77; material: 1998 | place: USA | collected 2012 | depth 25 m | reverse complement strand
TCTGACTTCGTCTCGCTCCACGTCAACCTGACGCCCGAGACGAAGGGCCTGATCAACGCCGAGAAGCTGGCGTGGATGAAGCCGACCGCCGTGCTGGTCAACACGTCACGCGGGCCCGTCGTCGACGGCGACGCCCTTGCGGCGGCGCTCAAGAAGGGCACGATCTTCGCCGCGGGCCTCGACGTCACCGACCCGGAGCCGATCCCGATGGACAGCCCGCTCGTCGGGCTCGACAACTGCCTGATCGTGCCGCACATCGCGTCCGCGTCGCGGGCGACGCGCGGCAAGATGGCCGAGATGGCCGCGGCAAACCTCGTCGCCGGCGTCCGCGGCGAGCGCCTGCCGACGCCGATCAACCCCGAGGTCTACGACCGGGCCTAGGCCCCCCGGAGGTCCAACGCGCGACCCCAGCGGAGGCCGCGAACCGCCACCAGGACCCCGAACGCCGCGAGGATCAGGATCGCCGCCGCCGCCACGGATGCGTCGACGTCGCCCGCCTGGAACTCGCCGTACACGACCAGCGGCAGTGTCTGCGTTCGGCCGGCGACGTTGCCGGCGAACATGATCGTCGCGCCGAACTCCCCGAGCGCGCGGGCCCACGTCATCACGATGCCAGAGGCGAGGACCGGAGCCGCCAGCGGGATCGTGATCGAGAGCGCGACCTGCCGTTCCGTTGCGCCATCGACGCGAGCGGCGTCCTCGTAGTCGCGATCGACGCCGTGAAATCCCGCGCGGGCCGCGCGGATGAAGAACGGGGCCGAGACGAACATCTGGGCGATGACCACGGCGATGGTCGTGAACGGGATCGTGATCCCCGCCGCCGCGAGGGGCTCACCGATCACGCCGCGCCGGCCAAGAGTGAGGAGTAGTGCCAGTCCGGCCACGGACGGCGGCAGCACGATCGGCAGGTCGACGATCGCCTCCACGATCGACGCGCCGCGGAACCGCCGACGGGCGAGGAGGTGGGCGAGGGGCGTGGCGATCGCGATCGTCAGGGCGAGGCTGATCGCCGTTGTCACCAGGGAGAGGACGAGCGCATCGATGACGGGCGCGCTCCCGAGCGCGGCGACGAGTGACCCGCCGAACACCGCCCGGACCACGAGCAGGCCGATGGGCAGGCCGAGAAAAAGCCCGAGGAGAACACCGAGGACGACGGTCAACCGAGCTCGCTCAGTCCGCCGGCGGCCCGAACCCGAAGCCGGCCAGGATCGTCTGGCCGTCGGCTCCGGCGACCCAGTCGAGGAACGCATGGGCCGTCGCGCGATGCGTCGACGCGGCCACCACGACGCCGGCATAGGTGGCGGGCACGTTCGCGGCGTCGGGGATCGCGACCGTCATCACCTTCGTCGATGCCTTCGCATCGGTGGCGTAGACGATGCCTCCGTCGCCCTCGCCGAGCTCGATCTTCGCGACGACCGCCTTGACGTTGTCCTCCTTCGAGGCGACGTTCGCGGCGTAGTCGGCGGCGAATCCGTCCGGATAGCCCGAGAGCTTGGCGAGGTTCGCGACGACCTGGTTCGCGTACTTCGTGATCGGCACGTCGTCGCCGGCGGCGATCACCTTGACGCCGGACTTCGCGAGGTCGGCAGGGGTCGATATGGCGGCCGGATTAGCGGTCGGCACGATGACCGTCAGCAGGTTTCCGGCGAAGCTCACGGCTGGGCCGTCGGCCAGCGACTTGTCGGTCAGCTTCTTCGGGTTCGCCGTGTCGGCGGACAGGAACACGTCGGCCGGCGCGCCCTGCTCGATCTGTGTTTCGAGGGCGGCCGATGAGTCAGTCGAGATCGTCAGTGTCGCGCCGGGACGCGCGGTCTCCCAGGCGGTCTCGAGCTGGTCGAGCGCGGCCTTCAGGGACGCCGCCCCGTAGATCGTGAGGGGCGCCGCCTCCACGGTCGCCGATGGCGCAGTGCTGGAGGCACAGCCGGCCGCGGCGATCGCGACAGCGATCACGAGCGCGTTCCGGCTGACGAACCTCACGGTCGGCTCTCGCGACCGGACGGGATCTCGACGATCACGTTCGTCGACTTCACGACCGCAACGGCCTCGTCGCCGATCTTCAGGTGCAGCTCGTCGACGGCCTCGGCCGTCATCAGGCTCACGAGCCGATGCGGGCCCGCGAGGATCTCGACGACTGCCGCCACGCGGTCCTTGTCGATCCGGGTGACGATCCCGGCGAACCGATTGCGGGCCGACTGGGCCACGATCGGGCGGTCGGTAGCGGCTCGCCGGCGGTCCCCGATCAGGCGCGTCACCTCGTCGATCGGTACGAGGCGCTGCCCGCCGTCCGACCGGATCGTCTTCAGGCGCCCGTCGTCCGCCCAGCGCCGCAACGTGTCGACCGTCACGCCCAGCATCTCGGCGGCGCGCCCGATCCGAATGGTGGTATCCAACGCTGTCATGGCTAGAGAAGATAAACCATTCGGGCGTGGATACCAAGAGATGACCTCAAGACCGCAGCCGCCGATACTGGCCGCATGGAACCTGCCCTCCCGACTGCCACTGTCGCCGACGCCGTCGTTCGTCATGGCCTCGATCTCCGGCTGGGACCGGTCGGGCTCGTCCCGGTGATCCCGGGTGCCGTCGTAACCGGGCGCGCCCTGCCAGTCCGCCACGTCGGATCGGTCGATGTCTTCCTCGAGGCCCTGGAGCGCGTCGGCGAAGGAGCCCGCGGGCGCGTCCTCGTCATCGACAACGAGGGCCGGCTGGACGAGGGCTGCATCGGCGATCTCGTCACGCTCGAGTGCGCGTCCGCGGGGATCGCGGCGATCGTCGTCTGGGGTCTCCACCGCGACACGACGGAGCTCCGCCGGATCGGTCTGCCAGTGTTCAGCCTCGGGACGCTGCCGGCGGGTCCACGCCGCGAGGACTCGCGACCGCCCGACGCGTTCGATCGGGCGACCCTTGCCGACATCGTCGTGACGGCCGCCGACACGATCTTCGTCGACGACGATGGCCTGGTGGCCGTGGGGGCCGCGGACCTCGACCGCGTCGCCGCGACGGCCGGCGAGATCGTCGCGACCGAGCGCGGCCAGGCGGATCTGGCGCGATCCGGGACGTCCCTCCGCGAGCAGTTCGCCTTCGCGGAGTACCTGGCGGCACGAGACGCCGACCCGTCGATGACGTTCCGCCGCCACCTCCGCGAGCGCCGGGCTTCCATCGAGGAGTAGCGTGGGCCGCATGACCTCGGCGTTGCGGACGCCGCTCTGCGATCTCCTCCGGATCGACGTTCCGATCCTGTCCGTTGGGTTCGGCGTCGGCGCCGGACCGGAGCTCGTGGCTGCCGTCTCGGGCGCCGGTGGCTGTGGCGTCCTCGGCGGAAGCAGCGTTCCCCGCGACGAGATGGTCCGCAGAATCCGCGCGCTGCGTGCGCTCACCGATCGGCCGTTCGGGGTGAACTTCATCATCGCGGACTTCGAGGCGGACGAGGTCACCGACCTGGAACGCGCCGAGACCCGTGAGCCAATCGACGCTGTCATCGCCGAGGGCGTGCCACTGCTCGTCCTGTTCTGGGGCCCGCCAGCGCCATTCGTCGCGGCGGCCCACGCCGCGGGCACGAAGGTCTTCATCCAAGTGGGCTCCGTCGCCGAGGCGACGTCCGCCGTGGAGGCTGGTGTCGACGGGGTCATCGCCCAGGGGATCGAGGCCGGCGGTCACGTCCGCGGGACGAGCTCGATCTGGACCCTGATCCCCGAGGTCGTCGCGGCAATCGCGCCGACGCCCGTCCTCGCATCGGGCGGGATCGGGGACGGTGCCGGCATCGCCCGTGCCCTGCGGCTCGGGGCACAGGGCGCGTCGCTCGGCACCCGCTTCGTGGCCAGCGACGAGGCGTTCGCTCATCCCGCCTACAAGCAGCGGATCGTCGACAGCCATGCGGATGACACGTACTACGGGGAGCTGATCGACGTCGGCTGGCCGGACGCCCCGCACCGGATCCTGCGCAACGGCCTGTTCCGCGCGTGGGACGAGGCCGGCCGCCCGCCGACGGGCCGCCGTCCGGGCGAGGGGACCATGATCGGGACCAATCATCGGCCGTGGGGCGACGCCGCATGGCCGCGCTACTCGCCGGGCATGCTGACCCCGTGGTTCGAGGGCGACCCGGAGGACGCCGTCATGTGGGGCGGCGAGTCCTGCGAGGTCGTCAACGACATCAAGCCGGCCGCCGAGATCGTCCGCGACCTGGCTCGTGACGCGGAGTTCGCGCTGGTCGCGGAGCCAACCCTCACCTGACCCTCGGATCGGCGCCCGCCGTCCGCTACGCTTGCCTGAGGGCCGGTAGCTCAGTGGCAGAGCAGGGGACTTTTAATCCCTTGGTCGTGGGTTCGAATCCCACCCGGCTCGCTGAAGAGGTGCGCTGTGGCGAGTCTCGAAGTCCAGGCGAGTTTCACGCTGGCGACGAACCAGGCGCCAGGCCCGCTGTGGCTGAGCCTGTCCGTGAGGACCGAGGACGGGCTCGCCGCCGACCTTCGCTTTCCGAACCCCGTGAATCCGGAGCTCCCGTGGCCGGTCAAGGGTGTCGTCATCACGAGCGAGGGCTATGGCGGCGTCCCGGTCCCGATCAAGTGCACCGAGCTGGTGTACCAGAACATCTTCGACTACCCAGGGATCTTCAACCTCGAGATCGGCGCCGACTGGGACGGCACGGCGACGCTCGCCGAGATCAAGCCACTCGTGATCGGCATCATCGTCGAATACGCGGGCGACCGCGGTCAGGCCCTGGCTCTCGCCTCTCAGTCGATGCAGGCTCGACCGCAACTGACCCCCGGACGTCCGAGGCCCTTCCGATGTTGGCTCATCGGCTCATGCGCGCCAGTCGTACGGTCCCGAGACCCCGGGCAGGCCGAGCATCGCCGCCGCGGCCTCGTTCTTGCGGATGCTCCCCAGGCCCGGGCTGACCGCCTTGAGGCGAGGCAGGCCGAGAAGCGGCCGGAGGTCGTCGACCCCCAGGTGGCGCATGTCGATGAGCACGACTTCCTCCAGAGCCGGCGCGGTCGCCAGCGGACGCAGATCCCGAAGCCCCTTCATCGTCTCGAGGTGGACGCGGTGCAGGCTCGCCGCCCGACTGAGATCCGGCAGCGACTCGACCCCCTTGAGCGCCTGGAGGAACAGGGACCGAAGCTCGCCGAGCTCGCCGACCGGAGTGATGTCCGAGAGCCCCTTGATCAGCCACAGCTCCAGGTACCGGAGGCGCTCGAGCCGAGGCAGGAGCCGCAGGTCCTTCGTCCCGCCGAGCTTGATGTCGAGTGACAGCAAGCGATCCAGCGGGACGAGGAGCGAGAGGTCCGGGAGGGTGATCGATCGCAGGGTCAGGTCCTCGATGGAGCGAAGCCCGGAGAGCACCTCGATTCCCTTCATCTGGCCTTCCAGGAACAAGGTCCGCAGCTCGCCGAATCTCGCGAGGATCGACAGGTCGAGGCGGGCCTTGGTCCACCCGATGACGAGCTCCTCGACCGAGGTGGGCAGATGGCGAAGGCCATCGAGCGATCCGAGCGACGACCACATGGCGTCGGCGGCGAACCGGCGCAGCGACGGAAAGAAGCGGAGGAACTCCAGGTCGAGGATGGAGCCGTCGTAGGAGCCGTAGGCGCGAAGGGTCATGTCGGGATAGGCCCCGAACCACTCGCCGAGGCGAGCGAACTCGTCGTCCGTCAGGAGGCTCCGGAACTGGACCACGCCCTGGCCGGTCCGCGACGGCAGCAGCATCTCCGGGGTCAGGGGAGACGACACCTCTCGGAACTCGAACCGCGGCGGCGGGTCGCCGGCGATGAAGCGCCGTTCGAGACGCGACGCCGGGTAGGTCTGGCCCCAGTACGTGCTGATCGTCGCGGGCGGAACGATCCCGTCGGCCTCGAGCGGTCGCTCGCCGAGCACCGCGCCGCCACGATCCGCGATCACGCGGACATGGGCGCTGCCGACGGCGAGCACCGGCGCGCCGGCGATCGCCTCGGACGTTGGCGGCGCGTCGCCGACCCAGTCGAGAAGGGCGCCGATGAAGGTCGTGCGCGAGCCATACGCCTTGTCCCGATCGACTCGGAGCACCCGCCCGCACCCGAACCGCCCGTCCGACAGGGGCACCGACCAGAACTGTCCCGGCGCGAGATGGGCATTCGAGGCGGGAACGAACGGATACGTCGCCACGGCCCGGTCATTCTACGGATCGCCCAACGGCTCCTGAACTTGTGCCGAATGCCTAATTCTGAGGCACCGACACCCGAACGCAACGGTTTCCACCCCCATCCGACGACGAATCCGTTGTGCAGGGCGCCCATCTTCCTGCTACAACGGCCCAAGGCGTGATGGCCGACCGCAGGAGGACAACGGATCGATGAACAGCGGCGATACCGCCTGGATGCTCATGGCAACGGCGCTGGTCATGATCATGCTGCCGGGCTTGGCTCTCTTCTACGGCGGCCTGGTCCGCCGCAAGAACGTCCTCTCCACGATCATGCACAGCTTCTTCGGGCTGGCCATCGTCAGCGTCGTCTGGGTGCTGATCGGGTTCAGCCTCGCGTTCGGCCCTGACGCCAACCTGCTCGGCGTCCCCGGCCTGGTCGGCAACCTCGACTTCGTCGGCTTCTTCAACGTCGGGCTCGAGCCGAGCACGATCTACGCGACGACGATCCCGTTCGTCCTGTTCGCGGCCTTCCAGCTGATGTTCGCGGCGATCACGCCGGCGCTGATCACGGGCGCCTTCGCCGAGCGGAAGCGGTTCGCCTCGTTCGTCCTGTTCACGATCCTGTGGTCCATCCTCGTCTACTCCCCGATCGCCCACTGGGTCTGGGCGTCCGATGGCTGGCTGTTCAAGCTCGGCGCGCTCGACTTCGCGGGCGGCACCGTCGTTCACGCCTCGTCCGGCCTGTCGGCGCTGATCGTCGCCCTCCTCATCGGCCGGCGCGTCGTCAACGGCGACCGCCTCGAGCCGCACGACATCCCGATGACCGTCCTCGGCGCGGGCCTCCTGTGGTTCGGCTGGTTCGGCTTCAACGCCGGCTCGGCGGTCGCGGCGAACGGGCTCGCGGCCAGCGCGTTCATCGTCACCAACACGGCGGCCGCGGCCGCGACCCTCACCTGGGTCGGGGCGAGCTACCTGATGCATCGGAAGGTCAGCGTCGTCGGTGCCGCGTGCGGCGCGGTGGCCGGCCTCGTGGCGATCACCCCGGCCAGCGGCTTCGTGACGCCGGGCGGCGCGATCCTGATCGGGCTCGCCGCCGGCGGCCTGTGCTACAGCGCGACCCTCCTTCGGGAGCGGATCAAGGTCGACGACGCGCTCGACGTTTTCGCCGTCCACGGCGTCGGTGGGGTCTTCGGGGCGCTGGCAACCGGCGTCCTCGCGACGAGCGCGGTCCAGGCCAACTTCAAGGGCCTGATCGACGGCAACGCCGGCCAGGTGCTGACCCAGCTCCTCGCCGTCGGCGCGACGATTGCCTACGCGGTCGTGGCGACGTTCGTCATCGTCAAGGTGGTCGACCTCATCCTCGGCATCCGGATCTCCGCGAAGCAGGAAGAGCTCGGCATCGACCTGGCCGTTCACGGCGAGGTGGCGTACCAGGCGTAACCCCAGGGTCGCGAGGACTCCCGCCCCGCGACCCGCCCGGCGCCTCTCGAGCCTCGCCCAACCGACCGACCGTCCGGCTCCTCCCGGGCGGTCGGTTGGCGTCCGGGCGCGCGATGGCGCAGCGACTCCGGGTGTCGAGCCGGTGTCGGCGCGCTGCGTTCGCCACCGAATCGCACCGTGATCGCCTCGTCACCGGTGCCGCCTTCCCGTCGCCGGATGACGATCCTCGTCCGACGATGCCGATCGAGCCTCCGCGTCGATCCAACCGCCGCCGGAACCCGGCCCCGCTCTACGACCCTGCGTTCGAGCACGACGCCTGCGGGATCGGGTTCGTCGCGGACGCCGGTGGCGGGCGGGGCACTGATGTCCTGCCACTCGCCCTCGGCGGCCTGACGGCGCTCGCGCACCGCGGCGCGTTCGGCGCAGACGGCGCCTCCTCCGACGGCGCCGGCGTCTCGTTCCCGCTGACGGCGACGGTCCTGGCGGGTCTCGGGCTCGACGCGACGTGGACCGCGGACGCCCCAGGCGTCATCCAGCTGTTCCTGCCGCGGACGGGGCCCGGCGCCCGTGGCGGTGCTGCCCGGCGGCTGGTCGCGGACGCGCTCCGGTCGGCCGGTCTCGCCGTCATCGACTGGCGAACGGTCCCGACCGATCCCGACGCGCTCGGCGGCGCGGCGCGGGCGTGCCGCCCGGCGTTCGTCCAGGCGTTCGTCCATCGCCCGCCGGACCCGGCGACCGGTCGCTCCACGACGGACGCCGCGTTCGAGCGGCGGCTCGTCGTCGCTCGCCGGCTCCTGGAGACCGCGGCGCGCGACGCCGGCCTCGGCGAGGTCGTCGCCGTTCCGTCGGCCTCGTGTCGGACGATCGTCTACAAGGGCCTCGTGGCCGGCGCGCGGCTCGCCGACCTCTATCCGGACCTGCGCGATCCCGGGATCCACGTCCCGTACGCCCTCTTCCACCAGCGCTACGCGACGAACACCCAGCCGACGTGGCGGCTCGCCCAGCCCTTCCGGACGATCGCCCACAACGGCGAGATCAACACCGTCCGCGGGAACCGGGCGCAGGTCCGGGGGCGGGTGGCGGACGCGGGCCTCGCAGGCGGTCTCGCGGGGACCGCCGCGGAGCTCGCCGCCGCCGGGCCGCTGCTCGCGGCGGACGGATCCGACTCCCAGTCGCTCGACGAGATGCTGGAGCTGCTCGTCGCCACCGGCTGGGATCTCGGGACGGCCCTCCTCACCGCGATGCCCGAGGCGCTCGGCCTGCGGCGAGCCCCGCATCCGCACGTGGCGGCCCTGCGCCGGCGGACGGCCGGCTTCCTGGCGCCGTGGGACGGCCCGGCCGCGATCGTGTTCGGCGACGGTCGGCGGGTCGGGGCGATCGCCGACCGCAACGGCCTCCGTCCGACGGCCTTCGCGGTCACCCGCGATCACCTGGTCGCCGTCGCGAGCGAGGCCGGCGCGATCCCCCTCCGGCCGGAGGACACCGTCCGCCGCGGCCGGCTCGGGCCTGGCGAGCTCCTGCTGGTCGAACCCGGCCGCGGGCTCGTCCTCGAGGACGCCGAGGCCAAGGCGCATCTCCTCCGCCGCCTGCCGATTCACGACGCGCCACGGCCCACGCACGAGGACCCCGCGCCGGGCGACGAAGAGTCGTCGCTGGCGCTCGACGGCGCCCCGACGGGAGCAGACCTGAGATTCCTCGCCGGGCTCCACGCGGAGAACGCGCGGCTCGACATCCGGACGATGGCGCTCGAAGGCCACGAGCCCCTCTGGAGCATGGGCGACGACACGCCGACGCCGGGCCTAGGCCGAATCGACCGGCCAGTCGCCGACCACCTCCGGCAGTCGTTCGCGCAGGTCACGAATCCGCCGATCGATCCCGAGCGGGAGCGCGCCGTGATGGACCTCCGGGTCGAGCTCGGGCGGCGCTCTGCCCTGCTCGGGGGTCCGCCGCGGGGCTCCCGGACGTTGCGCCTCTCCCGCCCCTTCATCGCCGATCTGCCGGCGCTGCTGCGCGCGTTCCCCGCGCCGGTCCGGCGTCTCGACGCGACGTGGTCCGCCATCGACGGCGCGACCGGCCTCGCTGCGGCCCTCCACCGGCTGGGCGAGGAGGCGGTGGCCGCGGCGCGCGGCCGGACCGAGCTGGTCGTCCTGAGCGACCGCGGCTTCGGTCGGGACCGGCTCCCGGTGCCCGCGGTCCTGGCCGCGGGCGCCGTCCACACCGCGCTCACCGAGGCCGGGCTGCGGGGCCGGACCGATGTCGTGATCGAGGCGGCCGACGTCCTCGACGTCCACGGCGCGGCGATGACGCTCGCCGCCGGTGCCACCGTCATCGTCCCGTGGCTCGCCGTCGAGATGGCCGCCGAGCTCGCCGGTGGCCGCGGCGCCGAGGACGTCGACGCGGCAGCGACGGTGCGCAACCTGCTCGACGCGTTCGACGCCGGATTGCGCAAGACACTCGCCCGGATGGGGATCAGCACCGCAGCGTCCTACATCGGCGGCGGGCTGTTCGAGACGATGGAGCTCGCGGCCGACGTT
>OEKI01000070.1_pt1 | contig 10108 bp, 11 predicted proteins | sample 1503121 | NCBI WGS metagenome assembly OEKI01 (sample SAMEA104379569, study PRJEB20068) | metagenome | biome: 1000743; feature: 77; material: 1998 | place: USA | collected 2012 | depth 25 m | reverse complement strand
GGGTCGCGAACAACGCGGCGAACACCATTCCGGCATCGGTTGCGGCCTGGTGGGCGACGGGCGCCGGCTTCGCCGTGACCTCCAACGCGCCCGAGACCGGGAGCTCCGTCTGGTCGTCGTGCGCGTATGACCGCGTCCTCGACCGGATCTATGTCGGAACCGGGAACTCCGAGTACACCTGGACCTCGGGCTCGCCACGACCCAGCGGCACGGAGCAGCCCGACGACGCGTACGGCTCGGGGCTCATCTCGCTCGACGCGAGCACCGGCGCCTTCAAGGCCTTCTTCCAGCCGACCCGGGACGACAGCTACTGGCCCGGCGACTTCGATATCGATGTGCCCGGCGCGCCATCGGTCATCTACCGCAACTCCGATCGGGTCGTCGCCTTCGGCAGCAAGAACGGCTCGTTCTTCCTCCTCGACCCCGACACCCTCGCCCCGATCGCGCGGCGCCAGATGCTGCCGCGCGCCAACGGCAGCGGTGTGCCCGGGGATCGCGGGACGGGTCTCGACTCGGTCGTGCCATACCCGGCCGGCGAGAACCGCTACGGGATCTTCGGCACGCCGGCGGTGCACGCCGCGAGCGGCCGGATCTTTGTCGGACTCGGCGGCTACAACGGGATGGCGCCGGGTGCCGGCACCGGAATCGACGCGACCCGGACGCCGTTCATCCGGGCGGTGAACTGGACGGACCTGCAGGATGCCTGGCCGACGGCGTTCGGCGCCGACGGCGTCACCCGCTACACCGTTGCCAAGCCGCCGGTCTACACGACGGAAGAGGTGGGTTTGAGCTCGCCGGCTGTCGTCAACGACGTCGTCTTCATCTCGACGGACAAGTCGGCGATGTACGCCCTCGACGTCAGCACCGGGCAGTGCCTCTGGGCGGCGCCCGGGCTTCCGAGCACCGGGATGACGTTCGCGCTGGGACCGGCCATCTACGGCAACTACGTGGTGCTTGGCGTCGGGCCGAACGTCTATGTCTACCGCCTGGGCTGGCGCTTCCCGTTCGAGCCGTGGCGCGTGCCGATCGACGAGATCATCCGATACCCATGGCCACCGCCCCCGCCGAACCCGCCCGACCCGCCGCCGTTCATCGACCGGCCGGGGATCTGGACCTCGCAGCTGGTGGCACTCGCCGTGGTGGCCGTGGTCGCGGTGGTTCTGGCCGTCGTCGTCGCGGCGATCGCACTGAGGATCTGACATGCCGAACATGTACGCCGGAACATCGATTCAGGTCTTTCCGGGCGGCGAGGCGACCCTCTCGACGCCGCACAGCGACGTCGGGGCGTTCCTCGCCTACGTCGGCAAGTTCGACTCGATCAACTTCCATGCCAAGGACGACGACGTCCGTGAGTGGCGGTTCAACCACGAGTACGACAACTGGCAGGACAGCCTCGGGACGGACTCCGTGCGCGTCCACTATCACTACGGCCACTGCGGGATGGACCCGAACGGCGTCCTCGTCATCGCGATGGGCCGGACGTGGGACAACACGTTCTACGCCGACTCGACGCGCATGTCCTTTGGAGACCAGCGGCTCCGGTACCTCTTCCTGCATGGATGCGACAACCTGCAGATGCACTTTGGGCAGTCGCCCCTCCGGACGTTCGGAACACCCAACAAGGGCGCCCGCATGGTCTTCGGCTTCGACAGCCTGACCTACGACATCGATGGCCTCGCGTCTGGCTTCTTCCGCGAGTGGAACACCGGGAAGTCCTTCAGCCAGGCCTGGCAGGACGCCGCCCTGGGCATCTACTCCGACCATCGCCCCGCGTCGACGGCGTGCGGAGCGACAGCCGAGGAGGCGCAGAACCGGCTCTGGAATGAGCGCTTCTTCTACGGCGGTGCCGTCTCGGACGACTGGTACTGGTGGCGCTGGGCAGGTTCCGTTCCGCTGGAGATCGTGATCGTGATCACCATCCCGAAGACCCCTGGCCTCGACCTGCGCGTTGCCCGTCGACCTGGCGAGGCCCGGACCGCGGCCGAACTCGGGGATCGCCTCGGCCTTCGGGGAGCCGTGCTGGAGGCTCGGTCTCCGCTTGGCGACGAGCAAGGCGCGGATCGGACACCCTTCGAGCCGCGCCTCTGCCTGGCCGAGGACGGCTCGTATCGCGCCCTGATCGCCGAACCCAGGAGCGACGGCGAGTCCCTCGATCCCATTCGGATCAAGGAGATCGCCGATCAACAGGTAGCCAGTCTCGAGCTCCGGTCCGACGTCATCTTCGACGGGTTGACGGCGACATACCACGGAGGCGCCAGCCGGGCGGGCGACGCGGTGGAGGAACGGGTCCGCGACTACACGGCCCATTACCGTCAGGTCTACGAGGACGTCCCGGTGGCGCGTGGCGGGGACGGTCAGCTCTCGGTCACCGTTGATCCGCTCGGCTCGGTCTGTTCGATCACCGATCGCACCGTCTCATTCGAGGACGCCATCCAGGCAGAGCCAGGGCGTGACTCCACGGATCGCGACGTCGACGCCGCTCTTGACGCGGCCGAGAATGCGCTGCGCGAGAGTCTCGAGTGCCAGACGTCTCTGGACTTCGGGGTCGAACGCGTCGCGGACTCCACCGACATCGGCTATCGCGTGGATCGCGACGCAGCGTCGCTCATCGCCAGGCGGGTCGTTGAAGTGCGAACCGGACGCTTCGCCATCCGGAAGCTGCTTGAAGTGAACATCTAGCCGGTCGGTTGCTCCGGTGAGCCCTCGGGTCGCCACGATGACGGCGTCGTGGCTCCGGGAGGCTCGCCGGGCTCGAGAGTCAAGCCCCTCGCCGCGGCTCACGCCCGAGGGCGCAAGCCCACGAACTGGCGCTCGCGCTCCCTGAGGTCGTCATGGCGCGCCCGACAGGATTCGAACCTGCGACCTTCGGCTCCGGAGGCCGACGCTCTATCCACTGAGCTACAGGCGCGCGGACGCCGATGATACCCGCTGCGCCTCGCGAAACCCCGGCTAGAACAGCTTCTTCGCCAGCTGTGTTCGCGACGTCACGTCGAGCTTGTGGAACGCCTTCGGCACCGGAGTCTCGCGGTGGGCGACCTGTTCGCGTCCGAGTTCGGCGCCGGGACGCCGTAAGCGGGTCGGCTCAGCCCTCCGTCCGCGTGAACATCAGGTGCGTCACGCCGCTCGGCGAGGACGTCGCCTCGATCGCGAAGTCCTTCTCGAGGCCCTCGAGCCCATCCCACAGGCGGACGCCTCGGCCGAGCAGGATCGGGACGACGGTGACGTGCATGTGGTCGATCAGTCCGGCGGCAAGGAACTCGCGGATCGTCGTCGGACCCCCGCCGATCCGGACGTCCTGGCCACGCGCGGCCTCGCGGGCCGTCGCGAGCGCCTCGGCCGGCGCGGCGTCGAGGAAGTGGAACGTCGTGCCGCCCTCCATCTCGATCGGCGGGCGCGGGTGATGGGTGAGGACGAACGTCGGGGTGTGGAACGGCGGGTTGGGACCCCACCAGCCCTTCCACTCCGGATCCTCGTGCCAGCCTGGTGGACCGAACTTCCTCGAGCCCATGATCTCCGCGCCGACGCCCGGATCGTGCAACCGCAGGAGCGCGTCGTCGATGCCGCTGCTGCCGCCGGGCTCGCCGACCACCTGGTGCCACCACCGGGTGAGGAACATCCATTCATGCAGCCGGTCACCGGCGTGGCCGAACGGTTCCTCGAGCCTCAGGCCTTCGCCGGTGCCGAACCCGTCGAGGGAGACGGAGAAGAACTGGACACGGGCGAGTGACATGGCTGGTGCTCCTTGACCTTTGAGCGCGAAAGACGCGGTGAACGCTACCAGCGACCGACGAACACCCGACGAACACTCGGCGAACCCCGACGTCTGAAGGATCCCTCGTGAGACGATGCCCGGGCGATGCCAGGAGAGGAGCCGCACGCGATGCCCGCCGCCAACCCGTCGAGGACGATCGTCCTCATCCACGGCCTCTGGATGACCGCGCTCAGCTGGGAGCACTGGGCCGCGCGCTACGAGGCCGCCGGCCATCGCGTGATCGCCCGCAGCTGGCCCGGCATGGAGGGCGAAATCGAGGCGCTCCGGGAGGATGACTCGGCGATCGACCACCTCGGCATCGAGGAGATCGTCGATCACTACGATGCGATCATCCGCGCGCTCGACGAGCCGCCGATCATCATGGGCCACTCGTTCGGCGGCGCCTTCACCCAGGTGCTGCTGGATCGTGGGCTGGGCTCCGCCGGGGTGGCCATCGACGCGGCCGCCGTCAAGGGGATCCTCGCCCTGCCCTTCTCGCAGCTTCGATCGGGGTTCCCGGTTCTCAAGAACCCGGCGAACTACGGCCGCGCCGTAACGCTCTCGGCTGAGGAGTTCAAGTACGCCTTCGGGAACACGCTCTCGGACGCGGAGTCACGCGCGGCGTACGAGCGCTACGCCGCCCCGGGCCCGGGTCGCGTCCTGTTCCAGGCCGCCTTGGCGAACTTCAACCCGCACGCGGCGACCAAGGTCGACTTCCACAAGGACGATCGCGCCCCGCTGCTCCTCATCGCCGGCGGCAAGGATCACACCGTCCCGGCGATCGTCGACCGCCAGACAGCCGAGCACTACCAGAAGTCGAAGGCCATGACCGCCTACAAGGAGTTTCCCGGTCGATCACACTGGACGATCGCCGAGCCCGGGTGGGAGAAGGTCGCTGACTATGCGCTCAACTGGGCGCTGGAGCACGAACGGCCACTCGTCCCCGCCTGAGCCCACGCCCCGGATGGCGTAGCGTTTGCGGGTGAGCCGCGATGTCGAGGACCTGAACCGCCGCCTCCTTCGCGCGCGCGACGCGATGGATCGCGCCTACGCCGAGCCGCTGGACGTCGCGGCGATCGCCGCGGTCGCCCACATCTCCGAGGCGCACTTCAGCCGCTGCTTCCGAACCGCGTTCGGGGAGACCCCGCACCGGTACCTGCAGCGCCGGCGGGTCGAGCGCTCGATGTTCCTCCTGCGCGAGACCGAACGGAGCATCACCGACATCTGCTTCGACGTCGGCTTCATGAGCCTGGGGACGTTCAGCCGGACGTTCCGCGAGATCATCGGCGAGACGCCGACGGCCTATCGCGACGGGCACGGGCCGATGGTCGCGCCCAACTGCGTCCAGATGTGGGCCATGCGTCCGCGGGTTGGAGTCGGGGAATCGGCTCGGGCGGAGAGCGGGACGAAATCGAGCAGTTTTGGAGAAGCCGGGGCGGCGGCGGCTCCCTAGCCTGATCGTCATCCACATCGATACCGCACAGGAGAACCGACCGATGCTCACCAAGCTGAACGTCGCATCCATCTACGTCCTCGACAAGGACGAAGCGCTCGACTTCTACGTCAACAAGCTGGGGCTGGAGAAGGGCTCGGACTTCAAGCAGGGCGACTACCGCTGGCTGACCGTCCGCGTGCCCGGCAACCCCGACGTCGAGATCAACCTCGAGCAGCCGGGTCCGCCACTCCACGACGAGGCGACCGCGGAGCAGATCCGCGAGCTGATCTCGAAAGGCGCATTGAGCGGCCTCGTCTTCCACACCGACGATGCTCGAGCCCTGTACGAGACGCTCCAGGAGCGTGGCGTCACCGACTTCACCCAGGAGCCGATCGAGCATTTCTATGGCACCGACATGGGCCTCCGGGACCCGTTCGGCAACGCGATCCGGATCCTCGAGCGCAAGCCCGCCGTCGCGACGACGGCCTGAGACCACAACGCCAGGAGAGCCGACATGCCCACCAAGCAGGCAACCAAGAGCAAGTACGAGGCTCGGAACGACGACAAGGTCTTCACCGAGGCGGAGCGTGCCGCGGTCGCGGCGACGGCCCGCGAGCGGAAGGCCGCGTCGGGCCGGAGCCCGGCAGAGGAGCGAGCCGAAGGTCTCAAGGACCTTCGCGACAGCCTCGCCAAGATGCCAGCCGACGACCGTGCGATGGGCGAACGGATCCACGAGATCGTCTCGGGTGCCGTACCCGCGCTCGTCCCGAAGACCTACTACGGGATGCCCGCGTACGCCACCGAAGGCAAGAACGGGAAGGTCATCGCCTTCTACAAGCCGAAGTCGAAGTTCAAGGTGCGGTACTCCACCCTTGGATTCCAACCCGACGCGCACCTCGACGACGGCCCGATGTGGGCGACCGAGTTCGCGGTGATCGACCTCACGCCCGCGGTGGAGGCCCGGATCACCGAGCTCGTGAAGAAGGCCGCTGGCTGACGACCGCCGACGGCCTCAGGCCGGTCCGATCGTGAGGTCAGAGTCGCACGGGTACTCGCGGCCGGCCGTCCGGCTCTGGGATCCGATCACGTAATTCCCGTGCCCCGCGAGGGCCGTGACCCTGCCGGTGAACCCGGCATCGGCCCACATCTGCCGGGCGTCGCTGCGCAGCTCCCCGATCAGCTGCGGCGCGACGGCGATGCAGGGTGCCGGCGTCGGCGGCGACGTTGGCGTCGGCTCGAGTGGCGGAGTGGGCGTGGGTTCGGGGGTCGGCGCCCGCGTGGGCGCGGGCGTGGCGGGCGGCGCCGGTGTCGGGCCTGGGTCCTGATCCGATGATCCAGGGTCGCCCGCGCTCGAACCATCCGAGACGTCGCCGGCCACCTCGCCGCGACCCGCGGCTGCCGTCGGCCGGTCCGTGGTCGTGGCTGGCGTTGCGGGAACCGAAGGGAACGGGCTCGATCCGTTGCCTGCCTCCCGATCGGCACGCGTTCCCGGGATGTCGGCGATCCCGGCGACCCCTCCCGCGGGCGGCGCCCCCGGCCGAGGCATGAATGCGAACGCCGTCGCGCCAAGCGCCAGCAGGATCGCGACCGCCGCGACCGTTGCAGCTCTCGGCGCGTGAGTCCGCGCGAGAGGCATTGCCAGCGGTGCCGCTGCAACCGTCGCGGCGCGATCGGTCCCGCGTAACGAACGCAGCACCGAGGTCGCTTCGGTCGCGACGCCGCACGCCGGGCACGCACCTACTGATCGCGCCCAGCAGCGCTGGCAGGCGTGGATGCCGCACGCCTTGCACGTCGTCAGGCCGACTCGCAGGACGGCGCCGTCCGGGCGAGCGGGGCTGCCGCAACGTTCGCAAAAACGGTCGGGTGCCCCGTCCGCCGAAGCAGCGGCCCAGGGCTCGATCATCGTCGGGACTCAGCCAAGCCGTCGACCTCGACGGCGCGTCGAAGCGGGCGAATCCGATCGATTTGGAGAGTGCTCGGCACGTACCCCCCGACGCCGCGCGTCGGTCGCCCCGTGCACGCGACCACCCTACCGCATCGAATCAAGTCGATCCGAGGCGACTCGACCGGGGGGTGATGATAGGGATCGCGGTCCCCGGAGCTCCGCGGATCGTCTCGCAGGAGGACGTCCGATGACCGATGACGGAAACAGCAGCGACCGGACGGGCGGCGCGGCCACGATGTCCGCGGCACCGGCCCGCCCCGGCCTCCTCCGTTCCCTCGCCCACCGTCTGGCCGGCGACGAGGCCCGGCTCCCGGTCGAGGGCCACCTGCCGTCCTTCGAAGGCGCGACCGGCTGGCTCAACTCCGAGCCGCTGACTCCCCAGGGACTGCGCGGCCGGGTCGTGCTCGTCGACTTCTGGACCTACACCTGCATCAACTGGCTGCGAACGGCGCCGTACGTCAAGGCGTGGGACGCCAAGTACCGGGACCTCGGTCTGACCGTCGTCGGCGTCCACACGCCGGAGTTCGGGTTCGAGCGGACTGTCGACAACATCGTCGCGCAGTCGCGAATGTTCGGCGTCGAGTACCCAATCGCCATCGACAGCGACTACGGCGTCTGGGAGGCCTTCGCCAACCACTTCTGGCCGGCGGTCTACATCGCCGACGCCGAGGGGCGGATCCGCTTCCACCACTTCGGCGAGGGCGAGTACGCGATGCAGGAGATGGTCGTCCAGCAGCTCCTGGTCGAATCCGGCGCCGAGGGCGTCGATCCGGACCTCGTGTCCGTCGAGCCGGTTGGCTTCGAGGTCGCTGCCGACTGGCGCACCCTTAGATCGCCCGAGACGTACCTCAGCTACGGCCGGTCCGCCGGCTTCGCGTCGCCCGATCGACCGCGGTTGAACGAGGCGCACACCTACGCCGAACCGGCGCGACTCGGTCTGAACGAGTGGGCGCCCTCCGGTCCGTGGACGCTGGCGCAGCACGCGGCCGTGTCGAATGGCGGGGGCGCCCGCATCGCGTTCGGGTTCCAGGCGCGCGACGTGAACCTCGTGATGGGACCGGCTTCACCGGGATCCGCCGTGCCCTTCCGGGTGCGGCTCGACGGGTCGGCGCCGGGCTCAGCGCATGGCTTCGATGTCGACGAGGCGGGCAACGGCAGCCTGGTCGACCAGCGTCTGCATCAGCTGGTCCGCCAGCCCGGATCCGTTCGGGAGCGGGTCGTCGAGATCGAGTTCCTCGAGGCCGGCGCCGAGGCCTACTGCTTCACCTTCGGCTGAGCCGGCGCGACGGCGGGCCGAAACACCGGCCCGCGAGGGCGGGTCGATCAGTCGCGCGTCAGGACCGTCGCCACGTCGGCCTCGTTGCCGGCGACATCGGCGAGCGTCCACCAGGCCGGCGCCCGGTTGTCGCGGACCATGCGACCGCCGGCGGCGAGCGCCGCCGCGACTCGAGCTTCGGCCTCTTCGGGCGCGACCCAGACGGCGACGTGGATCGCGCCGCCGCCGCCGTCGCCCCGCGGCTCGTCCATCCCCTCGAACCAGAAGCCCGGCCAGCGACCGTGCGGGTCGACCAGGTCCTCGTCGGGACTGTCGCCCCGCGGCTCGTACCCGAGGACGGCGCGCCAGAACGGCATGACGTCGGCCGTGTTGGGCGCCCCAGGGACGATGAGCACCGACTGGACCTCGGACGGGTCTCCGGTCAGACCCTGCTCGCGTGCCACGGCGGAGATCTCGCGCGCCAGCTCCACGTCCCGTTGGCTCATCCCGTAGTAGTCGTCGGTGATCGTGATGAGCCGGACCGTGACGCCGTCGCCGCGCAGGTCGATGTCGGGGCTGTGCTCGTCGATACCCGGCAGCGTTCCGATCGCCTCGACGAATCGTGCGCCGGCGGCAAACGATCCGGTGCGGAAGAACGAGCACGCCCCATCGCCGACCACGCGCCAGTCCTGGACACCCTCGGCTGCGTGGAACGCTCGTGCAGTGATCGGCTCGCTCATCCCGGCAACGTACGTGCTCGTCGCGTCGAGGGCAAGCCGATCACGCGACGGAGATCCGTCGCGCCGTTGATCCCGTTCCTCAGGGAAACGCCGCCCGGACCCGGTCGAACGCCTCGTCGATCCTCGTGGCGGGCAACCGGCCCGACCCGACGGCGCGTTCCACGACCTCGACCACCCGCGTCACGATCCGCGGGTCGTAGACCTGCTGGTTCGCCAGCAGGAGGAGGTCGTTGCCGGCCTCTAGGGCGAGCAGGATCGCCTCGTCGCGGCCGAATTTCCTGGTGATCGCGGCCGCCTGGAGGTCGTCGGTGACGACGACGCCGTTCCAGCCGATCTTGCCTCGGAGCAGGTCGGTCACGATCGGAGCGGACAGAGACGCCGGCCGCCCCGTGGCGTCGAGCTGGCCGTTGACCACGTGCCCGGCCATCACCAGGTCCGCGTCGCCGCTCGCGATGAGGCGCTGGAACGGCACCAGCTCCGTGCGACTCCAGGTCTTCGTGACGTCGGCGACGCCGAAGTCGGTGTTCGTCGTCGAGCTGCCGATCCCCGGGAAGTGCTTCAGGGTCGTCCGGACGTCGACGGCCCGATGGGCCTCGATCTCGATCGTGGCTCGCTCGACGACGACGTCCGGATCCGCCGAGAACGATCGATCGAGCGCGCCGATGGCCGGGCTCTTCGGATTCACGTCGAGGTCGACGACCGGCGTGAAGTTGAGGTTGATCCCGGCGTTCGCGAGAGTCGTGGCGATCGTCTTTGCCCACGTCCGGGCAGCGGCAGCGCTCCCTCGCCCGATGTCGCCCTCCGACGCCACGGCCGGGTAGCCCTGCGCGGGCGAGAGGCGGGTGACGATGCCGCCCTCCTGGTCGACGCTGACGATGATCGGGCGATGGCTGGCGGCTGCCCGCAGGTCCCCAACGAGCGTCGCGACCTGCGCCGGGGAGAGGACGTTCCGGCGGGCGCCGGTCAGCTGGTCGCGGTCGAA
>OEKI01000401.1_pt3 | contig 10119 bp, 10 predicted proteins | sample 1503121 | NCBI WGS metagenome assembly OEKI01 (sample SAMEA104379569, study PRJEB20068) | metagenome | biome: 1000743; feature: 77; material: 1998 | place: USA | collected 2012 | depth 25 m | reverse complement strand
TGGGAGGCCTACGCGACGAAGACTCAGGCTCTGAAGCGGGCGGCGACGCAGATCGCGATCACCGGCAAACCCGTCGCCCTCACGGTCTGGCACGGCCGCCACGCGGTCGTGATGACCGGCATCACGGGCTGGGGTCATCCGTCGAGGGAGTCGTTCAAGCTCCTCAATATCGCGATCAGCGACCCACTCGGGTACACCCACCGTTGGTACGCCGCGAGCTCGTATCCCTTCGACCGCTACCTGGAGACGGACGCGACGCCGTGGTACGACGCGGCGTGGTACGGGAAATACGTCCTGATCGTCCCGCAGGAGTGACGCCGGCACGGCCGGTGCCGCGCTTCCGCCCACCGCCCGCTACGGCGCCGAGATCTTGACCGGCTGCCCGACCTTCGTGAACGTCACCTCGAGGTCGATCACGATCTCCTGCAGCTGACGGGAGATGCGGCCGCGGCCGCGGATCTCGGCGGTGCCACGGACCGGGTGGCCCGCCGCGTCGACGAGCACGACCAGCTTGGGTGACGTCACGGTCTCCTCGGTCAGGTTTCCCGCCGGGATCATCACGGGATGGACGATCGCCGACTTCACCTGCATCTGGTAGAAGACCTTGCCGCCGACCGTCTTCGGGCCGAGGTAGGTCACGTCGGTCGCGGCGCGGACATTCGGAAAGGCCGCCATCGAGCTCGCCGCCGTGAACCCTCGGAGCCGCTCCCACGGTTCGGGCGAGTAGCGGATCCACGCGGTCCCGCCGATGAAGCGATGCTCGGTCGTGTACGGACGCCCATTTGGGAAGGTGAACGTCGCCCGCACGAGGACGTTGGCGCCGCTGACCTGGAGCAGGCCCTTCGTGATCGGCAGGATGTCGGTCGTGTGGCGGCTCTGGCCCGTGAACGTCGCCTGGTAGGAAGCGTCGGCCTTGGAGGCGAAGGCGACGAACCGCTGTAGGGCGAGGGCTCCCGGGTCGGCTGATGGCGCGGGGGCCGATGGCCGGGCTGAGGCGGCGGCCGATGTGGACGGTCGAGCCGACGCCGTCGACGCCGGCGCGGTCGGCGAGGTCGTCGCGCCGCAGCCGGTGAGGATCGCGACGGTCGCGACCAGGAGCGCCAGTCTCATCGCGATTCCCCCCACGCCTGATGACGAAGTCGACCCTACCGTACCCTGCGCGCCGGCCGTCGGTCGCCAGGACGATCGTTCAGTCCGCCTTGCCGGTCCCGAACTGGCGATCGCCGGCGTCCCCGAGGCCCGGCATGATGTAGCCCTTCTCGTTCAGCTGGCGATCGAGCGCCGCGCAATGGATCTCGACGTCCGGATGAGCGGCCGCAACCGCCGCGACGCCCTCCGGCGCCGCGATCAGGTTGACCAGCTTGATCCGGACCGGCTTGACCGCGCCCCACTTCTTCAGGACCTCGATCGCCGCGGTTGCGGAGCCGCCGGTCGCGAGCATCGGGTCCAAGATCAGGCACAGATCGACGGACGCAGAGTCCGGCAGCTTGTTGTAGTACTCGACGGGTCGGAGGGTCCGCTCGTCGCGGAACAGGCCAAGATGCCAGACCTCGGCCGTCGGCATCAGCTCGAGCATCGCGTCGACCATCCCGAGGCCGGCCCGCAGGATCGGGATGAGGCCGATCCTGTCGCCCAGCTCCGCTGCCTGCATCTCCTCCATCGGCGTCCGAATCGTCAGTGGCCGCAGCCGCGCGTCGGCCAGCGCCTCGTAGCCAAGGAGCCAGGACAGCTCGCGGACGACCTCGCGGAACTTCTTCGGCTCAGTCTTCTCGTCGCGGAGCACGGCGAGCTTGTGCTGGACCGCGGGGTGGGTCGAGACGTGCAGAGTCGAGGGGGATGCCATCGACGGAATCGTAGCAAGGCGAGCGTTGCGGAATTCGTCGGGATGTCGCTGGTTGTCGGCGACCTGATTGACGCCGGCCCGGGCGACTCGTAGCGTCCGCCGCGCGGCCGGATCGCGTCCGGATGGCTCGTCCCGAGTGCCCGCGGGCGGGTCGTTGGCGGGTTCGGCCGCGACTTGGCGGGGCTCGTCCGCGACTTCGCGCCGCGCGACCCACGGGCCGCGCTATCCTCGCTGGACCGTGCCGACCACCTCGAGTCCCGCCCGCCCGACCGCGACTCGGCTTGCGGCCCGGTCGGCCGCCCGGCGCCCAGCGCCGATCCTCGTTCGCCAGGTCCGCGGCGGCATCGAAGAGAGCGTCCACCGCGGCGACGTCGTCCAGGTCGACGTCGATGGCGTCCTGATCCGGGGTCTGGGCGATCCGGACCGCGTCGCGAACCTGCGGAGCTGCGTCAAGCCCTTCGGCGTCGCGACGCTGATCGAAGCCGGTGGGATCGAGGCGTTCGATCTCGAGCCGCAGGAGCTTGCCCTGATGGCGAGCTCGCACTCCGGCGAGGACCTCCACGTCCGCACGCTCCAGGGGATGTACCGCCGCGCGAACATCAGCCAGACACTGATCGCGACCGGCTCGGAGGGGATGCCGCTCGACGTGCTCACGGCGGCGCGCCTCGCGCGGGACGGGGAGAAGGCCAGCCCGGTCCGCCACATGTGCTCCGGCCAGCATTCGGTTTTCCTGCTGCTCTCGCGGTTGAAGGGCTGGGACCCGACCGACTACTGGCTCGACGACCACCCGGCCCAGGTCGCGTACCGGGCCGTCGTGGCCCGGGCGTTCGGGACGACGCCAGGAAAGCTGCGAACGGCGATCGACGGCTGTGGGGTCGCCACCTACGCGTTCCCGCTGCGCGAGATCGGCCGCGCGTACGCGCTCCTCGCCGACCCAGCGGCCGTGCCCGCCCGCGATTCGCGGTCGTCGCTCGCTCCGGCGTTGACGCTCGTCCGGGACGCGATGCTGGCCTATCCGGAGATGGTCGGCGGCACACGGGATCGGCTCGACACCTCGCTGATGAAGGCCGCGCCCGGCAAGGTCGTGAGCAAGGGCGGCATGGAAGCGCTGCGCGGGCTGGCGATCCTGCCGGGCGCCGCCGCATCGCCGGCGACCGCGTCGGGGATCGCCCTCAAGGTCGAGGATGGCGACGGCTACGAACGCGGGACCTGGGCGTCGACCGTCGAGACCCTGGCCCAGGCCGGTGTCCTCGACGGGCAATCGCTGCGGGTGCTCTCGCGGTATCACCGGCCGGTCGACCTGGACCCGCACGGGCGGATCGGCGCCGAGGCGATCGCCGACTTCGAGCTGGCGCCGCTGCGCGAGCTGGTCTGAGTCGTCGGGTTCGCGCTCGCCACGCGAACCCCGGCGCCGTTGCATCCTTGCCCCGATGACCCCGAACGTCGATCCGTGGCGGACGCTCGGCCTGGCTCCGGGAGCCACCGCCGACGAGGTCCGGCGCGCGTACCGGCGTCTCGCGAAGGCGAACCACCCGGACGCCGCGGGCGAGACCGCGTTGCCGCGGTTCCTCGCGATCCAGGCGGCCTACGAGCAGCTCGTGGGGGCGACCGTGCGGCGGCGACCCGGCAGCCGGCCGGGGGGCGCTCGATCGACGCCGGCCGAGCCCTGGCGGGCCGATCCGGATCGCGCGCGAGCCTCGGGGCGGGCGGACGGGCGTCGCCCGGGCGCTCGACCCGGAGGTGGGCGGCGGGGAGCGGGGCCGACGGCCGATGAGGGGTCCGCGGCGGGCACGGCCGATGGCGAGACGGCTCCGGGCGGCGGCGGGCGTCGATCGCGGGCCGACGCCTCGGGCGCGGGCTCGGCCGCGGGTGGAGCGGGAGGCGAAGGTCCAACGCGAAGCCGGCGAGGCGGAGGAAGGCGTCGGGCGCCGAACAAGGCCGGGCCGTACTCGACCTCCTACGACCCGGCTGACGAAGAGCCCTTCGAGCCGGGCTGGAGCGGCGGCTCGTGGTACGGGACCTCCAGCGGCACGTACTGGACGATCAACCCGAAGGAGTACGCCGACCCACGCAAGCACGGCCCGGAGTACCAGCGGCGCGCCAGGCGGTCCGCCGGCGATGGCTGGATCCACGACGGGGACGGGGAGCCGCCGGAGGGCGTCGCTCCCGAAGACGCGAGGGCGGAGGCCTCCGAGGCGGCGCACCCTCCGGCTGGGTCGCCTCCGGCGTCCGAGGGCGCTCGGCCACGGGCGAGCCGGACGTGGGTTCGGCCGGAACGCCGCGAAGGCAGTGGCGAAAGCGCCGGCGCGCCGCCGCCGTTCGTTCGACCGCAGCGCCCGGCGGACTCGGCCGCCGCGAACCCGGGCCTGCCGCGCCTCCGCGCCCCGACGACATCGGTCGGCCGCCTGGCGATCGCGCTGCTCGGCTGGCCGCCGCTCGGGCTCGCGGCCGCGACCGCGATCGGCGAGTCGAGCGGCTGTGGCCGGTTCGCCGCCTCGTGCGGGGAGCTGTCGTCGCCCGGGACGTGGATCGTCCAGGCGGCGATCCTGATCTTGCTGCTGGCCCTGCCGCGCGTCGCCGCGTGGTCGGCCCACGGAGCCCTCGCCGCGCTCGTCGTCGGCGCTCCGGCAGCCGTCGTCCTGAGCGCCGGCGGGGGAGCCCGCCAGCCCGAGACGAGCGCGTCGGTGCTCACGCTCGTCGTCGTCGCGGCGTACATTTTCGGCGTCGTCTACGCGCTCGCGGCTCCGCGGTGGGGCGACCGCTCGCGCGTACCATGACCGCGATGAACCGCCGCCACGACGCGCACGACCTGTCGAGCGCGGCGCAGGAATACCTCCTCGCCTTGCGCGTGATGGCCGGCGACGGGACGCACGTCAAGGCGGCGCAGGTCGCCCGTCACCTCGGCGTGTCCACCCAGGCGGCCAGCGAGATGTTCCGCCGTCTCGTCGCCGACGGTCTCGTCCGCCAGGCCGACGGCCGGGACCTCGTGCTGACCAACGCAGGCCGAGCTGCCGCCGACACGATCTTCCGGCGCCACGCGCTCCTCGAGTGGCTGCTGACGTCCGTCGTGGGACTCGGGTGGGCGGAGTCGGACGAAGAAGCCGCGCGACTCCAGGGCGCGCTCTCGCCGCGGGTCGAGGCACGACTCGACGAGATGCTCGGCCATCCTCCGACCTGCCCCCACGGCAACCCGATCGACGCCGAGACGGCTCGGAGCCGCCCGAAGGGCACGCCGCTCAGCGAGATCGAGGGTGGCCAGAAGGCGACGATCTACCGCATCACCGAGGAGGCCGAGGAGGACGCGGGACTCCTCTCGTACCTCGAGGCCCGGGCGCTGACGCCGGGCGCCGCGGTCACCGTTCTCGCGCGCTCGGAGTCGCTCGATTCGCTCACCCTCGACGGCCCGCGGGGCCGGGCCACGCTCGGCCTCCGGCCCGCATCGCTGGTCCACGTCCTGCCGGGGGACGCCGACCCGGCACTCTTCCACAAGGTTCCGGAGCGCTAGGCGAACCGCGAACCGAACCGCGCTAGGCTTCACCCGATGCCCGACCCGACGATCCGCGTCCGGATCGCCCCCAGCCCGACCGGTCCGCTGCACATCGGCACGGCGCGCACGGCGCTGTTCAACTACCTGTTCGCCCGCCACGTGGGCGGCACGTTCGTCTTCCGCCTGGAGGACACGGACATCGCCCGCAATACCGTGGAGTTCGAGCGCGACATCCTCGAGGGGCTGCACTGGCTCGGGATCACCTGGGACGAGGGTCCGGACGTCGCCGGGGGAGGGGACATCGGGCCGTACGCGCCCTACCGCCAGATGCAGCGCATCGCGTCACACCGCGAGGCTGCCGATCAGCTGCTGGCCGCCGACCGCGCCTATCCCTGCTTCTGCACACCCGAAGAGCTCGACGCCGATCGAAAGGCGCAGGAGGCGGCGCATCAGCCGCCGCGTTACGTGGGTCGCTGCGCGAACCTGACCACGGCGGAGCGGGCGGCCCGCGTGGCCGGGGGCCGGACGACCCCGGCGATCCGCTTCCGCGTCCGCCCCGGCGTCGTGGGCTGGGACGACCTGGTCCGCGACCGAATCGAGATCGACACCGCGAACCTGGGGGGCGACTTCGTCATCGTTCGGGGCGACGGCACGCCGCTGTACAACTTCGTGGTGGTCGTCGACGACGCGGCGATGGAGATCAGTCATGTCATCCGCGGCGAGGACCACATCAGCAACACGCCGAAGCAGATCCTGATGATCGAAGCCCTCGGTCACCCGGTCCCCGTCTTTGGTCACCTGCCGCTGATCCTCAACCCGGACGGGACGAAGATGAGCAAGCGGAAGGTCCAGACGGCGGTGGACGACTATCGCGCCGAGGGGTTCATCCGCGAGGGCCTGGCGAACTACCTCGCCTACCTCGGCTGGAGCCCGGGCACCGAGGAGGACGTCCTCTCGATCGACGAGATCGTCGACAGGTTCGATATCGACAAGGTCCAGAAGGGCGGCGCCCGGTTCGACCGGGGACGGCTCGAGTGGCTGAACGGGCAATGGATCCGGAAGCTGGAGCCGGACGACCTCATCGATCGCCTCCGGCCGTTCCTGGAGGCAGCCGTCGACGACGGACGGATCGATCGTCTCCCGTCCGACGAGGAGGTCCGCGCCCTCCTCCCGATCATCCAGGAGCGCCTGCCGACGCTCGCGGCCGTCGTCGACCTCGTCGGCTTCCTGTGGACGGACGACGTCCCGGCCGATCCGGCGATCATGGTGCCGAAGCGCTGGGATCCCGCGACGACGCGGGAGGCGCTCGCCGCGGCGCGCGACGTGCTGGCCGCCCACGACGGCGTCACCTGGGAGGCCGACGAGCTGGAGCCGCCGCTCCGCGGGCTCGTCGAGGCGCGTGGGTGGAAGGCGGGCGACCTGTTCATGGCGATCCGCGTCGCGACGACCGGCCGGACCGCGACACCGCCGCTGTTCGACACGCTGGTCGCGCTCGGTCGGGATCGGACCCTCGCCCGGCTGGACGCCGGGATCGGAGCGCTCGCCTGACAATCGGTCGTTAACACGGCTGGCTAGGATTCGGATCGATGGCCCGGACGATCCTCGTCGTCGAAGACGAGACCACCCTCCGCGAGACGCTGGCGGACGCGCTCGAGGCGGAGGGATTCAGCGTCGTCCAGGCGGCCGACGGCCGCGATGCCCTGACGCGCTTCCGCGCCGACCGGCCGGACCTGATCCTCCTCGATCTGATGCTTCCCGAGCTGTCGGGCATCGAGGTCTGCCGGATCATCCGCGCCGAATCGAGCGTGCCGATCGTGATGCTGACGGCGAAGGACAGCGAGCTCGACAAGGTGGTCGGGCTGGAGCTCGGCGCGGACGATTACCTGACGAAGCCGTTCTCGCTGCGCGAGCTGAGCGCTCGCATCCGGGCGCTGTTCCGCCGCTCCGAGCAGGTCGCAGCCCCGGGGGCCGGGCCCTCGATAGTGGACCTGGGCCGCGTCCAGGTCGACCTTGCCGGCCATCGGCTCCTACGCGATGGCAAGTCCCTGCCGATCAAGCCGAAGGCGTTCGAGCTCCTCGCGTTCCTCCTCCGGAACCCGGGCCAGGCGTTCACCCGCGACCAGCTGCTGGAGCACGTCTGGGGCTACGACTACGCCGGCGAGACCCGGACCGTCGACGTCCACGTCCACTGGCTGCGCTCGACGCTCGAGGATGACACCTCCGCGCCGAAATTCATCCACACCGTGCGCGGGGTCGGTTACGTTTTCCGCCGGCCCACGGAGGGCGCGCCGGCCTGAGCGGCCTTGCCGCGTCATCATCCGCCGTGAACGTTCACCGGCCGATGACGCTGCGTTGATCGCGGGACCCGACGATCCCGGCATGTCGATCGTCGCCCGCCGCGGCCGCGTCGTCGCCGAGCCGCGTTCCCGTCTCCTCCGGTTCGAGCGCCCGGTGCCCGTCGTCGTCGCAGCCGGCACGATCGGCAGCTCCATCCCCGCCGCCGTCGACGTCGATCCGGACGACCCGCGACACGAGCTCGCGCGCCTCGCTCTCGACCTCGTGGTCCGCACGAGCGAGCCGCTCAGCCTGCCGCTGCGCTGGGCGACCGTCCCGTTTGGGCGCGAGGTCGACCGGACCCGCGCCCAGCTGGCCCCGATCCGGACTCGAGCGGCGCTGGCGACATCGTTTTCGCGGGAGGCGTCGGTGGCCGTCACGCGGTTCGCCGAGCCGGCGCCGCTGATGCCGCCTGGTCCGGTCCGCGTTGCCTATGCGATCCGCTGGCTGGAGCTCGGCGACGATCGCCCGCGACCGGCCTGGGCATCGATTGCGAACGGGGTCGTGGCCGACCTCGCCGCGGCGATCGATCCCGTGCGTCAGAGGATCGGCGACAGCACCAGGTAGGCGAGGGCCGCGACGGCAGCGGAGGCGGGGATCGTCAGGATCCAGGCGATCACGATGTTGCCGGCAACCCCCCAGCGGACGGCCGACAGGCGGTCGCTGGCCCCGACGCCCATGATCGCGCTCGAGATCACGTGGGTCGTCGATACGGGCATCCCGAAATGGGACGCGGTATAGATGATCGAGGCCGCCGTCGTCTCGGCGGCGAAGCCGTGGACCGGGTCGAGCTTCACGACGCGCTGGCCCATCGTCCGGATGATCCGCCAGCCGCCGGCTGCGGTGCCCAACGAGATCGCGGTCGCGGCCAGGACGATGACCCACAGCGGGATTGCGGAGTCGGCCGGCAGGAGGCCCGCCGCCACGAGGGCGAGCGTCATGATCCCCATCGTCTTCTGCGCGTCGTTGCTGCCGTGGCTGAACGCCATCGCCGCCGCCGACACGACCTGGAGGCGCCGGAACCGTTCGTTGATCCGTCTCGGGTTCGCCCGTCGGAAGATGTTGAGGATGACGACCATCGAGAGGAAGCCGATGCCGATCCCGAGGATCGGCGACAGGACGAGCGGCAGGAGCACCTTGGTGAGCACGCCATCGACCTTGATCGCCCCCGCCCCGACCGACACGACGACGGCGCCGAGCAGCCCGCCGATCAAGGCATGGCTCGAGGAGCTGGGGATCCCCAGCCGCCAGGTGATCAGGTTCCAGACGATCGCGCCGACGAGGGCGGCGGCGACGATGGTCTGGCCTTCGGCGCCGGGCGGCGTGTCCGCGAGCCCCGACGAGATCGTCTTCGCCACCGCGGTCCCGGTCAGCGCCCCGACGAAGTTCGCCGTCGCCGACATGAGGATTGCGTGCTCCGGCCGGAGGGCCCTCGTCGACACGGACGTGGCGATCGCATTGGCCGTGTCGTGGAAGCCGTTGATGTAGTCGAAGAGGACGGCCAGCCCGAGCACGGCCAGCAGGAGCATGGTCAGACCGGTGGGCACGACCGGAAGGCTAGCAGGACGGCCCCGCCCCGACCGGTCGCCATCGCGCAGTCAATTCGTGCTACTTGACATGATCAAGTAATGGCCGTTGAATCAGGCGATGGAACCGGTCCGAGCCGTGGCGCTGCCTCCTGAGGCTCCCGCCGCCGCCCGCGGAAGCGAGGGCGTTCTGACCGCGGGTGCACTCGCCGGGTTCGGTTACGGCCTCCTATGGTTGCTCGTCGTCGGGCAGGCGTCGCTCGGCTCGCTTCTGGTCTACTTCCTCGCGCTCGTCCTGCTCGCGGCCTCTGTGGGGGTGTCGGCAGGCGTCGTGTCGTTGGCGGTGGCACAGGGGTCCGCGGGCCGCCCGAGCCTCACCGGTCCCGCTCGGATGATCCTCGTGGTCGTCGCGATGATCGGTGCCGTCTGGTGGTACTGGACGACGGCGGCCAGCGTGAACAGCCAGTCGCCGACCGCCGCGGCCGTCGCGCTGATCCCCGTGGCGGGCGTCGGGTTCGCCGTCGTCGCTGCAGGCGTGGCTCGGTCGCGGACCGGCCCCCTCACGCTCGCGATCGTGGCCACTACGGCGGCGACGTTCCTGTGGGCCGCGGCGACACATCTGCCGGTGAGCGTCACGCAGCCGCTTCCGATCCGGGCGGGGCAGGCGTCAGTGCAGGTGGTCGTCTACGCTCGTGGCCCCGCGGATTACGCCGTGCGCCTCGGCGGCGTTGGCTGCTGGGGCGGCGACGTCGTGGTCCGCGGCCACAGCGTCCGAGACGACGGGTCCTGGTCGATCGAGATCCCGCGGGTGGCGCTGCCGGCGGCCCGGAATGAGCTCCGCGTCTGCCTGAACGACGGGCTCCGCGCCGGCGACGCCGAGGCAACGATCGAGGTCGACGAGCTGGCTCCCGCGATCCCCTCGATCCGGG
>OEKI01000224.1_pt2 | contig 10151 bp, 12 predicted proteins | sample 1503121 | NCBI WGS metagenome assembly OEKI01 (sample SAMEA104379569, study PRJEB20068) | metagenome | biome: 1000743; feature: 77; material: 1998 | place: USA | collected 2012 | depth 25 m | reverse complement strand
GTACCGTATGATGGAACGCAGACCGGGAATCTAGCCCACGAGGAACCGCGTGTCCAGAGTCCAGTCCATCGAACGAGCCTTCGCCGTGCTCGCCGCGTTGACCGACGGCCCCATCGGCGTGACCGACGTCGCCGATCGCGTTGCCCTGCCGAAGTCCACGGCGGCCCGGATGCTGGCATCGCTCGCGCGCGAGGGCGCGGTCGAGCAGGTTCCGGGCGAGACGCGGTACCGGATCGGGCCACGGATCGAGACGCTCGCCAGCGGCCTGCTCGCCACGCGGAGCGTCGTCGCGATCGCGCGGCCACATCTCGTCGAGCTGGCCGGGGCGATCGGGGAGACGGCGGGCCTGTCGGTCCCGGAGGGCGACCTGATCCACTACGTCGACCAGGTCGATAGTGAGCACCCGGTTGGAGTCCGCGACTGGACCGGGAGCCGCCTCGCCCTCCACGGCGTGTCGTCCGGCCTGGCCGTGCTCGCCCTGCGGCCGCCGGGCGAGATCGAGCGCTACCTGGCTCGGCCGCTCGAGCGGTTCACCGCCCGGACGATGACCGATCCGGGTCTCCTCCGATCACGACTCGCCCGGATCCAGCTGGACGGCTATGCCTGGACGGCCGGCGAGTACACCGAGGACATCGCATCGGTGGCCTCGGCCGTGGCCGACGCGAGCGGCGAGGTCGTGGCCGCGGTTCATGTCCATGGGCCGTCGTACCGCTTCCCGGCCGCGGGCCGCGAGGAGCCACTCGGCCTCGAGGTCGCCGCGGCGGCCAATCGAATCGCGCGGACGCTGCGTCAGGCGGCGGGCTAACGCGGGAGGCGGAGCTCAGCCGCGGCCACGCCCGTCGCCCAGGCGAATCACGCAGTTCGTGGAACCGGCCGGTCCGGCCGAGGACGCGACCCATCGAACGTTGGCCATCGCGATACCGTCCCGCGCGATGGAGCCCGTGCCGGCGGCAAGCGGAACGTCCACCTGCCACGCCGCCCGGCCCACGGCCGACTCCTCGTTCACGGTCGACGCGTCTGGGTCAACCGCGACGACGGAGTGGCCGACCGATCTGCCGGCAACCGTGACCGTCACCTCGATCGTCCGGACGGTGACCACGGCAGTGCCCGCAATGCGGACTCGAGTGTCGCGTCCGACCCGGAGCTCGGCGCGGGCCACGATCACCGCGGAGGGCGCGATGTTCACGCGCTTCGGCAGGGCCGCCGGTAGCGGCGCCACCACGGCCGCGGGCGTCGGCACGGTGCCGCTGTTCCGGTCCGCCGCTCGGTCGATCAGACTTGGCACGATCGTCTGTGACGCGAGGCCCCCGCAGGTCAACGCCGTGAACAGCGCGATGAGGACCGCCGTCCAGCGCGCATGCTTGGGCTGGAGGCGCTCCGCCTCGGGCGGGGTGAGATCGATGAGGATCACGCCGCCACGAAGCTCTGCTCCGTCGCGACCGTCGCCTGTCGGCATGCCCGCCTCCAGAGGTGGGTCCCGGGCCATCCGGTTCACTCGCATGAGTCGGCTGCGCGGGAAACCGTTCCCGGATCGATCGCCGGGACGAAGATGGAACGAATCCCGCACCAGTGGATTCCAATACCCGATGAGGGGCGCAGCCTCTCCCCATGAGGGGTGGCGTGGAGCGGGAGACGATCGAGCGGGCGATGGCAGGCGACCATGACGCCTTCGCCCAGCTGGCGGCGCGGGCCATCCGGCCGCTGTACGTAACCGCGCGCCAGATCGTCCGGGATGACGCGGCCGCGGAAGACGCCACCCAGGATGCGCTCGTCAACGCATGGCGATACCTGCCCAGTCTCCGCGATCCGGATCGGTTCGAGGCGTGGCTCTACCGGCTCCTCGTCAACGCCTGCCGCACCCATCTCCGTCGGACACCGCGGCACGGCGTCGTCGAGATCGACGTCGCGGATGCCTCCGCCGATCGCGGGGACCCTGGCCGTGCCCTGGCCGATCGCGATCAGCTCGAGCGTGGATTCCGCCGGCTCGACGCTCAGCAGCGGGCCCTGGTGGTCCTCCACTTCTACCGCGGCTATTCCGTTCCCGAGGTCGCGGAGATCGTCGGGATCCCGCTCGGAACCGCGAAGTCGAGGATCCATCGGGCTACCAGCGCACTCCGCGCGGCACTCGAGGCCGACGCAAGGCTCTCGATCCCGGAAGGGAGTCGGGCATGACGGATCGCACGAATCCTCCCATCGACCTCGACGGGACGCTGACCGCGTGGCTCGAGCGAACGGCGCCGGATCGGGAGCCGGAGCAACTCCTCGGCCGGATCCTCGAGACGACCGCCGTCACGCGTCGTCGGCCGACCTGGTGGGGGCCCGGCGGGCACGTGGCTTGGCTGGGTCGACCACAGCTTCTGGCCCGGCGATCGCTGGGCGTCGTCGCCCTGGTTGGCTTGCTGATCCTGGCGATCGCAGTGGCGCTCGCCGCTGGCTCACGACCGCACGTGCCACTGCCGCTCGGCCGGTCCGGCTGGATCGTGGCTGCACATGAGGGCGAGACGCTGCTGCTGGACCGTTCGGGGAGGGTCGAGCATCGGCTCTCGACCGGTGGCATGTTCGGGGCCGCGGCGTGGTCGCCGGACGGGTCGCGTCTCGCCCGCGCCGCCGGCACGCCGGACGATCCCGTCCTCCTCATCACCGACACCGACCTGGCCGACGTGGTTCGAGTCGTCCTGCCTCCCAACACCGTGCCCTGGTTCTCCTGGTCACCCGACGGCCGGCGGATCACGTTCGGCACGGAGACCGAGACGATGGCGCGGGTCTACGTCGTCGAGACGGCGGCCCGCGCCGTCCCGGTCCCAATCACGGGGCTCGCGATCAACGCCCTCGCTCCGAGCTGGTCTCCCGACGGCATGTGGATCGCCTTCCGCGGCGGTGTTGCGCTGGACGAGCAGGCGCTCTGGGTCATGCATCCTGACGGCAGCGCGCTGCGCCGGTTGTCACAGCAGGGGCGGGCGGTTGCACCCTGGTGCGGGTTCCCCTGGCTGCCGGACGGCCGCTCCCTCCTGTTCGGAACCGCGTACAACGGCGTCTGGGTGGTCGACGTCGATGGCACGAAGGAGCGACAGATCATGGGCGGGTCGGAGCAGGCCTATTGCCCGTCCATCTCGCCGGACGGCACCCGGGTGGCGGCGATGGTCTGGCAGGACACGGGGAAGTACATCGTGGTCGCGAACCTCGACGGGACGCACCGGGTCACGCCGCCGGCGCCGCTCTACGACGATTGGCCTGCCGTCTGGTCGCCGGACGGTCGATCCCTGGTGATGAACGGTCGCGACCTTCGAGGCGGTCCGAATCCGCGAGCATTCCTGGATCCGAATGGTGTCGAGCCCGCCCGCGTCTTCTTCCTCGACGATGCCGCCGTCCTCGGTTGGCAGCGCCTGGCTCCGTAACGGCGAAGGGTCAGACGACACCACTGCCCGCGGTCGGCATGACGACCGGGAGCCAGATCGAGAAGGTGGCGCCGTGTCCGGCTTCCGACCAGACGGCCAAGCGGCCCGCGGCGTTCTCGACGAACCCGCGAACCATCGCCAGACCCAGGCCGATTCCCTGGCCGGTCGCCTTGGTCGTGAAGAACGGTTCGAAGACCGCGGCCAGATGGCCCGTCGGAATCCCGACCCCGGTGTCACTGACCTCGATCACCGCCTCGTCGGTGACTCGCCGGAGGCCGATCGTCAGCACGCCGCCGCGCGGCATCGCCTCACGGGCATTGACGGCGAGGTTGATGAGCGAATGTTCCAGCTGGGGCACGAGGAGGCGCGTGGACCGGCTCTGGCTCCAGCCGCGTCTCGACGGCCACGCCGCCTGCCACCAGTCGACGGATCACCGCATCCGCCCGGCCGAGCCCGTCCGGTCGGACCTCGGGATTATCGCCGGCGGCACTCGCTTGCCGAGGACCTCGTCGGATGACCAACCGAAGGTCCGCTCGGCGGCCGCGTTCCAGAGGGTCACCCGCTGATCCAGGTCCACGGCGAACGTCGGGACCGGGGAGGAGGCGATGAGCGGGTCGGCGAGGCCGGGATGGGCCGGCCGCCGTAGCGTTGACCGGCGACATCGCGGCGGACCTTGCGACCAGCGGCCGGAACGCAGTGGCGATCTTCGCCGAGCCGCGGTTCCGGCAGCTCAACCCCGCGTTCGTGGTCGAGGCGGTGAGCGACCCGGCCCTGGCTCGGACGGTCATCCGTCGGCTCGCGCCGAACCACGGAAACATCGCCGCCCAGTACACCAACCGCGCCGAAACCCTCGGGATGCGGACCGACATCGACCCCGAAGTCGTCCCGACGATGCTGATCGGGTCGATGCTCTACCGGGTCATCAGCACCGGCGAGCCGGCGGACGAGCGGTTCGCCGAGGGGGTGGTCGACGTGCTCGTCCGCGGCCTTCGATCGTCCGAAGCGAACGGCGCGTCAGGCGCCGGCCATCCCCGTGGCACCACCGCTGGCAAACCCGCGAAGGCGAAGTCCAAGCGCGATCGCGACGACGCCACCGACGATCGCCCACGTCGCCAGTAGCGCGACCGTCAGGACCGCGCCGATCACCGGCTGGCCCAGAATGATCAGGCCGGCGATCGTCGTGAGGACGCCGATCAGCGCCATGACCCACTCCCCGCTGACCTCGCGGCGGATCATCCAGGCCGTCCAGATCTCCGTGATGCCCTGGAGGACGAACCACCAGCCCAGGAGGAGGATCAGACCGAGGATCGTGATCCCGGGGACCAGCGCGGCGATGATGCCGGCGGCGACCCCCAGCACGCCCATGACCGCGAACGGCCACGACCGGCCACGGAGCTCCGCGACCCGCCAGCCCTGGGAGATCAACGAGACGCCGGTGATGATCGCCCACGCTGCAAACACGTACGCGAGGGTGGTCAGGGCGATGTTGGGATTCAGGATGGCCAGGACCCCGAACAGGATTCCCAGGACTCCCTGAAGGACGAACACCCACCAATGGCGGGCGGCTGCAGCGCGCATCGAACAGTCCCTCCAGCTGCTCCCGTCGCGGCAACGCCGCGTGGGCGGTGCCCGTCGATCCTACGCCCTCGATGGATCGTCGAGCGGCGAAATGCCGTGGCGGTAGTACGGCGTGGTTTGTGGCGGGAGCGGCGCGTTCCCGGCGATGAGGTCGGCGGCCTTCTCGGCCAGCATCATCACCGGCGCGTAGATGTTGCCGTTCGTGATGTACGGCATGACGCTCGCGTCAACGGCGCGAAGACCGTCGACGCCGTGGACACGCAGAGTCACGGGATCGGTCACCGACTCTCCGTCCAACCCCATGCGGGCCGTGCAGGACGGATGGAGGGCCGTCTCGGCATCCCGCGCCACCCAGCCCAGGATCTCCTCGTCCGTCGCGACGCCGGGTCCCGGTGAGAGCTCGCCCGTCGAGTACGGCTCGAACGCCGGCTGCGTGAGGATCGACCGGGCGACCCGGATCGCCTCGACCCATTCGCGGCGGTCCTGGGCCGTCGACAGGTAGTTGAACTGGATGACGGGATGGGCCCGCGGATCCGTGGAGACGATCCGGAGCGAGCCGCGGGCGTCGGAGTACATCGGCCCGACGTGGACCTGGTAGCCGTGGCCCTTCGCGCCGGCCGTGCCGTCGTAGCGAATCGCGAGCGGCAGGAAGTGGAACATCAGATTCGGGTAGGCGACGTCGTCGTTCGACCGGACGAATCCACCGCCCTCGAAGTGGTTCGTGGCGCCTGGCCCGCGACGGAGGAACAGCCACTCGGCCCCGATGAACGGGCGCCGCCACTTCTCGAGGGCGTACGGCTGCATCGAGACCGGCTTCTTCGAGCCGAACTGGATGTAGACCTCGAGGTGGTCCTGGAGGTGCCGTCCGACCCCGGGCAGGTCCGCGACAACGGGGATCTCGAGGGCGCGCAGCTCGTCCGCGGCGCCGATCCCCGATAGCTGGAGGAGCTGTGGCGTGTTGAATGCGCCGCCGGCGAGGATCACCTCACCGGCCGCGATCGTCTCCGTGCCGCCGCCCTGCCGCTCGATCTCCACGCCGATGGCGCGCTGGCCCTGGATGTGGATCTTTGACACGAACGTGCGCGTCCGCACGCGGAGGTTGCGCCGGCTTCGGACGGGATGGAGATAGGCTCGCGCCGCGCTGATCCGCCGTCCCCGCCGGATATTCCGATCGAACGGCGCGAACCCCTCCTGGCGGTAGCCGTTCACGTCGGTCGTCAGGTGGTAGCCGGCCTGCTGGGCGGCCTCGAACCAGGCCACGAACAGAGGGCTCGTCGCTGGGCCGCGCTCCAGGCCGAGCGGACCGCCGTGGCCGCGCCACGGGTCATCGGGCGCCGCCGCCGTGCAGTCCTCCATCCGCTTGAAGTACGGCAGGCAATGCGCATACGACCACGTCTCCATGCCGGGATCCGCCGCCCAGCGTTCGTAGTCCAGCGGATTGCCGCGCTGGAAGATCATCCCGTTGATCGAGCTCGACCCGCCAAGCACCTTGCCCCTGGCGTGGTAGATCCGGCGGCCGTCCATGAACGGCTCGGGCTCGGACTCGTACTGCCAGTCGTAGAACCGGCTCCCGATCGGGAACGTCAGGGCCGCCGGCATGTGGATGAACGGGTCGAACCGGTAATCGGGGCGGCCGGCCTCGAGGACGAGGACACGCGTCGACGGGTCCGCGCTCAGGCGGTTCGCCAGGACGCTCCCGGCGCTGCCACCGCCGACGATCACGTAGTCCCAGGGGCGATCGACCATCCGCGAGCGATGCTAGCAGCGCGGCAACTCCTGCTGAACTCCGTTGCTGCAGCGAGCGCCGATCACGTCAACCGACCGTGCCGGGCACGCGGCACAGGAAGGACGTGGATCCGCCGGCGAGCGCAGCCGAACGGATCGGATCGATGGGCTGGGCCGCACTCGCGAGCGTGGCGGCCGCCGTGGCCGCGTCCTGGATCACCAGCGCCGTCACCATGCCGAACATCCCGTCGTGGCCTTCGGCGTGCGGCAGGATGTGGCAGTGGAAGGCCCACGCTCCGGGGTCCTCGCAGTCGATGATCACGTCCCAGCGCTCGCCGGGGTTGACGCCGAGCGTGTCGCACAGGAACGGCGCGGTGAGTGGATAGCCGTCGCGGGCGACCACCTTCATCGGCATCCCGTGCAGGTGCCAGGGATGCATCATCGATCCCTCGTTCATGAACCGGATCGCGATCGTCTCGCCGACCTTGGCGACGATCGGTGACGTCGCCGGGAACCCACGGCCGTTGATCGTGAAGCCCCCGAGCGAGTCATTGCTGATCCAGACGATGTCCTGCGTGACGCCGTATTTGCGGTCGTAGCGGTCCGCGGGGTTCCGCGGCTGGACGATGAACGCGCCGAGCAGCCCGCGACCGACCTGGTCGGTGGCGTTGTGGTGCGAGTGGTACATGTGCGAACCCGGCGTTCGAGCCACGAACTCGTAGGTGAACGAGTCGCCGGGAGCGATCGGGTCCTGGGTGATGAGGGGGACGCCGTCCATGGCGTTCGGCAACCGCTGGCCGTGGAAGTGGACGCCGGTCGATTCGTCGAGGTTGTTCTTGAAGATCGCGCGGACCGTGTCGCCCTCGGTGACCTCGATCCGTGGCGCCGGCCACGTCCCGTTGTAGCCCAGTGCCGCGATCGGGTCCTTGACCGCATCGATCCGGTGCTGGATCTGGTCGATCGTCATGTCGAACACCCTGACCGACCCTTCCAGTCGCGCCTGGATCGGCTGGTTTCCCGCACCCTCCAGCTTCGCCCCCTCCCCGTCGAGGAATCGCTCGACTACGGCGAGCGCTGTAGCGTCATGGTCGACCGGCGGCGCGGAAGCAGACGCAACGGGAGCCGAGGCGGCCGGCGAGTGCGTGGCATGGCTGTCGCTCGGAGCGGCCGGTGCCGGCGCAGCCGGAGCCGAGCTTTCCTGGGGTCGGTAGGTCCAGCTGGGTGCCGCAGCGGCGGGCGCACACGCGGCCAGCGCGGTCGCAACGAGCCCGGTACCGGTCAACGCACCGACGCGAAGGAGGGACCGCCGGCTCAGAAGCTGGGCGGTCGCGGATTCGAGGCTGGTGACGGCCGCCTCAGGCCTGGAGTCGCTCATGGCATGACTGTGCCCAAGCCCGTCGGGCGGTCCCCGTGCCGAACGGCACGAGCCCCTGTGCCGGTCGTCACGTGAGGTTCGGGATGAAGTCGCGCCACAGGCCCTGGCCGGATGGTCAGCGAGCGCCGAACGGGAAGATCGGGTCGAGCCCGGCCGGCTGCACCGCCTTGTCGTCCACCGACCACGACACGGCCGCGTAGACGTCGACGACTCCGGGAACCATCCTCACGGACTGCTCGATCATCTCGGCCGTGGAGCGACGCTCCACCCGCCCGCTGATCGACACCACGCCGTCCTTGACGAGGACGGTGAACAGCGCCGGATCGAACCACATGACCCGGAGGATCACGTCCTGGCGGATGGTCGTGGCGAGCTCTTCATCCGAGCGCACGTAGGCACGGACGAGATCGGCGCGGCTGATGATGCCGACGAGCCGTCCGTCGTCGACGACCGGTAGTCGGTTGACTCGGCGGGCCGTCATGATCGCGGCAGCCTCGTGAAGCGGCCGGCCCGACGTGATCGTGAGCGCAGGCGCCGTCATGGCGTCGGCGGCGGTGATGGCCCCGAGCTTCACGACTTGAGCGCGCGATTCCGTCGACTCGCCGCGGAACCGCGCCAGCCGCCGGTGGCGGATCGCATCGGGGCCCCCATCCTTGACGAGGAGGTCAGCCTCCGACACCACGCCGAGCACAGCGCCGTCGGCGTCGATGACGGGCAACCCGCTGATGTTGTTGTCGATCAATGCCTGCGCCACATCCTTGAGGGGCGTACTTCGCTGGACCGTCACCACGGAACGGCTCATCACGTCGCGAACAACCAACATGGAACTCACCTTGCCTTCGTGGAGCGGCGGAGGCGGCGCCCAGCGCGCGACCTCCGCCGGCGTCGGAGTCGATCCGTCCGCACGATCGAGTCTCGGCGGCCGTCGTCGGGCCAACGAGTGCCATCCGACCCGAACCGACCGAGTCAGTCGGACCGGTCGAACCAGGCGGCGGCGCTCAGTGAAACGGGGCAGCGGCGAGGGCCACGAGCGCGGGCAGGCCGACGAATACGGCAAGGGTCACGAAGACGAGGAGGATCGCGAGTCGAAGGAGCTCGATCCCGCGTAGCCGGCGGGCGCGCACAGCGCGCGACCGCGGCGTCTAGGGCATCGGAGTCGGGTCGGGGGATCGGAGGAGGCTCGGGCTCTGGCTGCGCTCCTCCTCGAAGTCGAGCTGGCGCCCGCCTGGTGGCCGGCGCCGGGATCGGCGTGCTCGTCGGCTACCTGCTCGACGGTCCGATCACGTCAAGGAGGCGCGCCGAGTGAACCGCGCCCTGGCGGCGATCGTCGCCCGGTATCGCGACCTCGTCAGGACCGAGAGTCGGGTCTCCGTCGAGATCGTCCTGATCGACACGGCTGCGGTCGACTTGCTCTGAATGTGGGCCACGGGCTGGCGCGCGCCGCTCTGCCGAACGGCCCCGTTTCACGGGCCAGACGTCGCATCGCGCGCGCCCGAAGGATCGGTTCCCGAGGCTGAAGGGCACGTGCCCTCGTGACGGAAGGCACTCTTCTCGACGCGTCAGACTCTTTCATCGTGAGCCCATGACAAGCCTGTCCTGGAGCCCCCCGGCCCGAGTCGTTCCGCCCGCCGACCGCCCGTCGTGGCCGTGGCAGCGCGGCTGGATCGCCGATGCGCTCCGTGCCCGGGAGTCGGTCGTGGTGGCGAGACGGTCCTCCATCGAGACCGTGCTCTGCGTCGATGACGGCTCGCTTCAGCTTCGTCACTCGTTTCGGCGTCTGACCACGACGGCGTCGATCCGTCGGGTTCGATGTCTCGGCATCGTGGGCGTCTCGGTGCCCTGGTATGCAGGCATCGCGTTCAGCGGCCGGTCCGAGCTGCGGTCGATCGTCGAGCGGAGCGAATGCTCGGTCCTCCTCGTCCGCGACGGTCAGCAGAACGGCCGTTCCCGTTGATCGATCATCAAGCCGTGCTTGCGACCAGGTCTGCCCATGCCCTCGATCCTGCGGACGTCGGCGCGATCCTCGCCGTCGACCCTGCCCTTGGGCTGAACCAGACCGAAGCCCGGCGACGCGCCGG
>OEKI01000234.1_pt5 | contig 10181 bp, 8 predicted proteins | sample 1503121 | NCBI WGS metagenome assembly OEKI01 (sample SAMEA104379569, study PRJEB20068) | metagenome | biome: 1000743; feature: 77; material: 1998 | place: USA | collected 2012 | depth 25 m | reverse complement strand
AGCGCCACGGCGGTGTGGCTCGCGAGCGTCTCGAACAGGCGCAGGTCGTCGGCGTCGAACGGCTGCAGGTCGCTGAGCCGGTTCGCGACGAGGATCGTCCCGACCAGCCGCGACTCACCCACGAGCGGCGCGTAGATCCCGTTCCGGAACCGTTCGCCGACACCCTCATCGGCCTCCGCGTGGGCGACGATGAACGCGCGGCGCTCGGACAGGCAGCGGACGAGGTGCGGGTCGTCGAGCGTCGGCCCGATCGGCTGCATCATCGTCGGCTCCTCGCCGGCCTCGACGCTCGTCCGGAGGATGTCCATGCCCTCGGCCTGCGCGAGCAGGCTGACCTCCGCGACCTCGGCCCGGAACATCTTGCGAGCGTGCTCGAGTAGCGAGACGAGGGCCTGGTCGATCTGGGGGCTGCGCTGGAGGATCCGGGTGGACTCGTAGAGCATCTCGAGGCCTTCGTGCTGCTGGCGCTCCGAAACGTAGGCGCGGTAGGCGACGAACACGGCGACGATGGGGACGCCGAACAGGAACGCCGCGGCCGGCTCGACGAAGAGGACCGTGATCAGGAGCAGCGCGAGGCTCGTGTTGGTGAGCGAGACGATCGCGCCCATGAGCAGCATGCGCGGGATCCGGGCGTGCTGGCTCGCGCCCTCCGCGAGCGAGATCACCGCGGTCACCGCGAGGACGCCGACGGCGTTCTCGGCCGCGGTCGCCAGGAACGCGGCTGGCCAGTCGCGTGGACCGAACGCCGCCCCGTCGCCGCCGACGAGGGCCTGCACGATGCCGACCGTGACGACCGAGCACAGCAGAAACTGCGCCAGGTTGAACCCGAGCTTCGCCGACCGTTGCCGGCGGCTGATGATCAATGCCGCGCCGGCGCCGATCAGGCGAGCCGCGATGAACTCGGCGGGCGCGTAGAAGAAGATCCCGTAGACCACCGGGATCTCGCTCATCGAGAACGAGTGGGCGCTGCGACCGATGTGGAGGTGAACCACCTTTGCCTCGGTCACGTAGAACAGGAGAGCCAGCGTCCACCACGGGATGGCGATCGGAGCGCGTGCCGGCGCCCCCGCGGGGAGCTCGACCGTCGCGATGGCCGCGGCGAGCGCGATGAGCACGATCGATAGCGCCCAGACCCGCGTGGAGCTCGCGGTCGAGGACGTGAGGCGCCGCATCAGGTCATGGCGGGTCGCCGAGCCGGATCGGGAGGCGCTCACGATTGGACCGCGCCTCGGACCGAAGCGGGGGCGCGACGGTATCGACGTGGTGACGGCGGCCGCCCTGACGTGCCGGCCCGATGTGTCACTTGGGGCCGTCTCCCGCGAAGCATCCTGGAACCCCGCGTCGGGGATCACCACAGGCACGCGTCACGGTGCATTCGGTTGCATCACGGCACCATGGCCCGAAAGTGCCACGCCGAGGCGCGACCGCCAGGGCGCGACGGCCCCTCGAGGGGGCTCAGCCGGAGCCGGCCGTCGCCTTCGGAATCAGCCGGTACAGGACGCCCTCATGGTCCAGGTAGCGCTGGCCATAGGGCAGCGCGAGACGCGGTCCGGGCTCGAGACGGAACGTGCGGCGAACGCCGTCGAGCTCGCTGTCGATCGCGAACAGGGCGTACACCGGGCGCTCCTTGGCCACCTCCTCGAACGACTCGGTCACCGGGTTGCAGACGATCCGCGACGACACGTCGTACGAGCGGAGGGCGACGTCCGGTCGGATACCGTCGACGCACTGCGAATAGCCGAGCGTCGTGAGCACGTCCCAGTAGGTCAGGAGGACGGCGTTGGGCGGGAGGTCCGCATAGATCGTCGCCGCCAGGTCGTCCCCGATGTGGTTCTGGCTCTCGTCGTACGTCGTCCAGTTCGTCACGCCGATGAGAAGCGGGAGACCGAACGCAAAGACGGCGAGCGCTGGCGACCGCGCGAGCCGGGGCCACTGCGCCTCCAGCCAGCCCAGCCCGGCCTCGGCGGCCGTCGCCAGCCAGATCGTCATCGCGAGCCAGGTGACGAGGAGGTAGTGATCCAGGTCGCCCAGGTAGTTCGCGAAGAAGTAGAGGTTCGCGGCGACGACCGCCAGGAGCATCAGCGCGACCCACCGCGCTCGGATCAGCTGGACCGCGAAGCCGACGAGCCCGCCGTAGACGAAGATCGGATTGGCCTTTGTCTGGAACTGGGCGACGACGTCCGGGACGTTCCGCCAGGCCTTGGCCAGGCTCTCGCCCGTCGAGAAGTGCATGTCGCCCCGGAACTGCGCACCCGTGACCAGGCTGCTGAAGCCGTCCCAGGTCAGGAGTCCGCTGTACTGGATCGCCGGTCCCGCGAGGGCTCGGAGCGGGATGAACAGGTAGAGCGACAGGCCGGCGAGGAAGAGGGCAGCGGCTTGCACGAGGATCACCGGTCGCGCGCGCAGCCGGGGGCGGGCGTCGACGAGGACGAACAGGATGACGATCGGGACGGCGGTGATCGCCAGCAGGTGGTTCGATAGCGAGAGCCCTGCCAGCCCGGCGCCGATGAGCAGGTCGCGGTCGTGGCGCTCCTGCCGCCAGACGACCGCGCGATGGATCACCGCGGCGACGAGCAGCAGGTGCAGGCTGTTCATCTCGGGGTAGGTCGCTTCGAGCCAGAGCTCGCCCGTCACCGCCAGCGTCAGGCCGGCAGCGATCGCCAGAGCCAGGCGAACGCCGAGCCGGCAGGCGATGAGGACCGCCGCACCCGCCGCGGCCGCGGCTGCGGTCGCGGACAGCAAGTCGGCCCGGAAGGCGATCGACCCGACCGGGATCAGGCTGAACGCCTTGCCGAGAAGCACGAAGAGTGGATAGCCCGTCGGGTGGGGAACGCCGAGCTGCGCTGGGACGAACTGCGCCTCGGCCCAGTCGCCGACGCTGATCCCCGGCAGCATCGTCTGGAGGTAGAGGACGATGGCGCACCCGAAGACGCCGATCGCCCCGACCGACGGCGCTCCCACGGCGGGTCCGCGTTCGGCGAGGAGGGTGAGGCGGGCCCGGATCGGCAGAGTCATCCGGCGCACGGTACCAACCGGACAGCCGGCCGCGCCGATTCGGGCCGGCCGCGCCGGCCCGAATCGACGAGTCGAATGGTCAGTGCGTTCGCGAGCGATCCGCGCTCAGCAGCCGCAGGGCCGCGTCGCGCGCGACGAGGACGTGGGCGCTGGACCGGTTCGCGACGCCCAGCGTGATCGACCCGGCGAGGAGGGCGTGCAGCTCGCGGCCCAGCCGCGCGGCATCGCGACGGCCGGTCGCCCGAACGGCCGCCTCGAGGTAGCGCCCGATCTCCGCCAGGTAGTCCCGGATCGCGCCCGCGACCGGATGCTGAGGATCGGACACCTCGACCGCCGCGTTCAGGTACGGACAGCCCACGAAGTCGCCGGTCTCCAGCCACTCGGCGATCGCCTCGAAGAGACGGGAAACGAGGTCGTCCGGCGCGGCGGCGTTCTCCTCTGCCGCCGCCCGCACTCGATCGAACCAGCGCGTCCGCGGGTCCTCGAGCCAGGCGAGGACCAGGGCGTCCTTCGACGGGAACTGCCGATAGAAGGTCGCCTTGGCGACGCCGGCGGCCTCGATCAGGCTGTCCACGCCGGTGCGGCCGATCCCGTTCTCCGCGAAGAGCACCGCGGCGGCGGCCAGGATCCGTCCCCGTGGCGCAGCCGCCGGCCCGGTCGCCGTCCCGGGGCGCAACTCGCCGTCCACGAAGCCGGCGTCGTGGATGGCGAGAACGGCGGCGATCCGACCGGCGCTGTGTTGCTGGGCGTCGTACACGCAGACGACCGTGACGCGCGGTCGAGCGAGGATCGCGTCCACCTCGGTCTCGTACGCGATGAGGTCGCCGATACCGGGCTCGCCCTCGCGCGCCCAGCCCATATCGCCGATCAAACGGGTGGCCGGGAAGCCGCGTGCCTGCCCGTCGCGGAGCGACCGGCGAATGGTCGCCAGCATGCGCGGCCGGCTGAACGCTCCGCCCTCGACGTAGGAGTCGCTCCAGCCCCGGACGTCGAGCTGCCCCGACCCGACCGCGGCCCGGACGTCGAGGTCGGGCGCCAGGCGCGTCAGCGCCGCATCGCGCGACTGGACGAGGTGGACCACGCGATCGCCCGCAGCGAGTCGGTCGAGCACGAACGGCACGATCACGGCGGCCGTGTCCTGAGCGCCGTCCAAGACCGCGCAAACGTGCCGTGAGCGGCCGAGCGCTACGCCCCCCAGGCGGACTGCCGGCGAACCCTTCGCCATGTCGTCAAGACCTCGAGAGCGGCCGAGGTGGTGGTAGACTACACCGTCTCAACTAGACAGATCTGTCTACGCCGCCGCAGTAGGTTTTCCCAGCATGAACCTGCAGGCAAGCGTTGTGCCCGCGCGCGCGCCCACGCCACGATGACCAATCCGCAGAGCCAGCGCGGCTCCGAATCGATCCCGGACCGCCAAGAGGTCCGCGACGTGATCAGCCGCGCCATCCCTGACAGCCGTCCCGCCACGATCGACGCGCTGACGAGGACGGCCCGTCTCCGGCACGTGGCGGGAGACGAGACGATCTACCGCCAGGGCGATCCGGTGCCGTTGACGATCCTGCTCAGCGGGTACAGCGCATTCCGGCGGACTACCGCGACCGGCCAGGAGCTCATGAGCGGTGTCGGTCGCCCGGGCGAGCTGTTCGGGTTCTCCGGGCTCGCGTCGGTTCTGTCCAGCGTCCAGCTCGTCAGCCTGACCGACTGCATGGTGGGGCAGTGGTCGGGGCCCGAGGTCCGTGCGCTCGCGCGCGAGGATCCCGGTCTGGCGCTCGGCGCCCTCGACGCGACGGCGGCGGCCCTCCACCTCCTGATGGAACGGATCGACGGCTTCCTGCACCAGGGTGCCCGCGTCCGGGTCATGCGCATCCTCGTCCGCCACCAGGACCTGTTCTTCGGTGAGCCCGTGATCCTCACGCGCTCGCACCTGCCGAGCCTCGTCGGGACGAGCCGCGAGATGACGGGCCGCGTTCTCCGGGAACTGGAGCGCGAGGGCACGGTCGCGCGTGTCGGTCGCGTCGGGCTGAAGCTCCTCCGCCCGGAGCGTCTCGTCGCCGACGCGGCGTAGCCGGCCGGATCAGCCGCCGGGCGCGAGCGGGAGAACCCCGACATTGAGCCAGCGGTCGCCGGTCGCCCGGCGGACCGCGAAGGTCAGCGCGAACGGTGAGGTCCGACGATCGAGGAGGTTCCGCGCCGCGTCGTAGGTCTCCTGCGTGAGGGTGCCCCGCGACTCGAACCCGATGCTCCCGCCGGTCTGCACGCCGAACGGCTGGATCAGGACCACGTGGACCGTGTCGAACCGGTAGTGGTCGATGGTGACCCGTCCCGATGCCGCGGCATCCCGGACTCGCGCCTGCATCTCCGCCAGCCGGTCGCCGTGGTCGGCGGCCATGAGGATGCTGGCGTCCGATCGCAGGAGCGCCTGGTTCTCGAGCTCGAGGTTCTCCGCGAGGGAGACGAGGATGACCTGCGCGGTGGGTCCCGCGATCGTCTCGTCCCAGCCGATGATGCTGACGCTGATGGTCGGGAAGGTCGCTGAATCGACCTCGTGCGGCACCCGGTTCAGAACCTCCGCCGTGTCGGAGACCACAACCCCGCGCGCCGGCGTCCCGGCAACGACGATCCCCGCCCCGACGACAAAGGTGACCAGGACGAGCAGCGCGACGCCCGCCGCCCCCCGGGCGATTCCCGATCCGGGACGGCTCCCCAGGGCGAGACGGCGTGCGAACCGACGCAACTCGTCCGCCGCCGAGCCGGGCACGGGAAACAGGCGGTCGAGGAGCGGCCGAACCGCGCAGACGACGACGAGGCCCGCGAGCAGCCCGACCTTCGTCCCGAACTCCGTCGTCTGCGGCGCCAGGAGGATCGTGCTGGCGACGGCGACGAGGACGCCGAAGACGACCCGCCCGACGCGCCCCGCCGGGACGGTCTTCGGATCCGTGATCATGAAGAACAGGAAGATCAGGACTTCCGGGGATCCGACGATCACCCGCCAGAAGTCGAATCCGCAGACGGGCTCGAACGCCCAGCGCGCGGTCATGCAGTGACCCGATGCGGCGAGGACGCCGACGCCGAGCGCCAGCGTCAGCCAGAACGTCGCTGCCAGTGCCAGGAGCTGGAGGCGCCGGGTGATCAGCAGCCCGCCGCCGATGATCACGGCGTAGGCGGCCACCATCGGCGGGTTGAGCGGAGCCCACCAGAAGTCGAGCGGCTCGACGCGCGTCGTGCCAAGGACGATGAACGCCACGACGAGACCGATGTTCGACGGGTTGAAGACGTGCGACCCGCGGTAACGGATGACGTACTTCGACAGCAGGGACAGGCCGGCGACGGCGGCGAAGACGGCCCAGCCGAACGTGTTCCACGGATCGTCGACCGGCGTCCCGACGACGCGCAGGATCAACGCCACGCCGTTGCCGGTCAGCATCGCGCTCGCCGGCCAGACGAATGACCGCGACTGGCGGAAGGTCAGGGCCACCTCGAGGATCGCGCAGGTCAGGATCGCCGCCAGGATCTGCGGCACGGTGACCCAGAAGTGGAGCCCGACCTGGCCCAGGACCTGGATCGTGAGGAGCACGGCGGCTACATGAAGGCGGGGATCGCGGACGTTGGGCAGGACGAGCGGATAGGTACCGCCGCCGATCGTCAGCGTTCGGGCGGTCATCGGCGGCGTCGGACCGCGGATACGGCGGACAGCCGGGACCGCGGGCGCCATTGGCGCGGGAACGGGGCTTCTGCAACCATGACGGTTCTCCAAGAATACGCAACGGCCGCCGACGGGCGGGTCGGACCGGAGGAGGGGATCGGTGGCACGTGACGAGGAGCGCCTCCAGCGCGCACAGCAAGAGCCGATCGTGGGGGGTCTGCCGGACGCGCCCGGGATCCTCGCGGCGATCCGGTTGACCCCCGGCCTGGGCGTCCACCTCCGGGGCCTGGCCGACGAGCTGCTCGTCAACGACTTCCCGGGTGCCACGATCGGCCGCGGCCAGAGGGAGATGCTGGCGACGGCGGTTTCCGCCGCCAACGACTGCTTCTACTGCATGGATTCGCACGGGGCGTTCGCCACCGCGGTCCTGGAACGGACGGACGCGGCGGAGCTCGTGCCGCTGATCGACGTGATCAAGCTCGGGTCGTCCGAGGGCCTCGACGAGAAGATGCGGGCGCTGTTGCACGTCTCTCGGACGGTGCGCCGCAATCCGCTGGAGCTGACCTCCGCCGACGTGGCTGCCGCGACGAGCGCCGGCGCGAGCGACGCGGACGTCCAGCTGGCCGTCCTCATCGCGGCCGCGTTCTCAATGTACAACCGGATGGTCGACGGGTTCCGGGCGGCCACGCCGCCCACGCCCGAGGCCTATCGACCCCGCGCCGCGGAGATCGCCGAGCACGGGTACAGCAGCCCGGCGGTGACGGCGGTCCCGGCCGGTCGGTGAGGCCGCCACTGCCCTGAACTGAGGTTCGCCGATGCGCGTCACCGTCACCCCGGCGCAGGTTCAATCGGCCTTCGAGGCCGTCAAGGACGACCCGTCGTTCGATGAGAGCCGGGCCCTCTGGGAGCAGGGCCAGCCACCGGTCGAGATGATCCAGGCGATGTGCCTGCGGCCGGAGATCCTCCGCGCCTTCGCCGGGTTCGGGATGAGCGTCTATCCCGGTGGTCTGCTGGAGCGGCGAGTCAAGGAGCTCGTGATCATCACGGCGTCGGACCGCAACGTCTGCCAGTTCTGCATGTCGTCCCATTGCGACCTCGTGGACATCGCCGACATCGTTGCCGAGCCGTTGGCCGTGATCGCTGACCCGGGATCGCTGGTGCCCAGGGAGCGCCTGGCGATCGAGTACACGCGCGCCGCGATGGCGGACTCGAACGCGGTCCCCGAACCGCTGATGCGGACCCTCCACGAGCACTTCAGCGACCCGGAGCTCGTCGAGCTCTCGTTCCTGATCGGCTACATCAACATGCTCAACCTGTTCAACAACCTCCTTGGCGTGCGCTACCACGGGGAGTACAGCCTGCTGAGGCCGGTCGCCGGCTGAACCCGACGGGGCCGTCGGCTACAATCCGACGCCGTGGCGGAGTAGCTCAGTGGTAGAGCAGGGGACTCATAAGCCCTTGGTCGGTGGTTCGAATCCGCCCTCCGCTACCACCTCGATCTGGATCGCGACGCCCGGCACCGATGCGGCTGCCGGGCGTCCTCATGGGCGGGTCCGACATCCGCGCGGCCGCCCGAAGCGAATCCTGTGATGACCGTGGTCGCCCCGCAGGACCTCCGTCTCATGGGGCCGTCACGAGGCGACGCTATACTCGATCCGCTGGTCGTCGCGCGGCGACGCCCACAGACCCCCCGGAGGCTCTGTTGAATTCCAGGTTCTTCCGCAACGGCGTGGTGATGCTGGCCCTGGTGGTCGTCGCCCTTGCCGTTGTGTTCACGGTCGTGAACAACTCCCCGACGACCAAACCCGTCGACTACTCCGTCTTCCTCGACAACGTCCAGCACGGCACCGTCAAGTCGGTCTCGCAGGAGGCGTCGACGCTGACCGTGACGCCCACGGACGGCTCGACGCCCTACTCGGTCGTCGTTCCGGGCCTGCTCGCGGATCAGGTCCTGCCCGATATCCGAACCGCGGCTGCCGAGGGCAAGGTCCCGGCCCCGACGTTCGGGGCCAAGCCCGCTCCGGACAACGGCTGGATCAGCATCCTGATCACCGGCCTCCTGCCGATCCTGATCATCGGCGGGTTCATCTTCTTCATGATGAGACAGGCGCAGGGCACCAATAACCAGGCCCTCTCGTTCGGCAAGTCCCGCGCCCGGATGTTCCTCGGCAACAAGACCGTCGTGACGTTTGCCGACGTGGCCGGCGTCGACGAGGCGAAGACCGAGCTTCAGGAAGTCGTCGAGTTCCTGAAATATCCGGAGAAGTTCAACTCGCTCGGCGCGCGGATCCCGCGCGGCGTGCTGCTCGTCGGGCCTCCCGGCACCGGCAAGACGCTGATGGCCCGGGCCGTCGCCGGCGAGGCCGGCGTCCCGTTCTTCTCGATCTCCGGCTCGGAGTTCGTCGAGATGTTCGTCGGCGTCGGCGCCTCGCGCGTCCGCGACTTGTTCGATCAGGCCAAGCGCAATTCGCCGTGCATCGTCTTCGTCGACGAGATCGACGCAGTCGGTCGCCAGCGCGGCGCCGGCCTCGGCGGCTCCCACGACGAGCGCGAGCAGACCCTCAACCAGATCCTCGTCGAGATGGACGGCTTCGACACGAACACGAACGTGATCGTCGTCGCGGCCACCAACCGGCCGGACGTCCTCGACCCGGCACTCCTGCGGCCGGGCCGCTTCGACCGCCAGGTCATCCTCGACCGGCCGGACATGAAGGGTCGCGTCGCGATCCTCAAGGTCCATACCAAGGGCAAGCCGCTCGACAAGCTCGTCGACGTCGAAGGCGTCGCCCGCCAGTCGCCCGGCTTCTCCGGCGCCGATCTCGCGAACCTCGTCAACGAGGCGGCGATCCTGTCGGCGCGCCGGAACAAGAAGACGATCGGGATGTCCGAGTTCTCCGAGGCGCTCGAGCGGATCGTCGCCGGGCCGGAGCGGAAGTCCCGGATCATCTCGGATGCCGAGAAGGCGATCATCGCCTTCCACGAGGGCGGCCATGCGGTCGTGCAGCGGATCCTCCCGAAGTGCGACCCGGTCAGCAAGGTCACGATCATCAGCCGCGGCATGGCCCTCGGCTACACGATGGCCCTGCCGACCGAGGATCGGTATCTCCAGTCCAAGACCGAGTTCGAGGACAAGATCGCGGGTCTGCTCGGCGGCAATGCCGCGGAGCGACTCGTCTTCGGCGACACCACCACGGGCGCGTCGAACGACATCGAGAAGGCGACCGACCTGGCTCGCCGGATGGTCACGGAGTTCGGGATGAGCGATCGTCTCGGGCCGCTGTCCTTCGGCAAGCGCGACGAGCTGGTCTTCCTGGGCCGGGAGATCGGCGAGCAGCGGAACTACTCCGACGAGGTCGCGAAGCAGATCGACGAAGAGGTCCGGGCCATCATCGACCACGCCTACGAGCGGGCGATGGAGGTCCTGGTCACCCACCGCGACAAGCTGAACGCCCTGGCGGAGAAGCTCGTCGCGGAGGAGACGGTCGACGCGGACGGCTTCGAGGCGCTGTTCAGCGACCTGCCA
>OEKI01000429.1_pt3 | contig 10186 bp, 7 predicted proteins | sample 1503121 | NCBI WGS metagenome assembly OEKI01 (sample SAMEA104379569, study PRJEB20068) | metagenome | biome: 1000743; feature: 77; material: 1998 | place: USA | collected 2012 | depth 25 m | reverse complement strand
CGATACCGCTACCCGCGGGAGATCGGCGACCCGATCCTCGCCGGTGGGTTCTGGTTCGCCGGGGGCGCCGTCGCCCTCCGGTCGCTGGTCGGCGAGGAGTTCCGACCCCGCCTCGCCGCGTATCCCGGCCCGAGCCTGCTGATCAACGGCCAGCTCGACGTGTTCTTCCGGCCCACTGAGCGCCGCTTCGTCCGCGCCGCGACGAGCCCGAGCCGGGTGACGCTCCGGCGGGCGACCCACCTGGCCAACCTCGACCGGCCGCAGGAGTTCACGGCCGCCGTCCGGGCCTTCGCCCGGTCCGTGTCGTCCGGCTGACTCAGGCCCGGACGGCGCGGCCGGGACCCGATGGTATCCTCGGCCCACCGACCATCCTCCCCTGACCCCGAGGTTCGATGCGCGTCCGCAAAGCCGTCTTCCCTGCCGCCGGTTGGGGAACCCGCTTCCTCCCCGCCACCAAGGCGCAGCCGAAGGAGATGCTGCCGCTCGTCGACAAGCCGGTGATCCAGTACGCGGTCGAGGAGGCCGTCGCTGCCGGCATCGAGCAGGTGATCATCGTCACCTCGAGCCAGAAGCGGGCGATCGAGGACCACTTCGACACCTCGTACGAACTGGAGCGGCTCCTCGAGGAGAAGGGCGACATCGAGATGCTCCGGCAGATCCGGCACATCTCGGACCTGGCCCAGGTGACCTACGTCCGCCAGAAGGAACAGCTCGGCCTCGGTCACGCGGTCCTTGTGGCGAAGGAGATCGTCGGCCATGAGCCGTTCGCGGTGATCCTCAGCGACGACGTCGTCATCGGCGACCGGCCCTGCATCGGCCAGCTCGTCCACGCCTACAACGAGACCCACGGCTCGGTCGTCGCGGTCATGGAGGTGCCCCAGGAGGACACGCATCGCTACGGCGTGATCGCCGGTGAGGTCGTCGAAGGTGGCCTGAACCACGGTCGCCTCCACAAGGTCAGCCGCCTCGTGGAGAAGCCGAGGCCGGAGGAAGCTCCGTCGAACCTGGCGATCATCGGGCGCTACATCCTGACGCCGAAGATCTTCGACAAGCTCGAGCAGACCCAGCGCGGCGCCGGCGGCGAGATCCAGCTGACGGACGCGATCGAGGCGCTGATGCAGGAGCAGGCGGTCTACGGGTACGAGTTCGAGGGGACGCGCTACGACTGCGGGACGACGATGGGCTGGCTCAAAGCGTCGGTCGAGCTGGCCCTTGAGCGCCCCGAGCTCGCCTCGGAGTTCCGCCACTACCTCCAGGCCCTGGAGCTCTGACCCGACCGGGGGAACCGGTTGACCCTCGAAGTCCTCGTCATCGGAGCGATCCGGATCGCGGGATCGCTGCCGGTCCTTCGCTGGCCTTTGCGGGCGGCGTCCTCGCGATCCTTGTCGACCTGTCGGACCTGCTCCTCCGCGACGTCCTCGACCTCGGCGGGATTCCCGATGACCAGTCGTTCGACAAGTGGATCGACCAGATCTACCTCGCCTGCTTCCTGTTCGTCGCCCTGCGCCCTCCACCACTGGCGACCCGGGTTCGTCGGGCGACCGGCGACGACCGCTGTCGCGCTGGTCGTGCTCACGGCGCTGAAGGAGGCTCAGGAATGGGCGCTCCATGGCGCCCGGCTGTTCGACGGCATCTCGTCGCTCGAGTTCCTCGATCGCGTCCGCCGGGTCCTGACGGGCGGTTGATCCGGACGGCAAGGTACGATGCCGCGACGGCGCGTCACCGCCTCCTCCGCGGGGGCGTCAACGCGTTCGGCGGCACCCGCAGCGGAGACTGACTTGGCGGAGATCGGCACGGTCCTCGGCGACCGCTACCGGCTCGTGGAGCTCCTCGGGCAGGGCGGAATGGCCCGGATCTACCGCGCGCACGACAACCAGCTCGATCGCGCCGTCGCCGTCAAGGTGCTGCGGCCCGAGTATGGGCGCGACCCCGACTTCGGCTCCCGCTTCCGCCACGAAGCGCAGGCCGCCGCGTCGCTGAACCACCCGAACATCGTCTCGGTCTACGACTACGGCCAGGACGCGGCGGGTCCGTTCATCGTCATGGAGCTGGTCGACGGCGAGGATCTCTCGTCGATCATCAAGCGGAGTGGCGCGCTGCCGCCGCGCCAGGCCGCGCGGATCACCGCCGAGGCCGCCCGTGCGCTCCACGCCGCGCACCAGCGGGGGATCGTCCACCGCGACGTGAAGCCCGGCAACATCATGATCGACCGCGACGGCCGGGTGAAGGTGGCGGACTTCGGGATCGCCCGCGCCATCGCCGAGGCGCAGATGACGTTGCCGGGGACGACGCTCGGCTCCGTCCATTACTTCAGCCCCGAGCAGGCCCGCGGCGATCAGGCGACGCCGTCATCCGACATCTACTCGCTCGGCATCGTCCTCTACGAGCTGCTCACGGGGCACCGGCCGTGGGAGGCCGACAGCGCTGCCGCGGTCGCGATGGCCCGCCTCGCCGGGCCGCCGCCGGACCCCTCGTCCGTCCGCTCCGGCATCCCACCCGACCTCGTCGCGATCGACCGCAAGGCGCTCGCCACCGAGCCGGCGGACCGATGGACGTCTGCGTCGTCCATGGCAGCCGCCCTCGAGGCGTTTCTGGCGGGCGGAGTCGTGCCGGGCGTGGCCGGCGCAGCCGCTGGGGCTGCGACGATTGCCGCGGCCGGCGCCGCGGGCTCGAGCCTCACCTCCGCAACCGCCCGGCCCAACCCCAATGCCATCCCGTACGCGCCGGACGCCTACGCATCGGAAGAGCGTGGCTACGTGCCGCCGGCGGGCTCGGCTCGGAGCCGAGGTCCCCAGGCGCGACCGATGGCCCGTCGCCCGGCCGACGAGGTCGAGGAGGAGTCCGGCACGTCGCCGGCGGTCTGGGCGGCGGGCGCCATCGCGTTGCTGATCCTGGCGCTCGTCGGCTTCCTCGTCTTCCGGCTCCTCTCGGGCCCGACGACGCCGACGGCGTCGCAGGTCACCGTCCCGAGCTTCGTCGGCAAGACCCTGACGGAGGCAGAGGCGCTCGCGGCGCAAAACGAGATCTCGGTCACCCAGGTCGCCGTCGCGCAGGCGAGCGGTCAGACGGCAAACACCGTGCTGTCGCAGGACCCCCCGGCGGGCGCGAAGATCGACAAGGGCGGTGTCGTCAAGCTGACCCTGGTAGCCGGGCTGGCGACGGTCACCGTGCCCGACCTCCGCGGCCGAACGGAGACCGAAGCGTTCAACCTGCTCGCCGCGGCCAAGCTGACGATCGGCACGCGGACCGAGGCGTTCGATCCGGTGATTCCTCTCGGCCAGATCATCAGCCAGAACCCGGCGGGCGGCGTCCTCGTCAACGAGCAGACGCCGATCGACTACGCGCTCTCGAAGGGGCCGGAGCCAAGCGCGAGCCCGTCACCCACGCCGACCCCCGCTCCGACGCCAACGCCGACCCCCGCGCCGACGCCGACTCCGCCACCGACGCCCACACCCCCGCCGCCTCCGATCGCCGTCGGGAACTACGTGTGCATGACGGTCGGTGATGCGAAGAGCAAGATCGTCTCCGACGGGTTCAAGGTCGGGCCGGTCCTCCCGACCGACAACGACGCCTGGTTCGTGAACGGCCAATCGCCTGCCTCAGGAACCACGGCTCCGCCGAAGTCCGAGATCACGATCACGACGCAGGAGACGAAGCCGGCCTCCTGTCCCTGACGCTCCGCCTACGCTTCGACCTCGATCCAGTCGCGGCCTCGATTGGGCGTCACCGACCGCAGCCGGGCGGCCGCGGGCTCCATGGGTCGCGGCAGCCGGAGGGGCTGAGCCGGCTCTGTTGTCTCTGGCGGGCCCGGCAACGCCCGCTCCGTGAGCAGGTCGAGGAGGCCGGGGATCGGGGCATCGGGGGCGATGGCGGCGGCGCCGTCCTCCCAGCACGAGCGAACCTCATCGCCGTGGAGCGGCTCATGTTTCCGATCGAGGGCGCAGAAGCCGACGCGTGCCGCCACCGATTGCCGGAAGTGGCGGCAGGTCCCGCAGCTCGTCGAGGAGCGGTGGCAGACCCAGCAGCGCGACGCCTCCGGTTGAGGTGTCGAGCAGTGCGGGCAACGCCACGTCGCCATTGGCGACATGGTAGCTACAAGCTGAGACGCTGTCACGTGGATTCGGCTGTCGCGCCTGACGCCCGCTGGACTGCGTTGCCGGCTGCGGTCCGCGCTCACGCACTCTCCGTCGGGCCGATGGCTAGCAGGAGCGTCGCCTCGGACCTCCGGGGGCGGTGCGCTCGCTCCGGTCCTGCCCGGCCCTTGCCACCGAACGCCAGACGCGACGAACGCAGTCTTGAATGAGAACGGACGATCTACGGGTTGAACTACTGGAGCGTGATGACCGTGCGGTCGGTCGTGTCCCCGAAGTCCTGCGTGTGGACGATCACCGTCACGGACGCCTGCCCCTTGTTCGCGCCCTTCGGGATCGTCGTCGTGAACGAGGCCTTGCCGGCGGCATTCGTCGTGAGCTCGCTCGACGCGATCGCCGGCACGCCGGGCACGGCGAGCGTGAACGTGATGCTCGCGCCGTCGAGCGCGCGGCCATCCGGATCCGTGAGGGTCACGTAGAGGGTGACCGGTTCGGGCAGTCGGGAGACCCGGATCGCGTAGACGGACGAGTTCAGCTTCGCGGTCAGCGCGCCGCTTCCGCGACGCACCGTGAGGTTGGCGGTATTGAGATTGCCGGCCGGGTCGGTGGCGGTGATCTCGATCGGGTTTGACCCCGTACCGAGCGGGATCACCAGCGTGAACGCGCCCTTGCCGTCGGCGGCACCGCTCACCGTGGCGTTCGTCGCGGTGTTCCGGGCGCTCATCACGCTCCGTCCCTGCGTCGAGCCGACGATCTTCGCCGTCTTCCCGTTCACGACGCCGTTGTCCTTCGGCGCCGTGATGACGATGCGCGGCTTCGCCGTGTCGAGGACGTAGGTCACCGCCGCGGATGGCTCGGACTCCAGGTCGGTCGCGCCGACGATCGAAACGGTGAACGTGTTCGGGCCCGGGCTGAGCGCGACGTCCGGGATCAGGAAGTGCTGCGAAGAGCCGACCGGCACCTCCGTGACGGCGCCGGGCTGGCCGTCGCCGATGGCCACGTAGAGCCGGATTCGCCAGTCCGTCCCGCCGACGACGGCCGCGGGCACGGTCCCGACGAGATCGACGGACGGCTGGTTCGTGTACGGCTCGGCGGGCGCTTCGAGGAACGGCGCATCGGCGGCAACCGGCGCCGTGGCGCTCGGCGTGGGCGTCGACGTGATGTCGGTGACGAACCCGCTGAACGTCGATCCGATCGCCGCCGCGACGCGCCCGAGGCCGCCGCTCGCGATGAGGAGGACGCCGACCCCCAGGGCCACAACCGCCGCGACGAGCAGGAGCCGGAACGGCAGCGCGATCCCCGGGCCGCGCTCGACGCGGCGATGGGTCGAGATGCGGGTCGAGGGAGCGCGGGGTCGAACCGCGGCCGGTGCCGCTCGACCGGTCGACGGGGGACGTGGGCGCACCTGAGGTGCCCGTCCCCCGCGCCTTGATGCCACGACGTGGATTGTCGCATGCGCTTACGCGCCTGCGACATCCATGGCTGTCGCGCCACAGGCGTGCCGCAGTCCCGGGGTTGGTGCTGGCGGTCACCGGCGATTGGTCGATGCGCGGCGGACCGTTGTAGTCTTGGCCGGTCCGGCGCGCGGGCCCGAGATCCCCTGTCGTGCGCCGATCCGAGGGATTGGATGCAGGCACGAGACCCCAAGCGCGAACGCCCGGGTGGCCCGATGGGTCGCCCCGCGTTCGGCGTCGGTCCGATCGCCCGCGTCGGCCGGCCGCCGAGTTACCCACCCCCGCGTCCCGCCGGACCGGAGGATCGCCGGCCGCCCGGATCCGCGCAATCCACCGGACCCGTGACGACGGGCGGCGGCATGGCCGCTCGCACGCCGATCCCCGTGCGGCCACCCCTGCCCGGCCGGCCCGGCCAGCCGCTGCGGCCCGGCCTGCCGGCGATGCCGCCGGCGCGCGGCGGCTTCGGGCTGCCGAATCTCCGCCGGAACGTCTGCCCGCACTTCTACATGACCGGATCGCGCGGCGCGATCCCGATCCAGGCCCCCCACCTGCTCAAGGCACTGATCCGGCAGGACGCGAACGTGTCCCGCTGCCAGCTCCGCGGCGGCGTCCACCTCGAGCAGGGCTACGTCAACGACGTATGCCTGACGCCGCGCTTCAACCAGTGCGTCTTCTACGAGGACGACCTCACCCGCGAGTGACGCCCTCGACCGTGCCTGCGCCCCTGTCCACGTCGACCGATGAGGCCGCGGTCGGCGCTGCCTATCACGCGGCGCTCACGGCGCTGGCGGAGCGCGGGCGGTTCGGGATCCGCCTCGGGCTCGGGCGAACGCGGGCGCTCCTGCGCGCGCTGGGCGATCCGCAGCTCACCGTTCGCGGCGCCCTCGTCGCCGGCACGAACGGCAAGGGCAGCGTCCTCGCGTTGGCCGGATCGGCGCTGCGGGCGGCCGGCCTCCGCGTCGGCGAGACACCGAAGCCCCATCTCGTCTCGTACCGCGAGCGGCTCCAGGTCGGCGGGCGCCCCGTCGGCGCGGCGACGTTCGCGCGACTCGTCAACGACGCCATCGCGGCCGCGGACCGGCTGCCGCGCCGGCTCGGCGAGCCGACGGAGTTCGAGCTGCTGACGGCCGTGGTCTTCGCGTGGTTCGCGGAGGAGCGGATTGATCTCGCGCTCGTCGAAGTGGGACTCGGCGGGCGCCTCGACGCGACCCACGCGTGGGACGGCGGAGTCGCCGCGGTCACGAACGTCGACCTCGACCACACCGAGCGCCTCGGACCGACGATCGCCCACATCGCCCGGGAGAAGGCTGCGATCATCGAGCGCGGGGATTTGGCGGTGACTGGGGCGACCGGCGAGGCCCTGGCGATCGTCCGGCGTCGTGCGGCGCGCCTCGGCGTCCCGCTCGCCGTCGCGGCGCCCCCAGCGATCGTCGGAATGGATCGAGACGGGCTCATCGTCGACCTGCCGCGTCTCGGTCAGACCCGCGTCGGCCTCCGCGGGCGGCATCAAGCCGCGAACGTCGCCGTCGCCGACGGCATCCTCGACGCCCTGGCGTCCGCCGGGATCGCCGACGTCCCAGCCGACGCCCGTCGGCGTGGCTACGCCGAGGCGACGTGGCCCGGCCGCCTGGAGCTGCTCACGATCGACGGCCGCGACGTCCTCCTCGACGGCGCCCACAATCCCGCCGGCGCCGCCGCGCTGGCCGCGGCACTCGATGACCTTCGGCCCTTCATGTCGCCCGGTCGCCTGACCCTCCTGACGGCGTCGATGGCCGACAAGGACGTCGCCGGCATCACCGCTGCCCTCGGCGGCTCCCCGACGCTCGCCGGCGCCCGGGTGATCGCCACGGCCGTCGACACGCCGCGGGCGCTGCCCGCCGGACGTCTCGCTGCCATCTGGATGAATCGTCTGGGCCGGTCGGCGACCGTGGAATCGGAGCCGGGCATCGACGCCGCGTTGGACCGGGCGCTGGCGGGGCCACCCGGCCCGATCGTCGTCGCGGGCTCGCTCTACCTCGTCGGTGCGGTCCGCGCGCGACTCGTGGACGATCCGCTCCTCCGCGACCCGCCGAACCCGGCGACGGCCGCCCGTCCGGGCGACAATCGATCGCGATGACCCGTCACGTCGACGCCGATCCGACGGTCGTCCCGGCCCGCCCGGATCTCGGGGGAGGCGCGGCGACGCCGTCGCGCCGCCTGCCCGGTGACGCCGCGAGTGGCTTGCCGGCGCGGCCCCGACCCCTCCGGATCGGTCCGGCGACGTTCGATTGGGGGCGGCGGACCTACGTCATGGGCATCCTCAACGTGACGCCGGACTCGTTCTCCGGCGACGGCCTGCTCGCCGCAGAAGGCGGAGGCGATCCGGTTGCCGCGGCGGTCGAGCGTGGTCGAGCGATGGTCGCGGACGGCGCGGACATCCTCGACGTCGGCGGAGAGTCGACGAGACCCGGGCACGCCGATGTGCCCGCGGCCGACGAGATCGCCCGGGTCGTGCCGGTGATCGCCGCTCTCCGGGAGACCATGCCCGAGACGCCGATCAGCGTCGACACGACGAAGCCGGGCGTCGCCGCAGCTGCGGTCGATGCCGGAGCGAGCCTCGTCAACGACGTGTTGGGCGTCTCTTCCGACGACGCCCTCGTCCGCCTCGCCGCCGAACGGGGCGTGCCGATCGTCCTCATGCACAACCGCGCCGAACCCCGTTACACGAACCTCCTGGCGGAGGTGATCGGCGACCTCCAGGCCGCGGTCGACCGCGCCCTGCAGGTCGGCGTCGCGTGGGACGCGATCGTCATCGACCCTGGGTTCGGCTTCGGCAAGACCGCCGAGCACAACCTCGCGGTGCTCCACGATCTCGCGGCGCTGCGGGTCCTCGGCCGGCCGATCCTGCTTGGCACGTCGCGGAAGTCGACCCTCGGCAAGGTCCTCGACCTGCCGGCTGAGGAGCGCCTCGAGGCCACGCTGGCGACGACCGCCCTCGGGATTGCGGCGGGCGTCGACATCGTCCGGGTCCACGACGTCAAGCCCAACGTCCGCGCGGCGCGGATGGCGGACGCGGTCGTCCGGGACGCAGCGGTCCGGGACGCCGGATGAGCGACCGGATCGTGCTCCACAACATCCGGCTCCAGGGCCGGCACGGCTACTACGAGCACGAGCTCGAGGCCCCGCAGCCCTTCGAGGTCGACGTGGAGCTCCAGCTCAACCTCCAGCCGGCCGGCATCGACGACGACCTGGAGAAGTCCGTCGACTACGCCCGGGTCTACGAGGTCGTCCGCCAGATCGTCGAGTCGACGTCCTACCGGCTCCTCGAGGCGCTCGCGGAGGCGATCAGCCACGAGATCCTCACGGACTTCCCGGTCACGGAGGTCGGTGTCCGGGTCCGGAAACCCGCCGTTCAGCTGGGCGGACCGCTCGACTACGCGGGCGTGGAGGTCTGGCGCCGCCGCTCCTAGGACGTGGCGCGGACTCGATTACCCGAGCCCGGCTGGCCGGACCCCGAGCTTCACGTTGAGCGTGATCGCCTTGCCGTCGCGCAGGATCGTAATCGGCACGACGTCACCTGGTGAGAACTGCGACAGGACCGCGTCGAGCGGGTGGAGCGTGTCGATCGCCTGAGCGCCGAGCTTCGTGATGATGTCGCCGTCCTTGACACCGCCGTTCGCCGCCGGGCCCCCGGCGACGATCGCTGGCTCGCCGGACGTCTGGTCGGCCTGGACCCAGGCACCCTCCGCGACGGGGAGCTTCTGCTCCTTCGCGACCTGGGCGTCGATCTGCTGGTAGTGGATGCCGATGTACGGCCGCTGAAGCGGTTGGCCGGCGACCGCCTGCCGCATCAAGGGCCGGGTGATGTTGACGGGGATCGCGAAGCCGATCCCACTCGCGTCTCGGGCGATGGCGGTATTGATGCCGATCACCGCGCCGGTCGCGTCGAGCAGCGGCCCGCCGCTGTTGCCGGGATTGATCGCCGCATCGGTCTGGATCAGGTTCCGCAGCTCGCCGCCGTCGGTGTCGATCCGGCGACCCGTGGCGGAGACGATGCCGCTCGTGACCGTGTTCGAGAACGTCCCGAGCGGGCTGCCGATCGCGACGACGAGCTCGCCGACCTTCAGGCCGTCCGAGTCCCCGATCGTGGCTGCCGGCAGCCCCGTCGCCTCGACCTTGACGATCGCCAGATCGGTCAGCGTGTCGACGCCGTAGGTCTTGCCGGTATAGCGGGTCCCGTCCTTCAGCTCGACGGTCAGGCTGTTCGCGCCGGCGACGACGTGGCGGTTCGTGAGGATCCAGCCGCTCGAGTCGAAGATCACGCCGGAGCCGACCCCCTCGGTCTGCTGCTGGGTGATGCTGTTCGGATCGACGCCCTCGGCGACGATCCGGACCACCGACGGGCCGGCCTTCGCGGCGACGTCGATGACGGCCGACGACTCGTCGAGCGTGACCGGCTGCCGGATCGACGTCCCGGTCGGGCTCGTGGCGCCGGCCGCGGGCACGGCCGTCCGGTCGAAGGCGCCCGTCGCGCTCAATGCGAGCACCGTCCCACCGGACGCGAGGACCGCGGCCGCGAGCGTCGCAGCGAGAACGGTCCCGGCGCCGGAGCCGCGGCGGGGGGTCGGCGCCACCGGCTGCGCGGCGACCGGGCGCGGCGCC
>OEKI01000412.1_pt1 | contig 10197 bp, 8 predicted proteins | sample 1503121 | NCBI WGS metagenome assembly OEKI01 (sample SAMEA104379569, study PRJEB20068) | metagenome | biome: 1000743; feature: 77; material: 1998 | place: USA | collected 2012 | depth 25 m | reverse complement strand
ACCGGCGCCCGGCCGGACCAGGCCGGAAGGGACGGCTGGACGACGATCGCAGCCGGCGTCGTGAGCCGGTTGCTGTCGTCGATGATGGCCAGGCTGTCAGCCGGCCAGCGTCCGGCGACCTCGTTGGGATCGGGGATGTCGACCAGGACCGCGTCCGGGTGGCCCGCGGACGCCCGCAGCTCCGCGCCGGCGGCCTCCAGTCGGGTTCGGTCTCGGACGCTCAGCTCGCCGCGAAGCAGCTCGACGTGGACGCGCGCACCCGCCTCCCGAAGCGTCTCCGCCAGCGTGACGGTCCGGGCGAGATGCCCACGGCCCTCGCTGGGCCCGGCGCTCGTCACGAGCCAGATCCACGGCCTTCCGGCCACCCTCAGAACATGTCCCAGGCGAGCGGCTCATGCCGGGCGATCGCCCGCCGCGCCGTCCGCCCGACGACCTTCGGCAGGTCCCGGACTTCGATGCCGGTTCCCGGCCGGAGGACCGCGATGTCGTCCTGCCCGAGCACGGTCCCCGCGACGATGTCCCGCGCCGCGAACAGGGACCGCCGGGCCGTGACGTAGAGGTCCGCCTCCGCCGGCGCCATCCGCTTGATGCCGGTTCCCAGCGCGTCCTGCGCGTCGCGGACCCCCTGGACCATCGCCGCCAGCTCGTCCGGCTCGATCGCGAAGCGATGGTCAGGACCGGGCAGGTCGCGGCTGAGCGTGAAGTGCTTCTCGATCACGGCCGCACCGAGAGCCGTCGCGACGATCGGTGCCGTGATCCCCGGGGAGTGGTCGCTGTACCCAACGGGCACGCCGAACGCCGATCGCAGCGTCTGGATCGCCCGCAGATTGAGGTCGCGGAACGGCGGCGGGTAGTTGACCACGCAGTGGAGCAGGATCAGCTGGTCATTGCCGGTCTCGGCGACCGTGTCGACCGCGTCCTGGACATCGGCCAGGTTCGCCATCCCGGTCGAGCAGATGATCGGCCTGCCGCGCGAGGCGACCTCGCGGATCAACGGCAGGTGCCAGAGCTCGTACGAGGCGACCTTGAAGGCCTTGACGCCGAGGTCGTCGAGGAGGTCGACGGCCTCGACATCGAACGGCGTCGACAGGAAGTCGAGGCCCGCGTCCGTCGCGTGCCGGAACAGCTCCGCGTGCCATTCGCGGGGCAGCTCCAGCTCCCGGAACAGGTCCGACATCGTCTTGTCGGGCGGCAGCAGCCCGTCGAGGTATTTCGCCCGCGTCGTCGTCTCGGCGACGATCCGGTCCGCCGCGAACGTCTGGAACTTGACGGCGTCGGCGCCCGCCTTCGCCGCGACGTCGATCAAGCGCTTCGCCTGGTCCAGGTTCCGGTCGTGGTTCGAGCCGGCCTCGGCGATCACGTAGACGGGCGCGCCGCGGCCGACCTCCCGATCGCCGATCCGGACCACGTCCACCGCGCCCTCCTCAGTCCTTGCCGTTCGCTTCGACGGCGAGCTCCGACGTCTCGTGACCGCGCTGCTCGATCGCCGCGTTCAGTCGGGCGAGCTCCGGCTCCGCTGCCAGCACCGCTTCGAGGTCCGCCAACGTCGGCACCTGATCGATCGGCAGCCGCTCGGCCACCGCGCGGGCGAACGCGAGATCGGCCGGCGTATCGACCGTGTATCGACCGTGCCGGGACGGGCTTGCCAGCGGAGGCAGGGAACCGATCGAGAAACGCCCCGGCCGAGCATAGACGTATGGCAGGACGTGCTCGCGATCGGCGGGCTCCGTTGCCTCCCGATCCGCGGCGACGAGCGCGCTCCAGCCGACGACCTCGGCGCCGATGCCGAGAGGCAGGCCGGCGATCCCCACGTAGTCGAAGGAGCCATCCGCGAGAAGCCGCAGCTGGGAGGCCATGACCGTCGGATCGGGGAATGGGTTGTCGGCCGTCTGCCGCAGCACCACGTTCGGTCCGTACGGCCCCGCGGCGTCCACGACGCGTCGAAGGACATCGTGGACGGAGCCCCGATGGACGGCAATTCGATGGTCGGTGAGCTGCGCGACCAACGGATCGTCCTCGCGCTCCTTCGTCGTGGCAACCACGACCTCGTCGACGCCCGGTGTCGCCGCGACGGCGACAGCCGTCCAGAGGACGAGCGGCCGTCCTCGGATCGACTCGAGCACCTTGCCCGGCAGGCGCGTGGACCCCATGCGAGCCTGGATCACCGCGACGGTCGTCATGGGCCAGAGATCCAGGGAACGCTCTCGAACTCGAAGGTCAAGGGTGCCCGACTGTCCGTGCCGGAGTCGCCCTGGGTGACCGTCAGACTCCGGATCGACGGTCCGAAGGCGAATCGCCCGGAACCGTCCGCCGCCGCGGGCACGGCCATCAGCAGTCCGTCCGGGGCAGTCGCGGGAACGAGCCGATACCGCGTGTCATCGAGGCTGATGTACCAATCGGGTGCTTTCGTCAGCCCCGCGGTGACCGCGCCGAGCAGAGAGGGCGCCAGACCGCGGATCCGGACGATGACGAACCGGTCCTGGCGTGGATCCAGCGGGACCTGGACCGGATCGCCCGCCCGGCCCTGCACGGTCGCGAGCGGCTCCGGCGCCCCGCAGCTCGACGCCGTGCGAGACAGCACCTGCCACGTTTCCGTTGCCACGACCTGACGGTATCGGCAGAAGGTCTCCAGCGTCGTCTGGGGCGCCTCGAACCATCGGAAGCGCCCGTCCAGGGTCGCCGGAAACACCTCGCCCTGCCGGAACGGACGGTCGATCCAGTGCCGGAGGAGGTCGCTCTCCGGTGCGGCGCGGAAGCTGCGCAGGATCCGATCGGGAGCTCGGTCGGACGCCAGCCGCAGGGCATCCATGCCGTCCAGCTGCGGCGTCCAGGCCGAGTAGGACTGGAACACCGGCAATGGCGACCACCGGAGATCCGGGTAGGCGGCGGCGACGGAGGTGAAGTACGGATCGATGTGGACGGTTCCGGACCCAATGGCCGCCAGCACCTCGGGCTCGATGGCATAGGCGCTCTGGAGCTGCGCACGGGTCCGATCGCTCGCCGCCCGGGAACGGCCCGGCAGGAGTGCGTCGGCGACCTCGCCCGCGAAGGCCCGAGCTGACCCGAGCAGATCCGCGTACGCTCGTGGCGTGAGCGGCGCCGAGGCGGCAACGGCGATCCCGACCGCGAGGATCGACGCGAGCCACGCGGAACGCGGGAGTCCCGCGCCAAGGGCCAACAGCAGGAGCAGGCCCGTGGCGAACACGTACTGCACGTGCTCGCGCACGATCATGGTCTTCCACATCGCGAAGCCGAGGGCGAGACCCGCTGCGGCGAGACCGACCCGGCGGCCCCGCGGCCAGTGCCGGCTCATCGTCCAGCCGGCCCACGCGACGAGCACCACGACCCCGGCGAAGGCGAGATGGATCCAGGCCCGTGACGGGAGGACGTCCCCGCCCATCGCCTCGTTGTAGCCCGAGACGACCTGCCACGTCTCGGCGATCTCAGCCGGGATCCCGGCGAGCGGCTGGCCGGCGGCGAGCCACAACCCGATCCCGGTCGCGACGGCTGCACCGAGGTAGACCGCCGCGGCTCGCCATGGCCGGCGCTCCATCGAGACGACGGCAATCGCCGTCATCAGGGCCACGAAGACGGCGACGTTGATCTTGCCGAGCGCGGCCGCCCCGACCGCGATTCCGGCGATGGCGGCCATCGCCGTCGTCGACAGCGCGATCCCGCCCGCCAGCGCCTCCGCGCAGAGGATCGCCACGAGCGCCTGGAACGCCTCGAACAGCGGGAGAACGACGAGGGTTCGCGCCGCCAGCAGCGTCAGGACGACGGCGCCCCACCCGGGCAGCAGCCGCCGCGTCGCCACGAGCAGCGCGGCGATCAACGCGCCGTAGACGGCGATCGACGTGAGGAGCGCCCAGGAGCTCGTCGATGCGACGTACGGCTGCGGGTAGCCGAGGAATCCGAGCGGCCCGTACGTCCAGACGAAATCGACGCCGTATCGAAGGCCGCTTGCCTTGGCCAGGTGCAGCGCGACCTGCCAGCTGCTCTCGAGCGTTCCCCGGGCCGGTCCTGCCGCGATCGGCCAGGCGAGGACGAGGATCACGATCACCGCGACCGGCAGGCCAAGGCGGGCGGCCGCCGCGCTCAGCCCTGGCGCCGGAGCCCGAAGGAGCGAGCTCACGCCGCCCGGTAGGCCGTTGTCACCTTGTCGAGGGCCGCGACCACGTCGTCGACGTCGGCGGTCGTCATTGCCGCGAAGAGCGGCAGCGTCAGGAGCCGCTCGTACGCGGCCTCGGCGACCGGCATCGAGACGTCCGGGAACCGCCCGCGATAGAACGAGTGCCGGTGGACCGGGATGTAGTGGACGTTCACGCCGATCCTTTCGGCTCGGAGCGCCCGGAACACCTCGCCGCGGTCGACCCGCAGACGATCGAGGCGGAGCTGGACATGGGCGAAGTGCCAGGCCGGGTCGGCGCGGGGATCGACGGCGGGCGGATCCAGGAGCGAGTGCCCCGCCAGGCGCCGGAGGTAGTGCGCCGCGAGCTCTCTGCGTCGCCCCAGGAACTCCCCGATCCGGGCCAGCTGGCTCGCTCCGAGGGCCGCGGCGATGTCCGTGAGCCGGTAGTTGTAGCCGAGATCGACCACGTCGTAGGTCCAGTCGCGGCGCGCCGCCAGCTCCGTCCCGATCCCGTGGTTCCGGAACCGGCGCAGCCGCTCGGCCAGATCGTCGCGATCGGTGAGCACCGCGCCGCCTTCGCCGGTCGTCAGGATCTTCGCCGGGTGGAGGCTGAGAACGGTCAGGTCCGCGAGCGTCCCGACGCGTCTCCCGTCGAAGGTCGCGCCGAGCGAATGTGAGGCGTCGGCGATGATCGTCAGCGGGCCGCCGGGCGCCTGATCGGCGATTGTGCGCAAGGCGGCGTAGTCCGCGGGCTGGCCCGCGTAGTCGACCGGCAACAGTGCCCGCGTTCGCGGCGTGATCGCCGCCGCCACGGCCTCAGGCCGGATCAGGAGCGTACCCGGGTCGACATCGGCGAACCGCGGCTCCGCCCCGACGTACAGGACGCAGTTCGCGGTGGCCACGAACGTCAGCGGCGTCGTGATCGCTTCGTCGCCGGGCCGGAGCCCGGCGGCCGCGGCCGCCCCGTGGAGCGCCGCCGTCCCGGAGCTGAAGGCGACGGCGTGGCGCGCGCCCGTGTAGGCGGCGAGCTCATCCTCGAACGCGGGGACGCGGGGCCCGGTCGTCAGCCAGTCCGAGCGGAGGGCCGCCGCCACTGCCTCGACGTCCGCATCCGAGATGGACTGGTGCGCGTACGGCAGGAAGGACGAGCGGATCGGCTCGCCGCCGTCGATCGCGAGGCGCGCCGGCGCGGCCTTCATCGCACGGCCACCCCGGCCTCCATCCGCCCGGCCATCCACGTCCGGACGCGCGACAGGCCCTCCTCGAGCGGCACCTCAGGATGCCAGCCCAGCACGCGCCCGGCTTCCCGGGCGTCGCAGCGCAGCACGGCGATCTCGCTCTGGGGATGGATGTGTTCGACGTGGACGATCTGCGACGGGTCGGGCTGGATCTCGGCGGCCAGCGCATTGACGGAGACGTCGGCCCCTGTCCCGGCGTTGAGGATCCGGCCCGTCGCCGCGTCGGCGACGAGCGCGTCGCAGATGAACCGGGCGCAATCGGAGGCGTACAGCAGGTCGCGGGTCTGGGTGCCGTCGCCGTAGATCCGCAGCGGCTCGCCGCGGAGTGCCAGCCGCGTGAAGATCGCGACGACCCCGCCCTCACCAACGGACCGCTGGAACGGGCCGTACGTGTTGAACGGCCGGACGACGGTCGTCGGCAGGCCGTACGCGTGGAAGTAGGACAAGGTGAGCGCCTCGCCGCTCAACTTTGCGGCCGCATACGGCGAGGCGGGCTTGGTCGGATGCGACTCGGAGATCCCTTCGGGCGTCGTGGCGCGGTCGTAGACCATGCACGTGCTCGCGAACAGGACGCGGGCCCCCGACGCGCGCGCCCCCTCGAGCACCCGGAACGTCCCGACGACGTCGTTCTCGAACGTGGTCGCCGGGTCGTCGATCGACTCCTGGACGGAGATCGAGGCGGCGAGGTGCGCCACGGCGTCGACGCCGGCCGTCCACCGCCGGACGGATACCTCGTCGCGGACGTCGCCCTGCTGGAAGGGGAGCAGCCCCGCGTGATCCGCGTACTCGGCGAGATTCGCCTCGTCGCCAGCGACCAGGCTGTCAACGGGGAGCACCGTGTGCTCGCGTGCGAGCAGCTCCCCCACGACCCAGCGGCCGATGAACCCGGCGGCCCCCGTGACGAGGACCCTCACGCCAGGGCGCCCTCCGGATCGGCGGCATAGGTCTCCCGGACGAGCCGACGGACCTCGTCGGCCGACATCGACGGCACGGCATCCGAGCGATACGCGCCGACCGGCGCGCGCTCGGCGCTGCGGTACGCCGCAGTGACCTCCGGCGCGGGCTCGATCGACGGCAGCACCGCGAACATGTCGCCGATGTCGTGGGCGCGCGTCGACTCGTCCTCCGTCATCAGCTCCTCGTACGCCTTCTCGCCGGCCCGCGGCTCGATGGCCAGCGTCGCGATCGAGGCTGGGTCGCGGCCGTTGGCGACGGCGACGACGTCGATCGCCGCAGCGACCAGGTCCGACAGCCGAGCCGACGGCATCTTGAACACGAAGACCTCGCCGCCCCGGGCGATCTCGGCGGCGCGGATCGCCAGTTCCACGGCCCGGTCCGTGCTCATGACGAACCGTGTCATCGCCGGGTCCGTGACGGTCACCGGCCCGCCGGCCGCGACCTGCCGGAAGAACAGCTCAAGCGCCGACCCGCGCGAGCCCAGGACGTTGCCGAAGCGGACGCTCGCGAAGCGCGTCGGGTGGGAGCCGCGGTAGTTCGTCGCTGCGCTGACGAGCTTCTCGGCGAGGAGCTTCGATGCGCCCATCACGGAGGTCGGGTTGGCGGCCTTGTCGGACGACGTCAGGATCATCGTCCCGACCTCGGCGGCGAGGCACGCGTCGATCACGTTCTGGGTCCCGACGACGTTCGTCTGGGTCGCCTCGAACGGGTTGTACTCGCCGGACTCGACGTGCTTGAGCGCCGCGCAGTGGAAGACGGTATCGACGCCCTCGATCGCCCGGTGCAGGCGATCGCGATCGCGGATGTCGCCGACGAGGAAGCGGACGTTCGTCCGGGCGCGCAGTCGCTGGCGCTGGTAGAACTGCTTCGTCTCGTCGCGGCCGAAGACCCGGACGACCTCCGGATCGACGGCGAGCAGCTGGTCGACCAGCCGCGCGCCGATGGTCCCAGAGCCACCCGTGACGAGGATCCGCTGGCCGCGGAAGGATGCGCTGGCGGTGATCGGGTGTCCTCCTGCGTCCCGGGGGCCGGCGGGCACATAGAGTACGATACCGGCCCGTCCGGCGGCCTTCGCCGCCACCTATCCCTTCACGATCAGGACCGCATCACCCCATGACCTTCCGAGTCAGGCCCGTCGATCGCGCCCGCGGCGACCGCGACCCGAACCGGCGCAACCTGTACATGAACATCGGCTTCGGGCTGGCCGTCGTCGTGGCGCTCCTCATCCTCGTCGCCGTCGCGGTCACCACCTGGTACGGCGAGCACCTCGCCGCAGCGGCCACGGTCGACGGCCAGACGATCACGCGGGACCAGTTCAACGAGCGGGCCGCCGTCGAGGCGTTTCGCCTGGCGCAGGTCGGCACGCGGGTCCAGGCCGAGCAGGCGGCGGGGCGGCTGACCGCGGCGCAGGCGGGGGCCCGGATCAACGCGATCAACCAGCAGCTCGACACGAAGACGTTCGCCACGGCGATCGTCGAGAAGCTCATCGACACGCAGATCCAGGCGAAGCTGGCGACGGAGCAGGGGATCACGATCACCGACGCCCAGATCGATCAGCGGATCGTGGACGACAAGACCCGCAAGGAAGAGCGGCACGTCTGGCTGATCGCCATCGAGCCCGCCGTCGACACCGGCAAGACCGAGCCGACGGACGCGCAGAAGGCCGCCGCGAAGAAGGCCGCCGACGACGCGCTCGCCTCGATCAAGGGCGGCAAGTCGTTCGAGGACGTCGCGAAGAGCGTCTCGACGGACGCGACGAAGGCGAGCGGCGGCGACCTGGGCTGGATGGACTCGACGGCGTCCGAGGACCCGGCCTGGCAGGAGGCGGTGTTCAAGCTCGACGCCAACGGCATGACGGACGTGATCCTCGGCGAGGACGGGACCTACCGGATCGGCCGGGTCACGGAGATCGTGCCGGCCGAGGTCGACCCAGCCTGGGACCAGAAGCTCGCCCAGGCGAAGATCAACGTGGCGGCGTACCGGGCGGCGATCCGGTCCGAGGCCGTTCGGCAGGCCCTGGAGGACAAGGTCGTCGCCGACGACAGCGCCGCGACCGCGCAGAAGCGCGTCGCCGAGCTCTTCATCGGCGCGTCGACGACGACCGGCGCGAAGGCGATCAAGGTCCGCCACATCCTGTTCTCCCCGAAGGACGACCCGGACAACGCCTCGAAGGTCCCGGACGACGATCCGGCGTGGACGCAGGCGGAGCTCGCCGCGAAGGCCGCGTACGCCACGCTCCAGGCGGATCCGACGAAGTTCGACGCCCTCGCCCGCAAGGAGAGCGACGAGTCGTCCGCGAAGGGCGACGATGGCACGGGCGGCAAGCTGCCGTACTTCGACGAGGACAGCGAGGCTGGCGGGCTTGACGCCGACTTCGCGGCCCAGATCCTCGCCGACGGGCTCCAGCCGGGTCAGATCCTCCCGCCGTTCAAGAGCGCGTACGGCTGGCACATCGTTCAGGTCATGTACCGCCCGCCGGACAGCGACGAGATGGCCAAGCTCAAGACGCAGGCCGCCGGCGGTACCTCGTTCTCGGACCTCGTCGCCAACTTCTCGGAGGGTCCGAAGAGCGGAGCCGGTGGCGAGATCGGCTGGGTCGTGAAGGGCCAGCTGGACGACCGGCTGACCGACGCGATCGCCGCGACGCCCGTGAACGGGCTGTCGGAGATCGTGAACGTCCCGAACGACGGCCTCTACCTCTTCAAGGTGCTCGAGGAGAAGACCGCCGCGCCCGACAAGGACCAGCTGGCGACGATCAAGTCGAGCGGCTTCCAGCACTGGTATGACGGGAAGAAGGACGCGGTGAAGATCACCCGCGAACTCCTGTCCGCGTTCGACACGACGTCCTAGGCGGCGGACCGCGGTGCTGGATGCGCTCGTTGCCGAGGCGCGGCTCCGCTGGGGCCTCGACCTCGCCGACGGCCTCCAGGTCCTGGCGTCGGAGTCCCTCGTTCGATCGCCCCTCGAGCCGGCGCGGCCGGCCCTGATCGTCCCGGCCGTGGTGCTCCGGATCGACGCCGGGGCGGCGCCGGCCGCTGCCGCTCCAGACCTTGCCCCGATCCTGCCCGGCCGGCACGGTCACGGCGCCGATCCGATCGCCCTGCTCCAGCGGCTCTATCCCGCTGACCATCCGGTCGGGCGCTTCGGCGCGACCGAGGGGCCGACCGTCGGTGAGCTGACGGCCGACGCGCTGACGGCGCCCCTCTACCTGGGGCCAGTCGCGCGCGAGGCCGCGGTTGCCAGCCCGTGGGCGATGCCGTGGATCTCGCACCGGCTACGCCTGCCCGACGGCTGTCCGTGGGATCGTGAGCAGACCCACGAGACCCTCCGCAACCACCTCCTCGAAGAGGCGTACGAGGTCTACGACGCGCTGGCGGACGGGGCGACGTCCGCCCTCGCCGAGGAGCTCGGCGACCTCCTGCTGCAGGTCGTGCTCCACGCCCAGCTCGCCGCCGAGGCCGGTGTCTTCGACCTGACCGACGTCAACGCGGCGATCGCGGCGAAGATCGTCCGCCGCCACCCGCACGTGTTCGGCGACGCCGAGGTCCGGACGTCGGGCGACGTGAATCGCCAGTGGGAGCGGATCAAGGCCGACGAACGGAGGGCCGATGGCGAGGACGGCACCTCGACACCGAAGGGCGCCCTCGACGGGGTGAGCCGGAGCCTGCCGGCGCTCGCCGCCAGCCAGGAGATGCAGGAGCGGGCGGCCAACATCGGCTACGAGTGGCCCTCGGTCGAAGGCGTCCTCGACAAGGTCCACGAGGAGCTCGCGGAGCTCCGCGCCGCCGCCACGCCCGCCGAGCAGGCCGAGGAGTACGGCGACCTCCTGTTCGTCCTCGTCAACGTCGCCCGCTGGCAGGGCATCGAGGCGGA
>OEKI01000164.1_pt1 | contig 10245 bp, 9 predicted proteins | sample 1503121 | NCBI WGS metagenome assembly OEKI01 (sample SAMEA104379569, study PRJEB20068) | metagenome | biome: 1000743; feature: 77; material: 1998 | place: USA | collected 2012 | depth 25 m | reverse complement strand
GGTGACGAAAGTCGTAGTAGCCCTGGTCGACGTAGTCAAAGGGGTAGAGGAAGGCGTTGTCGACGAGCTCCTGGATCGTCGGCTCGAGCTCGCTGAGCGGTCGGTCGACCAACCCGGCGAGGACGTCCGGGCTGAAGCAACGTCCGACGACGGCTCCCGCCCGGATGACGGCCTGGGCCTCCTCGGACAGGCGTGACAGCCGGGCCAGGACCGCGTCGCCGATGGTGTCCGGGACGTGGGCCTCGCGGATCAGACGCCCGTCGGCGCGTGCGTCGTCGTCGAGGGCGGCGAGCAGCTCCTCGATGTGGAGCGGGATCCCGTTCGTCCGGGCGTGGACCGCCGCGACGACGTCCTTGGGCGCCGGCAGCTCACCGCCGAGGATCAACGTCGTCGCGACGCCGGTCTCGTCGAGGGTGAGCCTCCGGAGACGGACCTCCTCGGCGTGACGCTGGCTCAGCAGCCGGGCTCGCCATTCGCGGTGGAGCGCCCGCGCGTCCACCGGGAACTCGTCCGCGCGATAGTCGCCCAGGATGAAGAGCGGCCGATTCTCGGTGTGGCGGGCCAGCTCCCCGATCACCTCGAGGCTCATCTCGTCCGCCCAATGGAGGTCCGGGAACAACATCAGGGTCGGTCGGTCGATCTCCTCCAGGATCCGGTCGGCGACGGCCCGAACGATGAGGCGGCGACTGCCGAGGGAGTCACCCTCGTGGCGGCCATCGATCGCAAACAGATCCTCCGACAGGGTTCCCCACTCGGTGCTCTTGCGGATGCTGGTCGCGAACTCGCGAATGGAGGCCAGCGGCACCTGCTGGTCCTGCGGGGCGACCGCGCCGCCTTCGACGCGGATCCCGGCGGCCTCCGCCTTGCGGATCGTCGCGCGCATCAAGCGGGTCTTGCCGAGGCCCGCCTGACCGGACAGGAACAGGGCCCGGCCGCGGCCCTTGACCGTCTCGGCGACGGCCAGGTCGAGCAGCTCAAGGACGTCGTCGCGACCGACGATGACGGGGCAGAGCATCGATCCCGCGCGCTTCATGGCCGGCAGTGTACGTCCGCGCCGTTCGGATGCATCGGTCGTTCGACCGATGGGGCCCCGCCGGCCTTCGGGGCGGTCGTACCATCGGGGCGTGCTCTCGCCCGACACGATCCGCCAGGCCCCGAAGGCGCTGCTCCACGATCACCTCGACGGTGGCCTGCGGCCGGCGACGCTCGTCGATCTTGCCCGCGAGTACGGCTACGACGGCCTGCCGACGACCGACGTCGACGAGCTCGCCGCGACGATCCGGCGCGGCGCCGATCGCAAGTCGCTGGAGCTGTATCTCGAGACGTTCGCCCACACCGTCGGCGTGCTCCAGGAGCGCGACGCGATCATCCGGGTCGCCGCCGAGTGCGCCGAGGACCTGGCGGCGGACGGCGTGGCCTACGCGGAGGTCCGCTACGCCCCCGAGCTCTCGACGGAGCGCGGCCTGACCCTCGACGAGGTGACCGAGGCCAATCTCGAAGGGTTCCGCATCGGGATGGAGCGAGCCGCCGCGACCGGCCGCCCGATCGTGATGAAGATGCTCGTGACGGCGATGCGCCAGGCGGCCCGGTCCGTTGAGGTCGCCGAGTGCGCCGTCCGCTGGCGCGACGCGGGCGTGGTCGGCTTCGACGTCGCCGGCCCCGAGAAGGGCTATCCGCCGACGCGTTACCTCGACGCGTTCGAGCTGATCCGGCGGGAGAACTTCCACATCACGATCCACGCCGGCGAGTCGTTCGGCCTGCCGTCGATCTGGGAAGCGCTCCAGTTCGCGGGTGCCGAGCGGCTGGGACACGGCGTCCGAATCGTCGACGACATCCGGGTCCGCGACGACGGCACCGTCGAGCTGGGCCGGCTCGCCGCATTCGTCCGGGATCGGCGGGTGCCGCTCGAGATGTGCCCGACGTCGAACGTCCACACGGGCGCCGCCGCGTCGATCGCCGAGCACCCGATCGACCTGCTCCGGCGGCTCCGCTTCCGCGTCACGGTCAACACGGACAACCGGCTGATGAGCGGGGTCTCGATGTCGTCGGAGTTCGCGGCCCTGGACGCGGCCTTCGGCATCGGCCTGGGCGAGATGGAGTGGCTGACGATCAATGCCATGAAGAGCGCATTCGCCCCGTTCGACGAGCGTCTGCGGCTCATCAACGAGGTTGTCAAGCCGGGATACGCACGGCTCCGCGCCGCGCAGAGCCGGGTCGTCGCCGCGATCGCGGTCGACACCGGGAGCTGATGTCGGGCTGGCGGCATCGGCTGCGGGGCCTCATCCGTGGCGGTGGCGGGGGCCGCAAGCCGCCGGCCGAGGTCTACGCGGACCTCCGGTCGATCTCTTTGACGGTCGATCCGGCCGACATCCACCTGCCGCCGGGCGAGCCGTGGTCCGGCGCGTATGTCGCAATGATGGAGATCGGGCTATCGTCGGGGACCGCCACGATCGTCGCGATCGCCGACGGGAGCGTCAGCATGTACACGAGTTCGGGCGGCGGCGTGATCGGGGCCGGCGAGCACGCGGCGGTCCGCGCGGCCGGCGACCGGTTCCGCGCAGCGGCGGCCGCGGCGCGTGGCGAGCTTCAGCCGACAACCGAGTTCCCGGCCCCGACGGCCGGCGAGGTCCGATTCCAGCTGCGGACTGAGGACGGCGGGTTCACCGGAGCCGCACCGGAGGCCGCCCTGGCCGGCGGTCGCCATCCTCTGTCCGAGCTCTACGGGGCCGGCCAGGACCTCGTTACGGAGATCCGCCTGGCGTCGCCGCCGTGACGGCGACTGTCCGCCTCGGGATCATCGGCACCGGCGGGATCCTGGACCGGTTCCTGCCGGGCGCGCGGCGATCTCCCGCCATCGACGTCGTCGCGATCGCGAGCCGCGATGGTGAGCGGGCACGGATGGTGGCCGCGGCGACCGGCATTCCGTCGGCCTTCGGCTCGTACGACGCACTCCTCGCCGATTCCAGCGTGGATGCCGTCTACATCTGCCTCCCGAACTCGATGCACCACGACTGGACGATGCGGTCCCTCGCCGCCGGCAAGCACGTTCTTTGCGAGAAGCCGTACTCGACGGACCCGGCGGAGGTGGACGCGGCCCATGACGTCGCCGACGCAGGCGGGCTCGTCCTGACCGAGGGCTTCATGTGGCGTCACACGCCGCACGCGCTGCGGTTCGTCGAGGAGCTGCCGCGGGTCGGCGAGCTCCGGACGATCCGGGCCACGTTCAGCTTCGGGATCGAGTCCGAGTCGGACATCCGCCTGAACCGGGAGCTCCAGGGCGGCTCGCTCATGGACGTCGGGACGTACTGCGTCAGCGCCTCGCGCCTGCTTGCCGGGCGGGAGCCGGTTGGCGCTCTCGGCATTGCCTGGCCCGCCGCCTCGGGCGTCGACGATCGGTTCACGGGAATCCTCCACTTTGGCGACGGGCTGCTCGCGACCCTGACGTCCGGGTTCCGCAGCGACCACTCGAGCATCGAGGCGATCGGGTCGCGGGGCTCGCTCCGCCTGGATGACGCCTTCGCCGGGCGAGCCACGAAGCTGGTCAGCTCGGACGGGTTCCGGCCGGACGGGTTCGAGGCCGAGATCCCGCGAGTCAACCCGTACGAGCTGGAGCTCGACGACTTCGCGGCGGCAATCCGGGACGAGCACGCGCCGCGCCTCGGCCGGGCTGACATGCTCGGCCAGGCGCGCGCCCTGCGCGCGTTGTATGCCGCGGCCGAGTCGGGGTGTGCCGTCCGCGTCTGACCGCGATCGACCGGCGGCCACGAGGGTCAGTCCGTGTGGAAGACCTCGGTCAGCGTCTTCCACCACGACCCGGGCTCGCGATCGGGGAGGGGATCCTGCATCGCGTCCGTCTGGGCCCACCAGCGCTGGGTCTCCGGGTCGGCGGCCATCGCCGCCATGTCCGCCGCGAAGTCGTGGCCGACGTACTCGAAGTACGCGAAGAGGTCGGTCCCGTCGCGGTAGATCGAGTAGTTACGGATGTTGGACCGGTGGATCTGCTCGAGCACTCCCGGCCAGGGCGCGGCGTGGAGTCGCTCGTACTCCTCGATCCGGTCGGGGCGGACGCGGATCCGCTGGCCGAACCGCCGGACCGTCACCGCGCCGCGCCCACCGCCCCGGCGGCCGCGGCCGCCGCGGCGACCTCGGACGCGATCGCCCGCCACTCGTCGCCGTCGGGGAAGCGGTACCGCGCCAGCGATGCCGGCAGGATCTCGGCGCTGTAGCCGCGCCGCGAAGGGAGCACGTAGCGCGCGTCGCGGATCACGACCGGGTCGACGAAGTGCTCGTGGAGATGGTCGACATACTCGATCATCCGGCCGTCGAGCGAGCCCGAAACCGCGATGTAGTCGATCGCCGACAGGTGCTGGACCAGCTCGCACAGCCCGACTCCGCCGGCGTGCGGGCAGACGGGCACGCCGAACTCCGCCGCCAAGAGGAGGACCGCAAGGACCTCGTTGACGCCGCCCAGCCGCGCCGCGTCGATCTGGCAGATCGACAGCCCGCCGGCCTGGAGGAACTGCTTGAACATCACCCGGTTGTGGACGTGCTCGCCGGTCGCGACGCGGATCGGCGCGACGGCGCGGGCGATCGTCGCGTGGCCCAGGATGTCGTCCGGCGACGTCGGCTCCTCGATCCAATACGGGTCGAACTCGGCCAGCCCGGCCATCCAGCGGATCGCCTCGTCGACGCCCCAGCGCTGGTTCGCGTCGACGGCCACCATCGCGTTCGGGCCGACCTCCTCCCGGACGATCCGGAACCGTCGCCGGTCGTCCTCGAGGTCCGCCCCGACCTTCAGCTTGAACCGCGTCCAGCCCTCGGCGAGTGCCTCGTGGCAGAGCCGCCGGATCTTGTCGTCGTCGTAGCCGAGCCACCCGACCGAGGTCGTGTACGCGGGGTACCCGTCCCGCCGGAGCTCGGCCTCTCGCGCCGCGCGGCTGGGGGCGAGGCTGCGCAGTCGATCGAGGGCCCGCTCCGGCGGAAGGGCATCGGAGATGTAGCGGAAGTCGACGAGGGCCACGAGCTCCTCGGGCGTCATGTCGACGATGAGCTTCCAGAGTGGCTTGCCGGCCGTCTTCGCGAAGAGGTCCCACGCGGCGTTGACGACGGCGGCGGTGGCGAGGTGGATCACGCCCTTCTCCGGCCCGATCCAGCGCAACTGGCTGTCGCCGACGAGCTCCCGCCAGAACCCGCCCATGTCGGCGAAGGTGTCCTCGGTCCGCCGGCCGACAACGAGCGGGCGAAGGGCATCGACGCCGGCCACGACGACCTCCGTCCCGCGGCCGATCGTGAACGTCAGGCCGTGGCCCGCGAGGCCGTCGCCGGCGTCGGTCCGGAGGATCACGTACGCCGCCGAGTAGTCGGGATCCGGGTTCATCGCGTCCGAGCCGTCGAGCGAGCGCGACGTCGGGAAGCGGATGTCGAGGACGTCGAGCGCGGTAATCGTGGGCATCGCGGAGCCCCTAGCCCTTCACCGCGCCGACGAGGATGCCCTTCGAGATGTACCGCTCGAGGAGGATCGCGACCAGCACGACGGGGATGATCATGATCAGGATCAGGACCGACATGTACCACCACTGCGGACCGCGTGTCGCGTTTTGGGCGGCCACGGTCAGGGGCAGGGTCTGGGCCCGCGCGGAGGACAGGAAGAGCGCCAGCAGGTACTCGTTCCAGGCGAAGACGAGGACGAACAGGAACGTCGCCACAAGCCCGGGCACCGCGACCGGCAGGACGATCGATCGGAAGACCCGGTAGGGCGACGCGCCGTCGACGGCGGCCGACTCCTCCAGCTCGACCGGCACCGTCGAGAAGTAGTCGCGCATCAGCCAGACGACGATCGGCAGGTTCGTGGCGACGTACGTGATGATCAGCGCCTGCCACGTGTCGAGCAGCCCGAGACGCTGGAACAAGACGTAGATCGGGATCACGACGGCGACCGGCGGCAGGATCCGCTGCGAGATCAGCCAGAACGCGACGTCGCTGTTGCCGAGGCTCCGCCGGAACCGTCGCGCCACGGTGACCGAGAGGATCAGAAAGATCGCGAAGCCGGACGCGAGCATGATCGCGATCGGTCCACCGAGCGACGCCCCGACGAAGACGTAGATCACGCAGCCGATGAAGAGGCCAATGACGCCGATCCGCGGCCGGTAGGTGAATCGCACCAGCGCGTAGGCCGCGGCCGATCCGAGCGCCAGGGCGATGATTGAGCTCGTGAGCCCCACGACGACCGTGTTCACGTACGGCCGGAGCGTGTCGCTCCGGAGATCCACGAGGATGTAGCGCCAGTTCTCGAGGGTCGGCTGGAAGTCGACGAAGGGGATGTACTTCGGGCCGCTGTTGACCTGGACCGGCAGCTTGAACGACGTCACGACGAGCCAGTACAGCGGGAACAGCACGACGAGCGTCCAGCCGATCAGCGGGACGTAGGCGAGCACCTTCTGCCACGGCGCAAGATCGAGCGGCGTGGAGCGCCGCAGCGGACGGTTCACAGGCGCGCCCTCATGTCGTGTCGACCCGCCGTCGGATGAGGTTCACGTACGCCGTGGCGGCGACGGTCACCAGGATGAGGAGGATGTAGGCGAGCGCCGCCGACCGCCCCAGGGCCTGAGTCCGCCAGGCAAAGAACGCCTGAAGCGTGATCGACTCGGTCGCGGTGCCGGGCCCGCCGTTCGTCAGGATGTTCGGCAGGTCGACGATCTTGAACGCTTCGATCATCCGGATGAGGATCACGGTCGTGCTGACCGGGAGGATCGCCCGGAACGTGATGTGGCGGAACGCCTGCCAGCGCGACGCACCGTCGACGTGGGCCGCCTCGAGCACCTCCTGGTCCTGCCCCTCGAGGGCGGCCAGCAGGACGATGAACATGAACGGCGTCCATTGCCAGATGTCGCCGATCATCACGGCGGTCCGCGCCAGCCACGGGTCCGTCGCCCAGGCGAAGTTCGCCAGGCCGAGCGCCTGGAACACCGGCAGGAACGGGCCTCTGCCGGTGTCGGTGAGCATCTCGAAGAGGTAGCCGACACCGACCGGCGTGATCATCATCGGCAGCAGGAAGACCACGCGGAAGAAGCGGCGACCCGGCAGCCGGAGCGTCGCCAGTACGGCCAGCCCCAGGCCGAGCCCGTACTGCACGACCAGACCGACGGTCACGTAGGTCAGGGTCACGAACAGGGTCCCGGGGCGCCCGCCCGGCGCAAACGTCGTCGAGACGAGGAGCCACGCCAGACCGCCGGCCGCGAGCCCACCGACCCCCCGAAGGACGAGTCCGATGGGCCGGACGCCGCCCCGCACGGCCCGGACGAAGGCCCACACGAGGGCGGCGACGATGGCCAGGAAGATCGCCCAGCCGATGAGGCTGGGCGGCTTCGCCAGGCCGACGAAGTGGATCTGCTCGCTGCCGAACAGCAGGGTCTGGTAGTTGCTCAGGCCGAGGAACCGGATGTCGATCCCGCTGGATGTGAACTGGAGGCGCGACAGGGACAGGTAGAGGGAGACGACGAGCGGGAAGATCGACAGCGCCAGGATGACCAGCAGCGCCGGCCAGAGGAAGACGTTCTTCGGCGCGAGGAGGTTGTCGACCCCGCTCCGAAGGCGGGACCGATCCGAGGGGACGGAGGACTCGAGGCCCGACCCCGGGGACGGGATCGGGCCTCGCGGTTCGAGCGGCTTCGACTTAGCGCTGGACTCCAAGGCTCGCCTTGTAGGCCGCCAGCTGGGTGTCACGGCCTTCGGTGTTCGTGATCTCCTCCCAGCCGTCATTGATCTGCTTCATCGCGGTGTCCCGATCGATCTCGCCGGCGAGGAACTGCGAGACGGCCTGATCCAGCACGACCTGCTGGTACTGCTGGGTCTTCGGGATCCGGAGGTCGAGGATCATGTTCGGGCTCTGGAGGCTGGCCTGGATGGCCCCAAGATAGTCCTTGGCCGCCTGCTCGCTCATGCCGGCCTTGAGCCACGCGGCGTTGTCGGTGAACTGCGACGTGCGGTAGGGGTTGAAGCCGGTCTTGCCGATCGTCACGTCGACGTTGGATTGCTCCGGAGCGCTGACGTAGGCGAGGAACGCGTAGGCCGCGTCCTGGACCTTCTGGTCGACCTTGCCGTTGACGGCGCCGGACCAGCCGCCGAACGAGGCGAAGGGCGCGTGGTTGATGCCGTTGACGGCGTTCGGGCAGGTGGTGGCGTCGCACGCGACGAGCTTGCCGCTCGCCCGATCGAGGACCTGCTTGCTGCCGGGCAGGATCACCGCGCCGACCTTGTCCGCGACCTTCGACTGGCTGGGGTCGATCGCGAGCGTCCCGATGTCGCCCCAGTCCATCGACAAGGCGCAGCGGCCGGTGACGAAGTTGCCCCGCGTCTCGCCGACGTCCTGGTTGATCTCATCCGGCGCGCCGTACTGGCCGGTCGCCTTGTAGATGTCCATCGCCGCGGCGAAGGCGTCGTTCTGGATGAGCGGCTTCATGTCGTCGGTGCTGAAGAACGCGCCCTGGCCGGTGCCCTGCGTCTGGATGAAGCCGCCGGCGATCGAGGTGATGAACCAGTACGCCTGGGCGTTGCGCTTCTTCGAGATGCAGGACCCGTAGTCCTTGGTGCCGTCACCGTTGAGGTCCTGGCCGTTGTACTTCTTCGCGATCGCGAGGTAATCGTCCCAGGTCTCGGGGGCCTTCAGGCCGTCCTTGTCGAGGAGGTCCTTCCGGTAATAGACCATGTGGAAGTCGCCATCGAGCGGGATGGCGTAGGTCTTGCCCTGGTAGGTCGCGCTGAAGTCGCGGAAGAAGGGGCCCACGTCGTCCCACTTGATGACCGGGTCGTTCTTGACCTTGTCGGTGAGGTCGGCCAGGTAGCCGGGCGTCACGAAGTCGCCCATCCACTGCGGGTCGAACACGAACGCCTGGTAGCTGTTCGTGCCGGTCGAGACGTCGGTCAGGACCTTCTGATACAGGTCGCTGAAGGGGACGGTCACGACGTTGATCTTGGCCCCGGTCTTGGCGGCGAACTCCGGCGCGTGGCGCTGGAGCGGCTCCGCGATCTGGGGACCGGTGAACGTCAGGACGTTGACCTCGACGCCCGTGAAGTCGGCGGTCGCCGCCGATGCGGACGCGCCGGGCGCAGACGCCCCTGGAGCCGAGGCGCCTGGGGTCGCCGCCGGCGAGGACGATGACGGACTGGCCGATGGGGAACAGGCCGTCAGGACGAGAATCGGGATGATCGCTGCCGCGACCAGTCGGTACCGCGACACTGCGGGAAGCCCTCCTCTTGACATCCAGCGCCGATCGTCCAGCATACTGAACAGATGGCGGTATGCTGGCCAGTATGGCGAGCCTGCCGACTAGAGTCAAGATACCGCACGCGGTTCAGCCGGCTGTCCGCGGAACCCCCAATCAGGAGCCTGCATGACCCAGTCCGCCCCGCCCGCCGACCTCGAGAGCGCCGAGGTCGAGTCCCTCGCTCCGGCCGTCACCCGGGCCGGCGCGATCCTCGACCTCCTGGCGGAGAACGCCGGCGAGGCCGCCGGCCCGAGCGAGCTCGCCCGGCGGCTCGGCCTCCCGAAGTCGTCGATCGCGAACATCTGCAACGCGCTGGCGGAGATCGGGCTCGTTCGACGGATCGGCACGGGCTTCGCCCTCGGCCGCAAGCTGGCCGAGCTCGGCGGCGCCTACCTCGCCTCGGTCGATCTCGTCCAGGAGTTCTACGACGCGTGCCGGACGCTGCCGACGGGGTCGGTCGAGACGGTTCAGCTGGCGATCCTCGACGGGCTCGAGATGACCTACCTCGCCCGCCACGACGGCCGCCAGCCCGTCCGCCTCACGTCCCAGATCGGTCGACGGCTGCCGGCGACCGTGACCGCGACGGGGAAGGCGGCGCTCGCCTCCCTGGACCAGGACGACCTCGATCGCCGTCTCGCGGGCCTCTGGGAGCTGCCGGTCCTCACGCCGAAGTCGATCGGGTCCGTGGCGGCGCTGCGGGCGGACCTGACCGCGGTCCGGGGCCGCGGCTACGCGATGGACGACGAGGAGACCGTCGAAGGGGTCGTCTGCTTCGGTGTGATGATCCCGGGACGCCGGCCCGGCGAGGGTCCATACGCCGCGAGCATCACGCTGCTCAAGGCGCGGGCCACCGATGAGCGCGTCCCGCTCCTGATCGCCGATCTCAACCTGCTGGCGGATCGCCTGTCCGATCCGTTGCGGGCGGACCGCGCCGCGCGTGCTGGGCGCGAGCCTCAGAGGCCGTAGACCGCGACGGCGTTGT
>OEKI01000313.1_pt8 | contig 10324 bp, 10 predicted proteins | sample 1503121 | NCBI WGS metagenome assembly OEKI01 (sample SAMEA104379569, study PRJEB20068) | metagenome | biome: 1000743; feature: 77; material: 1998 | place: USA | collected 2012 | depth 25 m | reverse complement strand
GGTCGAATGCTCGCCTGGCGGTCATCTGGCAGGAACGAGCCCCGGCGCGGAGCTCGCGGCTCGGGGCCCGGGTCTGGTGACCGAGACCGCGACCCCGAAGCGGCGCCGAACGTCGACTCACCCGGACTCGCCCTCGATCGCCCCGGAGACCGCGCCGGACAAGACGCCGCATCCGGCGCCGCGGCCGAAAGACGCGCCGCGCACCGCGAAGGATCTCCGGCTCGCCCACCTGGCGAAGCGCAAGCCGAGCCCACGGACCGACGTCAACCCACTCCGCGAAGGACTCCGCCTGGAGCGGGTCCCGGACCCATGCACCCTCGTCCTGTTCGGCTGTACCGGCGATCTCGCCCGCCGCAAGGTCATCCCCGCGCTGTACCAGCTGTGGCGAACGAACCTCCTGCCCCACGAGTTTTCGATCGTCGCGATCGGCCGCCGACCGTTTGACGATGAATCGCTGCGAGCCGAGTACCGGAAGTCGCTCGAGAACTACTCGCGCGTCCTGCCCGTCGACGAGGCCGCCTGGCGCTCGTTCGCCCAGCGTGTCCGCTACCTGCGCGGCGACTTCGACGACCCGGCGGCGTTCGACCGCCTCGTGACGACCCTCGAGGGGATCGACAAGGAGCAGGGCAACCTCGCGGAGGGCCGCGGCAACCATCTCTACTACCTCGCGACCCAGCCCTCGGCCTTCGCCGAGATCGTCGGCCAGCTGGGCCGGGTCGGCCTCGACCACGAGCATCACGACGGCGGCTGGCGGCGGATCGTCATCGAGAAGCCGTTCGGCCACGACCTGAACTCGGCGATCCGGCTGAACCGCGAGGTCGGCAAGGTCTTCCGCGAGTCGCAGGTCTATCGCATCGACCATTACCTCGGCAAGGAGACGGTCCGGAACCTCCTGGTCTTCCGGTTCGGGAACGGGATCTTCGAGCCGATCTGGAACCGGCGCCACATCGATCACATCCAGATCACGGTCGCCGAGTCGATCGGCGTCGAAAACCGCGGCTCGTTCTACGAGGAGACCGGCGCCAGCCGCGATTTCCTTCAGAACCATCTGCTGCAGCTGATGAGCCTCGTCGCGATGGAGCCGCCGGCCACGTTCGACGCCGACGCCCTCCGCGACGAGAAGGTCAAGGTCATCCGGGCGATCGGCGAGCTGACCGGCGACGAGATCCGCACGAACGTGGTCCGCGGCCAGTACGGCAAGGGCTGGGTCGCCGCCCAGCCAGTGCAGGGCTACCGACAGGAGCCCGAGGTCGATCCCGAGTCGGAGACGGAAACCTACGTCGCGGCTCGCTTCGAGGTCGACGACTGGCGCTGGTCCGGCGTCCCGTTCTATCTCCGGACCGGAAAGCGGCTGCCGAAGCGGGCGTCGGAGATCGCGATCCAGTTCAAGGAGGTCCCGCACCGCCTCTTCCGCGACTCGTCGACCGACCCCGACCCGAACCTGCTCGCGATCCGAATCCAGCCGGACGAGGGGATCATGCTGCGGTTCGGGGCCAAGCTGCCCGGTCTCGGGATCGACGTTCGGTCGGTGACGATGGACTTCACGTACGGCTCGGCGTTCACCGTGGACTCACCCGACGCGTACGAGACGTTGATCCTGGATGCGCTCCTGGGCGACGCATCGCTGTTTACGCGCGCCGACGAGGTCGAAGGTGCCTGGGCGCGGGTCACGCCGATCATCGAGACCTGGGCGGACGAGGAGGCGCCGGACTTCCCGAACTACGAGGCCGGAACGTGGGGGCCCGAGGCGGCGGACGACCTGCTCGCCCGCGATGGCCGAAAGTGGAGGCGAATCTGAGCGCCGGGCCGGTCACCCCGGCCGCCCCGCCCCGTCCCGGCGAGCCCATCCTCCGCTGGCGCTCCCGCGCCCACAGCATCGAGGAGGTCGAGGGGGAGCTCGCCCGGATCTGGGCGCAGACGAACTTCCAGGTCGACATGAACGGCGACCAGGTGAACGACGAGCGGCACGTCGCCGCGCGGACGAGCGTGATGAACCTCGTGGTCATCGCCCGCCGGCCGGAGGTCGGCGAGCGGACCGCCGCGATCATCCAGATGCTCACAGGTCGCCATCCGTCGCGGACGACGATCGTCCAGCCGGCCGATCCGGACGGCCCGTCCTGGCTCGACGCCCTGATCGTCGCCCACTGCGTGATGCCGCGCGCAGACGCTCCGGAGACGTGCGCCGAGACGATCCACCTGACGTGCGGCGGCGAGGCGGGCCGGCACCTCGACGCGATCATCGCCCCGCTCCTGATCCACGATCTGCCGGTGACGATCTGGTGGCCGGAGGACCCGCCGTTCGGGACGCCGCCCGCCAACGACCTCCTCGCGACGGCCGACCGGCTCGTCGTCGACGGCTCCGGCTGGCGCGGCACGGGGCTGACGCAGCTCGTGAAGATGGCCGCGGCGGCCGACCGCTTCCCGATCGCGATCTCCGACTTCGCGCTCCTCCGCCAGTCGCGCTGGCGCGAGGCGATCGCCGCGATCTTCGACATTCCGGACTTCCTGCCGTACCTCCGCCACATCCGCCGGATCGCCGTCACGTACGGCGTCCGCGACGAGTTCGGGGCGGAGACGACGAACATCGTCAAGCCGCTCTACCACGCGGCATGGATCGGGTCGCGGCTCGGAATGCAGGTCACGAAGCCCCTCGCCGCCATGCACGTGGGTGGACCGCGCCGCCCCACGGGCCGGCAGAGCGCCCTCGCCAACCCGAGTGCCGGGCTGGGAGCGTCGCTGCGGATGGATCGGACGGACGTCTCCGTCGTCATCCGACCCGTCGTGTCCGAGATGCCCGCCGGGACGACGCTCCGCGTGGAGCTCCTCGCGGACTGGCGCGGCTCCGAGCTCCGTGCCGACGTCACCGCCGAGCAGGAGGCGGTTCACGTCCGGGTCTGGCAGGACGGCGTCCACGCGTTGGAGCGCGGGTTCAATGCTCCCCGCCGCACGGACATCGACCTCCTGGCCGAGGCGATCGAGGCCGGCGGCCGGGATCCCGTGGCGGTCGGCACGCTAGCGCTGGCGGCAGAGCTCGTCGGCGAAGCGGCCGGCGTCGGGGCCGCAGCGTGAGCGAGCCCACCGTCGTCACGCTGGCGGAGCCGGAGGCATGCGCCCTGGCGGCCGCGGAGCGGATCATCGAGATCCTGGACGTCGCGATCGACGATCACGGCGAGGCCCACTGGGCGACGACCGGCGGCTCGGCGCCCGGGGCGATCTACCGGCATCTCGCGTCGGGGCCGTTGCGGGACGAGATCGACTGGCGGAAGGTCCGCTTGTGGTGGACAGACGAGCGGTTCGTCCCGATCGACCACCCCAAGTCGAATGCCAAGCTCGCCCTCGACCACCTGCTCGACTCCTCGGCATTCGGCGGCCAGTCGGGCACCGGCGAGTCGGGGGCTGACGTCCAGCTCGAGCGAGCTCCCGGCGTGCCGATCCGCGCGGACAGCGTTCACCCCTTCCCCGTCGGCGTCGCGATCGGCGAGGGTCACGATGCGGACTGGTGCGCGGCCCGCTACGTCGAGGAGCTCCGCGCCGACGGACCGGAGGAGGACGACGACGGGTGGCCGGCCTTCGACCTGATCCTGCTGGGCGTGGGGCCCGACGGGCACATCCTGTCCGTGTTCCCGGACTCCGCGGCGTTCGACGCCAAGGCATGGGCGGTCGGCGTGCCGGCTCCGACGCACGTCGAGCCGCACCTGCCGCGGGTCACCCTGAACCCGGGTCTGGTGCCGGCCGCGCACGACATTCTCGTCGTCAGCCATGGGCAGGGGAAGGCCGAGGTCCTGCGCGACGTCCTGAAATCGCCCGTGGAACCACGCCGTCTGCCGGCGCAGCTGGCCCGTCGGGCCGGGGCGACCTGGATCCTCGATCGGGCGGCCGCCGCGCTCCTGTGAGCCCGCCGGCGGGGAGCCGCGTCACGATCCGACCCGCCACCCCGACCGACGCGGCCACGATCGCCGACGTCTTTCTCTCCTCGTTCCATGCCACGTACGACTTCCCGCTCGCCCACACGGACGAGCAGGTGCGCGAGTGGATCCGGGACGAGCTGCTCCCCGCCGGCGTGACCTGGGTCGCGCTCGACGCCGACGGCACTGTCGTCGCGCTGATGGCCGTCAAGCCCGGCGATCTCGATCATCTCTACGTCCGGCCGGACCTCCTTGGCCAGGGGATCGGCCGGCGGCTGCTCGACGTGGCGAAGGCCGAGTCGCCCGACGGGCTCACCCTCTACACGTTTCAGGTCAACGCCCGAGCTCGCCGGTTCTACGAGCGGAACGGCTTCGTCGCCGAATGGTTCGGGGACGGCTCGACGAACGAGGAGCGCCAGCCGGACGTTCGCTACGTCTGGCAGCCCGAGCGCGGGTGAGCGAACCGTCGCCGTCCCCGCTCCATGTCTTCGGTGAGTTCGGCGCGCGCGCGATCGGCGGGCCATCGATCGCGGTCTTCCCGTCGGGTACGGGCCCTCCCCTGGTGCTCGTCCACGGCGCCACGGCCGACCACACGACGTGGCGGACCTCAGGACCGCTCCTGGCGCCGCACCACACCCTGTATGCGATCGACCGCCGCGGGCGCGGCGACTCCAGCGACGGCCGCCCCGGCGAGCCATACGAGATCGACCGTGAGTTCGAGGACCTCGTGGCGGTGATCGATGCCATCACCGCCATCGATGGGCTGCCCGTCGACGTCGTCGGGCACTCGTACGGCGGCCGGATCGCGCTCGGGGCGGCGCTCCGGACGCAGAACCTGCGCCGGCTCGTCGTCTACGAGGGCGCGCCGCCCGTTCCGTGGGGCCGCGGCTACCAGGACGCGGACGCGAGAGCGCTCCGCTCGATCGAGGCGTTCATCGCCGCGGGCGATCGCGACGAGGCGCTGGCAACGTTCATGCGCGAGATCGTCGGGATGCCGGATGCGGATCTCGCCGCCTTCCGCGCCGACCCGATCTGGCCGCGCCGCGCGGCGGCGGTCCACACGACGATCCGCGAGCTCCGGGCGGAGACGAGCGAGGCCGGTTCGCTCGCCGCGCTCGGCGAGGTCCGGCAGCCCGTCCTCCAGATCCTCGGCGGGGCGAGCAGCGTGCCATTCGCCGAGGCGACGCGAGCGTTGGACGCCCGATTGCGGAATGGGCGAGTCGTCACCATCGAAGGCGCGCGCCACGCCGCACACCACACCCACGCCCGCGAGTTCGTGGCCGCGATCGAAGCGTTCCTGGCCGGTCCTGACGTGGCAGACTCCGCGACATGAACTTTGACCTCGGGTTCTTCGGCTGGCTGATCGTCGGGTTCCTTGGCGGCGCGCTGTCCGGTGCCGTCGTCGGCGGCCGCACCGCTCGCGGCTGCCTCCCGAACGTCGTGGTCGGCGTCCTCGGCGCGATCGTCGGCGGCTGGGTCGCGCAGCAGCTCGGCTTCAGCGCGGGCCAGGGCCTGCTCGCTGCGACCGTGGTCGCGGTCCTGGGCGGGATCATTGTCCGGGTGATCCTCGAGGCGATCAGCCCGAACGAACGCCGCTGAGCGGGACATCTTCAACGACCATCACCGCGGCCGGTGGACCGGCCGACGCCCAGGTGGTCATCTCGACGGAGTTCCTGGCGAAGCAATACGGCCACGTGCAGGCGGTGGCCGACCTGTCGATGCGGGTGGGTCCGGGCGAAGTCTTCGGCTTCCTCGGCCCAAACGGGGCGGGCAAGACGACGGCGGTCAAGATGCTCCTGGGGCTGACGCGTCCTACCGGCGGGCACGGCACCGTTCTCGGGGCCCCGATCGGTGACCGCGAGGCCCGGCGGAAGATCGGCTACCTGCCCGAGCTGTTCCGCTACCAGACGTGGCTGACCGCGCGCGAGGTGCTCGAGCTCCACGCACGCCTGATCGGCGGCGCCAGCGCGATCTCACGGTCAGACATCGACCAGGGGCTCGATGAGGTCGGCCTCGGGGCGCGAACCGACGACGCCGTCGGCACCTTCTCGAAGGGCATGCAGCAGCGCCTTGGGCTCGCCGTCGCACTCCTCGGGAACCCACGTCTGGTCGTCCTCGACGAGCCCACCTCGGCGCTCGACCCGTCCGGCAGGGCAGACGTCCGAGCCCTGATCGGGGCGGTCCGCGACCGCGGTGCGACCGTGTTCTTGAACTCTCACCTGTTGAGCGAGGTCGAGCGCGTCTGCGACCGGATCGCGATCATCGACGGGGGTCGTGTGCTCGCCAGCGGGGCGCTCGACGAGCTGCTTGGTGCCGACGCGCTCCGACTCCGCGCCACGTCGCTGGGAGCCGAGGCCCGCTCGGAGCTGGCCCGGTTCGGGCGCGTGACCGAGGCGGCCGACGGCTGGCTCTCGATCGCGGGCGTCCCGCCGGATCGACAACCGGACGTCGTTGCGTTCGTCGTTCGACGAGGCGGCCGCGTCCATGCGGTCGACGGCGGGCGACGCAGTCTCGAGGATCGGTACCTCGAGCTGATTCGGGCGAACCAGGCCGACGAGTCCGCCGCGGCTTCCGACGCCCGCGGCTCGACGCCGGCCGGCGAGGCTCCGTGATGACGGTCGTCACGATCGCGCGCCTGACGATCGCCGAAGCGGTACGCCGCCGAATCGTGCTCGTCCTGATCGCGCTGACGCTGGTCAGCGTCGCGCTGACGACCCTCGGGGTCGAGCGCCTCGTCTCCTTGGCTCGTGCCGACGGCACGAACGACCTCCAGATCCAGGTCGGGATCTCGCAGATCCTGATCCTCGTCGCGTTCATGTTCAGCTTCGTGCTCGCGATGACGGCCGCGTTCCTCGGCGCGCCGGCCATCGCGGCGGACCTGGAGTCGGGCGTCGCGGCGGCGATCCTTGTCCGGCCGATCCGCCGTGCGGAGCTGGTTCTTGGGCGATGGCTGGGGCTCGTCGTCGTCGTGGTGGCGTACGCGGTGGCATCCGGGCTGCTCGAGATCGCGGGCGTGGGCCTTGTGAGCGGTTCCGCTCCGCCGTATCCGATGCTGGCCGTCGGCTATCTGGCGGCGCAGGCCATCGTGCTCTTGACGCTCGCGATCCTGCTCAGCACCCGTGTTCCGGCGATTGCCTCCGGCGCCATCTGTGTCGTTCTCTTTGGCCTTGCCTGGATGGCCGGGGTCTTCGCCGGGATCGGGACGTTCCTCCAGGCGGGGCCGCTCGTGTCCGTGGCCGAGGCGAGTCGCTGGCTGCTCCCCACGGATGGGCTGTGGCGCGGGACCATCTATGGGTTGGAGCCGCCGATCATCGAGGCCATCGTCGGCGGCAGGGTGGGCCCGGCCGCCAGCGCGAACCCGTTTTTCGCCGCCGAACCGCCTCCTTTGCCATTCGTGGCGTGGTCTGCAATCTGGGTCGCGCTCGTCCTGGGCCTTGCCGTCTGGTCATTCTCGCGGCGCGATCTGTGAGGCGCGCTGAGCCGACATCGAGGCGCACGCCGTCGGCCCGCACTACCATCGACGCATGACGAACTCCCCGGCGGCCCCGCCGGCCGCGGCCGCGCCCGCGCCGCCCGCGAGCGACGAACGGCCCTACTCGCCCGGGCTCGAGGGCGTCCTCGCCGGCGAGACCGAGCTGTCGAAAGTCGATGGCGCAAACGGGCGGCTGACCTATCGCGGCTACCGCATCGGCGATCTCGTCGAGCACGGGACCTATCCCGCGGTGGCGAACCTCCTGTGGACGGGCGACTGGGATCCCGACGCTCGCCTCGCGACGGCGCCCGTTCCCGACGCGGTCATGACCGCGCTGCGCGCCCTGCCCCGGAACGCGAAGCCGATGGATGCGCTCCGCACGGCCGTCTCCGCGTGGGGCGCCACGCAACAGCTGACGTACCCGCCGACCGTCGACCAGGCTCGGGCGCTCACGGCGGCATCGCCCTCGGCGCTCGCCGCCTTCGCCCGGATCCGCGAGGGCAAGGAGCCGATCGAGCCCGATCCGTCCCTGAACCTCGTCGAGGGCTTCCTCTACCAGCTCAAGGGCACGAAGCCCGACAAGGGGACGGCACGGGCGCTCGACGCCTACTTCATCGTCGGCGCGGAGCACGGCTTCAACGCCTCGACCTTCACCGCGCGCGTCGTCACGTCGACGAACTCCGATCTCGCGTCGGCGGTCTGTGGCGCGATCGGGACGATGAAGGGCCCGCTCCACGGCGGCGCCCCGTCGGAGGTCGTCGACCAGCTGGCGAAGGTCGGCTCCGTCGAGCATGCCGAGGAATGGCTGCGCGGCGCGCTGGACCGGCGCGAGCGGCTGATGGGCTTCGGCCATCGCGTCTATCGCGCCTACGACCCGCGCGCCGCGGCACTCCGCAAGGTCGCCGAAGAGATGGAGCACAAGCCCGACTGGCTGCAGCTCGCCATCCAGGTCGAGGACGTCGCCCTGCGCCTCCTCGCCGAGAAGTATCCGGATCGGCCGCTGAAGACCAACGTCGAGTACTACGCGGCGCCGGTGCTCCAGGGCGTCGGCCTCACGCCCGACCTGTTCCCGGCGACGTTCTCGCTCGCCCGCCACGCCGGCTGGACCGCGCATGCCCTCGAGCAAGCAGCCAACAACCGGCTGATCCGGCCGGACGTCCGCTATGTCGGCCCGCCGGAGCGAGACCTGCCCCGCTGAGTCAGGCGGCGGCCGTCGCCGGCGACCGCCCCTCCGCTCGTTCCGCGACGCGTTCCGCGATCCGATCGACGACATACCGCGCGTCGCGGCCCGCGCCCACGACCAGCATCGACGAGAACGCGTACTGGAACGGCACGCCGAGAAAGTAGAGACCTGGCACCGTCGGGCTGACGCCGCGCTTCTCGACCGGCCAGCCGTCGTCGCCGACGACCGGCGCGGCCACGAGGCTGTAGTCGGGCGTGTAGCCCGTCGCCCAGATCACGTTGGTCACCTCGACGACGGTGCCGTCGGCGAGAACCGGCCGGCCGTCCTGGACGCCCACGGTCCTCGCGTCGTGGCGCTCGACGCCGGCTCTGTCCAGGTCCTTCGAGCGGACGCGGAGGAGCGGCCCACCACTGGTCCGCACCTCCGGGCGCATCTTGCGGCCGATCGGCGTGCGCATCGTGAACACGTGCCCGAACAGGAACTCGACGACCGGCCAACCGACGGCCGCACGCTTCGTGTCGGTGACGCGCATCGGCATCTCGCCGTGCGACTTGCCGGAGAGGATCGTCGGATGACCGGCCTGAGCCGTTTCGAACGCGATGTCGGCGCCGGAGTGCGAGAGGCCGACGACGAGGACGGGGCCTTCGCGAAGCTGCGCCGGGTTCCGGTAGTCGTGCGAGTGCATCTGCCGGATCGATGGGTCGAGCTCGCCGGCGAACGCGGGGACGCGTGGCTTGCGGAATGGCCCGGTCGCGACGACGACCTGGCGGGCGGCGATCCGGCCATCGGCGGTCGAGAGGACGAACCCGCCATCGACCGGCTCGACACGCTCGACGCGGGTGTCGCCCCGGATCGGCAGATCGAAGCGGCGCGCGTAGGCCTCGAGGTAGTCGCCCATCTCGCGACCGGTCGGCCAGCGCCACGACGACCCCGGAAACCGCATGCCGGGTAGGGCGTCGTACCGAGCCGGACTGTAGAGCTTCAGCGAGTCCCATCGATCGCGCCAGTGGTCGCCGATCCGCGCGTCGGCATCGAGAATCGCGAAGTCCAGGCCCCGCTTCTGCAGGTGGTAGCCCGCCGATAGCCCCGTCTGGCCGGCCCCGATGATCACGGTGTCGATCTGCTCGATGGTCGCATCGCCGTTCATGTCGTCGCCCCTGCCGTTTCGGATTCGAGGATCGGAGGCGACCAACCGGCGGCCGGTCGCCGTCGAGGAACGTAGGTCGCGCGACCTGCGCGCCGCATCGGCGGAGATACCCAATCGCCGATCGGGTGCGAATGGGTACCGGCGTCAGACGAGACGATGCTCGTACGCGAAGGCGGTCGCCGCAGTCCGCGACGACACGTCAAGCTTCGTGAAGATGTTGCTGACGTGCCGGTCGACGGTACGCTCGCTGATCCCGAGGCTCGTGGCGATGTCCCGGTTCGTGCCGCCGCCCGCGACGAGCCGCAGCACTTCGAGCTCGCGCGGGCTCAGCCCACCGGGCGCCGCCGGCGACGAGCCGGCCAGGGCGTCGACGCGATCGCGGTCGGGCAGCGCACCGAGCTCGTCGAACGCTTTCCGCGCGGCTGCGAGCTCCATCGCCGCGCCGTCGACGTCGCCGAGGGCCTGACACGCTTGACCGATCGCCACGCGCGCTCGAGCGGACTCGTAGGGCGCGTCGAGCGTTTGCCACAGCTCCCAGGCCGACCGGAGCGCCCCGAGCGCCGATTTCGCGTCGCCTTTCGCCAGCTTCACGAGCCCGTCGGCGCGGGCCGCGATCG
>OEKI01000163.1_pt3 | contig 10402 bp, 9 predicted proteins | sample 1503121 | NCBI WGS metagenome assembly OEKI01 (sample SAMEA104379569, study PRJEB20068) | metagenome | biome: 1000743; feature: 77; material: 1998 | place: USA | collected 2012 | depth 25 m | reverse complement strand
CGGCGGCACCGGCGCCGCCAGCGGTGCAACTGGCCCAGCTCGGGCCCCCAGCCCCGCTTCCGGCCAGGTCTACTCCCCGACGTTCTCTCGAACCAGCAGCGCGACGGGCGGCAAGCGCGCCTTCACGCCCCCGTTCGCGCGAGCCGCCGAGATTGCCCAGGCCCGACCCGGGCCGGCCCGGGATCGGTCGGGGCGCTTCACATCCGGCCGGCGAACGGACCGGGACTCAGCCTCGTCCTGAGCGGATCCGGTCGCGCGGTCAGCGACCCAGGATCAACCCGAACACCGACACGATCGCCGCAGCGCCGAGGCCGACGACGATGGCCCCGGCGATCAGCTGGCGGGGCGTCAGGACGAAGCGACCGGCCCCGACACGGAACCGCCCTTCGGACGAGACGGGCGCGGCCGATGCGTCGGCTCGACGCTCCGCACCGAGCGCCTGTCGCCCGCCCGAACGATCGAGCACACCCTCGGCAGGATCGGTGAGCCATGGTTGGACCGACGATGCCCGTTCCGCGATGTCGTAGTCGAAGCCACACGAGCGGCAGAAGCGGAATTCGCCCGGTCGGTGGGCGCCGCAGTTCGGGCACGCGGTCAGGCGTCTCGTGGCGGCGTCGGTTCGTCCGATCCCGGACTGGCGCTCCGGGTCATGAGACCGGGGTGCCCTGAGACGATCCAGCATGCGTCCCTTGGTTGGGCTCGTTCGGCCACGCCCTCCCGCGTGGGTGTTGCGGAACCCTACGATAGGCACCCATTTCTCGTCGAGCCGCCGTCGAGACGTCCAGAGTCGGCGCTACGGTTCGTCCCGTTCGTCCGGACGTTGGCCGGAAGGCGGGAGCGGGAAGCCGAGTCGATCGACGTCCTGCGCCGGCGTCGCGCCCGACCGCCGCAGCACCTGCCCGACCGTCGCGAGGAGAATCCGCGCGTCGAGTCGCAGGCTCCAGTGGTCGACGTACCACGTGTCCAGGGCGAGGCGGTCGGCGAAGCTGAGGTCGTTGCGGCCGTGGATGATCGCCCAGCCCGTGATGCCCGGCTTGACGTCGTGCCGGCGAGCCTGGGCCGGCGTGTAGACCGCGAGGTACTCCATCAGCAGCGGTCGCGGCCCCACCAGGCTCATCTCGCCGCGGAGGACGTTCCACAGCTCAGGCAGCTCGTCGAGGCTCGTGGTCCGGAGCAGTCGCCCCAGGCGGGTCACGCGCTCGTCGTCCGTCCGATACCACGCTTCACCGGGCCGGGGAGCGCGCATCGTCCGAAACTTGACGATCGTGAACGGAGCGCCTCCGCGACCCGGGCGACGCTGTCGGAAGAGGATCGGCCGGCCATCGGTCATCAGGATGGCGAGGGCGGTGATGGCGATCAGTGGGGAGAGGGCGAGGAGCGCCGCCGCCGCGACGACGACATCGATGCAACGCTTCGCTCCCCGACGAACCGACGGCGACGGCATACCCAAGCGTGCGACCTCGTCGATGGACCCGCGGGCGACGGCGTCACCGCTCCCGAGCGGGTCGACCATCGTACGCGGCGAGGGGCCCGCGTTGGTCGCGACGACGGGCGTTCGACCGGCACAATAGGCGCTCGGGCCCTCTCGGGCTTCGTCGTGACCGGGACAGCCGACCGGGAGGCCATCATCGCGGAGCTCGCAGGCGCGGCACCAACGGTCCTGATCGCCGCGGCCGGCCGACGGACGAGCCTGGTTCGCGCCTTCGTGGATGCGACTCACGCCCGCGGTGGCCGGACGCTCGCCGGGGACGTCGACGGCCTCGCCCCCGCTCTGTATCTGGCCGACGAGGCCATCCGACTCCTCCCGAGCGATCACGCACAGTTCCTGGACGACCTCGTCGATCAGGTTCGCCGACGCGGCATCACGGTCGTCGTGCCGACGATCGACCCGGACCTGCCGATCCTGGCCGCCGGGCGAGCGTCCCTGGAGGCTGCCGGGGCGCGCGTCGCCGTGTCGTCGGCGTCGTTCATCGCGACGACGCGGGACAAAGTCCGGACCGGGACGGCGTTCGGCGATGCCGGCATCCGCACTCCCCGGACGTGGGACCCGGCGAGCGGCCTTGCCGACCTGCCGCCGGAGGTGATCGTCAAGCCGCGGGCCGGGAGCGCCAGCAAGGATGTCCATCGCGTGCGACGGGCGGACGTCGATCGGGCGATCCAGGGCATCAGCGATGCCATGGTCCAGGAGCTGCTGAGCGGGCCGGAGATCACCATCGACGCCTTCCTCGATCTGGGCGGTCAGCCGATCCACTACGTGCCTCGTTTGAGAATCAAGACGATCGGGGGCGAGTCCGTCGAGGGTCGGACGATGGACCACGACCCGGAGCTCGAGTCGTGGATCGAAGGGGTCCTCCGCGTGTGCTCCACGTTGGGCGGGCTCGGGCCGCTCACGATCCAGTCCTTTCTCACCGAGGGCGGCCCGGTCCTGACCGAGGTGAACGCACGCTTCGGCGGGGGCTTCCCCCTCGCCCTCGCGGCTGGCGGCGACTACCCGGCCTGGCTCCTCGACCTGTTCGCCGGATCCGCGGTCGCGCCGCGACTCGGGGACTACGAGCCTGGACTCTTCATGACGCGCTCCCATGTGGAGCACTTCGTCCGCCAGCCGCTGTGGTGATCAAGGGCCTCGTCTTCGACCTGGACGACACCTTGTCCGATGAACGCGATTACGTTCGGAGCGGGTTCGACTGCGTCGCCCACGCGGCCGCAAGGTCGGATGCCGAAGCCGCGCGGTTGGCGGATTGGATGTGGGCTGCCTTCGAATCCGGCGTCCGAGGAGATACGTTCGACCGGCTCCTCGCAGCCTTTCCGGATCTCGGCGCGCGGCTCACGACTGACGACCTGATCGCGGCGTACCGGAACCACGTCCCGGCCATCGAGCTCGCACCTGGAGTGGCCGAGCTGCTCGATGCGCTACGAACGCGGGATCTCCGGTTGGGCGTCCTCACCGATGGCCCGTCCGCGAGCCAGTCGGCCAAGGCCGCCGCCCTGCAGCTTGATCGGTGGTTCGACCCGATCGTGCTGACGGATACCCTCGGCCCAGGGTTCGCCAAGCCGTCCCCGGACGGTTTCGCGTTGATCAGCCGGCGCTGGGGCGTGCCCGGTCGCCACCTCGGGTATGTCGCGGACAACCCCGAGAAGGACTTCGTCGGGCCCCGTCAGCTGGGCTGGGCCACGGTTCGCCTCCGCCGGCCGACCCAGCTCCGGTTCGCCCTCGAGCCGGCGGACGCCGCGTTCGCGGCTGACATCGAGCTGGACGACCCGGCGGCGATCATCGGATGGCTGGAGTCCTCGGCAGCGATCGGCTCCGAGGACCAGCCCGGCGCCTGACCGTCCGCGCTACGGCGTGTAGGTCACCTGCACGGAAACGGCGTCGAGCCGGAAGTTCTTCGTGGTCTGATTGGTGACGTCGGTGAGACGAACGCGGAACGAGCCGTTCGCGAGCTCCGAGCCCGTCCAGGTCCGGCCCCACGCGTCGTTCGCCGCGCCGAAGGTGTACGGCGTGATCGCCGTGGCGGTGAGCGCGAGCGACTTGGCGGCCGTCCACGTCGTGCCCCCGTTCCAGGAGAGCTCGGCGCACATCTGCGTCGTCCCCGTCGTGTTGTTCAGGCCGACGTTCGTCCGGAGCTGGATGCCGGCGACGCTCAGCACGCTGGCGGGAACGCCCAGGCTGAAGTCCCAGTACCGGTGCCGGTCCTTGCCGGCGTTGGCGCAGGCGACCGTCGTGTTCGTGCCGCTGTTCGCGTCGGTCGCGACCGAGCCGTCCAGAACGCAGCCGTTGGCCGGCGTGGTCTCGTAACCGTTGCCGTCGCCGCCGGTGTCGGCGGCGTTCGAGGCGGCGGTGCAGGCCTTGAAGCCGGTCGACGTCTGAGCCAGCGTGACGACGGCCGAGGCCTGGTTGCTGGTGGCGCTCGTCCAGCCCTGGAAGTAGCTCTGAAGCACGTAGTAGTAGGTCCCGCTCGCGACCGGGGCGTCGGTGGTCGACACGGTCGTGCGCGGGGTGACCGTCGAGACGAGCGAATAGGGCCCGCCGGATACCGTCGCGCGCTGGACCTGGTACCCCGTCGCATAGGTGTCGACCGTCGCCGTCCACGTCAACGCGGCCGTCAGGCCACCGACGGCCGCCAGCGAGGCCGGCGGATCGAGGGTGTCCGTCGTGATCGACCGGGTCGTCGTGGCCGTGTCCACGAGGCGGGCCAGCGACAGGTCGGAGTCGGCGCCGACGCCGCTGCCGGCGCCGACCCCGCTGCCGGCGACAAGCGGCGACAGGGCGAAGACGAGAACCGGGGCGAGGAGCGCGCGGCGACCCACGGTCAGCCCGGCGTGCCGCCGCTTCGCTGCTGGATCTGCCAGCGCGCTCGACGGAGGCGCAGGCGCCGGCTCCGCTCGAGATGCTCGCGGACGCTCGCCGGGCGCGGCGCGGACGCGGGATCGGGGGCGAGCGGCGTGCGGCTGCGAGGCGCGACGAGCTGAGCGGCCGCCGATCCTCCCGTGGGAACGAGGAGCGGTCCGGCGATCGCCGGCGACCCGAGGGTCGTCGAAGGACGGGCGGCGATGGGCTCGCCGGCCTCGACCCGCCGCGGCGATGGCGACCGACGTGCAACCGGGGGCACCGGCTCGAGGGATTCGAGAAGCCACGCGATCGCGAGAAGCGTCGCACCGATCCCGAACACGAAGAGGACGCCGACCGGAGCCGACAGCAGCACGATCAGATAGCCCATCAGCGGAATCGCGAGGTCGACGCGGCCGATGACGGCCGTCGCCGGAACGAGGGTCGGATCGGGCTGGGCGTTCGCATCGCCCTTCGTCCGGATCCAACGGCCGTCGCCGCGATCGACGACGTCAACGATCCGGTGCGTGAAGGTCGTCCGCGCCTCGCCGACCTGGAGAGAGACGACATCGCCGATGGCCAGCTCTTGCGGGTCGACCGGCGTGATGACGACCGCCGCCCCGACGTGGATCGCCGGCTCCATCGAGGCGCCGCCGATGACGATCGACTGGCGCCCGGTGAGCGGAACGAGCTTGCCGAGAGTCACAACCCCCATGACGGTCAGGATCAGGGCGATCAGGGCGATGTCGACGATCCGTCGGAGCCCGATCGTGGCTCGCGCGAGGATCCTCATCGCGGTTCCTCCAAACCGTGCTGCGGCTCGCCCATCGAGGCGAGCCGCAGCCGGCGGTGCAGCCTGGAAGTCGTGGTCAGGGGTTGTTGGCCGTCTGCTCCGCGTCGAAGGTGAACGTCGCGGCAGAGCTCACGCCCTGGAACGCGTTCCCCGTGGAGAGTGCGAGGCTCACCCGGAAGCACAGGACCTCGCTGGCGCCGGCGGCGAGGTTGCGGTCGCCGGCCTGTGCGCCCTGGGTGTTGCTGCCGATCGCGGCGCCGTTGAGCGTCGTCGCGGCGAGGACGCTCGTCCCGGTGAAGGCAGCACAGCCGCCGCCACCGTCCTGGGTCTTGACCGTGAGCTGGAGCTGCGCCCCGAGCGCGTTGGTCGCGACCGTGGACATCGAGTAGCGGAGGTCGCCGGTGCCGCCGTTCGTGACGGTCAGCGCCTGGGTGCTCGCGTCGCCCGGCATCATCGCCGGGATCGCGGCGAATGCGGTCGGGTTCGTGCTGATGTCGACCGTGCCGGTCGTGAAGGACCAGGTCGCGGTCGTGCTGTCGGTGAACTGTGCGAGAGAGATCGAGCCGGCGCCGATCGTCAGCAGCGAGACGGCGCCAAGCAGGGTGACGATCCCGCGACGGCGCGTCCGGCGACGCTCCACGCGGTCTTCGATCAGTTGCGGGTCCATGGCGATGAGTCCCCTTCAAGTCGATGCAGGCCGTCGCCGGCTCGGTGCCGGGTCGACACGCCCCACCACGGGGCGTGGCGGCCGATCGGGCGGGGGCTTCGCAGTTGCCCGAACGGGTGACGCCGTTCAGAAACGGGTGACGCCGTTCCGGTGCGATTAACCGCCGGGAGGGATGAGGAGGCTACAGGACCAGGGGACCACTCGAACCCGTACCTTGGTCCCATCGGTTGAGTGCGGATTCGGACGCAGCGGGCCGGTTCGGCGGACTCAGCTCTCGGCGGCGGCGGAGGCGGCGCGGCCCGCGTCTGCGAGCCGCTCGTCGTAGCGCCGATCGCGCCACTCCAGGGCGGCCTTCAGGCCGTCGCGGCGGACGATCGCGTCGAACTCGCGCGCGGTCTCGCTCATGTTCACGAACGACTGGAGATCGAGGCCCATCTCGACGGCTGCGGCGAACCCGGCCGCGTCCATGGCCCGGTTGAGCATCAGCTTGGTCGGCGCCATGACGTCAGGCGGGACGCGGGCGAGACGGTCCGCGAGCGCGTCGACCTCTGCGGCCAGGCGATCGGCCGGCACGATGCGGTTGACGAGGCCGATCCGTTCGGCCTCGGCGGCACCGATCAGGTCGCCGGTCATCAGGAGCTCGCGGGTCTTCTTCTGGCCGATCAGGAACGGCATCAGGAGCGTCACCGGAGCCGACCCGAAGCGGATCTCCGGCTCGCCCAGCTGCGCATCGTCGGCGGCGACGATCAGGTCGCAGGCCATCGCCAGCTCGAGACCGCCCGCGAGCGCGTAGCCGTGGACCTGGGCGATGACCGGCTTCGGGCACGACCAGACCGCCAGCGTCGCGGCCACGTCGCGGCCCAGGACGTCGCGCCACGCCCAGGCCGTCGGCGGCGCGGCCTCCGACAGGTCGTAGCCCGCACAGAACGCCCGACCGGCGCCAGCGATCGCGATCACGCGGACCCCGTCGTCGGCGGCGGCTGCCGCGATCGCCTCCGCCAGGGCGTCGCGCAGCTCCGCCGAGATCGCGTTCAGCTTCGCCGGCCGGTTGAGCGTCAGCCGCACGCCCCACGACGTCGGCTCCCGGAGCAGAACGTCGCTCTCACTGGTCACGAGATGGCCTCGACGACGAGCGCGTCGACCGCGGCGGTCGTCGCCGGCCCCGAGATCAGGGGGTTGAGGTCGACCTCGATGAGGGACGGATCGTCCACGAGTGCCCGGCCGAGAGCGACGATCGTCGCGGTGACGGCGGCCCGGTCGATCCCGGGTCGCCCGCGGATTCCGTCGAGGATCTTCCTTCCGCGGAGCTCGTCGAGCATCTCTGCCGCCTCGTCCGGATCGATGGGCGCGAGGCGGACAGCGACGTCGTCGATCGCCTCCGCCAGCACGCCGCCGAGCCCGACGAGCACGATCGGGCCGAACGACGCGTCGCGGCGTCCGCCGACGATGAGCTCCGGACCGTCGAGATGGGGCGCGACGAGCAGGCCGCGTCGACGGGCTCCCGCCGGCACGGGCAGTTGGAGAAGTTCTCGGGCCGCGGCGCGAACCGCGTCGGGGTCGTGCAGGCCGGCACGGACGCCGCCGATGTCCGACTTGTGGGCGAGCCCTTCCGCATCGATCTTGACGACCACCTGGCCGCCGAGGGCGCCGGCCGCGGCGACCGCGTCCTCCACCGTAGCGACGGCGACGGGCCGAACGACGCTGATCCCCACCCCCGCGAGGCGGTCGAGGCTCTCGCGCTCCGCGAGAGTCCGCGTGATTGGTGTGCTGGCCAGGGCAGCGCGCGCGTCGTGCCCAACGAACGTTCGTTCGGTCGCCAGGCGCGGCCAGTCGACCCGTCGCGGTCCGCGAGCGAGACGCCGCTCGCGCAGCGCCTCCCACCGAGCGACCGCCGCGATCGCCCCGAACGCTTCCACCGTTCCGCGCAGGATCGGCACGCCGCCACCGGCCTTGAGCTCATCGACGATCTCAGGGGTCGGGTCGCCCGAGGTCAGCGACACGAACACGGGCAGGAGGTCCTCGCGGTCCGCGGTCGCATGGAGGAGCGGCTTCAAGACTCCGAGCGCCGTCTCGACCTCTGACGGCAGCGAGCGATACGGGAAGTCGTGGACGAGGGCCAGCACGTCGTAGGCCCCGGACGCCGCGAACGCGCTGAACGCAGCCTCATAGGCCGTGGCCGCGTCGGTGGCTCCCCACGGATCGAGCGGATTGCCGACATAGCCGAGCGTCGGGAGGTCGGCGAGGAGCCGCGCGCGGGCGGGCTCGGGCACGTCCGGGAGGTCGATGCCCGTCCGCGGCGCGAGATCGGCGATCAGCGAGGCCTCGCCCGTCGACACCGTCACGACGCCGGTCCTCCCTCGGCCGACGCGGCGGCCGAGGCGCTGACACCCGGCGACGAGCTCGGCGGTCTCCAGCAGCGCGTCGAGGTCCTCGCACAGGATCACCCCGGCCGCGGTCAGGGCCGCCTCGGTCGCCCTCGCCTCGCCCGCGAGCGACCCGGAGTGGGCGACGGCCGCCGCCTGCGCCTGCCGGCTGCGGCCGACCTTGACCGCGAGCACGGGCTTGCCGAGCTCCGTCGCGCGATCGGCCAGGGCGAGGAAGCGCTCCGGCCGCTTGAACCCCTCGACGAACAGCATGACCGCGCGTGTCTCGTCGTCGTCGATGGCGTGGGCGAGGAAGTCGCAGACGTCGAGGACGGCCTCGCTGCCGCAACCGACGATCCGCGAGAACCCGATCCGCGTCCCCGAGTGGATGAACGCGTCGGTGACCGAGCCCGACTGGGCGACCCCCGCCACGCCGCCGCGTGGGAGCCATGGATTGACGTCGCCGATGTACGACGCGCTGTTCGTCGTGAGATCGATCAGGCCCATGCAGTTCGGTCCCAGGAGCGCGATCCCGTGGCGGAGCGCGATCTCCCGCACCTCCGCCTGCATCCGGGCGGCCGCCTCGCCGCCCTCCACGACACCGCCGCCCGGGATGATGACCGCCGGCACGCCCGCCGCGGCAGCGTCGGCCACGACCGCCGCGGCCCGCAGCGGGTTGACCGCCACGACGACCGTGTCCGGGACCTCGGGCAGCGCCGCGATCGATGGGTAGCAGGGCTGGCCTTGCAACTCCTCATAGCGCGGGTTCACGAAGTGACAGCGCGTCTCGCTGCCGAGGACGCCGAGGTTGGCGCGGACCGTGGCGGCGATTCCGCCACGGGCGGACGCGCCGACGACGGCGATCGAGCGGGGCGCGAACAGCGGTCGCAGATCGATCGGCGGGAAGGACCCGGCCGTGCCGGTTGGGTCCGGTTCGGCCGCAGCCGCCACGGCGTCCGCGCGCTGCGCTGCCCCGGTCAACCGACGACCCGGGCGACGCCCCGCTTCTCGAGCGCTCGCGCCACGATCAGCCGCTGGATCTCCGACGTCCCCTCCCAGATCCGGTCGACCCGGAGCTCCCGGAGGTAGCGCTCGGCGGGGAATTCCCGCATGTAGCCGCGGCCACCGAACACCTGGACCACGCGGTCGGCACAGCGCCACGCGGCTTCCGAGGCGAAGAGCTTCGCCAGCGATGCCTTGGCGTGGACGACCTTCGGATCGGCGCCCGCGTCGACGAGCGCGGCCGCCTCGCGCGTCAGCAGCCGCGCGGCCGAGGCGTCCGCCGCGGAGTCCGCGAGGGGAAACGACACGCCCTGGAAGTCGTAGATGCGCTCGCCGAACTGCACTCGGCCCGTGGCCCATTCGACGGCCAGTTCCAGGAGCCGCTCCATCGCTCCCGCACAACGAGCCCCGATGTGGATCCGCTCCTCGACGAACCATTCGTTGGTGAGCTCATCGGCACGGCCAACTCCGCCCAGGACAGCGGACGCCGGCACGCGGACGTCCGCAAGGACGAACTGCGGGTGGCGATCGGCGAACGTGTGGGTGTAGTCGGGGTCGTGCTTGAGCGTCACGCCGGGCGTGTCGTAATCGACGAGGAAGAGCGTCGGGCGCCGAACGCCGGACGGCTCGACGACGATGCAGTGGAAGATCATGAAGTCGGTGTCCGGCGCCCCCGTGACGAACCACTTCTCGCCATTCAGGACGTACTCGCCGGTTCGCGGATCCGGGACCGCCGTCGCCTCCAGGGTCCGGGCATCCGATCCGGCGCCGGGCTCCGTGATCGCGTAGCTCCCGTTGCGCTCGCCCCGCAGGCTCGGGTCGAGGTACCGCCGCCGCTGCTCGGCGTCGCAGTGGATCAGCGCGTTGTAGGCGCCGGGGATGAACCCCCAGAGACCGCCGGTCACCTGGCCGAGCTGCTCATGGACCAGGACCCCCTCGAGCGCCGTCCAGCCCTGCCCACCCACCTCGACCGGGAACGAGCCGCCGTGGAGGTTCGCCGCGATCGCTCGGCGCTTGATCTCGGCGAGCTCATCGGGCTCGAGGCGGCCGCCGCGGGCCTCGAACGGACCCTCGAGCGGCTGCAGGACCTCGACGACGAACGAACGGACGCGGGCCTGGAGCTCCTGCTGGGCGGGCGTCAGGGCGAGGTCCACGGGCCGAGCATGGACCCGCGACCCGACGGCGCTGCCGCAGCGTCCCGGTCGACGGGACGGCGCTACGATAGGAGCCGGCGAGCCACCCATGCGGCG
>OEKI01000234.1_pt1 | contig 10463 bp, 7 predicted proteins | sample 1503121 | NCBI WGS metagenome assembly OEKI01 (sample SAMEA104379569, study PRJEB20068) | metagenome | biome: 1000743; feature: 77; material: 1998 | place: USA | collected 2012 | depth 25 m | reverse complement strand
GTGCCCGGCGCCGAGCACGCCGGAGCCCGCTCGGCCGCGCCCGCAGACTGGGATGACCGTGTCACGCAGTTCCTCCGTCACGCGTTCTCCGGGGCGCGGGAGGCCGAGCCTATAATCGCGGCGCCGGTCGATCCGGCCGACGCCCCCGGGGAATGGGGTCAGGAAGGAGACTGATGGCGGCCAAGATCCTCGTCGTCGACGACGACCCGAATGTCCAGCGCCTGCTCCAGTACACGCTGAAGCAGGAGGGCTACGAGGTCGTTGTCGCCGCGGATGGCGCCGAGGGCTTCCGCCTGTGGGGCGCGGAGGCGCCCGACCTGCTCCTCCTCGACGTCATGCTGCCGAAGCTCGACGGCTACCAGGTCGCGACGAAGATCCGGACCGAGGAAGGCACGACCGGCCACGTCCCGATCATCATGCTGACCGCCGAGCGTGAGGTGGAGCAGAAGGTTCGCGGGCTCCGCGCCGGCGCCGATGACTACCTGATCAAGCCCTTTCATCCGGCCGAGCTCATGGCCCGGATCAAGAGCCTCCTCGCCCGATTCGCGCCGCAGGAGACGCTCGTCGGGCGTCCGCCGCTCGGCCGGGTGCTGGCGCTTTACGGAGCGAAGGGCGGCGTCGGCACCACGACGATCGCGATCAACGCCGCGATCGCCCTCCACCGCGAGCTCGGCCGCAAGGTCGCCCTCGTCGACGGCAACCTCCAGTTCGGCGACCACCGCGTCTTCCTCGACCTCGGGCTCGACAAGAAGTCGATCGTCGACATCGTGACGGCTCCGAACATCGACCAGGACCTCGTCCGCCAGGTCATGGTCAAGCACGATTCGGGCGTCGACCTCCTCCTCGCTCCGCCGTCGCCGGAGACCGCCGAGCTCGTCACCCAGGAGCACATCCCGGTCATCCTCGACCTGCTCCGCGGGCTCTACGACTACATCGTCATCGACATCGACAAGCGGCTCGACGACATCAATCTCGGCGTCCTCGAATCGGCCGACACGATGTTCGTCGTCATGACGGCCGACCTCTCGTGCCTGAAGAACGTCCGGCTCGTCCTGGAGACGATCGGCCATCTCGGCTACGAGAACGCGAAGGTCCAGCTCGTCCTGAACCGCTCCAACGCGTTCACCGGCATCAACGTGAAGAACGCCGAGGGCGCCCTGAAGCGGACGATCGACCACCAGATCGTGAACGAGTACCGCGGCGCGATCAGCGCGCTGAACTCCGGAGCCCCGTTCATGTTCACGAAGGCCGATTCCCTGCTCGGGCGGTCGCTCCTCGATTTCGCCCGCGTCGTCGACAAGGCGCCGGCCGCCGCTGCGGCCGCCGCGCAGGCCGCCACCGGGAAGGGCCAGACGGCGCTCGTTCGCGGGTGATCACGCCGGCGGGCCGGCGGTGATCCCGTGGTGATCCCCTGGTGAGCCACCGGTGAGCCTGGGCGGCTAGGGTCGGGCGGTGCTGGCCACCGTCCTGTCGTCCACGATCGTCGGCCTTGACGGTCGCGTCATCCGGGTCGAGGTCGACGTCGCGCCCGGGCTGCCCGGGTTCACGATCGTCGGGCTGGCCGATGCCGCCCTGCAGGAGGCCCGCGAGCGCGTCCGAGGCGCGATCCGCAACGCCGGGTTCAGCCATCCACCGCGACGGATCACGGTCAACCTGGCACCGGCCGAGTTGCGGAAGGCCGGCGCGTCGCTGGACCTGGCGATCGCGATCGGGATCCTCCTCGGGTCGGAGCAGGTCCGTGCCCGCGAGGCACGTCTGGCCTTGATCGGGGAGCTGTCGCTCGGCGGCGACGTCCGGTCCGTGCCCGGGATCCTGCCGATGATCGTCGCGCTCCGACGACGCGGTGTCGGCCGGGTGATCCTGGCGGCGGACGCGGCTCCGGAGGCGCGGCTCGTCGAGCGAGTGGAGATCGTGGGCGTCGGCAGTCTCGCCGAGGCGGTCGACGCGGTGCGCCTCGGTCGCCGACGTCGCGCCCGGCCCGAGCCGCCGCGGCTGGAGCTGGCCGGCGGGGGCGACGGCGCATGGGATCGCGGGCCGGAGGTGCGGCCGCTCGATGTGGCCGGGCGAGGTGACGAGGTTCCCGATCTGGCCGAGGTCCGTGGCCAGCTGGAGGCGCGTCGAGCGCTGGAGGTGGCGCTGGCCGGCGATCACGGCCTCCTCCTCGCGGGCCCGCCCGGGTCCGGCAAGACCCTGCTCGCCCGGACGATCCCTGGCTTGTTGCCGCCCCTTGACGATGCCGAGGCGCTGGCGGCGACGATCGTGGCGTCCGTCGCGGGCGAGGGACCCATCGGTCGCCTGCGCCGGGAGGCGCCGTTCCGGGCGCCGCATCACACGCTGTCGTACGCGGCGATGGTCGGCGGCGGGCCACGGGTCTCGCCCGGTGAAGTGACGCTCGCCGATCATGGCGTTCTGTTCCTCGACGAGCTTCCCGAGTTCTCGCGGGATGTGCTCGAGGCGCTGCGCCAGCCGCTCGAGGACGGGCACGTGGAGATCGCCCGCGTCGGGCGGGCCACGCGGTTCCCGGCGCGGTTCCAGCTCGTCGCCGCGATGAACCCGTGCCCGTGCGGGATGGCCGGTGATCCGGACGATTCGTGCACCTGCGGCCAGGGCGTTCCCGAGCGCTACATGGGCCGGATCTCGGGGCCGCTCCGGGATCGGATCGACCTGTGGGTGACAATGCCGCGCGTGCCGCCGGTGGCACTCGTCACGGGACGCGAGCCCGAAGGCTCGGCGATGGTCGCGGCCCGCATCGCCGACGCTCGGCATCGGCAGCGTGCCCGCGGCGGGCGGCTGAACGGCCGCCTCCGTGGCCGGGCGCTCCGGGCGGCCTGCGACCTGACGCCGCCCATTCGAGCGCGGGCCGTCGCCCTCGCCGACCTGGAGGCGCTGTCCGGGCGGGGCACGGAGCGCCTGCTTCGCGTCGCCCGGACGATCGCGGACCTGGCCGGATCCGCGGTGGTCGAGGAGAGCCACTTGATCGAGGCCTCGCGCTTCCGGACGCCGCTGGCGCGGATGCGCAGCCGCGAGGCGAGCTGAGGTGGGGTCCGCCGAGCCAAGCGAACGGGAAGCCTGGGCGCTCCTGATGTCCGTCGACGGCCTGGGTCCTGCGGCGTTCGGAGCCTTGCTGGCGGCCTATCGGACGGGGCGAGAGCTGTTGGCAGCCTCGTCGCGACGCGGTGCCGCTGCCTCGTTCGGCGCGATCGCGGCGGCCGCGCAGGGCAGGCTCGCGCCGGATCCGGGGCTCGGCGAGCGGATCGTGGCGATGGTCGACGATGCCCCGGCGCGCCTTGCCGTCTTGCGAGCGTCAGGACTCCACGTTCTGACGCTCGACGACCCGGACTACCCGGAACGTCTCCGGGCGATCGACCTCCCGCCACCCGCACTGCTGCTCGCCGGCGACCTGGCGGCACTGTCGGCGCCACAAGCCGTCGCGATCGTGGGGACGCGCCGTCCGACCGAGCGCGGACGCCTCATTGCCGCCCGGATCGGTGCGGCGGTCGCGAAGGGCGGTGCCGTCGTCGTCTCGGGGCTGGCCGTGGGGATCGACGGCGCAGCACATGCCGCGGTCGTCGCCGAGGGCCGACCGACCGTCGCGGTCCTGGGCTCGGGTCACGATCGGCTCTATCCGGCCGCCCATCGCCGGCTCGCCGCGGACATCATCGCGACCGGCGGCACGGTGATCTCGGAGCTGTGGCCGGATCGGGAGCCGTCGAAGAACACGTTCCCGCAGCGGAATCGCGTGATCAGCGGCCTGGCCGACGCCACGATCGTCGTCGAGGCTGGCCTGCGGAGCGGTGCGCTGATCACCGCGGACTGGGCGCTGCGCCAGGGCCGCGAGTGCTATCTCGTCCCGGGCCCGATCGACGAGCCGCGATCGGCCGGCTGCAACGACTGGCTGCGGGAGTTCCGTGACGCGGTCCGGCTCGTCAGCGATATCCCGCACCTCGTGGAGGATCTCGGGCTGGTCGAGGGGCTCCCGACACGGGCGCGAGCGGCAGCCCGCCCATCGAGCCACATGCACCGGCCGCCCGCCTCGGTCGCGGCGCAGCTCACAGAGCTCGGGGTGACCGCGCGGCGGGTCGCCGAGGCACTGATCGCGGGCCATACATCGATCGACGACCTCGTCGCGATCACCGGCCACGAGCCGGCCACGGTGCTCGGAGCGATCACGCTGCTCGAGATGCGCGGGCTCGCCACGTCGACGTACGGACGCTATCGCGCGGCCGGCCGACTCGCCTCCGCCATCCCCGGAACGGTCCGCTCGGAAGCGGCCGCCAGGCCGTCGCGCACGGGAGGGGTGGGTCGACGAAACTCGGCCGCGAGCGGACCCGGTTTGCTCGGCCGGGGAACCCCGTGCTAGGGTGGCCGCGGTCGCGCCTTCCCCCCGTGCGTGACCGACAGCCCGAGACGGTGTCTCGTCCCCAGCGAAAACCGAGCAGGAGACTGTCGTATTGCGAAAGGTCGCCGCCGCGGCCCTGGCCGTTCCCGTCCTCGCGGTCATCTATCTGCCGGTCCTCGCCCGGCGGCCGATCGCAGCCAGGCTGGCCCTCCTCGCCACGGTCGGGACGATCGTCTTCGTCACCGCGTTCGGACTCGCCCGCCCACTGCCGGCCGCGGCGAACCCGCCCGCTCCACCGATCAGCGCGCTGACCGACGATGCGTTCCGCTCGATCTCCACCGGCACCGACCTCCACGCGGGCGTCCCGATCCACTTCAGCGAACCGATGGACGCCGCCAGCGTCGCCGCGGCCCTGACCCTCGAGCCGCCGACCGCCGTCGAGCTCGACTGGAACGCTGACCGGACGACCCTCACCGTCCGTCCCGCCAGCCACTGGTCGGCCGGCGCCTATCAGGTCGTGACGGTCGAGCCGGGTGCGCTCGCCGCGACTGGTCGCCCGATGGCCGCGGTCGCTCGGGCGGCGTTCGTGACCCGCCCCGCGACGACCGGCCGGATCCAGGCCACGACCGTCAAGGGGGATGCCGCATCGATCGCGACCGCCTTCCGGCTGACCTTCGATCGGCCCGTGGCCGCGTCGGCGGTCGCTGCGGCCGTCAAGCTGAGCCCGGCGGCCAAGGGCTCGGTCGTGACGGTCGCCGGCCGACCGGACGCGACGCTCTCGACCGGCACGGCCTTCCTGTTCACCCCGGACACCGTCCTTGCCCCGGGCACCGCCTACACCGTCTCCGTCGACGGCCTCGTCGATCTCGACGGCGCACCGGTCCTCGTCGACAAGACGCTCAAGGTGACCACGACGACGGCGCCAAGCGTGGTCCGCTTCCGCCCGGCCAACGGGGCCAAGGATGTCGAGCGCTCAACGTCATTGTCCGTGCGGTTCACGACCGCGATGAGGCACATCTCGACGCGCGCCGCGCTCAAGGTCACCGTGAACGGCGCTCCGATCGCGGGGACGGTCACGTTCGCCGAGGGGGACACGGTCCTCGTCTTCACGCCGACGAACACTCTGCTGGCCGGCGCCACGGTCGCGATGAGCGTGGCCGGCACGGCGACGTCCCTGCACGGCGTCCCGCTTGCGGCGCCGCTCACGGCGACGTTCCACACCGTGGTGGCGGCGAAGCCGGCGACGACACCCACCACGAGCCACACGACGTCGGGCTCATCGAGCTCCTCGAGCTCGGCGGGCAAGGCCGTCGGCGGCGGGAGCTGGGGCGCCGTCGAGACGTACTACCTGAAGCTGATGAACTGCACGCGGACCGGCGGCTGGGTCACCTCGACCGGGGCCTGCAGCAGCCCCGGCGGGCGGAACGTGGCGGCGCTCCGCCTCGATGCCGGGATCTCGACGAAGGTCTCGCGGCCGTACGCCAAGAAGCTCGCCGTGAACAACATGTGCACGCACTTCAGCGGCGGCAACCCCGGCAATCGCCTCAGCGCCGCGGGCTACACGAGCTACATCTGGGCGGAGAACCTGGGCTGCCGGTCCGGCAATCCCTATACGGCCGTCCTGGGCTCGCACCTCTACTTCCAGAGCGAGCGGTCGTACAGCGGCGGCCATTACGTGAACCTGATGAACGCGGCCTACGACCGCGTCGGGATCGGCGTCTGGGTCTCCGGCGGTCGCGTGCGGGTCGTCATCGACTTCTACCACCCGCGCTGATCGGTCGGCCGGGCCATCGGCGCCCGGGACCATCGGGCCGGGGACAGCCCCGCCCGCGCCAGCGACGATCCGCCGGTGATCCGCAATGCCGTCATCCACATCTCGAACGAGCAGCCGCTGCTCGCCGATCTCTACCAGATGCCGACGACCGCCGACGTCAGCCTCGTCTGCACGAACGTCCGGAACCTCGACGGCAAGAAGCCGGTCTTCGTCGAGCACTCGCTCTCGGTCTTCGTCTTCCCGTACCTGCACGTCCGGTTCATCGAGATCATGGCCGAGACCGCGACCGGCCTCCCGACCGCGAACGGCGACGGCGTCCTTGCGCTGACCGGGCCGGCGGAGGACGGCGAGCCCGACGGAGACGCCGACACCGACGGCGATCTCGAGCTCGACGAGGACTTCCTCCGCCGGATCCGCGAGGTCTAGCCCCTCGCCGCGTCGGCGGCCGTTGCGGGTCTTCATCGAGTTGGACCGACCGCGGTGTCACGCTACGCTCGACCCGTGATCCGCCTGGCGATCGTCGACGACCATCCGGCCATCGCGTCGGCGATCGAGGCCGCGATCCGCGACCGGGGCGCGGATGACCTCGCCGTCGTCGGGATCGCGACGACCGCCGCCGACGCTGCCGGCCTCGTGGCGCGGTCCGCACCCGATGTCGTCGTCTGCGACCTGTGGCTCGATGGCCAGCCGTCCGGACTGGACGTGCTCGCCGGGATCGTGGCCGGGGGAGCGGCCGCGCCGCGCGTCCTCGTCCTGAGCGGCTTCGACCAGCCGAGCTTCCTGCGCGCGGCGTTCGAGGGCGGCGCCTCGGGCTACCTGTCGAAGGCGAGCCCCGTCGCCGCGATCATCGAGGCGATCGAGGCGGTCGCGGCCGGCGGGACGCGCTTCCCCGACGTCACGCTGCGGGCGCTCCGCGAGGCGCCGCGCCGGCCCAGCGCACGGGAGCTGGCCGCGATCCGCCTGCTCGCCCGCGGCGCGAGCAACGATGAAATCGCGGTCGGTCTGGGGATCAGCATCAAGACGGTCGAGAGCCATCTCCGCCGCCTGTTCGGTCGCTACGGCGTCCTGAGCCGGACGGAGCTGGCGATGCTCGCGGTACGCGAGGGCTGGCTCGGCGTGGATCCGTGAGGCGCCGACGATGAGGGCGGCGATCGGTCGCCGTCTGGAACGGCCGTCCGACGCCGGCGCCGGAACCCGAGCCGCCGCGGCTCCGGCGGCCTCGGCGCGCGCGGTCGACCTCGCCGTCTGGCGTTCCGGTTTCCTCACGCTCGGATCCCTCGTCCTGCTCGTCGGGCGTCCCGACCCGTCGTCGGTCGACGCCGTCCCGTGGCTCCTCGCCGCGGCGGGTGTCTGTCTCGGATTCCTCGCGATCCGGCGGGCCCCGAGCCTCGCCTGGCTGGCGGCGATCGGCGCGAGCTACGTGGCGGCGGCCCCGTGGTTCATTCGCGCCCGCTCCTTCCGGCCGGCGGATGGCGAGCTCGGCGTGTGGCTCGTGCTGGCGGTCGGCGCCAGCCTGTGGGCGGTGGCGACCCTCTGGACGGCCGCGCGGTACGCCACGCGGCCCGGCCGCCGCCTGGATCCGGTCGCCGTTCCCGTGGCGATCGTCTTCCTCGGCTGGACGATCGTCGCCTGCGCGACGAGCGTCGGCGTGGTCGCCGCCGGGCAGCGGACACCGGACCCGGCATTCAACTGGATCGATGTCGCCACGGTGCCGGTGTCCTTCTACTTGCCGATGCTGATCGTCGTCACGGGGCTCGGGATCGGCGAGGACGTCCGGGCCGCCCGCGAGCGAGCGAGGGGCCGTCTCGCGGGCGCGCGGGTCGGCGACCTCCCTCCCGCCGAGCGCCTCTGGACGCTCGCGATCGCCACCGGCCGGGAGCTGTTGCCGGGGCAGGCGGCGGTCGAGGAGGCAGCCCAGCAAGCCGAGCGGGCGCGCCTCGCGGGCGACCTCCATGCCGCAGTCCTGCCGACGCTCCGGCGGGCGATCGCGGAGGCCGAGGCCGGCGGCGACCCAGAGGCCCTCGCCCGGCGCCTCCGGACCGTCGACCTGGAGCTGGAGCGGCTGATGGCCGACCGCTGGCCAGTCGTCCTGGAGGCGCTGGGGCTGATCGCGGCCCTCGAGGACCTCGCGGAGCGCCTCGAGGCCGACGGCGCGCCGCCGATCGCGATCGACGTCGAGGGCGCCGGCGAACGACCGCCCGCGGCCATCGAGCGCGCTGCCTGGCGATTCGCCCAGGTCGCCCTCGACAACACCGTTCGCCATGCGGGCGCTGCAGCGATCACCGTCGCGGTCGCCGTCGATCGCCGTCGCGTCCGGCTCGCCGTCCGTGATGACGGCCGCGGCTTCGATCCAGCCGCCTCGCTCCGGCCGGGCGCCCGCGGCCTGGCCGACGTGACCCGCCGAGCGGCGGAGGTGGGAGCCGCCGTCGGGGTCGTCCCCGGCGACCCATCGGGAACGACGGCGACCTTCCACTGGGAGGCGCGACCCGCCGGCTGACCCCGTCTTTCCGCACGAATCGTGCATTCGCCGGGCTTCGCCCGGCGCCGGCGGAGCGGGATTCCGCGTTGGTTGAGCGTGAAGGACGCGGTGCTAGACTCCGCCGCGATGTCAAAGAACCTGGTGATCGTCGAGAGCCCCGCGAAGGCTCGGACGATCGAACGCTACCTGGGCCCGGACTACAAGGTCCTGGCCTCGTACGGGCATGTCCGCGACTTGCCGGAGAACCCCGGCAAGGGCAAGTTCGGCGTCGACGTCGACCACGACTTCGCGCCGGAGTACGTCATCTCGGACGACCGGCGCAAGCAACTCGCCGAGATCACGAAGGCGGTCAAGACAGCCGACGACGTCTGGCTCGCCACCGACCTCGACCGGGAGGGCGAGGCGATCGCCTGGCACGTCGCCGAGGCGGCGAACGTGCCCGCGTCGAAGGCGCACCGCGTGACCTTCAACGAGATCACCGAGGGCGCGATCCGCGACGCGTTCGCCCACCCGCGCGACATCGACACGAACCTCGTCGACGCCCAGCAGACGCGGCGGATCGTGGACCGGCTGGTCGGCTACACCCTGAGCCCGCTGCTCAGCCGGAAGATCCGCTCGGGACTGTCGGCCGGGCGCGTCCAGTCCGTCGCGGTGCGACTGGTCGTGGAGCGCGAGCGCGAGATCAACGCCTTCACGGCCCGCGAATACTGGACCCTCGAGGCGATCCTGGCGACCGCAGCCGGCGAGACGTTTGCCGCCGAGCTGGTCCGGATCGACGGGGCCGCCCTCGACGTCGCTGACGGCGAGACCGCGGAGCGCCACGCAGCGGCCCTGCGCGAGCTCCGGCCGCGCGTCACGAAGGTCGCGACCCGGAAGCAGAGCCGCAGCCCGGCGCCGCCCTTCACGACGTCGACCCTCCAGCAGGAGGCGAGTCGCAAGCTCGGCTTCAGCCCGAAGCGGACGATGTCGGTCGCGCAGCGGCTGTACGAGGGCGTCGCCACGCCGGAGGGTCAGGTCGGCCTGATCACCTACATGCGAACGGACTCGACCGCGATCGCCGGGGTCGCGATGGGCGAGGCCCGCGACGTGATCCGCGGCCGCTTCGGCGAGCCGTACTCGATGCCCAAGGGCCGGGTCTACAAGACGAAGTCGAAGGGCGCCCAGGAGGCCCACGAGTCGATCCGCCCCACCTCGTTCCGCCGCGACCCGGACTCGCTGGCCGGGACGCTCGCCGCCGACGAGCTGCGCCTGTACCGCCTGATCTGGCAGCGAGCCATCGCCTCGCAGATGGCGGCCAAGGAGCTCGAGACGACGACGATCGAGCTGGCCGACGGGGCCTATGAGCTCCGGGCGAGCGCGACGAAGACGTTGTTCGACGGGTTTGCCGCCGTCTACACCGAGGGCCGCGACGACGGCACGGACGAGGACGACGCGGAACGGGCGCTGCCGACGCTCGCTGACGGCGACGTCACGACCGTCCGCGACGTGACCCCGACGCAGCACTTCACGGAGCCGCCCCCGCGCTTCACCGAGGCGACGCTCATCAGGGCCCTCGAGGAGCACGGGATCGGCCGGCCGTCGACGTATGCCGCGACGATTTCCACGATCCTGGACCGGGGCTACGTCCGCGTCGAGGAGCGGCGCCTCCACCCCGAGCTGATCGGCGAGATCGTCACCGACCTCCTGGTCGAGCACTTCGGCGACTATGTCGATCTCGCGTTCACGGCCCGGATGGAGGAGGAGCTCGACGAGGTGGCGCGCGGCGAGCGGCCGTGGGTCCCACTCCTCCGCGCCTTCTACGGGCCGCTCGCGGAGCGCGTGGCCGAGAAGCGCCGCGAGCTGCGGCGCCGCGACTTCACGACGGAGCCCAC
>OEKI01000142.1_pt1 | contig 10551 bp, 10 predicted proteins | sample 1503121 | NCBI WGS metagenome assembly OEKI01 (sample SAMEA104379569, study PRJEB20068) | metagenome | biome: 1000743; feature: 77; material: 1998 | place: USA | collected 2012 | depth 25 m | reverse complement strand
AGCGTTCGTCGCCGAGATCCAGCGCGAGCTCGGCATCACGATCCAGGTGGAGTTCCAGGGCGACGACTTCTTCGACCGGCTGCGCGACGATCCGCCGCAGATCTTCTCGATGGGCTGGGTCGCCGACTACCCGGGCGCCAACGACTTCCTCGGGATCCTCCTCGGGACCGGAGCATCGAACAATTACGGCCGCTGGTCGTCGGCGGCCTTCGACGGGGCCATCGCCGAGGCACTTGCCGCCACGGATGCAGGGACGGCACGAGCGGCCTACGACCACGCCGAGGGGATCGTCCGCGACGAGGCGCCGGCGATCCCGCTGACCTACGACGTCGGGTGGAGCCTGGCGCGGACAGGTCTGCTTGGCGCGTACACGAACGGCCTGGGGATCATCCGGATGGCCGGCCTGGCGTGGGCCCGATGAGGCGCATCTGCGCGGCGGGTCGGCGCCTGGGCCCCGGGCTGGCGACGAGCTTCGTCCTGACCATCTGGCTCTTGGGGGCTGTCCCAGTCGCGGCCGCGGCTGACCCCGCGACATTCGGGACGCCGACGGCCAGCTCGAAGTTCGGAACCGGCATCGACTTCGTCCAGCCCGTCACGATCACCGGCTCCATCGAGCGGGCGGAGGTGCTCGTGTCGACGCCGGGCGGCATCGGCCCCGACGTCCGGGGCGTGCCGGAGGCGGCGACGAGCGGCAGCCCGACGCTCCGCTACCACCTCGACCTGTCGGACGGCAACACGGCCCCAAACACACCATTCACGGCCCGCTGGCGTCTCGTCGCCGCGGACGGGACGTCCAGCGTGGGGCCGCCGATTACGCAGACCTACGCCGACGATCGCTTCGCCTGGAAGACGCTCGAGGGGACGGTCGTTCGCGTCCACTGGACCGAGGGCGATCGCGCGTTCGGGGGGCGAGCCCTGAAGATCGGCGACGATGCGGTCGCTGCCACCTCCAAGCTCCTCGGGGTGACCGAGGACGAGCCCATCGACTTCTTCATCTACGCCGACCAGGCCGCGTTCTACGACGCCCTCGGGCCGGCGACGCGGGAGAACGTCGGAGGCCAGGCGCGGCCGGACATCCGGACGCTGTTCGCGCTCATCACGCCGGGCGAGATCAACGACTCATGGGTCGAGATCGTCGTCCCCCACGAGCTGACGCACGTCGTCTTCCAGACCGCCGTCGACAACCCGTACCACGAGCCGCCGCACTGGCTGAACGAGGGCGTCGCCGTCTACCTCTCGGCTGGCTACGAGGACAGCGACCGGCAGCAGGTCGAGGCCGCGGCGAAGGACGGCTCGATCATCCCGCTGAGCGGGCTGGCCGGTTCGTTCCCGACGACCCGCGACCGGTTCTTCCTCGCCTATGCGGAGAGCGTCTCCGCCGTCGAGCGGATCGTCCGTGTCAACGGCCGTGACGCCCTCGTCCGCCTGATCCGCTCGTACCAGGATGGCGTCTCGGACGACGAGGCCTTCAAGGCCGCCCTCGGCCGCGACCTCGCCGGGTTCGAGAGCGACTGGCTCGGGGAGATCGGTGCCAAGCCGCCGCCTCGGCTCGGGCCGCGACCCGCGTCAGCCGGTCCGCTCCCGGAGGGCTGGACCGGTCCCCAGCCGAACCCGTCGTTCGAGGTCACGGGTTCCCTTGCGCCGCAGCCGCCGACGGCACCGCGGCCTGGTCGGCTGGACGACGATCCGATCGCTCGCTTCCTCCTCCCATCTGTCAGCATCCTCGGGATCGTGGTGATCGCGGTGGTCCTCACCATGGCTCGGCGGCGGGCGGCCCGGCGCCTGGGGGCGGGCGCCGGCGGCGCCGAGCCCGCCTGGAACCAGCTCTACGGTCGACCGCGGGAGCCGGAGGAGGCCGAGGCACCGCCGAACCCGTTCGCGATCCATTTCGGGCCGGACTCTGCGAGCGAGGAGGGGCCGGAGAGCGCCCCGGCCGACGAGCCCGGAGTGGATCGGCGCCCCGACGCGCACCGAGCGCCCCCTCCGCCTCGCCCGGATCCGGAATGACCGCGCTCGCCGCTCGTCTCCGGGGCATCCCGTCCTGGCAGGTCACGCTCGGCGCCGCGCTGCTCGTGCTCGGCTTCCTGATCGCGGCGCAGCTGGCCGCTGAAGGTCCGCGCGTCCGCTACACGACCCAGGAGCGGACATCGCTCGTGGAGACGGTCCTGAAGCTGCAGAGCCAGCAGGACGGGCTCAAGGACTCGATCGTCGCCCTCCGGAAGTCGATCCAGACGATCGAGCAGGAGGATCCCGGCTCGCAGGCGGTGCTGCGTGACCTGAACAAACGCCTGGAGGAGGCACGGATCGCCGGCGGCCTCATCGCCCTGAGCGGGACCGGGGTCGTGCTCCGGCTCGACGACTCGACGACGCCCGTGCCGCCGGACGGCAACGAGGCGGACTACCTCGTCGGCGCGGCGGACCTCCGGACCGTCGTCGACCAGCTCTGGCTCACCGGCGCGGAGGCGATCTCGATCAACGACGAGCGAGTGGCCAGCTCCACCGCGATCATCGACATCGGCGGATCCGTCCTCGTCAATGCCGCGTACCTGGCGGGACCCTACGAGATCCGGGCCATCGGTCCGGCGGACCTCTTCGCCCGGCTGTCGGCCGCGTCCGGGTTCGAGGAGTTCGTCCGCACCCGTCGTGGCTCGTTCGGGATCGGGATCTCGTTTGCGGAGCCGCCGGTCGTCGAGGTCGCGGCCTACGCCGGCTCGATCACGCTCCGCGAGTCGCGGGCCGTGGCGACTCCGGCGCCCGTCGTGCCAGCCGCGCCGGGCAGCGCGGCCCCATGACCGCCCGTCGCATGGCCGTCGAAGCCCGACCCCCGATGCGCGACCGGCGCAGCCAGCTCGCGATCGCGGCGGTGGCGTTCGTGCTCGGGCTCCTCGTCGTCGTCCAGCTCCGGACGCAGACGGGCGGTTCCGCGCTCCAGGGCAAGTCGGCCCAGGACCTGACGAACCTCATCGGCAGCGTCAGCACGGAGAACGACCGCCTTCGCTCCGAGGTCACGTCGCTCCAGAACCAGCTGGAGGAGCTCCGCGCGGACCGCGCGAACGGCGCGACGTCGATCGGTCAGATCCAGTCCGACCTTGGGCGGATCCGGGCCTGGACCGGCCTGGATCCCGTCGCGGGGCGCGGCGTGACGATCACGGTCAGCGGGGAGATCGATGCCGCCGGGGTCGACGACCTCCTCAACGAGCTGCGCAACGCCGGTGCCGAAGCGATGGCGATCGAGGACATCCGGGTCATCGCGCGGACGACGGTCAGCGGCGTTCCGGGATCCCTCGACGTCGACGGCTTCCTGCTCCGCGACCCGTTCACGATCCGGGCGATCGGGCGCCCCGAGACGCTCGTCGGGTCGCTGACGCGGGCCGGCGGGATCATCGCGCAACTCGCCGCGACGAACCTGAACGCGACGGTTGACGTTCGGCCGACGAACGACCCGATGACACTCCCGGCGACGAAGCGGAATCTCGTCCCGGATCATGGCCATCCGCGTCTTTGATACCCTCGGCCGGATGACCGACCGACCTGCCCTCGTCCTCTACCTGGGCGATCTGATCCGGCTCCGCCGAGCCCATCCGTGCGGCGGGGACACCTGGCTCGTCGATCGGCTCGGAGCGGACATCGGCCTCCGTTGCCAGACCTGCGACCGCCACGTGCTCGTCGACCGGCGAACGGTCGAGCGCCGTCTGGCGGGCTTCGTCCAGCGCGGCGACCCGGTTCTGAGCGCCGCAGCGGCTCCGCGGCCCAGGGCCCCGTGACGGCGGGCGGGAGCGCACCCGCGTCCGTCGCGCCGGCCGGAGGCGCCCTCGACGTCTTCCGGAACCGCCCGTTCCTCCTCCTCTGGCTCGCCCAGGCGGCGACCCAGATCGGCGGGAACATGGTCATCTTCGGCCTGACCGTGATCATCGCGAAGTCGACCGGCTCCGTCTCCGCCGTCAGCGCCCTGATCCTGACGTTCCTCCTCCCGGCGGTCCTCTTCTCGGCGCTAGCCGGCGTCTTCGTCGATCGCCTGGACCGCCGACTCGTCCTGATCTTCACGAACCTGCTGCGGGGCGCCGCATTCGTGGCGATGTTCTTCGTCGGCGATCACCTCGGGCTCATCTACCTCCTGAACATCGCCGTGTCGACGATCACGGTGTTCTTCGCCCCGGCCGAGGCCGCGATGATCCCGATGCTGGTCCCACGCCGCCAGCTGCTGTCGGCGAACGGGATCTTCACGCTGACCCTGAACGCGGCGTTCGCCCTCGGGTTCACGCTCATCGGGCCGCTGATCGTGAAGATCGCCGGCGCGCCGGCCTTGATCATCGTCGTGGCGGCCCTGTACTTCGTGGCCGCGGCGTTCTGCGTCACCCTGCCGTCCGCACCGCCGGCGACGCGCGAGACCGGCCACCGCCTGGGGCGAGCGCAGGTCCGCGAGGCCGAGGACGCGATCGGGTCGGTGGTGATCCAGCTCCGCGAAGGCCTGACCTACATCCGCGACCACCGCGAGATCCGCTGGTCGCTCATCTACCTGGGGATTGCTGCCTCACTGGTCGGCGTGCTCGGCGTCCTCGGGCCGAGCTTCGCCCAGAAGACGCTGGGCCTGAGCACGGAGGACTTCGTGGTCGTCGTCCTGCCGCTCGGCGTCGGGATCGTGATGGGGATCCTGCTATTGAACGCCTACGGCCGGCTGATCCCGCGGCGGCGAGTGATCGAGGGCGGCCTGATCGCGTTGGGGATCCTGCTGACGGCCATGGCCCTGTCCGGCCGGATCAGCAGCTTCCTCGGGACGTCGGTGACCCGGACCGGGCTACCGGATCTGTCCCTGCTGACGTCGCTGCTCTCGATCGTCGTGGCCGTCGCGTTCTTCGCCGGCATCGCCTACGCGTGTGTCGCGATCCCGGCCCAGACGCAGCTCCAGGAGGACCTGCCGGAGGACGTCCGCGGACGGGTGTTCGGGGTGCTGAACATGCTCGTGTCGGTGGCGAGCTTCCTGCCGATCCTCATCGTCGGCCCGATCGCCGACCTCCTCGGCCCAACTGTCGTCCTCGTGGCGGTGTCGCTCCTCATCGTCGCCTCGGGGGTCGCCTCGATCTATCTCCGGGGGCCGCTCCGGGCCGTGGAGCGTGATTCTCGGGCGAGCGTCGGCAAACGGGCCGATCCGTTCATCGAGGCGCTCGGCGCCGAGGTCGCGGGCCGCGAGCAGTTCCTCGACGACGACCAGGCGCCCGACGTCGCGGGGCCCGCGGTCACCGGGGTGGATCCCGCGGCAGCGGCGCTGGACCCGACGATCACGATCGACACGGACACCGACGGCGCCGAGCCCGCCGACGGCGCCGAGCCCGTCGATCGCCGTCCGGCCGGCTGACCCGCCATGCCTCGGGTCGCGGTTGTCTTCACCGGGGGCACGATCAGCATGCGCCACGACCCGGTGGCCGGCGGCAACATCCCGGTCCTGGGCGGCGAGGACCTCCTGGCGACGGTCCCTGGCCTGGCCGATGTCGCGGAGCTCCTGCCGATCGACCGCGGCCTGACGCCCGCCAGCCACTTCCAATTCGGTGCGCTGTTCGACGTCTGGCGCGCGGTCGAAGGCGCCCTCGCCGGCGATGACGTCGACGGCGCGGTCATCGTCCAGGGCACGGACGCGATCGAGGAGACGGCCTTCTTCTTCGACCTCCTCCACCCGGGCCCGAAGCCGGTCGTCGTCACGGGGGCGATGCGCTCCGCGAGCCAGCGCGACTACGACGGGCCGCGGAACCTCACGGACGCGGTTCGCGTGGCCGCGAGTCCGGCCGCCGCCGCTGGCGACGTCGGTGCCGTCGTGGTGCTCGACGGGTCGATCGGGCCCGCCGACGACGTGACGAAGACGCATGCGTCGTCATTCGACACGTTCCGGAGCCTCAATCGCGGTTCGCTGGGCCGCGTCGAGGGTGACCGCGTCTTCCTGGACGCGCCCCGGGGTCCGCGCCGCCGCGTCGCCACGAGGCGGGCGGCGGAGCGCGTGTTTCTCGTGACCGCGACCGTCGCCACCGATGGCACGCCGATCGCGGCGCTCCATGCGGCAGGAGCGGACGGGTTCGTCGTCGCCGCGACCGGCGCGGGTAACACGGCGCCGGAGCTGCTCGTCGCGGCCGAGGCCGCGATTGCCGATGGGCTCCCGGTCGCCCTTGTCACGCGCTGTCCGGCCGGCGCGGCCGGGACGGGGTATGCGTTCCCGGGCGGCGGTGCCACGTGGATCCGCGCCGGCGCGTTGCCGGCCGGGCATCTCACCGGGCCGAAGGCACGGATCGCGCTGGCGCTCGGGATCGGGGCGGGCCTGGACGCGGCCGGGCTCGGGTCGTTGCTCGCAGATCCGGCGCCGATCCACGATCCGGACAGGTTCTGGACGGCCGACGCTGACCGGCCCGCGGCAACGGCGGACGCCTGATGCCCCTCGACCTCCTCGTCTCGGGCGGCCGGATCGCGACGCTCGCCGGAGAGCGCGGCTTCGGCTGGGTCGACGCTGTTGGCATCACCGGTGGTCGTGTCGCCTTCGCGGGCTCCGCGATCGACCTCGAGACGCGAGCCGATCCGCACACCCGGCGGATCGAGATGGATCCGGACGAGATCGCGATCCCGGGTCTGACCGACGCGCACCTTCATCTGGCGGAGGGCGGCCTTTCGCTCGATCGCATCGATCTGACGCCGACGCCGACTCTGGACGCCGGCTTGGAGGCGATCGCCGCCGCCAACGCCGCCCTGACCGATCCCGACGCCTGGCTCGAAGGCCACGGCTGGCACAACGACCGCTGGGGCGTCTGGCCGACGGCCGACGACCTCGAGCGGGTCGCGCCGGGCCGGGCCGTCGCCCTGTGGGCCCACGACCATCACGCGCTGTGGGGGAGTCACCGCGCCCTGGAGATCGCCGGGATCGACGCGGATCGGACCGACCCGGACGGTGGGATCATCCGGCGCGGCGACGACGGTGCCCCGACCGGCATCCTCCACGAGACGGCTGCTCGACTGGTGGTCGATCGCGTCCCGCCGCCGACGGCGGAGCACTACGAGGCGTGCATCGTCCGCCTGGCCCGCGACCTGGTGGCGCTCGGCGTCGTGGCGATCCACGATCCGGGCGCGCTCTCGCTCCAGGACGGCCTGGGCCGGGCGATCCTCGCCTACGCCGCCCTCGATGAGCGCGACGACCTGCCACTCCGCGTCCACGCCTCGATCCGCTCGGAGCAGCTCGTCGCCGCGCGCGACCGCGGCTTCCACAGCGGCGATCCGCTCGGGCCGCCCGGCGGCCGGGCGCGGTTCGGCTGGCTGAAGCTGTTCGCGGACGGGACGCTTGCCTCGCGGACCGCGGCGCTCCTCGAGCCGATCGAGCCGGAGGAAGGCCGGCCGCTCCCGCCTGGAACGGAGCGCGGCATCTGGCTCACGCCGCCTGAGGAGGTCGCGCGGCTCGCCCGCGAGGCCGCCGACGCCGGCATCGCGACGCAGGTCCACGCGATCGGCGACCGGGCGTGTCGCGCCACCCTCGACGCGCTGGAGCCCCTTGCCGGTCGGACGGCGCTCGTGCCGCGCCTCGAGCACATCCAGCTGCTCCACGAGGACGACCGGGCGCGGTTCGGCAAGGCCGGCATCGCCGCCTCCATCCAGCCGATCCACGTCCGGGCCGACGCCCCGATCGCCCGCCGGCTGTGGGGCCGGCGCGCCGAGACGCGCGGCTACCCCATGCGCTCGCTCCTCGATTCTGGCGCCCTGCTCGCGTTCGGGACCGACGCGCCGGTCGAGCCGATCGACCCCTGGCCCGGCTTGTCGATGGCGGTCACCCGCGTCGACGGCTCGTGGCCGGCCGGGAGCGAGCCGTTCGGGCCGGAGGAACGGATCACGCTCGAGCAGGCGATCCGCGCCGCGTGCGTCGCGCCGGCGGTCGTCGCCGCCGAGCCGGATCGCGGCCGCCTGACCCCGGGCCAGCGGGCGGACCTGGTCGTCCTGCCGGCGACGGCGCTGAGCCATCCGATCGAGCCGGGCGGCGCGCTGGCCACGGCCCGGCCGCGGCTGGTGATGATCGACGGCGAGGTGGTCTTCGAGCGCTAGGGGCGCGCGCGGGCTCAGCCGGCAGCCAGGTCCTTCGCAGCGTCCGCGAACAGCCCGTTGAGGATCCGCGACGTCGACGGGAACGCGTGGATCGTGTCGGCCAGGACCTCGACGGTCACCCGCGCACGGATCGCCAGGACGCACTCGTGGATCGCCGCGGACGCGTCGGGACAGGCCATCGCCGCGCCGATCATCTCGCGCGTCTTCCGGTCGAACGTCACCGTCACGTGGCCGATCGTCTCCTCCAACGCGTAGCCGCGCGACGACGTCGCGAAGGCGGCGACGTACTCGACGGCGTCGATCCCGGCCGCCTTGGCTTGATCGAGGGTCAGGCCCACCGACGCGGCCTCCGGGTCGGTGTAGGTCGCGCGGGGCAGGGCGCGGTAGTCGGGATGGACGTCCTGCCCGAGAGCGATCCGAACCGCCATCTCGCCCTGGTAGTGAGCCTGGTGCGTATGAAGCTCCGGGCCGGCCGGGTCGCCGATCACCCACAGGCCGTCGGCGACGCGCAGCCGCCCGTCGCGGGGGATCGCGACGCGCTCGCTCGTGTCGATCCCGTAGTGCTCCAGCCCGAGGTCGTCGAGCGGGAACGACCGGCCGACGGCGAGGAGGATCGCGTGACCCTCGGCGGTCGAGCCGTCGTCGAGGTCGATGACGTCCGCGCCGTCCTTGCCGGCTCCGGCGCGCGCTCCCGTTGCGCGCACGCCGAGCCGGACGGTCACGCCGTCCCGGCGGAGCAGCTCCGCGACGGCCTCGGAATTGCGCGGATGCTCCGTTGGCATGAGCCGGTCGCCGGACTGGACGATCGTGACCGGAACGCCGAACCGGACGTAGACCTGCGACAGCTCGCAGCCCGTCGGCCCGCCGCCGAGAACGACGAGGCTCTTCGGGAGCTCGCGCGCGAGAGTCGCCTCGCGGTTCGTCCAGACCCGGACGCCATCGAGGCCGGGGAGGGGAGGGATCTTCGAGTTCGACCCGACGGCGACCATGACGTTCCGGGCGCCGATCTCGTGGACCTTGTCGTCGTGCCGGACCTCGACCCGCCCGTGGCCGATGATCCGCGCCGTGCCGCGGTAGCAGACGGCGCCCGCCTTCTCGAGGCTCTTGACGTGCGAGGAGTCGTCCGGCTCGGCGGCGCCTTCGGGCCGGTTGACCATGAAGTCGCGGGCTTTCGACGCCCGCTCCCACGAGTAGGAGGCGGGGTTGGCGGCGTGCTCCGCCGCTCCGTGCAGGAGGGACTTGGACGGCAGGCAGCCGATGTGCGGGCAGCTGCCACCGAACCACAGGCGGTCGATCACCGCGACGCTGGCATCGTGGCCGCGCGCCTCGTGCGCCGCGGCCTCGCCGGCGGGGCCCGCGCCGATGATCACGAAGTCGAACGTTTCCATGCGCGTCAGTTTCGCGGTTCCGTCGGGACATGGCGCTGACGAACCGCCTCGAACAGGAGGACGGCCGCCGCGATCGACACGTTGAGGCTGTCGGCGATGCCGGCCATCGGGATCGAGACCGGCTCCACGGGGCCCTCCCGCCATGCGGCTGAGAGGCCCGCAGCCTCGCTCCCGAGGACGATCGCGAGCGGGCCCGTCAGGTCGGCGTCGGTGTAGCGGGTCGGCGCCTCCACGACCGCGGCGACGGCGCGAATGTCCCGGGCGGCCAGCCAGTCGCGGGTCTCCGCCGAGGCGGCCGAGACGACCGGCACCGTGAAGATCGTCCCGAGCGACGCCCGGATCGCGTTGGGATTGAAGGGATCCGTGAGCGGGTCGGCGGCGATGATCGCGGTTGCGCCCGCGCCGTCCGCGGACCGCAGGACCGCGCCCAGATTTCCGGGCTTCTCGACGCCTTCGATGACGACGATCAGGGGGTCGGAGGGCAGGCGCTCGGCGAGGTCATCGAGCGTGGCGTTCGGTGTCCCGACGATCGCGACGACGCCATCCGATCGCTCGCCGAAGGCGACCTTTGCCAGGACGGCCGGGCTCGCCTCGATCGTCGTCGACCGCCCGCCCAGGCGATCGGCGACCGCGCGGGCGTCCCGGGAGCGGATCAGCTCCGGCGCGATGAAAGCAGTCTCGACGCGAACGCCCGCATCGAGCGCCCGCAGGATCTCGCGCGCCCCGTCCACGATCGTCAATCCGGTCGACTCGCGCTCGCGGCGGTCGCGGAGTCGCACCGCGGCCTTGACCCGCGAGTTCGTGAGGCTCGTGATCGGACCGGCGAGCGTCATCCCCGGATCATGCGGGCTGCGACGCCGAGCGGCAGGACGGCGCCGCTCGCCGCCTTGACGACGATCTCCTCCGCCGCGACCTCGCCCCCTCCGAACGCCTCCGTGAGCGCCTCGCCCAGGTCGTCCGGCTCGAGCCCGGTGGCGTGTGCGGTGAGGAGGACGAACGCGTCGTCCGTCGCCACGGAGGCGGCGGCGTCCAGGAGCTCCGGCAGCGCAGTCGGCAGCTCCCAGCGCTGGCCGGAGGGTCCGTGACCGAAGCTCGGCGGGTC
>OEKI01000224.1_pt1 | contig 10628 bp, 12 predicted proteins | sample 1503121 | NCBI WGS metagenome assembly OEKI01 (sample SAMEA104379569, study PRJEB20068) | metagenome | biome: 1000743; feature: 77; material: 1998 | place: USA | collected 2012 | depth 25 m | reverse complement strand
CGCTTGAGGCGTCGAGCCGCGAGCCACTGTGGAGAATGGTCATCGGAGCGGCGACGGAGCCATTCGTCGTGCTCCTCGCGGTCGCCGGCGGGCTCGCGATCCTCGTAGGCGAAGTCCGGGACGGCCTGCTCGTGCTCGCCGGCCTGCTGCCGATCGTCGGTGCGGACGTCGTCACGGAATATCGGGGCGAGCGGGCGCTCGAGGCTCTTCGTGACGCATCTGCCCCGATCGCCCGCGTGCGACGAGACGGAGCCACCACGAGCGTTCCGGTGTCCGAGATCGTCCCCGGCGACATCGTGCTCCTGCAGGCTGGTGACGTCGTGCCGGCGGATCTCAAGATCATCCGCTCGGACCGCCTTCTCGTGGACCGCAGTGTGCTCACGGGAGAGTCGATCCCCGAGGAGGGACGCGTCGCGCGTGATCCCGACGAGGCGCCCCTCGCGGATCGGCGATCCATCGCCTACTCGGGAACGAGCGTCGTCGGCGGCCGCGGCGAGGGGATCGTCGTCGCGACCGGCCGCGCGACCGAGTTCGGCCAGATCGCCGGCGGCCTGACGTCGCGCGAGCGCCGTCGCTCGCCGCTCCAGCGCGAGCTGGACCGTCTCGTCCGCATCCTCCTCGTCGCGGCGATCGGGCTGATCGTCGTGACCAGCGGTCTTGGTGTTCTGCGCGGCCATACCCTCGGCGAGAACGTGCTTGCCGGGATCTCCGCGGCGATCGCGGCGATCCCGGAGGAGCCACCGGTCCTGCTGGCGGTGATCCTCGGGCTCGGGGCGTATCGGTTGCTGAAGCGCAGGGTCCTCGTCCGGCGCCTCAACGCCGAGGAGACGCTCGGCGCGGTCGATCTGATCGTGACCGACAAGACGGGCACCCTGACCCAGAACCGCCTGGCGGTCTCATCGGTCCGGACGCTCGACGGACCCGTCGAGGACGCCGCTGCCCGCCTCGAACTGCTCGAGGAGGCGTTGCGAGCCGAAGAGGATGCCTGGCCCGGCGACGACGTCGAGGCAGGATCCTTCACCCGTTCCCTCCGCGCCGAGATCGCGGGAGCGGGCGGCGAGACCGTCCTGGACGCAACCGGTCTCATCGATGCCACTCCGGCATCGGAGGACCTCCCGGTCACGCGGACGGACGCCCGCCGACAGGGGCACGTGGAGGGTCTCGCGCTGGGTGCGCCCGAGGTGGTTCTCGCCTTCGTCGCGGAGCGCTCTTCCGATCTCGTGACTCGAACGCAGTGGTCCGACCTGATCGATTCGTCAACCGCTGCCGGAGAACGCCTGGTCGCTCTCGCCCGCCGGATCGACGACGGGCCGTGGGCGATGCGGGCGCTCATCGGCTTCGCCGACCCGATCCGGCCCGGCATCGACGCGGCGATGTCGACAGCCCGCGAGGCAGGCATCCAGGTGATCGTCGTGACCGGCGACCACCCGCAGACGGCGGCGTCGATCGCACGCGAGGCAGGCCTCGGGGCGGATTCCATCGTGACCGGCGAGGTGGTCGCGTCGTGGGACGACGACGAGCTGGCCACCAACCTCGAGGACCTTCATGTGGTCGCCCGCTCCACGCCGGCCCAGAAGCTCCGGATCGTCCGAGCCGCACGAGCTCGCGGCCGAATCGTGGCGGTCACCGGCGACGGAGTGAATGATGCGCCGGCGCTGCATGGCGCCGACGTCGCGGTCGCCATGGGCTCAGGAACCGCTGTCGCGCGCGAGGCCTCGGATCTCGTCCTCGGCGACGACTCGTTTGCCACGCTGATGTTCGGGCTGGCGGAAGGCCGCCGGATTGTCGACAACGTGCAGAAGGGGCTCGTCTTCGTGATCTCCACGCACGTCGCGTTCCTCGGCTTCATTCTCATCTCGACGATCTTCGTCGTGGAGCGGCAGGTCCTGATCCCGGTCCAGATCCTCTGGATGGAGTTCTTCATCGATCTCTCGACGTCCGTCGCCTTCGAACGTGAGCCAGCCGAGCCTCGACTGATGCGCCGCCCGCCGCGCCATGCCGCGATGCCGTTGTTGACGAACGAGATCCTGGCCAAGATCGTGGCGGCCGGAGCGTTCACGGCCGTCGCGGCCTTGGCGCTGATGCTGACCCATGACGGGGCATTCGAGCATGCGGCCTGGCTCGCCTACACCGCCCTCGTCGTCGGCCAGTGCGTCCGGGCGTATTCGAATCGCAGCGTCCGCGAGCCGGTCCACCGCCTCGGCCGCAACGGGTTCCTCCTCGCTGCCTGCCTCGCGGCCGTGGCCATCCAGGTCGCCATCCCATTCGTGCCGGCACTCGCCGTGGCGTTCCGGGCGACGCCTCTCGACCTGTTCGACTGGCTCCTCGTCGCCGTTGTCGCCTTCGTGCCCGCGATCGCTGCCGAGATCGCTCGGCTTCGTGGCCGCGGCCAGCGAATCTGGGTTGCCTGAGGCTCAGGCTGCGGTCGGACTCTCGACCCCGAGCGCCGTCTGGATGGCCGCGTGGAGCCGCGCACCGGTCGGTTGGCCGACGACCTCCGTGACGGCGTGGGGTCCACTGGCCTCTTCCCAACTCAGGGGAAGCCCCGGCGACGTGAGGACGACCTGCTTGTCCGGATGGATGTCCCGGATGTTCTCGATGAGCGCGCGCGCACCATCTGCATCGCCGCTCGCCCAGACGTCGTAGACGAGGACGTCGGCGTGCTCGGCCAGATCGCATGGCCGCCCGGCAAGGACTGGGCAGGCGTTGCGAGTCGGTCCCCCGCACTCGGTCACCTCGTAGCCGAAGCGCCGCAGCGAATCGACCTCCTGGCCAGCCAGGTCGAGGTCGTGATGGACGACGAGGACGCGAGTCATGTCACACCTTCCGCGCGATGCGCCTCGTCCGGTCCGAGGGGGCCGGTACTCGAGGAAGTGTGGGCGCGCATGAACGCCTTTGCGGAGGGGCGAAGGTCACCCATGGACAGGGCCGTGCGGCTCGATCCTCAGGGACGAGATCGCATCGGCACCCGTCTGAGCGCACGCAGGTGCAGCAGGCCCGCGATGATCAAGAGTGCGGTCGACCAGATCGGGGTGTTCCGAGCGAGCACGTCCGGCAGGAAGATGTCGGAGACCGAGCCATGGCTTGCGCCAAGGCGCTCGGTGAGCGGCGTGATCGGACAGACACCGTCATTCGCGAGGAACACCGCCGCCTCCACGGCGACGGCGGTCACCGCAATTGCCACGGTTCGGTCGCGCCTGCCATGAAGTCCCGAGACGACCAGCCAGAGGATCGCGGCGAGCTCGCTCGCGAAGATCGCGGTATGGGCGGCCTTGAGGACGATCACCGCCATCGGGTGGCGGCGGTCCGGCCTCGGAGCCGGCAATCTCGCCGGCTCCATCGACGACATGGGGTGCTTCCTGGGTGATCCGATGACCTACATCGACGGCGTGAACTCCGGGCTGGCGGTCCCGGCGACGTGCTTCCGGCCGCGGAACCGACCGATGGCCTCGTCGAGCCCTCGAACCTCCTCGTCCGAGATCTCCGATGCCACGCCGAAGCCGCCGAACAACACGACGCCCACGATCGCCAGCTGGGGTGCATCGGCTGGGTGCTCGACCCGCGGGCGTCCGTCACCGATGCCGCCGATCCCCACGACCTTCGTGGTGATGGCCCACGTCTCGGGGATCAAGATCTGGGCCCCACCGGCAATCGCCCGGACCTGCAGTCGCGCCCCGGCCGGATCGAGCGTGGCGTCGCGAAGATCGATGACGCCTCCGCCATACCAGCAGTCGACGCTTCCGCCGCGGAAGCTGGAGGCCGTGCTCCGGAAGGACAGCGGCTCGAAGATCGCGGCCAGGCGGATCTCGTCGGCCTCGGGGTCATCGACCTTCACGATCCGCTGCTTCGCCGACCTCGCGGCAATAGCACCCACGACCGAGGCGAGCACCAGCCCGCCCGTGAACACCGCGGTGATTCGACCGATTGCGCTCATGATCTTGATTCCTTCCGTTGGATGCCGCTGAACTCAGGGCTATCGGCGGGCCGGCAATGTGGTTCGTCGGTCATCTCCCCGCGATGACCAGCAGGCCGGAGACGATGATCGCGATGCCGACGGTCGCCGCAGTCATGACCGTTCCGCGGCCCGTCACGGCGCCCTTGGTCACCCGATAGCCGAGGCCGGCGAGCCCGCCGAGGACGATCAGGGCGAGCAGATCCCAGGCAGCTTCGCCACGGACGAAGCTGCGATAGGCAACGCTGAGCAGCAGGCCGTAGGAGACGGCCTGGTAGGCGATGCGGTCCGCGGCAAGGTCGATCCGCGTCGCGGATTCGTCACGGGGAACGAGGGATGCCATGTCTGCTCTCCTTCCGTGGAGGCGGCGCGGGCCGCCTCCACGAGCCACCGTTCCGGATCAGGTCCGCACCAACTCACGGTCGGCAGGTCGGGACTCGTTCTCAGCGTTCATCGAGGCCGCCAGCTCGGCTCCCCACTGCCGGGCACGCTCCAGCTCACCGTCCTTGAGCGGGCCATACGTGCCCGTCACGACGAAGCGGCCGGCCTTGGCGAACGGCGGATACCCCGCTCCCTGGAGCCCTCGTTCGATATCGCCGGTCGCTCCGCGCGGCGACCACCAGACGCGCGTTTCGAAGGCCGCCGAGCGGCCGTGACCCCACGCCAGGTCCTTCAACCACGAGCGCATCGAGGGGTGCGAGAGATCGGGTGGCGTTGGGGCCTTGCCGGAGTCATCGACGAGGCCGGCCCGCATCTTCTCCGACGCGAGGCGGAACGCGATCACCGGAGCGCCGGCGACGATCAGATCCGCGTCGGACAGGGCGGCGGCGGTTGCCTCGTCGGTCGTGAGAGCACGGACCTCCGGGCCCAGCCCTTCCGCGATAGCGCTGGCGACCGCGGCGGTGTTTCCCCAGTGAGACTCATAGACGACGACAGCGTTCATGGGACGTCCACCTTCCTTTGTTCGGGTCCAACCTCAGGAAACGCCATCGCGATGGCCCGGCGTAGTGCCGATTGGGCCCAAGCGCATCCGCCAACCGGCCCGATCGACCAAAAACGAGGAGGGCGGGCTCCTCAGCCCGCCCTCTCGGCCCATCGGATCGGCGGGTCAGCCGCGACGCCGCGGGATTCCGCCGACCACTCGATCGGTCATGCCGTCGGGGCGGTCTGGCCACGCAGGAAGAGCGCCCCGGGCCGCCACGGCGTGCCCAGGCGGGGGAGCAGGTAGCGGTCGACCCCGTAATAGCCCGCGACCTTCCAGGCGAGCATGAGCCCGACCGCAAGCGTGAACATGATCGGGTTCGTCGACGCGGATCCGGCCAGCAGGAACGACATGTTCATGAACGCCCCGAAGAAGGCCGCGACTCCGGTCAGGATGCCCAGGATCAGCCCGATCCCGATCGCGAGCTCGCCCAGCGTGACGACCCAGGCGAACCAGGTCTCATGGTGGCCGGCGAGGAGCGTGTTGATGAAGTCGCGATACCACTCGTACGTGATCGGCGGCCGACCCTGCTCGGGGATCGCCGCGGCCCGCTCCCAGTAGGCGCGGAGAGCCGAACCGCCCTGCGTCCACGCGGGGTCGGTGAACTTGTGCCAGCCGGCGTCCAGCCAGGCGAATCCCACGAAGAGCCGGATGGGAAGCCAGAAGAGGCCGGCTCGAGAGTTGCCGAACAGGAAGCGAGTGAAGGCCGGACCTTCGATCTCGACATCCTTGCTATCGGGGTTCTTGCGATCCTCGAAGAGGGCGACGAGCAGGATCACAAAGACGATCCAGAACGCAGCCGTCAGGATCTGGCGGAGGGTCGTCCCCTCGTCGATCTTCAGCCACGGATTGAACAGGAGGAACAGGAGGACGGCGGCGACCACGCCAATCGGGATCGCCAGGCCACGCAACACGGACATCGAACGCCCTCCTCAAATCTCAGTCACCCGCGGTGCGGGGACGACGGTCACACTCTCCCGGCTGACGATCGGGAGGCGGAGGGTCCAAGGTCACAACACGTCAGGGCCGTGTGTCACTGCGCGCGGGCCCTGGGGTGCCGACGGACGCCGAGCGGCAGTCCGCTAGGCGGCGACGTTCTGGGCGACCAGATCGATCGTGACCTCGGACAGTCCGGCGCCAACATACGCCACGCGCGTCGGCAAGCGGAGCCCGGCCAACAGGCAGTGGATCGGTGCGTTCCCGGCAAGCATCGTGGCCGTGAGTCGGGTGATGTGCTCGCGCCGCGCCCAGGCGGCGCCGGCGGCCAGGAGGCGACGGCCGATGCCTTGACGCTGGCATGCATCCGCAACGGCGATCGCAACCTCCGCCGCCTCCGCACCGTCGGGCTCCAGGCACAGGTGACCAACGATTCGCTCCTCGTGGTCCGGACCGATGCCAGCCTCCGCAACAAACCCCTCCCGGTGGTCGTGGTCGGTCGTGCAGAACGCCCGCGACTGTGCCTGGCTGAGGCCCGGGCTGAGGGCAAAGAAGCGCGTCCGGCGGCTCTCGGGAGAGAGGCCGGCGTAGAAGCGCTGGAGCTCCGTCGCGTCGCTGGGGCGGATCGCACGGATGCGAACCTCGCACCGTTCACCCGCGTCGGAGATGGGCGGAACAGAGCTCAGGAGTCTGGTTCTCATCGCGTTCACGGTAGGCGAGCCGAGCCGGCGACAGCAGGGTCAGATGGCCCACCCGAGCAGGTGCTTCGGCCCGGATCGCGGCACCCGGCAGGACGGACGGCGGCACCGACGATCCGAAGACCGTCGGTGCCGAGTCGTGCCCGGGACGGAGCTAACTCGCCAACGGCGCCGCCGCCGGTTGCCGGATGGCCGGCGCCGGGAGTGAGCCGGCTCGGAGGGTCCGCCAAGCCAACAGGAGGACCGCGCCGAAGCCGAACAGCGACGCGATCATCGGCAGGAAGGGCAGGAGTCCCAACACCTCGAGGATGAGGATGCCGACGACGGCTGCCAGATACGGCCGCTCCCGGATCATGCCCGGAGAGGTCCGTTCGAGGACCCAGTCGCCGATCCAGATCCCGGCGACGAGATAGCCGAGGAATGCGGCCAGCGGCCACAGGCCGAGCAGGATCGCGACGGCGAGCGGGGCCCCGACGATCGTCACAAAGAGCATCGTGACCAGGATGATCGGAAGGAAGATGCCGGCGAACGCCGCCACCAACGTCTGCACGGGCTGATGGCTGATCAAGGCCTCAGCGGCGCGGACTTGTCTGGCGGCGAGGCCGGCGAGCAGCAAGCCCGCGGCGATCGCTGCCAGGGCGAAGCCCAGATACGCCATGACCAGCGCCGGGCCGACCAACCAGCCGATCCCGGCAAGGTCCGCTGCCATGTCGCGGACCGAACCGCCGATCGCCCCATCACCGACCCGGGTCACGACGGAGTCGAGCTTCATGACGTCGCCCAGGACGACACTCCCGGCGCCGACCGTCACGGGGCTCCGGACGGCAACCACGCTCTCCGTCCGGGCGCCGGTGAGAACTGCGGCGCCGTCCACGACGAGGACGGTATTCACCTCTCCGGCGATCGACGCGGTTCCATTGACCACGATGACGGCGTCAGCGTGCTCGCCAGCGGGGATGGAGACATCGCCGCCGGTCGAGATCAGGACGCGGCCGTTGTGGGCGAGTGTTGGATCGGCGGCGAACACCGCCGGGCTGAAGAACAGGAAGGCCAGCAGCATCGTTGCTGCCATGGTGAGAAGACGTTTCACGACAAGAACCTCCTTGCGGGTCTGGGTTGGGCCGTTCACGGAACCGAGCTGCCCCCGGGCGTCCAACTGGCGACGAACACGGCCCAGAGCAGGCCGACATCGATGGCGAAGCCGAGAACCAGCCACGGATGGAAGAACAGAACCATCAGGGCAAGGGACGCGACGGCGCCGACGGCTGTCGTGGGGCCCCATAGCTCGGCCGGCAGCAGCCCGGTCGCTGCAAGTGCCGCCAGTGCAAATGCTCCGACGGTGGCGGCGACGAGGGTCATCCCCAACAGCCGCGCCGTTTCCGGTTGGACGCCGAGGGGCGTCAGCACCCACGACCGGGCCAGCTCGAACGGCCAGGCCGGCCCGCCCGCCGTCGCCGGCGGCCGAGGTGACAGGAAGCTCGCGTGGATCGCCCCGTGGGCGAGCAGGCAGCCGGCGAAGAGCAGGCGCGGGATCATCAGGATCTCCTCCGTTCGACAAGGAGATCGTCTGCCGCGGCCATGGCCGAGCCAAGCGCCGCTGGTCAAGTCAATCGGGGGCCATTCGGCCCGTCTCGTCGCTCGCCGGCGAGCGTCCTTATGCCAGCTGCGCCTGGCGTGCCTCGTGGGCCAGCTGATCGCGGAAGTCCGGGTGGGCGATGGAGATCAGGGCCTCCTCGCGCTCACGGATGCTCTTCCCGAACAACTCGGCGACGCCCCATTCGGTAACCACGGTCCTGACGTGGGCCCGGGTCGTGACAATCCCCGCACCCTCGCGCAGCGAGGTCGTGATCCGCGACACGGACCCGCCGGCGGCCGTCGATGGGAGGGCGATGATCGCCCGGCCCTCGGGCGCCAGGGCCGCGCCACGGACGAAGTCCATCTGCCCGCCGACGCCCGAGTAAAGCCGATGGCCGATCGAGTCCGCGACGATCTGGCCCGTCAGGTCGACCTCGATCGCAGAGTTGATCGCGATCATCCGGCTGAACGACCGGATGACGTGGGTGTCATTCGTGAAGTCGACCGGTCGCATCTCGACCATCGGGTTGTCGTGGACGAACTCGTAGAGCCGCCGCGTGCCCATGACGAAGGCCGTCACGATCTTCCCGCGGTTGCGCTCCTTTCGCGCGCCCGTGATCACGCCGGCCTCTACGAGGTCGACGACCGGATCGGTGAACATCTCGGTGTGGATCCCCAGATCGCGCTTGTCGCGCAGCCCGAGCGCCGTCGCCGCCGGAATCGCCCCGATCCCCAACTGCAGCGTGGCGCCGTCGGGAACGAGGTCGGCGATGTACTCGCCGATCTGGCGTTCGACCGGCCCGATCTCGCCCACGGCATGCTCGTATGGCGGGATGTCGACCTCGATCGCCAGATCGATGTCGCTCACGTGGACGAAGCTCTCACCGAGCGTCCGCGGCATCGACGGGTTGAACTGGACGATGACCGTGGTCGCCGCGCGGATCGCGGCGTGCATGGCTTCCACGCTCGTCCCCAGCGAGCAGAACCCGTGGCGGTCAGGTGGCGTCGCATTAACGAAGACAGCATCGAGCGGTAGCGCGCCCGACTCGAAGAGCCGCGGCACGTCGGACAGGAACACCGGGACGTAATCCGCCCGGCCGTCGTTGACCGCGGCCCGGGCGTTGGGACCGATGAACAAGGCTCGATGGCGGAAATGCGCCGCCATGTTCGGGGCCAGATGCGGACCTGGACCCTCGATGTGGAGGTGGATGACACCGACGTCCTCGAGCTCCGAAGCGCGAGCGACGAGGGCATCGAGGAGGGCGGACGGCGCCGCCGCGGCGCACTGCACATAGATCTGGTCGCCCGATCGAATGCCGGCCACGGCCTGCGCGGGCGTCACGATCTTCATGCCCCGAGTCTAGGCAGCGGGCCGGACGCCCGACCGTGCCGAAGTCCCGGCCCACGGGTGACCTCCGGCCCTCGGCGACCCGGGCCGGAGGACCGTCAGAAGGGTCCGGCCGTCCTCTGGTCGTCGATCCTCCCGATCGCGAAGGTGAGCACATCAGGTCGAGAAAGTTCACAGAAGAAAGAGGTTGGGATCATGAACGGTCGATTGAAGGTTCTCGGCATCGTCCTTACGGTCTTCGGGCTCGCCTTCATGGCGGGCGGCGCCTACGCGTTCGTCCGGACGCAGGACGGGGCGAAGTCCCTCCAGGCGTTCAGCGAGGCGCAGGGCGTCAAGCTCACGTACAACGATCAGGGCCAGCTCACCGACCGCGGCGAAGTCGCGGGCGCCCAGGCGATCATGTCGCTCCTGACGAATGACTGGGGCTACAAGGTCGACACGAACGAGCTCAACCCGAATGACCCGCTCGTCAACACGGCCAGCGAGTACATGTTCCAGATGGCCACGATCGCCCACCACACCCTCGACAGCACGCAGACGGTCGTCCTCGACAAGGACGTGACGGCGGCTGACGGCACGATCTACAAGGCCGGCACCTATGACTTCAAGGTCGACGGCCGCTACTGGTCGCAGTTCAACCGGGCCAACCCGATCGAGGCTGCGGCTCGCGAGAAGGCCTGGACCGGCACGGCCCATGCGCTGATCGCCGAGCTGGGTGTCGGCAGCGTCACTGCCTCGACCCTGCAGATGGGCCTCGGCCTGGCCGGCCTCTTCGCCGCCCTCGGCCTGACCCTCATCGTCGCGGGCGTCGGCCTGGTCTGGGCGACTCGCCCGGAGACCGAGAAGGTGCGCGCGCTTCGGCAGGCACCGGTTCCCGCGTAACGCCAACCTTCGCGGGTCCGTCGATCCGCGTCGAGCAGAGCGGCGAGAGCCTTCGGGCTCTCGCCGCTCACTGATTCGCGACGCTGGTAGGCTCGACTGGCCGAGGCGTTCAGAGAGGTGGGGTGGAACCATGGTTGATCGCGCATCAAGCACCGTCGCCGATGCCACCGGGCCACTCGATCGCGATGAGCTGTCCCAGATCGACGCCTACTGGCGTGCCGCGAACTACCTGTCGGTGGGCCAGATCTACCTGCT
>OEKI01000019.1_pt1 | contig 10646 bp, 8 predicted proteins | sample 1503121 | NCBI WGS metagenome assembly OEKI01 (sample SAMEA104379569, study PRJEB20068) | metagenome | biome: 1000743; feature: 77; material: 1998 | place: USA | collected 2012 | depth 25 m | reverse complement strand
TGGTGACCGCCGACTCGAGGTGGTTGCCGGTGATCGTGACGTCGATCGGATGGTTCGTCTGGGGGCCGCTGTCGCCGGCGACGAAGATCGCCCGGGGACAGCGTCGGGTGGTGTTGTTGCTGAACGTGATCCGCTGGCCGGCGTGGGTGTTGAGGCACATCCAGAGGGGAACGTCCTCGATCAGGTTGCTGTCGACGAGGAAGTCCGACGAGCGGGGGTCGGTCGTGAAGGTCGTGTTGTAGCTGGACCGGTCGAGGGTGATGCCGTAGGCGTTGTTCTGCTTGTAGGACACGCTGAAGTCGGTCCGGGTGTAGCCGATCCGGCGGATCGTGTTGTGGCTGAGCCGGCCGCCGACGCCGGAGTAGATCGCGATCCCGGCGTAGTCGGCGTCGCTGATCGTGCAGCCCTCGACGACGAGGTTCTCGACGTGGCGGGCCTCGATGCCGATGTTGAAGCCGCTGATCACGCAGTTCCGGATCGTCAGGTTGCGGATCGGGTTGGACCACGTCCCGATGGCCTTGATCGCCGAGCCCGTCTGGCTGGCCGAGCTGATCGAGACCGCGTCGATCGTCACGTTGTCGGCCGTCACGGTGATCGGCCCGGACCGGGTCAGGACCGGGGGCGGTCCAGCGGATGATGGCGGCTCGGCACCGACCGGTGGCGCCGACGCGGTCGGACCGGCCGCGAGCTCGATCGGGACCGGTGCGATGGAGCCCACGGGCGTCATCCACAGTCCGAGAATCACGGCTGCGACCCCGAGAACGCCCTTCGCCCTTCTGACTAGCACGACGACCTCTGCCCGGATGAGCGCGCGAGCGCGCCGACCTCACGCGCGTTCATGCCGGGACGTGACGACTCGGGGACGCCGACGGCGCTGGCGCGCCCGACGGGAGGCAATGATAGCCGTCAGTCGAAAACGCGCCGAGGCGCCGCAGAGACGTGCCGAGGCGCCTCGACTGGTGTCGAGGCGCCTCGATTCGCGTCGTGTGGCTCAGGCGTTCGCCCGGCGGATCGCGCCCGAGCGATCCGGGAGCTCAGGGGATGGTGGTGTTGCCTGAGATGGTCACGTTGACTGACCCGGCAGGATCGAGCCCGAGGTAGTCGAAGATGCGGGGGGACGGGTAGGTGGTGCTGATTGCGTTGTTCGTGACGGCACCGCCCTGGAGATTGACCAGCGTGATGGCGATCTTCTGGGTCCCCCCAGTCTTGGTGACGGCCTGTTCGAGCCGGTTGCCCGTCACGGTGACCGCCCGCGGGTGGTTGACCTGCGTGCCATCGCCGGTGATGAAGATGGCCCGCGCACAGCGTCGGATGACATTGGAGGCAAACGTGATCCGTTGGCCGGCATGCGTGTCCAGCCCGTGCCACAGCGGCACGTCCTCGACGAGGTTTCCCCCGACGTAGAAGTCCGACGAATAGGGATCGGCGGTCAGGTTGCTGAACGCGTAGTGATCGAGCGTGATGCCATACGCGTTGTTCTGGAAGCCGCCGGTGAGGTTCGTGCGGGTGTAGCCGATCCGACGGATCGTGTTGTTGGTGATTCTGCCGCCGACCCCGGAGTAGACCGCGATGCCCGCGTAGTCCGCATCGGTGATCGTGCAGTGGTCGATGATCAGGTTCTCGACGTGCTTCGCTTCGATCCCCATGCTGAAGCCCTTGATCTGGCAGTTCCGGATCGTCACGTTGTGCAACGGGCGGCTCGGAGTGCCGTAGACCACGATCGCCGAACCGGTCTTGCCGGACGAGCTGATCGAGACCCCGTCGATCGTCACGTTGTCCTGGGAGACAAAGATCGGGCCCGACGGCCTCAGGGTCGGGGAGGGTGTCGTCGCCGACGACGTCGACACCGCACGGACCGACATCGCGTCGATGGCGACCGTGGGGCGGCCGCTCGTCCCGACGACCACGATCTTCAGGGTCCGTGCCCTCTGCGCGGTCCAGCTCAGGGACAGCAGCGTCCGCCGGGCCACGAAGGTCCTCGAGTACAGGCTGACGGTCTTGCGGTAGACGCCGTTCACGTAGACGCGGGCCGAGCCGCGCGTGGGACCGGTCGGACCGATCCACGAGACTCCGATGCCGGTGAAGCGGAAGGTCGCCGCGGCGCCCTTCTGGCGGGAGTAGCTGACCCGTCCACCGAGATAGCTGGATGACGTGGCGGGCCGCCACGTTCCGCTGTACGTGAAGCGGGACGACGTCTCCTGGTATCTCGTGGTCGTGACGCTGGACTGCGTGACAGTGGCGGCTGTGGTGGCGACGGTCGCGTCGCCTGTGGCGACCGATCCCGTGGCGACCGATCCTGCGGCACTCTGCTGACCGGACTGCTCCTGGCCGGCGACGGTTGCCGGGGGGGTTGTCGCCACCCCAGCCGCCGGGGCGACGGCGGCTCCGTCGATCGCCAGGACCACGATGGCTGCGAGTGCGAGCCTGGCGGTGAACGTCGTGACCTTTCGATTGGCTGACACCCTCTGGGTGCCCCTCTTCCAACCACGCAAAACTCATGCCTCCTGTCTACCGGACGCTGTGGCAGCAGCGACGTTGGCCATGACTGCGGGGTCCGCGAACGGCGCAGCCTGGGGAACTGCGGGGCCTGATCTGGGGGTGTCAGGCAGTGACGGGAACGCCGGCGGAACAGCCGGGCGCCGCGGATTGGAGCAGTATGCCCCTCTCCGCAAATGACGGCTGGGCGGGTCCGCCGCGACCCCTCGGCGGCCTGCTGGACAGCGGTTGGTGCCACGTCGATGATCGCGCCGTCACCGGCGCGCGTCGCAGGAGGAAGTCAGCATGCTCGGCGAGTTCCGTGCGTTCCTGCTCAAGTCGAACGCGCTGGCCCTGGCCATCGGCGTCATCATCGGCGGCGCCCTGGGCACCGTCGTCAACTCCCTCGTCAACGACATCATCATGCCGCCCGTCGGGCTGGTCCTCGGGGGCGTCGACTTCGCCGCCCAGAAGTGGGTCCTCAAAGAAGCGGCCGGCGGCGATCCGGCCACCGAGGTCGCGATCCGCTACGGCACCTTCATCAACGCGATCATCGCGTTCATCGTGGTCGCGTTCGTCGTCTGGCAGGTCGTCAAGGTGTTCATCAAGGAGCCACCGCCGGCCGAGGTGAAGACGTGCCCGTTCTGCAAGGAGCCGAACGCCGTCGACGCCTCGAAGTGCCGGGCCTGCGCCAGCGCCATCTGACCGGCGCGGCGGCCTACTCCTCCGCGGCCCGCGGGTACGACCCGAGGATCCGGACCATCTCCGTCTCCGCGCGGAGGGCATCGATCGCCGCGGCGCAGTCGGGATCGGCCGCGTCGGCGTCCGCATCGACCCAGAAGACGTACTCCCACCGAGCGCGTCGGGTCGGTCGCGACTCGAGGCGCGACAGGTTGACCCCGCGCGCGGCGAACGCCCCCAGGCAGCGGTGCAGCGACCCGGGGACGTTGCGGACGGCGAAGACCAGGGTTGTCCGGCGACCGGCGCCAGGCGGCGGCGGGGCCATCGACGGGACGACCGCGCCCTCTCGCGCCAGCACCGCGAACCGCGTCCGGTTGTCGACCCCGCTCTGGATGTCGCTCGCCAGCACCTCCAGTCCGTACAGCTCGGCGGCGCGCGGGGCGGCGATCGCGGCGGCCCGGCGCTCGCCGCGCTCCGCGATCACCCGGGCGGCGCCGGCGGTGTTGTACGTGGTCAGGACCTCCCAGTCGCGCGAGCGGAGGAACCCGTCGGCCTGGGCGAGGGCCTGGGCGTGGCTGTAGACCCGATCGATCCCCGCGAGGGTCTCTCCGGGCAGCGCCAGGAGCGCCAGGCGGATCGGGACGCTGACCTCGCCCACGATCCGGACGTCCCGGTCGAAGAACTCCTCGAGGAGGTCGTAGGTCTCACGGATCGTGCCGGCGAGCGAGCTCTCGATGGCCACGACGCCGGCGTCCGCCGAGCTATCCGCGACGGCCTCGAAGACGGCCCGCCACGTCGGCACGGCCGTCCGCTCGACACGACCACCGAAAACGCTGAGGACGGCCTCCTCGGAGAAGGCGCCAGGCTCACCCTGGAAGACGGCGGTGTGTCGGTCAGTCACCGCGGCAGTGTCGCCGATCCGCCGAGGCCCGGCGACCAGATCGAGCGGCTCGCGGAGCCATCAAGGCGAGGGACCGAGCGGGCGCCGGGCGCCCGATGCGGGGAACGAAGGCGTCGGAACGGTCGCTACGGGTCGCTTCCAGTCCTCGGGCGCCCCGAAACGAGGTCCATGACGGGCTTCCCTCGACCGTTCGGTCGCCGGCGCCCGAAGACGCCGACGGCGCCTAGCGATTGAACCAGTCGGTCGTGTCGATCTTGCCGGCTTCCTCGTCGAGCTCCGCGCGGCGCGCCTTCGCCGTCGGCTCGGTGATTCGGGCGCGCTTGCGATTGCCCGCGCTCTCCGTGGCGCCGGCCCAGTGCTCCTCCGCGAGGAGCTCGTTGATCGCGTCGATGTAGGCCTCGATCGACGCCGCGATGATGTTCGTCGAGGTGATCTCGCCGGTGTAGCGGCCGCTGGCGCGGGCACCCTCGGCGCCAGGCGGCGGGGCGATGACGACGGTCACGCGGCCCTCGGCGTCGGGGCCCTCGGCAACCGCATGGACGTCGTACGACAGCAGCCGCGGGTGGCCCGTGAGCACGCCGGCCAGCGCCTTGTCGACGGCCCGGAACAGGGCGTCGACCGCGCCGTTGCCCTCGGCCGCGGCTTCCCATTGGTGGTCGCCGGCCGCGATGACGACCGCGCCGCGGCTGTTCGCGTTCGATCCGGACGTCACTGTCCAGCGTGCGAGGTGCAGCGTGTCGGCGGGATCGGTCTCGGGGCGGGACGCGGGCGTGGGGGTCGTGGCCATGGCGGGTTACCTCCCGGTCGACGACGTCGCCGCGGGGCTGACCGACGCCGTGGTGAAGTGTCGCTCGTCGCGGCGTCGGAGCTCGGCGCCGGACTTCCAGATCGCATATTCCAGCGAGTCGGCCAGGGCGATCGCCGACGCCGCGATGATGTTCGTGTCGCTGCCCATCGTCGACCACTCGCGCGTCCCGTCGGACGAGTCGATGATCACCCGCGTCCGCGCGGCCGTCGCCGAGTCGCCGTCCAGGATTCGGACCTTGTAGTCGTAGAGATGGACCGCGTCGAGCTGCGGGTAGAACGCCCGGAGTGCCTTGCGAAGCGCAGCGTCGAGGGCGTTGACCGGGCCGTTCCCGTCGGCCGCCGTGTGGAGGACCTCGCCGTCCACCTCGACCTTGACGGTCGCCTCGGCCAGCAGCTCCCGGCCGGCCCGTTGCTCGACGAGACAGGTGTAGTCGACGATCCGGAACGGCGCCAGGTAGTCCGCCTGGTGACGCCGGATCAGGAGCTCGAAGCTCGCCTCGGCGCCCTCGAAGGCCAGTCCTTCGCTCTCCAGCTGCTTGACCAGCTCGCTCAGGACCTTGGCGTCGATCACGCCTTCCAGCTGATGGCCGAGCTGCTCCGCGCGGATCCGCGTGTTCGCCCGGCCGCCGAGCTCGCTGACGACGAGCCGCCCCTGATTGCCGACGGCCGCCGGATCGATGTGCTGGTAGCTCCGCTCGACCTTGGCGACCGCCGCGCCGTGGACGCCGCCCTTGTGGGCGAAGGCCGACCGTCCGACGTACGGCTGCCAGTCGTTCGGGTTGACGTTGGCGATCTCGGCGACGGAGCGGCTGAGCTCGGTCAGGCCGTCGAGGGCGCCGCCGCCGGCCGGGACGAGGGCGTGGCCGGTCTTCAGGGCGAGGTTCGCCAGGATCGACACCATGTTGGCGTTGCCGGCCCGCTCGCCGTAGCCGTTGATCGTCGCCTGGACGTGGCGGATCCCGGCCGCGACGGCGGCCAGCGAGTTCGCGACCGCGAGCTCGGCGTCGTTGTGGGTGTGGATGCCCCAGGTGACGGGCGCGCCGCCGGCCTCCGGGTCGCCATCGACCGCCGACCGGACGTCATCGACGATCGCGACGAGCTCGTTCGTCAGCGTCCCCCCGTTCGTGTCGCACAGGACGAGGGTCCGGGCGCCGGCTTGACGTGCCGCGCGCAGCGTCGACAGCGCGTACGCACGGTCGTCGCGGTAGCCGTCGAAGAAGTGCTCCGCGTCGTAGACGAGCTCGCGGCCGCGGTCGACGATGAACCGGACGCTGTCCGCGATCATGTCGAGGTTCTCCTGGGGCGTCGCGCCCAGGACCTCCGTGACGTGAAGCAACCAGCTCTTTCCGAAGAGCGTCACGACCGGCGTCTCGGCCGCAACCAGCTCGCGCAGGTTCGGGTCCTCGTCGGCGCGATTGGCGCGGTGGCGCGTCGACCCGAACGCCGCCAGCTTCGCGGTCCGCCAGGTCATCCCGCGGGCCTCGCGGAAGAAGTCGATGTCCTTCGGGTTGGAGCCCGGCCAGCCGCCCTCGATGTACGGCATGCCGTACTCGTCGAGCATTCGGGCGATCCGGAGCTTGTCGGCGAGGCTGAGGGTGATGTTCTCGCCCTGGGTGCCGTCCCGGAGCGTCGTGTCGTAGAGCGTGACGGGGAGTTCGGTCGTCATCGGTGGGTCGTCCTGCGTGCGGTGCCGTGGAGGATCACGAAGGGGTCGCGGCGGTCTCCCGCGCGACCTCGTGAATCGCGATCCTCGCGACGATCGCCTCCGTCATCTCGCGGGTGCTGACCCGGCGGACATCGCGCGTTTCGCCGCCCGGCGGCAGCAGGTCGGCGGTCCGATTGCCCTCGCCGATGGCCGCCGCGACCGCGGCCTCGACCGCCGTGGCGGCATCCTCGCGGCCCAGCGACAGGCGCAGGAGCATCGCCGCCGAGAGCACGGTCCCGATCGGGTTCGCGAGGTCCCGCCCTGCGATATCGGGTGCCGAGCCGTGGATGGGCTCGTACAGCCCGAACGTCCCGTGGGTCGTCCGGCGCTCGCCGAGCGACGCCGAGGGCAGCATCCCGAGGCTGCCCGCCAGGACCGCTGCCTCGTCGCTGAGGATGTCTCCGAAGAGGTTCTCGGTGACGATGACGTCGAAGTCGGCGGGGCGCCGGACCAGGAGCATCGCGCACGAATCGACCAGCTGGTGCGCCAGCGTGATCTCCGGGTGAGCGCTCCCGACCTCGTTCGCCACGGTTCGCCAGAGGCGGGACGTCGCGAGCACGTTCGCCTTGTCGACGCTCGTCACGTGACCGCGCCGCGCGGCCGCCAGGTCGAAGGCGAGCTCCACGACGCGCCGGATCTCGCTCTCCGCGTACGGCAGCGTGTCGAGGGCGCGGCGCGCTCCCGCGTCGCCGGCCGGCTCCTCGCGACGACCGAAGTAGATCCCGCCCGTCAGCTCGCGGACGATCAGGAGGTCGACGCCGTCGAGCAGCTCCGGCCGGACCGGCGACGAGGCGATCAGCGCCGGGTGGACGGTGACCGGACGGAGGTTCGCGTAGAGACCGAGGCTCCCGCGCAGCGCGAAGAGCGCCTGCTCCGGACGGATCGGCGCCGACGGATCGGACCACTTCGGCCCGCCCACGGCGCCGAGCAGGATCGCGTCGGCGCGACCACAGGCCTCAACGTCCTCTGGTCGGATCGCGACACCGAACCGATCGATGGCGTTGCCGCCGGCCGCCACCTCGGACCAGTCGATCGCGAACTCGTGGGCGCTCGCGGCAGCGTCGAGGACCGTTCGGGCAGCGGCGACCACATCCGGCCCCACGCCGTCGCCCGGGATCGAGATGATCCGATACGTGACGGCGTCGCTCATCGGGCGGTGGCCGTTCGTTCGGTCGGGCCGAATGCCATGGCGGCATGGTTCGGCCGCGGCGCACGCGTGGTCTGACGCCTGGTGCGCCGCATCGAGCGGGCCCGACCCGAATTCCATGCCGATGCGGCATCCGCGGGGCCGAAGGCGGCCACTAGGGCAGGTCCTCGGCCGTCCGGCGGCCGACGAACGCCACGTCGACGCCGTTGATCTCCGCCCCGTGGAGCTTGTTGACCGCCACGAGGTAGCCGTCGATCGAGGCCTCGATGATGTTCGTCGATAGGCCGTGCCCGGACACGACGAGCGCACCCGGCCCTTCATCCGAGGAGCGCCGGCAGCGGACCAGCACCTGGCCCTGGGCGTCCTCGCCGGCGGACACGGCCTTGATCTCCCACTCCGTGAGGACGGGATGCCAGCCCAACACCGGCTGGAGCGCCGTGTCGACGGCCGAGTACAGCGCGTCCACCGGCCCGTTGCCGGTCGCCTCCGCGGTGCGGTCCTCGCCGCGAACCGTGAGCGTCACGGAGCCGGTCGCGTTCCCGCCATGGGATGACGTCACGCTCCAGCCGACGAGCTCGACCGACGCCGGAACCTCAGACGCCCGCTGCTCGACGAGCGCAAGGAGATCCTGGTCGGTGACCTCCTTCTTCGCGTCGGCGAGCGCGATCGCCTGGCGGTAGATCACCTCCAGCGCGTCGCCCTCCAGGTCGTGCCCGAGCTCGCGCAGCTTGCCCTGGAGGCCGCGCCGGCCGGACAGCTTGCCGATCGTCAGCTGGCTCCCCGCCAGCCCGACGGACTGCGGGGTCATGATCTCGTACGTCAGCGGGTTCTTGATCACGCCGTCCTGGTGGATCCCGGACTCGTGGCTGAACGCGTTCCCGCCGACGATTGCCTTGTTGGGCTGGATCGCGAAGCCGGTCAGATAGCTGACCAGGCGCGAGGCCGCCGTGATCTGCTCGGTCTGGATGCTGCTCCCCAGCTTCGGGAATTGCGTCGGGCGCGTCCGGAGGGCCATCACGACCTCTTCCAGGGACGCATTGCCGGCTCGCTCGCCGAGGCCGTTGATCGTGACCTCGACCTGGCGGGCGCCGGCCTGGACGGCCGCGAGCGTGTTCGCCGTCGCGAGCCCGAGATCGTTGTGGCAGTGGACGCTGACCGTGGCGTCGGAGCCGACGAGATCGACCACGCGCTTGACCAGCTTCCCGAACTCGGCCGGGATCGCGTAGCCGACGGTGTCCGGGATGTTGACCGTCGAGGCGCCGGCGCCGACCACCGCCTCGTAGACCTGGAGGAGGAAGTCCGTGTCGGTTCGCGAGGCGTCCTCCGCACTGAACTCGATCTCGGCGTCCGATCCGAGCTGCTCGCGCCCGTAGCGCACCCAGCGCACAGCCTCCGCCAGCGCCTCTTCCCGGGACAGGCGGAGCTTGTGCTTCAGGTGGATGTCGCTCGTCGCGATGAAGACGTGGAGGTGCGGCCGCTCGGCGACGGAGATCGCCTCGATCGCTCGCTGTGGGTCGCCGTCGCGGCACCGGGCGAGGGCGGCGACCGCGATCCCGCCCTTCGTCTCCTGGGCGATCCGCCGGACCGCCTCGAAGTCGCCGGGCGACGCGGCCGGGAAGCCGGCCTCGATGACGTCGACCTTGAGTCGCGCAAGCTGTCGGGCGACCTCGAGCTTCTCGGCCGCGGTCAGACCGGCACCGGGTGCCTGCTCACCGTCGCGGAGGGTCGTGTCGAAGATCCGGACGCTGCCGGGTGCGACGGCCGACCCGCTCATCGACTGGATCCCGCGCCGGCGGCCGCCGGCGTCGCGCCGGACGCTGCCGAGCCGACGGACGATTGCGCCTCGCCGGCCTCGACGACGACCGGGTTGAGGAACGCCATCTGGGCCCGCAGGTCGCGCCCGACCTGCTCGATCTGGTGCTCCTTGTCCTGCTGGCGGAGCCGGGCGAACTCCGCGCCGCCGGACTCCTGCTCGGCGATCCAGCGCGACGCGAAGGAGCCGCTCTGGATGTCCGACAGGACGTCCTTCATCGTCGCCTTGACGCCCTCGGTGATCCGCGGGCCCGACACGTAGTCGCCGTACTCGGCCGTGTCGCTGACGCTGAACCGCATGAAGTTCAGGCCGCCGCGGTACATCAGGTCCACGATCAGCTTCAGCTCGTGCATCGTCTCGAAGTAGGCGAGCTCGGGCTGGTAGCCGGCCTCGACGAGGGTTTCGAACGCCGCCTTGATCAGCGCGGACACGCCGCCGCAGAGCAGCGCCTGCTCGCCGAAGAGGTCGGTCTCGGTCTCCTCCTTGAAGGTGGTCTCGAGGACACCCGCGCGGGTCGACCCGATCCCGCGGGCATAGGCGAGGACGCGGTCGCGGGCCGTCCCGGAGGCGTCGTTCTCGACGGCGAACAGGGCCGGCACGCCGCCGCCCTGCTCGTAGACGGAGCGGAGGAGGTGGCCGGGGCCCTTCGGCGCGACCATCCCGACGTCGATGTCGGCCGCCGGCTGGATCCGCCCGAACCGGATGTTGAAGCCGTGGGCGAACATCAGGAGCTGGCCGGGCCGGAGGTGCGGCGCGATATCCGCGTCGTAGACCGCCTTCTGGAGCGTGTCCGGGACCGCGATCATGATCACGTCGGCGGCTTTGACCGCGTCCGGGACGTCCATGACGCGGAGCCCGGCCTCCTCGGCCCGCGACCGGCTCTTCGAGTCCGGCTTGAGGCCGACGACGACGTCGACTCCTGACTCCTTGAGGTTCCGGGCGTGGGCGTGGCCCTGCGATCCGTAGCCGATGATCGCGACGGTCTGCCCGTCGAGGGCGCTGGGATCAGCGTCGGCGTCGTAATACATCCGTGCCGTCATTGCTGAGCTGCCTCCTCTGAGCGGGCGTTGGCCCGAGAGCTGAGAGCTGATCTCCGAGGTCCAAGGCGGAGCTCCGC
>OEKI01000421.1_pt2 | contig 10664 bp, 8 predicted proteins | sample 1503121 | NCBI WGS metagenome assembly OEKI01 (sample SAMEA104379569, study PRJEB20068) | metagenome | biome: 1000743; feature: 77; material: 1998 | place: USA | collected 2012 | depth 25 m | reverse complement strand
CGCGTTCCTCGACACGCTGTCCGGCCCGGGCTACCGCGTCCACAATCTCGGCTTCGGCGTGATCGGCAGCGTTGTCGCCGGGATCGCGTCGGCGCTCCTCGGGATCGGCGGCGGGCTGGTGAAGGTGCCCGTCATGCACGTGATCATGGGCGTGCCGCTGCGCGTCGCGACCGCGACCAGCAACCTGATGATCGGCATCACGGCGTCCGCCAGCGCGATCATCTACCTGATCCGCGGCAGCATCGACCCGTATGCCGCCGCCCCGACGGCCATCGGCGTGTTCATCGGGGCGAGCATCGGGTCGCGGACCGCCCACCGCATCCAGCTCCGGGTGCTCCGCGGGCTCTTCGTCGCGATCCTGCTCTACACTGCCTGGCAGATGCTCCAGCGAGCCCTCGGGTGACGTCCGCCGACGTCGGAGTCCCGGCCGACCCCAGCGGCGCCCGCCTCGAGCAGTCGATCGCCCGGCTCCTCACGGGCGGCACCTACGCCGCGATCGTCCTCCTCGCGATCGGCTTCGCCCTGATGATCGCGAGCGGCGTGAGCCCGCTGTCGGGCGGTCCGCGGTTCGACATCACCGCGATCCCCGGCGACCTGCTCGCCCTCCGCCCGACCGGGTTCCTGTGGCTCGGCCTCCTCGTCGTCGTCGCGACGCCCGCGGCGCGCGTCCTCGCATCGCTGATCGGCTACGCGCGACGTGGCGAGCAGCGCATGGTGATCGTCGCGGCCCTGATCCTGGCCGTCATTGCGCTGAGCGTCGTCGCGGCCACCGGGCTCGAGGGCTGACGCGTGGACATTCTCGTTCTCGTCGGCGCGTTCCTCGTGATCCTCGCCGGCGCGGAGCTCTTCACGAACGGCATCGAGTGGTTCGGGCGGAAGCTCCGGCTGGCGGAAGGCGCGGTGGGCTCCGTCCTGGCGGCCGTCGGGACCGCGCTGCCCGAGACGATGATCCCGATCATCGCCATCCTCTCGGGCGCCGGGTCCGAGGCATCGCACGGGATCGGCGTGGGGGCGATCCTCGGTGCCCCGTTCATGCTCTCGACCCTGGCGATGTTCGTCACGGGAGCGGCGGTCCTGGCGGTCGCCCGCGGTCGGTCGCGCGGCGACGACATGCCCGTCGACACGAAGGTGCTCGCTCACGACATCCGGTACTTCGCGATCGCCTACGCGATCGCGATCGGGGCTGCGTTCCTGCCACTCGAGCCGGCCTGGCCGAAATGGGTCGTCGCGGTCGGGCTCCTCGGGATCTACACGTGGTACGTGAAGGGTCATTTCGAGGACGACCCGAGCGTCGATCTCGAGGACCTCGCTCCGCTCCGGTTCAACCGGCTCGATCCCGCGACCCCGAACGACGAGACCGCGGTCCCGCGGCTCCGCGTCGTGAACCTCCAGGTGATGACCGCCCTCGCCCTGATCATCATCGGGGCGTTCTTCTTCGTCGACGCCGTCGGCCACCTCGCGACGACCTTCGGGGTCGACCCCGTGATCCTGTCCCTCGTCGTCGCCCCGATCGCGACCGAGCTCCCCGAGAAGTTCAACTCGGTGATCTGGGTGCGGCAGGGCAAGGACACCCTGGCGATGGGCAACATCACCGGCGCGATGGTCTTCCAGTCGACCATTCCGACCGTCGTTGCCCTGCTCTTCGCCGCCGACGCGTGGCACGTCAGCGGGGACAGCCGGGTCGCGTTCCTGTCGGCCGGCATCGCCTTCATCTCGTCGGCCGTGATCTTCATCCCGATGGCTCGCTCCGGACGGCTGCTCGGGCGCCGCCTCCTCGTCGGCGGCATCTTCTACGTCGTCTACCTGGGCGTCGTCGTCGGGTCGCTGATGGGCGCGATCTAGGCGTTGGGGGCGGTGCCCGCGGGCCCCGTCAACTGGCCCCGCCGCGGGGCGTTTGGGGAGGGGCCACGAGGGCCCCGTGGTATTCTCGGCCCACCGTTCGACGACCACCGGCGGTCGCGGCGCGAGGCGCCGCGGTCGCTGCAGAACCGCGCAGGAGCCTCCGCATGCTGACCCAGAAGTCGAGCCCGTCCGGAGCCCCGGCGGCGCCCGCCGCCAGCGCCGACGCGTCCGACCCGCACGCCGCGCCGGCCCGTCCCGGTGTCGAGCTGAGCGACGTCATCTGCTATTTCGAGGGCGCGTTCGTCCCGATGCGCGACGCGAAGGTCAGCGTCATGACGCATTCGTTCATGTACGGCACGGCAACGTTCGAGGGGATCCGCGCGTACTGGAACGCTGACCAGGGGAAGCTCTACGGCCTGAAGATCCGCGAGCACGTCGAGCGGATCCGGCAGTCCTGCCGGATCCTCCTGATGGAGAACGTGCCGTCGGTCGACGAGCTCACCCGCCTCATCGTCGAGACCGTCGCCCGCAACGGCTTCCGCGAGGACGTCTACATCCGGCCCTCGTTCTACAAGTCGACGATCGCGATCGGCGTGCGGCTGCACCACCTCGACAACGAGCTGACGATCATCGCGGTCCCGTTCGGCAACTACATCGACACCGACAACGGCGTCCGGGTGATGACCTCGACCTGGCGGCGAAACGCCGATGAGGCGCTCCCGGCGCGGGGCAAGATCGTCGGCGGCTACGTGAACATGGCGTTCCAGAAGTCCGAGGCCGAGATGAACGGCTTCGACGAGGCGATCGTCCTGACGGCCGACGGCCACGTCAACGAGGCGTCGGCAGCCAACGTGTTCGTCGTTCGTGACGGCGTGGCGCTGACGCCGCCCGTGAACGATGACCTACTGGAAGGCGTGACCCGCAAGGCGATGCTGGAGCTGCTCGCGAACGAGAAGATCCCGGTCGAGATCCGCTCGATCGACCGCTCCGAGCTGTACGTCGCCGACGAGATGTTCCTGTGCGGCACCGGCGTCCAGATCTCGCCGGTCGTGGAGATCGACCACCGGCCCATCGGGTCCGGCGAGGTCGGGCCGATCGGGAAGCTGGTCCGCGATCGCTACTTCGATGCGGTGCGGGGGCGGCTCCCGGAGTACCGGCACTGGCTCACGGAGATCCCGAGCCGCTGATCGAGGGGGCTGATCAGCTCGTCGGCGGGGGCGTGAGCTGCGGGGTCTGGCGCGAGATGGTGACCACGATGTCGACTGGGACCGCCGGATCGGTCTTGAGCTGCACCTGGGTGTCGAACGTCGACTCGAGGTAGGCAATCGTCGCGGTCAGCTTCGTCTCGGCGCCGTTGTAGACCACGATCCGCGTCCCGGACAGGCCAGCCGTGTCGGGCTTCGTCGTTGGCGCCGACGCGCTGAGGCCGTAGTAGGCGAGGAAGCCGACGAGGCTCGTCGCCTCGCCCTGGCGGCCGCTCCCGTTGAGGATCCAGATCGACGCGTTCTCCTGGGCGAGCGCCGCGCGCGTGTCCTCCAGCTGCGGATCCACCTTGAACGCGTTGGCGACGGCCGACCGGATCCTCGTGACGTCGGGGAAGTACTCGTAAGTCGGCGCCAGCTGCTGCGTCCCGTAGCGCGGATACGAGAAGACGTAGGACCGGATGTTCTTCGTGTCGACCGTGCTCGCCAGCCCGGCCAGCTTCGCCAGCTGGTCCTGGGGGATGTCGGTCTTGACGGTCGCCTTCACGGCCTGCAGGAGCTGGGGGATCTGAGGGATCAACGCCGCGACGTTGGCCTGCTCGCGGAGCGAGGTCAGCACGCGCTGCTGCCGCGCGCCGCGATCGAAGTCGTCCGAGTTGTGGCGGGAGCGGGCGTAGACGAGCGCCTGGGCACCGGTCATGTGCTGGATCCCGGCGGGGATGTAGACCCGCGACGACCGCCCGGAGTCGCTCGGATAGCCGTCGTCCGTGACCGGGACCTGGACGTTGATCGTGACGCCGCCCATCGCGTCGACGACCTGCTTGAACCCCTCGAAGTTGACCTCCACGAAGTACTTGATGTCGAGCCCGTAGAGGTTGCCGAGGACGGCCTTCAGACCGTTGTAGCCGCGGGTCCGCGAGTTGCCGGACACCAGATCCGCCCGATTTCGCACGGTCGTGAACAGCGAGTTGATCTTCTTCGGGTAGACGCCGCCGTAGTTCGCGTAGGCGTTTCGCAGCGGACCCGGGGGGAGCGGCACGTTCGTCGAGTCGCGCGGGAGGCTGAACATCGCGACCTGCTTGGAGGTCGGATCGATCGACACGACAATCAGCGTGTCGGTGTTGTACGTCCCTTCGTTCGGGCGCTGGTCGGACCCGATGAGGAGGATGTTGAGGCGATCCGTGCCGTCCCACGGCGGGATCGTGGCGTCCGGCAACGCGGAGCCCTGGAGGGGTGGCGGGCTGTCGGTCGGGGTCGGCGAGTCGATCGGCTCGTCGGTGGGCTCGGTCGACGAGCTGCCCGACGGCGTTGCCTCATCGCAGTTGTCGGGCGTCGCGTCGGAGACGAAAACGCACGGGTCCGAGAGCGCACCCCACGCCAGGAGGTCGTATCGGGCAACCACGACATGAGCGCCGGACATCACCAGGACGACCGCCAGGAGGCCGGCCAGCGACACCGGGTGGAAGACGAGCCGGGGTCGCCCGAGCCGCCCGCCGGCGTTCGCCGCCAGGGCGTTGAGCCAGACCGTCACCCGGTAGGCGTCGATGATCGCGACGAGTCGGTAGACGAGCAGGAAGAGGTTCAGGACGAAGATGCCGGGCACGACCCATGGCGTCAGCAGGAAGGCGATCAGGTGCGCGCCGTCCATGCGGAGGAAGACGCCGGCGAGGAGGGCACCGACCAGCAGCGGGGGGGCGGCGAACCCCAGCGCGCGCTGGTAGGCGCCCGCGTACGCGTGCCCGAGTCCGGGGAAGAGGAGGGAGAGGAACGCCGCGACGAACGCCGACTTCGCCCGCGGTCGCGACTCCTGCGCGCGCTGCATCGCGGGTAGGATACTCGTCCCCGTCCGATCCCCGGATCGCCCCACCGAGGCCCGATGTTCCGACCTGTCAACGCGAAGCCCGACCTCGTCGCCCAGGAGCACGAGATCCTGTCGGAGTGGCGCGCGCGACGGACCTTCGAGCGCCTGCGCGCCCAGAACGCGGGCGGCCCGAAGTGGAGCTTCCTCGACGGGCCGATCACCGCGAACAACCCGATGGGCGTCCACCACGCCTGGGGCCGCGCCTACAAGGATTTGTACCAGCGGTTCCACGCGATGCTCGGCGAGGACCAGCGTTACCAGAACGGCTTCGACTGCCAGGGGCTGTGGGTCGAGGTCAACGTCGAGCGCGACCTCGGCTTCACCAGCAAGCGCGACATCGAGGAGTACGGGATCGCGGAGTTCGTCTCGCTCTGCAAGCAGCGCGTCCTGACCTACGCCGCGCGCCAGAGCGAGCAGAGCATCCGGCTCGGGATGTGGATGGACTGGGACGATCCCGACGAGCTGCGCCGCCTGCGTGACGCGCTGGCCGCCGATCCGGCTCAGGTCCTCACGATCCAGGGACCCCACGGTCCGCTCACCGACACCGCCGAGATGCTGGTCGGGCGGCTCGGGCATCCGGAGCTGGGTGGCAGCTACTACACGTTCAGCAACGAGAACAACGACCTCATCTGGGGCTTCCTCGCCGAGTGCCACAAGCGCGGCTGGATCTACAAGGGCCACGACTCCATGCCCTGGTGCCCGCGCTGCGGCACCGGCCTGTCCCAGATGGAGATGAACGAGGGCTATGCCGACCGCGAGGACCCGGGGCTCACCGTCCGGTTCCCGCTCGTCGATCGCCCGGGCGAGTCGCTCCTCGTCTGGACGACGACGCCGTGGACGCTTGCGGCGAACGTCGCCGCCGCGGTTGGGCCGGATCTGGAGTACCTCCGGATCCGCCAGGGCGACCAATCATTCTGGGTCGGCAAGGGGACGCTGAAGGCGGCGGTCGTCGGCCGGTTCGACGTCGAGGAATCGAAGCCGGGCCGCGAGATGGTCGGCTGGCGCTATACGGGCCCGTTCGACGAGCTGCCGGCGGTCCGTGAGGCGTTCGCGAAGGGCACGCGCGACGACCCGGGCACGGCCTACGAGCACCGCGTGATCCCGTGGACGGAGGTCGGGGAGGACGAGGGCACGGGGATCGTCCACATCGCGCCCGGGGCCGGCGCCGAGGACTTCCAGCTCGGCAAGACCCTCGGGCTGCCGGTCATCGGGCCGATCGACGAGGACGGTCGTTACTACCCGGGCTTCGACTGGCTGAGCGGGAAGCTCGCCCCCGAGGTCGCCGAGGAGATCGTCGACGACCTGGAGCGGCGGGGGTTCTTCTACCACCTCGAGCCGTACACCCACCGCTATCCGCACTGCTGGCGCTGCAACACGCCGCTGCTGTTCCGGCTCGTCGACGAGTGGTTCATCTCGATGGGCCCGGTGTACGACGGGCCGCGCGAATCGCTCACGAAGGAGCAGGTCGACGCGAGCCTCCGCTACCAGATCATGGAGGTCGTCGACCAGATCCGGTGGATCCCCGGGTTCGGCTACGACCGGGAGCTCGACTGGCTCCTGAACATGCACGACTGGATGATCAGCAAGAAGCGCTACTGGGGCCTGGCGCTGCCGATCTACGACTGCCCGAACTGCGGCACGTTCGACGTCGTCGGGGGCCGCGCGGAGCTCAAGGCGCGGGCGGTCGCCGGCTGGGAGGTCTTCGAGGGCCACACGCCGCACCGGCCGTATGTGGACGCGGTGACGATCGCCTGCCCGTCATGCGGGGAGCCCGTCGAGCGGATCAAGGACGTCGGCAACCCGTGGCTGGACGCCGGGATCGTCCCGTTCTCCACGCTCCATTTCCGCGAGGACAACGACTACTGGCGCGAGTGGTTTCCGGCCGACTTCATCACGGAGAGCTTCCCGGGCCAGTTCCGCAACTGGTTCTACTCGATGCTCGCGATGTCGACGGTGCTCCGTCGCGAGCCGCCGTTCAAGACGATCTTCGGTTACGCCCTCGTCTTCGGCGAGGACGGCCGCCCGATGCACAAGAGCTGGGGCAACGCGATCGAGTTCGACGAAGCCGCCGAGCGAATGGGCGTCGACGTCATGCGCTGGATGTTCGCGAAGGCCCGGCCGGAGGAGAACATCCTCTTCGGCTGGCACGCGGCGGACGAGGCACGTCGCGAGCTGCTCGTCCTCTGGAACGTCTACTCGTTCTTCGTGACCTACGCCCGGCTCGCCGACTGGATGCCGACCGAGGGGATCGCGCCCGATCCGGGCCGGCCAGCCCTCGATCGCTGGATCCTGTCGCGCGCCGCAGGCCTGGCCGCCGACGTCGAAGCGCGACTCGCCGACTACGACGCCGTCGCGGCGGCTCGGGCGATCAGCACGTTCATCGACGACCTGTCGACCTGGTACCTGCGGCGGTCGCGCGATCGGATGCGCGCGGGCGCGGAGCCCGCCGACCGGGACTCGGCATTCGCGACGCTGCACGCCGGCCTTGTCGTGCTCGCCAGGACGATGGCTCCGATCCTGCCGTTCGTCACCGAGTCGATGTACGCCAACCTCATGGGCTCGATCGGCGCGCCGGACATCCCGGACAGCGTCCACCTGACGCGCTGGCCGGCCGCCGAGACCGCCCGCTTCCGTGACGAATCGCTCGAGAGCGCGATGGCGACGGTTCGCCGCGCCGTGGACCTCGCCCGGACGCTTCGATCGGGGGCCGGAATCCGGGTCCGCCAGCCGCTGGCCCGTGTCTGGCTCGCCCTGCCCGGCGGAGACCTGGCGGCGCGCGACGAGTTGCTGGAGCTGCTCCGCGACGAGATCAATGTCCGCGACGTGGCCCTCATCGGCGACGAGTCGGACCTCGTGGAGCGGCGGGTGAAGCCGCTGCTGCCGAAGATCGGCAAGAAGCACGGCGCCGCGATCCCCGCGATCATGGCCGCCGCCCGCGAGAACGCGGTGGTGTACGGCGCAGATGGCTCGGTCACCTTGAGCGGCGTGACGCTCGCCGCGGACGAGGTCGAGATCCTGGCGACTCCGCGGCCGGGGACGGCCGTCGCCCACGACGAGGGGCTCGTCGTCGTCATCGACACGGAGCTGACCGACGATCTGCGCGCCGAAGGCGACGCTCGTGAGCTCCAGCGCGCCATCCAGGATCTCCGCAAGGACGCGGGGCTCGCCCTCGACGACCGGATCGAGCTGTGGATCGACGGCCTCCCCGATGCCGTCGCCGCCCACCTGGAATCGATCGCCGGGGAGACGCTCGCCGACGCGGTCCATCGCGGCGCCCCGCCCTCGGACACTGGCGTGACGTCCGGGCAACTCGACCTCGCCTCGGGACCGGTGACGATCGCGTTGTGTCGGGGCGGCGACCCCGGGTCCGGCTCGTGAGGGAATCGACCGGCTCGCGGACCCCGCCGCCGGTCGTCGCGCCCGTGACGGGACGCTGGTTCGGCCGGACTGGGCGATGGGTGGTCTTCGTTGGGCTCGCGGCGGCCGTCGTCGTCCTCGATCAGCTGGCCAAGGCCGCGGTCACGTCGGCACTGGAGCCCGGTGAGTCGGTCCCGGTCATCGACAACCTTGTCCGGATCGTGTTCGGCCAGAACACGGGCGCCCTGTTCGGCCTGTTCCAGGACAACGCCGCGATGTTCGGCCTCGTCTCGATCGTCGTCATCGGCCTGATCGTTGCCTACCACGCTCGGGCTGCGGTGAGCCCGTACCTGACCGTGACCCTTGGACTGCTGCTCGGCGGCGCCATCGGCAACATGCTCGACCGGATCCGGCTCGGCTACGTCGTCGACTTCGTCGACGCCGGGATCGGCACGCTGCGCTTCTACACGTTCAATGTCGCCGACTCGGCGATCAGCCTGTCGATCCTGCTGCTGTTCATCGCCGCGCTTCGGCCATCGCTGGTCGAGGGGACCCAGCGGTCGGGGGCGACCGCATCGGCGTCGGCCGCGGCGCTCGCACGCCCGAAGCCGACGACGCCCTACCAGGAAGGGGTCGAGGACCCGTGGGACGAGGACGTCGAGCGATGACAGGTCCGGGCGTCCACACGTTGGAGGTCCCCGCGGGGGCCGCCGTCCAGCGCGTGGACCGCTACGTCGCCGACGTCACCGGCCTCTCCCGGAGCCACGTCCAGAAGCTGATCTCTGCGGGCAATCTCACGGCGGACGGCCTACCGCTGAAGGCGAACGCCGTGGTCGGCCCCGGCGCAGCGCTGCAGCTCGTCGTCCCCGAGCCGGAGCCGCTCGACCTTGCACCGGCGCCAGAGATCCCGGTCCGCGTCGTTCACGAAGACGCTGACCTGCTGATCGTCGACAAGCCGGCGGGACTCGTCGTCCATCCGTCGCCCGGGCATTCCGGCGGGACGCTGGTCAACGCGTTGCTCGCGCACGGCGGCGCCGAGACGTTCGGCGGGATCGCCGGCGTCCAGCGGCCGGGCATCGTCCACCGCCTGGATCGCGACACGAGCGGCCTGCTCATGGTCGCCCGGACCGACGCCGCTCAGCACTCGCTGATGGCACAGCTGAAGGCGCGCCGGATCAAGAAGACCTACCTCGCCCTCGTGCTCGGCGAGGTCTCAGCGGAGGTCGGCCGGATCGAGGCGCCGATCGGCCGCGACCCGAAGCACCGCACGCGCATGGCGGTCGTCAACGACGGCCGCGCCTCGACGACCGGTTACCGGGTCCGCGAGCGGTTCGCGGGGTGGACGCTGCTGGAGCTCGACCTCCTCACGGGTCGGACGCATCAGATCCGGGTCCACCTCGACGCGATCGGGCATCCCGTCGCGGGCGATCCCGTCTACGGGACGGGGACGTCGCGGCGGGGTCCGCGACCCGGACCTGGCGGCGCGCCGCTCGAGCGCCTGTTCCTCCACGCCTGGCGGCTCCAGCTCACCTCGCCGAGCGACGGCCACCTGATCCGCGCCGAGGCGCCGCTCCCCGGGGAGCTGGAACGCGTCCTCGCCGGGCTCCGCCACGGTCCGTACGACCTCGCCGGCCCGGAAGGTCGCCGATGACGGACGAGCTGATCGACATCCGGCGAGACCCCGGTCGCCCCGACTTCGTCGTCGACGGCGCGCCGGGGGCGATGCTGATCATCATCTCGGGACCCTCGGGCGTCGGGAAGGACACGATCATCGACGCGCTGCGCCGCCACGAGCGCGAGACGGGCCGCGAAGGCGACCGGCACTACGTCGTGACGTGCACGACGCGCGCGCCGCGGAACGGAGAGGTCGACGGCGTCGACTACCACTTCGTCACCCGCGACGAGTTCCTCCGAATCCACGCCGGCCGCGGCTTCCTCGAGGCGAACGAGGTCCACGGCAACTGGTACGGATCGCCCCGCGACGAAGTGCGCCGCGCGCTCGTCGCGGGTCGCGACGTGATCCTCAAGATCGACGTCCAGGGCGCGCAGGTCGTCAAGGAGCAGGTGACGGAGGCCTTCCTGATCTTCGTGGTCCCGCCGTCGATGGAGGAGCTCTTCGAGCGGCTCCGGGCACGCGCCACGGAGACCGCCGAGCAGCTCGAGGTCCGCCAGCGTGACGCGGCCATCGAGCTCGCCCGGCAGAAGGACTACGACAAGTTCGTCGTCAACGAGACCGGCGAGGTCGAGCGGACGGCCGAGGAGATCGACCGGATCATCGCCGAGGAGCACGTGCGGCACCCGGACCGCCGCGTCCGGATCTAGCCGCGGGCCGATGGACGCGATCCTCGACGTCCCGACGTCGGCGGCGCGCCATGTCGCGGTCGCGATCGACGCCGCCGGCG
>OEKI01000029.1_pt1 | contig 10739 bp, 13 predicted proteins | sample 1503121 | NCBI WGS metagenome assembly OEKI01 (sample SAMEA104379569, study PRJEB20068) | metagenome | biome: 1000743; feature: 77; material: 1998 | place: USA | collected 2012 | depth 25 m | reverse complement strand
GGGTTCGAACCCCGTCTCCCGCTCCAACTCCCCTCCCTGACCGATCGGCGGCGTGGATCCGCCTGTCTAGTTGTCGCTGTCTTCGAGATCCGGCCACGCCGCGATGTCGACGCCGTGATTCTCGGGCGACGCGAGCGTCCACCAGTTGGGCGCGTGCGTCTCGTCGGCCAGGCGTCCGCCCGCCGCGAGAGCCGCCGCGACTCTCGCCTCCGCCTGATCCGCCGGCACGCTGACGTCGATGTGTGTACGGCCGCGGCCAGGCTTGGGCGGGTGCAGGCGTTGGAACGAGACGTGTGGATTGCGGCGGTGGCGATCGACGACGTCCTCACCCGCGCCGAGGCTCTCGTACCCGAGAACGGCGGCCCAGAACGGACCAACATCGCTGCCGGCATCCTGCGCCACGGCGATGCCGACCACCTGGACCTGGGAGGGGTCTGGATCGACCGGCAACTTCCGAGCCTCGACCGAGATGCGGCGGGCCAGCTCGACATCGCGCTGGCTCAAGGCCCCGTACTCACCGGAGGCCGTCCGGACCGTCACGCCATCCGGCCGCAGGTCAATGTCGGGGAAGTGGCCAACGGCCTCGGCAACCTCGGCGATTGCGGCCACGAACCTGGCGCCTTGCTCGAACGACTTGGCACGGAAGTAGGCGTGTGCGCCCGAGAACAGGACCCGCCAGTCCTCGACTCCGACCGTGTCGTGGAAGGCTCGAGCCGTCGTCCTCTTTTCGTTCATCCAGGGACCACCCTTCAGCGCTCCGGCATCGCGGCGAACGTCCGGCTGATGTCGTCGAGCACGCGGATCGTGGCGTCGACGCCGATCTCAATGAAGCGCTCGCCGATCTCCGGGGTCGATTGAGTGGCGTCGCCCCACGTTCCAGATCTGGTCGCCCGATGGATCGAGCCTGGAGCGGAGAAGAAGAACGCGGTGTGCACGGCGGCGGGATTCGTGACCTCCGGGAACGGCGGATACTCCGCGTTCGCCCGGTCCAGGTCGACCAGGGCCGGATCGATCGCGAGGACCGCCGAGGTCTCCGCCGCGTTGGCGTGCAAGCCTGCCGCCTGGTCGAAGAATTCCTCGCGCTCGGCGCCGGTCATGCCGTCCCAGTAGTTGACCGGGAAGGCCTGCGCGCCCTTGGGCATGCGGGCGGCCGCGCTGGCGCAGGCATAGGCGATCGCGTACGTGTTGTCGTAGTGGCCATTCAGGAAGATGACCCGCTCGAATCCGATCGCCGTGAGCGAGGCGCACAGGTCTTCGATGAGCGCCATGAACGTCGAGACGCGGATGTGGACCACGCCCGCGAACCCGACGTGCGGATACGACAGGGCGTAGTTGATCGGCGGCGCGACGACCGCTCCGATCCTGGGAGCTGCGCGGCGGGCCACCTCCTGGGCGATCAGGACGTCCGTGAGGAGGGGTCCGTGCGGCCCGTGCTGCTCCGTCGAGCCGGTGGGAACAAGGACGGTCTGGCTCCGCTCGAGAAACGCGGCGACCTCCCGATCGGTCATCTCCCCGAGAAAGACCGTCGGCGGCTTCATCGCGACGTCCCGACGCAGCCTCCGAGCCTCACTCGAGCCACTCGCGGTCCTGGTTGTCCGGGTCGTCGATCGGTGACGAGATGAAGAGGACCTGCGGGGCGTCCTCGAACTGGCCGCCGTGCGGGGTGTTCGCCGGGATGACCCAGACGTCGCCCTTCGTGACCGGCCGTGTCGTGCCGCCGACCGTCACCGAGCCCGTCCCTGCCAGCACATAGCCGATCTCGTCATGGGTCCGGTGAACGTGCGTCCGGAACGGCCCGGGGTGGCCCTGGAAGACGAAGACACTCGACTGCGTGCCGTGGCCCAGGTACGTCCGCTTGAAGACGTCCGCCTCGGTCAGCTTGTCCGCCTCAACCGCGGCTTCCACGTCGATCACGTCGACCTTGGTCAGGTGGCTGAGATCGGGCGCATGTTCGGCGGTGTCGTGATGGCTCATCGGGCTCGCTCCTGCAGCTCGCTTCGGTCGCGTCGGGCGACCACCGCCTCGAAGAGGAAGTGATAGACCTCGGTGTGGCGTTTGGCTTCCCAGATGTCGTCGCCCCAGATGTAGGCGCCGTGGTCGGCGACGATCACCGCGAATGACGACTGGAACCGGGGATCGGCAAGGACGCGGGCGAGCTGGTCCGTGAGCTCGGCCTCGCGCGGCGTGTTGCGGATCACCGGCACGAGGTGGACGTCGCGGTTCCCGATGCCGCGGATCCCCTTCAGCATCTCGAGGTCGCGGATCGCAAGGTGGTCATCGCGATCCCGGACCACGTCACCCGCGAGCACGGCCGACAACGCGTGAGAATGGACGACGCTCTGAGCTCCACGCTCGCGGGCCGCCATCGTGAAGATCGTCTTGCACTCGCTGGGTCGCAGCGCCGGGTTATCGGGGCGGGCGAGGATCTCGCCGTCGCGGGTGTCGACCGTGAAGAACTCGTCGGGCCGGATCCGCTCCTTGTGGACGCCCGTCGGTGCAAGAAGCAATCCGCCGCCCTCCGCGGGTCCGCAGATCCCGCCGCCGGTCCCCGAGACCCAGCCCTTCGTGTAGAAGAGGCCGAGCAGCTCGACCAGCAGCTCGCGTGTGGCCTGTTCGTCCATCGGACGCCGATCGTACGGCGCCGACCGGTGATCGCGCCTGCTCGACCCATACCTATGCCGGAGTCGCATTGGATTCGCGGCGAATGTGCGTGACCGAGCGCCCGTGAGCGCACGGTCGCGCTTGACCGAGCGCCCATCGATGTCGCTCCGGCATGAGCGGGACCAGACCGCGTTCGGGGCGCGCCGCCTGCGCGGCGAACCGCGGCCGACGCGGTCCGCGGCCGACGCGATCCGCGGCCGAGGCGATCCGTAGTCGAGGCGATCCGGGCGCGCGATCCCGGCTCAGCTCAATGCTTCGGCGCGGATCCCCACACCGCTCGCGAGCCGGCGGGCGCCTCCATCGCTGCCGAGCGCTGCCGCCGACTGCCATGGCTCCGGAGGAGCGCCTCGGCCTCCTGTGGACCGGATGGACGGGCGAACAAGAAGCCCTGGCCCATGTCGCATCCGGCTTGCCGGACCAGCTCGGCCTGCTCCTCGCGCTCGATCCCCTCGGCGACCAGCTCGAGGCCGAGCGAGCGCCCGAGCTGGGCGATCCCGCCGAGCAGCGCGACGCCCTGGGCGGTCCCGACGGCGGCCGTGAACTCGCGGTCGATCTTCAGGACGTCGACCGCGAAACGGCGCAGGTAGCTGATCGAGGCGTAGCCCGTCCCAAAGTCGTCGATCGCCAGGCGGACGCCGAGCCGCTGGAGCTCGCGGAGCACCTGTTCGGCGTCCGGATCGGCGACCAGGATCGTCTCCGTCATCTCGAGGATCAGCGACTCGGGGTCGATCCCCGTGCGCTGCAGGATGCCCGCGACGTGGTCGACGAGATGTCCGTCGTGGAGCTGCGAGCCGGACAGGTTCACCGAGACCGAGAGGTCCGGCTGGATGCGCTGCCAGGCGCGCAGCTGGGCGCAGGCCGTCTCCAGCACCCAGTCACCGATCCCGATGATCGCGCCCGTGGCTTCGGCGATCGGGACGAAGGCGGCCGGCGACAGCAGCCCGTGCTGCGGATGCTGCCAACGGATCAGGGCCTCGAAGGAACGGATCCGGTTCGATCGCAGGTCGAAGATCGGCTGGTAGTCGAGGCGGAGCTCGCCGCGGTCGACCGCGCCCCCGAGGTCCGATCGGAGCCGAGCGCCCTCGTCGGCCGCCGCCCGTGCCGCGGCCCGGTACACCTCGTGCTGACGCTTGCCGGACGCCTTCGCGATGTACATCGCGAAGTCGGCGTTCCGGATGAGGTTCTCGGCCGAGCTCGACAGCGAGTCCCCGACGTCGACGCCGACGCTGACGGACACGGGGATCTCGCGACCGCCGGCTTCGATGGGTCGCTCGAAGGCCCGGACCAGCCGTCTGGCCAAGGCGTCGGCCTCGTCGGTCGACTCGATGTCCTCGAGGAGGATCGCGAACTCGTCGCCGCTGAACCGGGCGACGGTGTCGCCGCTTCGGACGAGGTGCTGGAGACGCATTGCGACGGCGATCAGCACCAGGTCGCCGACCTCGTGACCGTGCGTGTCGTTGATCACCTTGAAGTCGTCGATGTCGACGAAGACGAGGCCGACGAGCGGAAGGTTCGGTCCGCGACCGCGGACCAGGGCGTGCTCCATGCGATCGCCGAGCAGCGCCCGATTCGCGAGCCCGGTGAGGTGGTCGTGGAACGCCTGATGGCGGATCTGGGCGTACAGCCGCGCGTTCTCGAGCATGACGGCGGCTTCGCCCGCCATCGTCTGGGCGAGGTCGATCTGGCGCGGCTCGAGGACCTTGCCGGACATCGAGATCAGCTCGACCGTGCCGATCGTCCGGCCGCTCACCTTCATCGGGAGCTGGAGCATCAGCCGCCCGCCGAGCCCCAGCAGGAACCGGACCTCGCTTGGGTCGGCTGTCGGGTCCGCCGGGTCGGTCACGGAGGCTTCGCCGGTGAGGAGGACGCGACGGGTCTCCGGGTACTCGTCGAGCGGGTAGACGTCGACCAGCGCGGCGCGCCGGCTGGCGGGGTGGTACCCGGCCGTGGTGACGGTGTCGTCGGCCTTCTCCCAGGCGAAGATGCCGCACTCGTCGAACTCGACCGCCTTGGCGATGTGCCGCGCGACCAGGTCGCCGAACCCGCGGTCGTCGAGCGCCCCTGCGAGATCGCGGCCCATCGCGATGATGCTTTCGAGCTCCCGCGTGCGAGCGGCGACCTCCTCGTACAGGCCGCGCGTCGTCCGCTCGGCGATCGACTCAGCCTCACGGCGCGCGAGGCGCTCCCGCTTCAGCCGGCGCTGGAGGCGCTCGATCTGATCGACCGGATCGCGAGTTGACGATTCGAGCTCAGCCAAGGTGGACGACCAGCGAGCAGGCATCGTCGCCGCGGAGCATGCAGATGGGCTGCTCGATCCGGACGGACTCGGCGTAGTGGGCAGCGGCGCCCTGGATCAGTCCTTCGGCGAACGCGCACAGCCGGCGCCGCGAGGCGTAGCCCATGACCAGGGCCCCGTCCGGTGCCTCCCCCATGTCGAACCACGGAACGTCGGCTCCCGGGTACACCTTGCGCACCTCGGGATGGATGATGTCGTTGAGCGTCATCAGGAAGGCGTGGGTCGACGTGTGCGGGGTGAAGAACTCTGGGTACGCGGCCGCCATGAGCGACAGCGCCTCACGTCCGAACCAGCGTGTCGTGTCCTGCGGGTCCATCCCGAGCGCCCCTGACGCGCCGTCCACGAGGCGACCGAGATGGGCGTCCGGATAGCTGCCAAGCGACGTGTACGCGCCGAGAAGGCCCGCGTCGGTCAGCAGGTCGTCCCAGGCGTCCTCGCCGTGCGCGCGCACGACGGCCTGCTCGAACAGATCGAAGACGACGCCTTTCATGGCTCGCTCCCGTTGAGCGTGCGGCGGCCTCGGGGCGGAAGCGACTGCACGCCTGCCGATCATGGCCGTGAAGGGTCATCCGACTAGGACCCGTCGGTGCCACCGGCATGGGGGAAACGTCCTACGGCGGGAGCAGCTCCACCAGGACCGCTCCGGTCACGTTGACGACCGTCGTCTCCCCCGCCGTCACCTTGAGCTCCTTGACCGAGGCCATCGTCGTATGGCCGTGCAGCCACAGCGGCGGCCGGAACCGATCGAGCAGCCAGCGATAGGCGCCAAAGCCGCGGTGATAGGCGTCGTCCGGCGCGTCGCCCGCTCCCTCCGGGGCGACATGGCTGATCACGAGCAGTGGTTCGCGCCGCCGGGCCAGGCGGTCCCCGAGCTCCGACCGGGCGACCCGGAACGCATGCCACCAGGCGAGGTCCGGCCGGCGGCGATTCCCGCGCTCGTTGACGTGCGGCCATTCCAGCCCGGCCACGGCGATCCCGGCGAGGCGGGTCGTCGCGCCCGGTCCGAGCGGGTCCGGGACGACGAGGCGGCGCTCATCCCAGTCGCCGCCCACGTCGTGGTTCCCGCGGACGTACACAAGAGGCGCGTGGAACGAGTCCGCGAGAAATGCCAGCCAGCGCGGGTCCAGGTCACCACAGCCGACGATGCCGTCCAGCGGCGCGATGCCGGCGCGGTTCTTCTCGTACTCGATGGCGGGCTCTCGCTCGTCCGACACCGCGAGGAGCCGGATCGGCTTCTCGTCGCGCTCCCGGAAGGGCCGCTCGTCGGGCCAGCGGACGGAGACGCGCCGGATCATCCGCCGTCCGGCCCCTGGTCGATCTCGTCCTCGTGGGCGATTGCCCCCACTCGCCGACCTTCGCCCGCGGTTCGCAGGGCGAGGCTGCCAGTGAGGACGGCCGCGAGGTCGTTCGGCCGCTCCGACGGATGTCCGCCGAGCGGGACGAGCTCGACGACATTGGCATCGATGCCAACCTGGCCGGCGTAGAGGGCCGCCGCGACGCGGTTGTGGCCGTCGAGAACCCAGAACTCGTCGCCGAAGCGGATGACGTCGATCGGCGGCAGGACCGCCAGGCGGTCCTGGGCGGCGCGGATCCGCTGCCAGCGGGCCTGCCAGTTCGGCGAGCGGAATCCTTTCAGCGGAAGGAAGTCACCGCCGCGCTGCGTGACGCCACCGACCGCGGTGCCGGCGATCTGGTCGACATCGATCGTTCGGATCCCCAGCTCGCGTGGGGATGCGTTGCGGGCCTCCGGGTGGACGTCGTAGAGGTAACGGAGGGGCTCCTGGGCCATCTGACGGACACGTCGGACCCGGGCACCGGGGCGCTCTTCCCAGCGCCGAACGGCCGATCGGGCCGCGTCGACCGCGCCGCCGACCACATCGGCCGATCGATCCGCGACGAAGTCCGCGACGCGGCCAACCAGACCGGGCTCCTCATCGGCGTCCTCGGCTGAAGTTGCGGGCTGGATCGACGGCGCCGGCAGGGTGGCCGCTTCCAGAGCCTCGGCGCCGAGTCCCCGATCCGCATTGTCCGGCTGGCTGGCGCCCTCGGTCATCGGCCCAGTGTTTCACGTTCGCTCCGGCTCAGCGCCGGGGCCGTCAGCCGCCCGGGACGAACGCGACGCAGCAGCAGCCATCGGCGGGGCGCGCCTGCGCTTCCACACCGGCCGTCGGAACGCCCTCGGCCACGGCACTCAGCATCGCGAGGTTCACGGAACAGGTCACGTCTCGGTGGTCTTCCGAGAGCCGTTCGAATGGACAGTTCCGAAGCCGGATCGCGCCGGCGTCATCGGCGAACGGCTCGTAGCCTCGATCCCGCAAGGCGGCAACGAAGATCGCGAGATCCGCATTCGGCGGTAGGGATGCGGCGACGTCGCGGCCGCGCGACGCCGCGGCTTCGAGCGAGCGTGACCGGGCGTCCGGGGATTCTTCGATGCCAGTCGCCAGGATGTCCGCGAGCGCCTCGTACCGTCGCGGCGGCAGCGACACGCTGACGTCGAGGTCCTGCGCGCGACGGTAGAACTTGGCCGGCCGGCCGGCGCCGGGTCCCGTTCGTCCGCTGCGGCGGTGGAACTCCACGTCGAGGAGGCCCGCGGCCGCGAGGCGGTCCAGATGGAACGCTGCCAGCGGACGTCCGATGCCTGCCGCGGCGGCCGCCGCGTCGCGGTCCACCGGATCCGGGCGCGCGACGACGAGGTCGTAGAGGGCACGGCGAACCGGATCTGCGAGTGGCGCCAGGCGGGTCAGATCGTCGTCGGTCACGGAACTCACTCTATCGCACGCGGACATTGATCAAAGAGTTGACAGGGTCGTCGTCCGTCACTAAAGATAGCAGGCGTTAGCGATAGAGACCACGAGAGAGGCCATGGCCCATCCGACGCCGCCACGCCGCCCCGATCGTTCGATCCCCCGCCTGACGAAGCTCGGGGCGGCCACCATCGCCTTCGGCCTGGTCTTCGACCTGTCCGAGCACTCGTTCGCATCGGCGGCTTCGGGCGCGAGCTTCAGCGCCGGTGAGCACGCGGCCCATCTCGTCGTCCTCGTCGGAATGATCCTGGCCCTCGCCGGCGTCATCGCCGACGGGGTCCGCCACTCAGGCCGGGCTGACCGGCTGAAAGGGAGCGCTCGACATGCCGTTCGGTGACTTCGTCAACCAGATCCCGCCCATCGGGTTCCTGGCCATCCACGTGGTGCTATTTGCAATCGGCGGCTATTTCGCCTGGCGGTCGTTCGGCGCCGGGGCGACCACGCTTGGCTGGGCGTTCTCGCTCTTCGCCCTCGCCGAGATCGTGTACATGACGTACCACCTCGATTGGACCGTCTTCCTGTTCGCCCACACGATCAGCGAAGTCCTCGACCTGTCCGCCTTCGTCCTGGTATTCGTCGCGGCGTCCCGGACGATTCTCGATCGGTCCTCGGCGCCGGCACGCGCCTGATGATCGCGAGCGCGCATCGAGCGGCGGCCGCCCTGGCCGCCGCCGCGCTCGTCGCGGTGACGCTCGGCGCCTGCAGCCCGGCCTCGGGCAGCGCCGCCGGTGCTTCGCCGGTGTCGACCACGACCGTCGACCTGCCGGCGTCGTATCGGTTCGCCCCGACGGCGATCGCCGTCCACAGCGGTGCCACCGTGACGTGGACGAACAGCGATCACTTCACGCACTCGGTCCAGTTCCTCGACGGCGGACTGCCGTCGGAGCCGCTCGTCATGGAGCCCGGTCAAACCGCGACGTTCACCTTCGCCTCGGCCGGCACCTTCCGATACCAGTGCCACTTCCATCCCCAGAACATGCAGGGCACCGTGACGGTCACGCCGTAACGACCCGGGGCCGCTCAGGCTCGCCCGTCGAGGGGGATCCGCGCTCCGTTGATCGCGGCGGCCTCGTCCGAGCAGAGGAACCGGAACGTCGCGACAACCTCTTCGGGCGTCGTCCAGCTCGCGTTCTTGGGGCTGGGCTCCCGCTCGCGAGCGTGGACCGCGTCGATCGCCCGAACGGCGACCATGTTGACCGTCACGCCGGTCGACGCCACCTCCTTGGCAAGGACGCGCAACAGCGTCTCCTGCGCCGACTTCGTCGTGGCGTAGATCGCGGCCCGCGCCGGCGTCGAGACGGTCGTGAACGACGTGACGCCGAGGATCCGGCCCCAGCCCCGCTCGACCATGCCGGGAACGACGGCCCGCGCGACGTGCAGCGTCGACCACAGGTGCTGGTCGAGCATGAACTGGAGCTCGTCGGGGTTCAGCTCGGTGATCGGGGCGCCGACCACGAACCCGCCGACGAGGTGGAGCACGGCGTCGATCCGCCCGAAGCGCTCCGTCACGACGGCCACGGCGGCCTCGACGGCGTCGGCGTGGCGGAGATCGCCCGTCGCGGGAACCCAGCGGTCGGCAGGAGCTTCTGCTGCGGCAGCGACCTCCTCCAGCCGGGCCTCGTCCGTGCCGAGCAGGGCCAGTCGCCAGCCATCGGCCGCGAACGCAGCGGCAGCGACCCGCCCGAGGCCACCGCTCGCGCCAGTGATCAGGACGACGCGGTCTTCTGCCATCGGGTGAGGATATGCCCCGACCGCGGATCGGCCGGCGGAACCCCTCCCCCCGGCTGGGCCCGAGCCGCCACGATCGGTCCGGCATGATGGATCGACGATGCGACCCAGCCTGAACATCCTCGAGCCGGAGCTGATCGGCCGGATCGTCGACGAGGCGAAGCGCGTGCTCGCCACGCACGGGATGGAGATCCGCGGCGCGACGATGCGTCAACGGCTGCTGGACGCGGGCCTGCCCCAGCGCCCCGACGGACGGGTCCTGTTCCCGCGCGACGTCGTCGAGGAGGCGATCCGCGTCGCGCCGTCGTCCTTCCGCCTGTACGACCGGGCGGGCACCGAGCGGGCCGACCTCGGCGACGACCGCGTCCACTTCATCCCGGGCTCGTCCGGACTCAAGGTGCTGGACCACCGCACAGCGGAGGCGCGCCTGGCGATGAGCCAGGACTTCGCGGAGTACATCCGGCTCGGCGACGGCCTCGACAACATCCCGTATCTCGCGACGGCCTTCTCGACGTCCGACATCGAGCCGCAGGTCTCCGACGCCTGGCGGCTCTACCTGTGCCTGACGAACTCGGCGAAGCCGATCGTCTCGGGCGCCTTCACCGAGCACGGCGTCGGCCGGATGGCCGAGATGATGGCGCTGTTCCGGGGCGGCGCTGACGACCTGCGCGCCCGGCCGATGTCGATCTTCACGATCACGGCGACCGGCAACTTCCGGTACAGCGAGGACTCCTGCCAGAACCTGATCGACTGCGTGGAGGCGGGCATCCCGGTCGAGATCGTGCCGGTCACGCTGATGGGCCTCATCGCACCCGTCACGCTGATCGGCGCGACGGTCTTCCACACGATCGACGTCCTCGCCGGCATCACGATGGCCCAGGTCGTTCGGCCGGGGGCCCCGGTCCTGTTCGGCGGCGCGCCGGCGACGTTCCACATGAAGATCGCGTCGTCCCCCATGGCGGCGATCGAGGCCCTCCAGCTCGACGTTGCGTATGTCGCGGTCGCCAAGTCGCTGGGGCTGCCGACGCAGTCCTACATGGCGCTCTCGGATGCGAAGACGCTCGACGCCCAGGCCGGCGCCGAGACCTTCGGCTCGGCGCTGCTGGCGGCCCTGGCGGGCGTGAATTCCGTGTCGGGGCCGGGGATGCTCGACTTCCTCCTCGTGTTCTCCCTGCCGAAGCTCGTCTACGACGACGCGATGTGCGGGCAGGTCCTCCACTTCGTCCGCGAGGTCCGCGAGCTGGGCGACC
>OEKI01000390.1_pt2 | contig 10787 bp, 9 predicted proteins | sample 1503121 | NCBI WGS metagenome assembly OEKI01 (sample SAMEA104379569, study PRJEB20068) | metagenome | biome: 1000743; feature: 77; material: 1998 | place: USA | collected 2012 | depth 25 m | reverse complement strand
GCCGACCAGCTCGTGCGGTTCCATCTCGGGTACGAGCCCTTCGATCGCGACCGGCACGACATGGCCCTGCTCCGGGATCGCCTCGGCGTCGAGGTTCCGCCGCCCTATTGAGCCGGCGATTCAGCCCGGGGCGACCGGCGTGTCGAACACCGCCTGGAGGACGGGATCGCGGCCGGCGAAGTAGTCGGCGGACGAGAGATCGGCCGCGATGTCCGGCTCGATCGTGGTCCGCTGGTCGTCCGGCGTGCTTCGCTGCCAGTAGCGAGTCGCAACGAACACCGACTGGCCGCCGTAGGGGAGGGCGACCGCCCGGGCGTCGCCGTACAGGTTCGGGCTGCCGCCCATCGCCTCGCCCGCGAACGTCGCCGCACTCGACTGCTCGAGGTCCGTCGCGAAGTTGGCCGCGGCGGAGAACGTGATCCGCCCGATCAGCAGGACGAGCCGGCCCGGTCGATTGATCGCCCGATCGCGCAGCACGTCCTCGAAGTGGGCCATCGTCGTGTTGTCGCCGCCGCGGTTGTGGCGCAGGTCGACGACGACGCGGGCGACGTCATCCTCCTTCGCTCGGGCGAGGATCTCGTCGGCGATCCCGTTGATCCCCGCCTCGACCGAGTTGTATTGGACGAACAGCGTCCGCGAGTCATCCAGGTACGTCCACCAGAGGGGCTTGGCCTGGTCGAGCAGCCACAGCGCGTCGGTCGACGGCAGTCGAAGAGGGTCCCCACGCTGCCAGGCGACGTCCTCCTCGACCGTGATCGGCTCGATCGTCACGTCGCGAGCCGTGCCAGTCCGGCCGACGAGGGAGAAGACGGCGGGTCCCGCATGGTCGATGACGCCCAACCCGGCGAGGATCTCGCTCACCCCGGCGTAGCGCGGCCCAAAGGCGAGCAGGGTCGAGTCGTTGTCGCGCGGCGACAGCGGCTCGACGAGACGGAGGACGTCCGCGATCGGGTGGCCGCCGATCGCGGTGACCCGCGACCCGACCAGATCGACATCCTGCGCGCGCGTCGCCGTGATCACGAGCCCGTCGCTGAATCGCCACATCCGGAGCGGGTAGGGGTGGATTCCACTGCCGGGCGTGAGGAAGATGCCCGAATGGCCATCGCGGCCCTTCCAGCCCGGCATCGCCGCGAGGCGGACGAGCTCGACGAGCGCCTGATCGTCGGTGAGCTGTGGGACCCGCGCCTTGGCGGCGTCCGCGGCCGCGACCCACTCGGCGCGAGGCATGCCGTGCCACGGATCGGGGTGCAGGGATTCGCGGGCCGCCAGGAGACCGTCGATGTCGGCGCGCCAGCCGGCGACGCGGTCGAGCGACGGGCTCGGGGCGGGCGAGAGAGTCGGCGCGGGCGACGAGGCGGAAGCCGACGGGCTCGAACCCGGGGCGGCCGACGACGCGAGCGGCGCAATCGACGGAGCGACGAACCCACCACAGCCAGCCACGAACAGCACCAACAACGCCGCGGCGATCCTGCCAGATCGTAGGATCGACATCAGGTCACGCCGTCGCGTCCGCGGCGTCGTCGATGAGCCGGGCCTCGGCCGTCCTCGCCGCCCGACCGATCGCCCCAAGCGTCGCGCGCGCCTCCTCCTCGTCGAGCGCCAGCGCGCGGACGAATCGATCGTCGGCCTCTGCGAAGAGGCGGGACGCCGCGGCCTGAGCAGCGAGCCCGGCGTCCGTGAGCACGATCCGGTAGGAACGCCGGTCATCCGGGGAGGACGCGCGCTCGGCGTGACCTCGCTCCAGCATCCGGCGGACGAAATGGGACATCGAAGTCGGCGGCATCCCGGCCCGCGCCGCCAGCTCCGTCGGCGCATGCGGGCCCTCGTCGAACAGGATGCTGTAGACCGCGTACTCCTCCGGCGTCAACGGGCCCCCAGCCATCGCCGCGGCAACCAGGGTCCGAGCCGCCCCCGTCGCCGCGTAGAGCTCGAACAGAACGGAGAGCCTGGAATGCGCGTCGCGTGGCACCTGCCGATCCTACCAGATGGTAGCAACCGGGCCTCAGGTCACCTCGCGGAGCGTGATCCCCTGTGCCCCTTCCCAGAGGCAGCGCCGGCCGACCTCCCGGAGCCGGTCCTGCCAGCCCTCGTCCGGGATGATCGTGGCGAAGTGGTTCGCGGCCAGCTGGCCGACCTTCGAGGAGGTCGTGCAGGCCCCGTAGGGGAAGAAGATCTCGCATTCGCTGATGCCGCCCGGATACATCGCCAGCATCCCCGGGGCGGGGTGCGACGTGTGGTTCTCGTAGTCAATGCCCGGTCGGAAGTCGCCGTAGGGGATCCACGTCGACTCGCCGCTCCAGCGGCAGTGGATCAGCCGCGACGAGATCGGCAGCATCCGCCGGACCGCCTCGATCGTCTGGGGCGCGTCCGGCTCCCAGCGGGCGCTAAAGTGGAGATCGCCGACCTCGATCTGGAGCGTCGTCATGGACGGAGGATAGCGGTGGCCGACGGCGCCGGACCGACGATCTCGACCCACGTCCTCGACACGGAGCGAGGTATGCCGGCCGAGGGGATCCGGGTCACCCTGTCGCGCCTGGACGTTGCCGACAAGCCGGTTCGGATGACGCAGGCGCTGACCGACGGCGACGGCCGCGTCCGCGATCTTCTCGAGCGGCCGCTCGTGGCCGGCGACTACCGCCTCGAGTTCGACGTCGCCGGCGAGGGCGGGTCCTTCTTCACGAAGGTCGCCGTCGATCTCCGAATCGCGGACCCGACCCGGAGCTATCACGTGCCCCTGCTCCTGGCGCCCTTCTCGATGACGACGTACCGGGGCAGCTGAAATGGCGGAGCCCGACGTGGCCCGACTCGACGCGCTGTCGGAGGACGCGTTCGTCGCGGCGGCGGCGCCCTGGTTCGAGGGCGCGCCGCGGTTCCTGCGGCGGCTCGCGGCCGCGCGCCCGTTCGGCGACGCGGCCACGCTCTTTGCTCGCGCCGACGCGATCGCCGCATCGATGCCGGAGGACGAGCAGCTCGAGCTCATCGACGCGCACCCACGCCTGGGCGCCCCGCCGTCGACCGTGTCGGACGCGTCGTTCCGCGAGCAGGGCTACGACCGCGACCTGAGCGAGGCGATCGCGGACCTCGAGATCCTCAACCTCGCCTACGAGGCGCGGTTCGGGTTCCGGTTCTGCGTCTTCGTGAACGGCCGCTCGCGGCGCGCGCTCGTGCCGGTCATGGAGGCGGCGCTCCAGGCGAATCGCGAGGCCGAGATCCGGCGGGCGGTCCACGACGTCGTGGCGATCGCGCGCGATCGCTTCGAGAAGGTCGCGGTCCGCGCGTGATCGAGGTCGGCCCGAACTCCTACGGCAAGTCCGCGATCCGACTCGTCAAGGTCATCCGCGGCGAGACGCCGCACCGCGTCCGCGACCTGACGATCGCCATCGCGCTGTCGGGCGACTTCGACGCCTCATACGACGCCGGCGACAACACCGGCGTCGTCGCCACGGACACGATGAAGAACACGGCCTACGCGTTGGCCGGCGAGCACCTGACGGGCTCGATCGAGGCATTCGGTCTCGTCCTCGGCCGGCACTTCCTCGCGGCGGAGCTGGTGCACGAGGCGCGGGTCTCCATCTCCGAGCATCGCTGGCTGCCGGTCGGTTCGGCGCCGGATGCCTTCAGCCGCGATGGCTCGTTCACGCGTACGGCACTCGTCGACGTCCGGGTCGATGGCGCCGACATCCGTGGCGGGTTCCTGGACCTGTCCGTCATGAAGACCACGCGCTCGGCCTTCGCCGGATTCCCGCGCGACCGGTTCACGACCCTCAAGGAGACCGACGATCGGATCATGGCCACCAAGGCCACCGTCGACTGGGGCTACGCGGCCGGCGCGGACCCCGACTTCGACGCTGCGTTCGACGCGATCCGCGCGACCTTCCTCGAGGTCTTCGCCGACCATCACTCGCCCTCCGTGCAGGCCTCGATCTGGATCGTCGGCAAGGCGATGCTCGAGCGGCACTCCGAGCTGACCGACGTCCGGATGTCGCTGCCGAACCTCCACCACTGGACGGTCGACTTGAGCCCGTTCGGCCTCGAGAACGACCGCGAGGTCTACGTCGCGACGGCTGAGCCGCACGGCCTGATCGAGGCAACGGTCCGGCGGTCGTGACAGCCTAGGTGTCACGCGGCCGGGCCAGAGTTCCGGCCATGGAAGCCCGCATCGTCCAGCTCCCGACCAACGAGATCCGCGTCGACGGGGATCGGATCGTCATCGAGCGGTTCGTCCTCCGCGACCCCGCCCTGGCGTCGGTCCTCATGCAGCGCGACCCGGCCGACCGGCCCGCGGTCGTCGAACGCGCCCTGAAAGTCGGCTTGCTCGCGATCCAGGACGTGGCGGTGTCGATGGACGTGGACATGGTCCGCGACGAGTTCGACAAGCTGCTGCGCGCCAACGAGCAGGCCAACACGAAAGCCGCCGAGGCGCTGGACCAGATGCTTCGCTCGAACTTCGCCGACGGCGACGGCCGCCTGCCGCGGACGCTCGAGAAGTTCCTCGGCGATCGCGGTCAGCTCCGGGCGTTCGTCGGCGAGCTGTTCGACGAGACCAAGCGCGACAGCGCGATCGGCCGGATGCAGGCGCTGCTCGGCACGTACTTCGACGGCGATGCGTCCAGGCTGGCCCTGCTCCTCGACCCGACGCGGCAGCACTCCCCGATGCACCAGTTCCGGACCGAGGTGACGCGCGGGTTCGAGGCCCTGCACGAGCGTCTGGCCGCGATCGAAGCCGCAGCGGCGGCGCGGGGCGCCGAACGGGCGCGGTCGGCGGCGAAGGGCGGCGACTTCGAGGACGTCCTCGAGGCCCTGCTCGGAGACGCCGCTCGTGGACTCGGTGACCTGATCGATCGAACCGGTGGCGAGCCCGGCGAGCTGATCCGGTCGAAGAAGGGTGACTTCGTCGTCACGATCGATCCGGCCCGGACGGGCGGCACGGACCTGCGGATCGTGGTCGAGGCGAAGGACCGCGGCATGTCGAGTCGGTCCATCCGTGAGGAGCTCCGCGAGGCGAAGCAGAACCGCGCGGCGGCCGTTGGGCTCGTCGTGTTCAGCCCGGACCATGCGCCGCAGGGCATCGCCCCCTTCGACGTTCGCGCCGGCGACGTCTACTGCGTGCTCGACCCGCTCGCCCCGGATCCCGCGATCCTCGATGCGGCGCTGCGCCTGGCGCGCCTCCTCGCGATCGCCAGTCTTCGAGAAGTCGAGGCCGAGATCGACGCCGATGCGGTCCGGACGGCCCTCGCGGCGATCCGCGCCGAGCTCGACGCGCTGAAGGGGATCAAGGCCACCTTGACGTCGATCGCGAACAGTGCGGGCGGCGTCCAGGCGACGCTCGACCGGCTCCGCGAGACGATCGTCACGCGGGTCTGTGAGGCCGAAGCAGAGATCCGCCCGACGAGGTCGCCGACGCGCTGATCTTTCCTCGATCGGCTAGGGTGGTCCTATCGGGTCCGGTGCGGTGAGGACTGGCGGGCCACCACGCGGTGGGACCACCGGGGTATTGGTTCACGGCGGCTGACCCGCGAGTCTGTCGAGGTAACGGCCGCGCGCGATCGGGCGAGGAGTGCCCGGGTGGCCGACGCCTCGCTGGACCCCGGAGAGCACATGCGTCGACTCGCCACCGCCATCGCCGCCGCATCGCTCGCCCTTTCGGCCGTCGGCTCAGCGCTGGCCGTGGAGCCCGTAGACCCCGGGCCGGCGCCGATCGTCGAATCGCCGCCGCCGGAGTCCCAGCCCTCGGTCGATCCCCGACCGTCGTCCCAGCCCGACGCCTCGCCGGCCGCCGACCCCACCACCGATCCGACGGCCACTCCCGAACCGTCCGCGACGACCGCGCCTGACGAGTCGGAAGCCCCTGTCGTTCCGTCGAGCGAGGCGGCGAAGGCCCACGAGAAGTCGGCGAAGCCCGGTCCCCGCTCCGCCACCGACCCGACGGATCGCTGGATCGTCGTCCTCAAGCCCGGAACCGACGCCGTCGCGACCGCGGACCGTCAGGGCAAGCGGATCGGCTTTGCCTCGGACAGGACGTACCGCCGCGTGATCCGCGGCTACTCGGCCCATCTCGAGCGGGCGCAGGTCACCGCCCTCAGCCGCGACCCGTCGGTGGAGATGATCGTCGCCGACGAGGTGATCCACGCCGAGGCGCAGACCCTCCCGACAGGCGTCTCCCGGATCAACGGCCGCGCCCAGAAGATCGCTCCCATCGACGGCCTGGATGACCGCGTCGATGCCGACGTGGCGATCGTCGACACCGGCGTCACGCGCGTCCCCGACCTCAATGTCGTCGGCGGCTACAACTGCTCGACCTCGACGACGACGGCCTGGGGCGATGGCGTCGGCCACGGGACGCACGTCGCCGGTACGGTCGGCGCGATCGACGACGGCAACGGGGTCGTCGGCGTCGCACCGGGCGTCCGGATCTGGTCAGTCCGCATCCTGGACACGTCGGGCGAGGGCCTCCTGAGCTGGTACGTCTGCGGGCTGGACTGGATCGCCGCGCAGCGCGACCCCAACGACCCGTCGCGACCGCTGTTCGAGGCGGCCAACATGAGCGTCGCCAAGTGGGGCTCGGACGACCGCAACTGTGGCCTGACGAACAAGGACATCCTCCATCAGGCGATCTGCCGTCTCGTGGCGAGCGGAGTCACCGTCGTCGTCGCCGCCGGCAATGACTCGGGCAGCGCATCCGCGCGCGTCCCGGCTGCCTACAACGAGGTGATCACGGTCTCCGCCCTTGCCGACACCGACGGGCGATCGGGCGGCCTCGGTGGTCATCGCTGCCTCTCGTGGGGCTCGTACGACGTCGACGACACGTTCGCCGACTTCTCCAACTTCGGCTCCGACGTCGACCTGATCGCCCCGGGCAAGTGCATCTGGTCGACCGTGCCCGGCGGCTACAAGTACAGCTCAGGGACGTCGATGGCGACGCCGCACGTCACGGGTGCCGTCGCGCTGCTGAAGGCGAGCCGGCCGAACTTCACTCCGGCCGAGGTCCGCGAAGCGCTCCAGTACCTCGGGACACTGAACTGGCGGACGTCGACCGACAAGGACGCCTTCCACGAGAAGCTGCTCGACGTCAGCCGGATCGGGCCGCGAGGCGACTTCAGCCTGAGCGCCGGCGCGAACGTCATCGTCGGCGAGCCGGGCGGAGCTGCTCGCTTCCCGATCACGATCGCGCGCACGCCGACGTCGTTCGAGCGGATCCGGCTCACGGCTTCGAACGTCCCCGCCGGCTGGGGCGCGAGCTTCGACGTCCCCGGCCCGTACGGCTTCACCGCCGTGTCGTCGACCCTGACGGTCAGCGTCCCGGCGGGCACGACGCCTGGCACGTACACGATCACCGTGGCCGGGGACGAGCACGGCCGCACGCGCAGCGCGACCGCCCGGATCGTCGTCGAAAACGACCCGCCGACCGCTCAGCCACCCCTCACCGTGGCCCGGGCCAAGGCGACGGTCAGCGATACGATCGTCCCGACGACGGTCGCCTGGCACGCGGCAACGGATCCGTCGAGCCCGATCGGCGGCTATGAGATCGAGCAGAGCGTCGCCGGCGGCTCCTGGGTCGCCCTCGGGTCGACGACCGGGACCGTCCGCACCGCCCCGAGCACCCAGGTCGTCGGCCGCAGCTACCAGTACCGCGTCCGGGCCCGGGATGCGGTCGGCAACTGGAGCGCCTGGGCGCCGGGCGCGACGGTGACGGCTGCCCTCATCTCGGATCGGGCGGCCGTGGTGACGTACAGCGGCACGTGGCGCACGCTCGTCTACGCCAATGCTCTGGGTGGCACGACCAGGTATTCGACGAGCAGCACTGCTCGCGCTCGGACCACGTTCACCGGCCGAGGCGTCGCGATCATCGCGCCGGTCGGCCCGACGCGCGGCCGTGCCACCGTCTATGTCGACGGCGTCTACCGCGGGACCGTCAACTTCCGGGCTTCGGCCGGCGCGAGCCGGCGCGTCATGTTCTCCACCGCCTGGACTACGGCCGGCACACACACGATCGAGCTTCGGGTCGGAACGACCGGCCGCGTCGACCTGGACGGATTCGTCATCCTTCGTTGACATCCGCGCCCGGTCGCACAAGGCGGTCGGGTTGCACGCGCGCGATATCATGCGGAGCCGGTCGCGCCCGCTCGCGCGCCGCCCCGGTCGAAGCACGGAACGAGGACCTGCCGTGGCACGCGCAATGTGGAAGGGAGCCATCCAGTTCGGGCTGGTGACCATCCCGGTCAAGCTCTACCTGGCGACGGAGTCGGATTACACGATCCGCTTCAACATGCTCCACGCGAAGGACCATTCGCGGATCCAGATGAAGACGTGGTGCCCGGTCGAGGACGAGGCGATCTCGCGCACGGACACGGTCAAGGGCTACGAGTACAGCCCCGGCGAGTACGTCGTGATCACCGACGAGGACCTCGAGAAGGTCCCGCTCAAGACGGTCCGGTCGATCGAGATCGAGCAGTTCACGAAGACCGACGACGAGGAGGCCGCCAGCACCCGCTTCGTCAAGCAGGCCTACTACATCGAGCCGGACAAGATCGGCCGGAAGCCCTTCTACCTCCTCCGCTCGGTGCTCCAGGAGGAGGGCCTGACGGCGATCTGCAAGGTCGTCATCAAGGACCGCGAAGCGCTCGCCGCGCTCGATCCGTTCGGCGACACGATGCTCCTGACCACGCTCCACTGGCCCGACGAGATCCGCTCGACCAAGGAGCTCGACCTGCCGGACGAGGAGTACGACTTCAAGCCGGCGGAGCTGGCGATGGCCCGGCAGCTCGTGTCGGCGATGACCGGCGAGTTCGACCCCGCGGAGTACAAGGACGAGTACCGCGACGCGCTGATGCAGGTCATCGAGTCGAAGATCGAGGGCCACGAGGTCAAGGCGCCGGAGCCGGCCGAGGAGACGGGCAAGCTCGTCGACCTGATGGCGGCGCTCGAGGCGTCGGTCAACGCGGCGAAGGCGGCCCGCGCCGGCGAGAAGCCCGTCAGCGTGGCCGAGGCCAAGAAGGCGCGCGAGGGCAAGGCCCAGCCGGCCGCGAAAGCGGCAGGGTCACGGTCGAAGCGGGCCGCGGCCGCCGACGACGAGGCTGAAACGGCGGCGCCGAAGCGGAAGCGCAAGACGGCCTGACGGTCGGGCCTCGTCGCGGCTCCGGACGCCGGAGCCGCCGCGCCGCGAACGCGGCAGACTGAGCGGCGATGCCGCTCGAGCACTACCGCCGCAAGCGCGACTTCGCAAAGACGCCGGAACCGGCCGGCGCGACCGCTCCGCCGACCGGCACGGGCCGGTTCGTCATCCAGCGCCATCGCGCGACGCGGCTCCACTACGACTTCCGCCTCGAGATCGAGGGCGTCCTCGTCAGCTGGGCCGTCCCCAAGGGCCTGACGCTCGACCCGGCTCACCGCCGGATGGCCGTCCACGTCGAGGACCACCCGATCGAGTACTTCGACTTCGAGGGCGTGATCCCGGCCAAGCAGTACGGCGCCGGCGACGTCATCGTCTGGGACTGGGGCACCTGGGAGCCCGAGGCCGAGACGCCCGATCCGCGCCAGGCGGTCGAGGACGGCGAGCTCAAGTTCGTCCTCCACGGCACGAAGGTCCGTGGCCGGTTCACGATCGTCCGGACGAGCCGCCGGCCGGGCAGCGCCCCGGCGACGGCCTTCGAAGATGACAGCGAGCAATGGCTCCTGATCAAGAAGCGCGACGCCGACGCGGTCGCGGGCTGGGACGCCGAGGACCATCCGCAGAGCGTCAAGACGGGCCGGACGAACGACGAGGTCAAGGCGAACCGCGACGCGATCTGGGTCAGCGAGCAACCGGCCGCCGTCGCGGAGATCGACCTGACCGGCGCGGTCGCGAAGCCGATGCCGGACCGGATCGAGCCGATGGCGGCGACGCTCGCGACGAAGGCATTCAGCGATCCCGACTGGCTGTTCGAGATCAAGTGGGACGGCTACCGCGTCGAGGCGGTCGTCCGCGACGGCAAGGTCAAGCTCTGGACCCGGAACCTGAAGGATGCCGAGACCTACTTCCCGAAGCTGCTCTCGCCACCGACCTGGATCGACGCGAAGGAGGCGATCGTCGACGGCGAGGTCGTGGCGCTCGACGAGGCGGGGCGGCCGGACTTCTCCTTGCTCCAGGAGCGGATCAGCGAGCGGCGGGTCGGCTCGACGGGCGGTTCGCCGAGCGCAGGGCCGCTGGTGTACCAGGTCTTCGACCTCCTCCACCTCGACGGCCGCTCCCTGCTCAACGTGCCGCTCGAGGATCGCAAGCGGCTCCTCCGCTCCGTGCTGCGCGAGACGTCCCGGGTCCGGTTCGCCGCCCATATCGAGGGCGAGGGCGAAGCCTTCATGGAGGCGGCTCGCCAGCGAGGCCTCGAGGGGGTCGTCGCCAAGCTCCGCCGGTCTCGATACGAGCCCGGGCGACGAACGCCTGCCTGGATCAAGATCAAGATCCGCCCGGAGCAGGAGCTCGTGGTCGGCGGCTGGACGCCGGGCGAGGGGAATGCGCGCGACCTGGGGGCGGTTGCCGTCGGCGTCTACGAGGACGGGAAGCTGCGGTTCGCCGGCAAGGTGGGGTCCGGCTTCAATGCCGCGACCCGGAAGCGGCTCCTCGCCGCGATGGAGCCGCTGGTCATCGACGCGCCGCCGTTCGATCCGCCGCCGCCGCGCGACTACCGCGGCCGCTGGGGCGGCGACCTGAACGGGATCACATGGATCCGACCTGAGCTCGTGATCCGCGCGGAGCTCGGCGGCTGGACGCGCGACGGGGTCGTCCGCCAGACGTCATTCAAGGGCATCGA
>OEKI01000275.1_pt2 | contig 10809 bp, 11 predicted proteins | sample 1503121 | NCBI WGS metagenome assembly OEKI01 (sample SAMEA104379569, study PRJEB20068) | metagenome | biome: 1000743; feature: 77; material: 1998 | place: USA | collected 2012 | depth 25 m | reverse complement strand
CCGGCGGAGGCCGGCGGACACGATCGGTCCTGCCATGCCTGGATCGCCCCGAGGACGACGGCCCCGTCCGGAGTCGCCGGCTGGACGCCCGCCAGCGCAGGGATGATGGACGCGGCCCGCGGGATCGTGGAGTCGAGCTGGATCTGGCGCAGCGTTCGGGTGCTGACGCCGCCGCTGCTCGCCGCCGCATCCAGCAGCTCCGTGATCCGCCGCGCCCGGTACCCCGGGTCCCACTCCTGGGCGATGAAATGCGGGTAGCTCGCGTCGACGGCCGCGTTGTTCGCGGTCACGATCATCCCTGTCGGCGGGTCCAGCTGCCACGGCAGGTCGGCGAACGGGATCGTCCCGGTCCAGTCGTGTGTGCCGTCGCTGCCGCTCCGGATGCGCTCGCCGTGATCGTTCGGATCCGCCCGGATCGGGATCCGCCCCGGCAGGACGTAGCCGATGTGTCCCTTCACGTCGGCGTAGACGAAGTTCTGGGACGGCGCGCCGTACGTCTCGAGCGCCTTGTGGAAGTCGTCGAAGGTCGCCGCGGTGTTGAGGTGGAGGATCGCGCCAAGGGTCCCGTCGACCGCCTCCGTGGCCGTCCAGCGAAGGGCGAGCAGCGGAGCGCCCTCGAGGCGGCTGTCGACGTCGTTGAGGATCGGCCCGTCGCGGGTCAGGCGGACGTCGAGCGTCTCGGGGTCGCCGCCGGCGATCTTGATCGTCTCCTCACGGACCTCGTACGGCACGGACTCGGCGCCGACGAGGTAGTGATCGGCGTTGGCCGGGTCGGGCGCGATGGAGAACAGGTCCTGGACGTCGGGATCGACGTTCGTCGCGCCCCACGCGATCTTCGCGTTGTGCCCGAGGACCACCCCCGGAATGCCCGGGAAGGAGACACCGACGACCTCGTAGGGGCACGCCGGCGTGACCTTCCGGCAGCGCAGCCCGTTCATGAACCACACCGACGGCATGCCGATGCCGAGGTGCGGATCGTTCGCGAGGAGCGCCGTCTTCGTGGTGGTTCGCGAGGGACCGACGACGAAGTCGTTCGAGCCGACCTGGTGATCCCCGGCGATCCCCTCGCCGGCGTCGAGGCCGGCGATCCCGAGGATCGACTGGCCGCTGGCCACCACGTCGCGCCAGGCGGCCGCCTCCGTGGCATCAAGCGGAGGCGCGGAGGCGGCGCTCGTCGCGGGGTCCGGTGGTCCTGACGCGGCCACGACCATGCCGCCAACCACGGGGCCCAATGCCGAGCCCGCTCCGCCCGAGCCTTTGAGTCCGCTCGGCGTGATCACCGGCATGTCGGCCGCGTACGGTGGGAACAGCTCGTCGGTCCTTGCGGGGTCGCCCACCTTCGCGTCCGCGAGCATCCGGAAGACCTCGGTGTCGTAGTTGCCGCCGAGCTGCCACGCCTGGACCTTCTGCCAGGCCAGCGTGTCGATCGGTGACCACGGCTCCAGCGGGTAACCCCCGATCCCCCCGATCCCGGCCTTCAGCCCCGTCACCACGAAGGGCAGCGAGAGCGAGCCCCCGTGGTCCCGGATCCAGGCGTTCACGCCATCGGCGTAGTCGTAGACGGCCGCGCGTGTGTCCGAAGACAGGGCGGCGAGGTCGCGCTCCGCCGACTGCCGCCAGCCCAGCGTCCGGATGAAGCGATCCTGGTCCAGCGTGCTCCGGCCGAACAGCTCCGACAGACGGCCCGACGAGATGTGACGCCAGACCTCCATCTGCCACATTCGCTCCTGGGCGTGGACGTAGCCCTGGGCCATGAACAGGTCGTGGGTCGAGTCCGCGTCGATCCAGGCGATCCCGGCCGCATCGCGGATCACCCGGACCGGCCCCTCGAGCCCGTCGAGCACCAGCGTTCCGTTCGTCGTCGGGAAGCCACGCATCGTCAGGATCGTCAGCAGCGCCCCGGTCCCGGCCAGGACCACGAGCAGGACGATGACGGCCAGCCACAGGACGCGCCTGACCACACCGACGACACGACGCACGGAGGGCCCTCACCTCACGGACCGGCGGGCACCGGACGCGGGCAGTGTGCCCCTTCGACGGCGCGGCCGTCAGCCCGTTTCGGGTCCGCCGGGGCCCCAGGCTCGGACGCCGCGGCGTCTCAGCGGGGCAGGAGCACTCCCAGGCCGCGCTCGGCCGCGCGCCGCACGATCGCGTCGCCGAAGACGAGATCGGCCAGGCCCACGCCGAGGTGCGTCACGAGAACGCGGCCACGAGGTGGCCGAGGCGTCCCGGCGGCGATCGCCTCGCCGAGCGTCGCCGCGGGATCCGGATAGCCATCGAACGCGCCCGCATCGCGGTTCGCGAGGAACTGTGCCCGCTCGTCGACGACGAACAGGGCGGCGTCGCGGGCGACGGCCGCGGCGACGTACGTCGCGTAGTCGACGGCGACGATGAGCGCGTCGGCGGTCAGCCAGTCGCCGGTCAGCGTCTGGCGCTGCTCCGGTGACGCAAAGGAGGCCACAGTGACGACGATGTCGGCCAAGGCGGTCGCGTCGCGAGCTGTCGCGACGGCGCGGGCGGCCCGTAGCCCTGGCGTCTGTTCGGCCTCGGCGGCGAGCGCGGTCGCCCGATCCGGGTGCCGGTCGAAGATCGTCAGCTCCGCGTCAGGCAGGACATGGCCGATCACCGGTAGATGGCTGCGGGCCTGGACGCCGGCGCCGAGGACGGCGACGCGGGGAGCGCGGCCGGCGACATGGCGCGCGAACCGGCCGATCGCGACCCCGCTGATCGCCGCGGTCCGCTCGGCAGTGATCGGCCCGGCATCGAGGATCGCCGCCGGGATCCCGGTCCGCGCGTCGGTCATGACGACGAGGCCATGGATCGCCGGCAGATCCTGCGCCCGGTTCTCTGGGAAGCCGGCGATCCACTTGATGCCGAGGAGGTCGCCGCGACCGTCCGGATCCTCGCCTCGCAGGAGCGCCGGCATCGCGTGGGCGAACGAGCCATCGGGTCGTGGATGGACGCCGATCTTCGCCGGCAGCTCGGCATCCTCGACGAGGGCGACCATCGTCCGCTCGGCCAGCCGGAGCCGCTCGGGCAGCGGCGGCATCGCCGCGACCACGTCCGCCGCGCTCAGATAGCGGAGCGGGGGCAGGTCCGGCGCCGTCATCGAGGCGAGTCTAGCGCCGGGTAGGATTCGGCCGATGATCACCGACCCGACCCTCAGCCTCGCGAACCTGCGCCTGGAACGCGACGCCATCCTCCTCTACGACGCGCTCGGCACGATCGAGAAGGACCCGTCGCGCGCGGGTGCCTTCCGCCGCATCGCCACCAACGAGCGGCGGCACGCCGAGGTCTGGGCCACGAAGCTGCGCGAGGCTGGCGTCGACGTCCCGCCGGCTCCGACGCGACCGCGGGCACGGGTCGCGGCGATCATCCTGCTGGCCCGGCTCTTCGGCACCCGAGCGGTCAGCGATCTGGTGACCGCCCTCGAAGGAGACGAGGAGGAAGCCTACGGCGAGCAGTCGTCGCCGGAGGTCGAGGCGATCGCGGCCGACGAGCGGGAGCACGCCGAGATCTGGCGACGCCTGAAGGATCCGAACTACCACCCGGATCGCGACATCGCCGACCGCGAGCGGTGGCATCGATCGGGACGGTCGGGGACGCTCCGGGCGGTGATCTTCGGGGTCAGCGACGGGCTCGTCTCGAACCTGGCCCTCGTGATGGGCGTTGCCGGCGCGGCCGGGGACCACGGCTCGTTCATCGTCCTCGCCGGGATCGCCGGCCTGCTCGCCGGCGCGTTCAGCATGGCCGCCGGCGAGTACATCTCGATGCAGAGCCAGCGGGAGCTGTTCGAGCGTCAGATCGAGCTGGAGCGGGCCGAGATGGAGGCGATGCCCGAGGAAGAGGAAGCCGAGATGGCCGCGCTCTACCGGTCGAAGGGCTTCCGTGAGGACGAGGCGAAGGCGATCGCCCATCGTCTGTTCGAGGACCCGGAGCGGGCGCTCGACCAGCTGATCCGCGAAGAGCTGGGCCTCGACCCCGACGAGCTGGGGTCGCCGCTTGGCGCGGCCGGTGGGTCGTTCGTCGCGTTCGCGCTCGGCGCGTTCGTGCCGGTCGTGCCCTACCTGCTGCTCGGGGGCGGCGCGGCGGCCTTCGCCGCGTCGATCGTCCTGAGCCTGGGGGCGCTGTTCGGGGTCGGTGCGGCGGTCAGCCTCCTGACGGGCCGCAGCGCGATCTTCTCGGGCGTCCGCCAGGTCGGCATCGGTGCCGCGGCCGCGATCGTCACGTTCGGCGTCGGCAGCCTGATCGGCGTGTCGGTCGCCGGCTGACGCGACGACTCGTGACCGCCCAGGACGTCGCTGCCCGCCTCAGAACGGAAGGGCTCCACCCCTCCCCGTGGTCGAACGGCCCGGGCGACCGCTACGGCGCACACGAGCACGGCTACGACAAGGTGATCGCGGTCGAGACCGGGTCGATCGTGTTCGGGCTGCCGGCGGTCGGTCGATCGGTGGAGCTCGCCGCCGGCGATCGCCTCGAGCTGCCGGCCGGGACGCGCCACGACGCCGTCGTCGGCGAGAGCGGCGTCACCTGCTGGGAGGCACACCTGCCGTCCGGCGCGTTGCTCGAGGTCGCGAGGCGAGCCGCCGGGGAGTGGTAGGTCTCGGGGGCCATCGGCCTCCCGGGAATCGAACGAGGTCCGGGACAGGGTCCAGGGCCTCGTGGGTTAGGCTATCGAGCCGAGCTCAGCGGATGCCGAAGCGCATCCACAGGGTGAGGTCGTCTCGAGGATCCGCTCCCGGACGCGGTTCCTCACGGCCCAGCAGGATGCTGACCACTGAGAACAGCGCCAGGAACGCGATTCCGACGGCAAACATCGTGTCCTCCGCTGCGTGATCGCCGCGGATCCGAGGACCCCACCACTGGCTGTGGCGGACCGGCGATCAAATGTTGTCTGATAACGGCATCATACCTTACACATCGGTGATCGTCGAGCGATCCGCCTCATGAATAGGGACTAGATGGCCGCATCTGAACGGATCAGTACGAATGACGCGCGGATCCTGGACATCCTCCAGCGCGATGGACGCCGATCCTATGCGGACCTCGGCGCCGAGGTCGGCATGACGGGTCCGTCGGCCCACGAACGCGTCAAGAAGCTCGAGGCGCGAGGCGTGATCCAGGGCTATGCCGCGCTCGTCGATCCCGCCGCGATCGGCTACGACATCCTCGCCTTCAGCTGGATCACCCAGGCGCCCGGGACGACCTCGGCCGACTTGACCGATGCGTTCGCCGGCATCCCCGAGATCGAGGAGTGCCACCACATCACCGGCGAGGCCGACTACCTGATCAAGGTCCGGGCGCGGAACACCCGCGACCTGGAGCGGGTCCTGCGCCAGGTGCAGGCGACCCCGAACGTGTTCCAGACCGAGACGGACGTGGTCTTCTCGAGCGGATTCGAGCGTCGGGCGCTTCGCGTCCCGAGCGAAACCGACGAGGGCGGGAGAGCGTAGGGGTGGCAGAGGACCGCCGGCCGCGCGACGAGGCTACCCTCGTCCGCGAGGTCGTAGGTGGGTCGCAGGACGCGCTGGCGGCGATCTATGACCGTCACGTCGACGCGGTCTACGCGACGGCCAGCCGGCTGACCGCGGATCGACAGATCGCCGAGGAGGTAGTCCAGGAAACGTTCCTCGCCTTGTGGAACCGAGCGGAGCTGTTCGACCCCCGCGTGGGGTCGCTGGCGGCGTGGCTCCATACGATCGCCCGGAACCGGACGGTCGACCGGCTCCGTGCCGCGGGACGCCGGCCCAATCTCGTCCCGCTGTCGGCGGCGAGTGGTGCCGACGAGCAGGACTCCGCGGCGCTCGATCGGCTCGTCGGCAGCGGGACCGTCCTCGGCGGCGCGGAGATCGGCCGCGGCCCCGAGGGTGAGCTGGCGGCCACCGAGCTCCGTCAGGTCCTGCGAAACGCACTCGCCGACCTGCCGGAGTCGGAGCGGACGGCGATCGTCCTCGCGTACCGCGAGGAACTGACGCAGACCGAGATCGCCGAGCGGCTCGGCTGGCCGCTGGGCACCGTCAAGACGCGAACACGGCGGGCGCTGCTGCGATTGCGGGAGGCTCTGGCCGACGAGCTGGGGTCGCCCGGACCGGCGCCCGTGCCGGTGCGAATCGGGGATCGGACCGAACGATGATGGGAGCGATGGATCACGACGAGGTGCGGGAGCTGCTCCAGGACGCCGCGATCGAACCGGGCGGCCTGGATCGGCTCATGGCCGGCGACACGCCGACGGCGGCGGTCGTCGCGGGCCATCTCGCGGGCTGCCCGGACTGTTCCGAGGAGATGGAGCGGCTCCGGCGATCGGTCGGTGTCATCCGGCCGGCCGTCCAGGCCGTACCGCCGCCCGAGCTCCGCCAGAAGACGCTCGACTACGTGGCGGCGCTCGGTCGTCCCCGAGGCGTGGCGTCGGCCGCAGCCGCCAGCGGCTCCGTGCGACCGGGGCTGGTCTCAGGCAATCGTCTCCGGACCCTCGCCGCCCTCGCCGCGGCGCTGATCGTGGCGGTCACCGGAACCGCGCTCGTCGTTGATGGCGGTCGCGATGCCGTCGTGCGCGGCCAGGCGGCGGAGATCGAGGCGCTCGGCGATGTCGCGCGCTGGACGATCCGGGTCGACGGCCGGCCGGATGTGCGGCGCGTGGACCTCGCCTCGACGAGCGGCGGAGCCACGACGGGCACGCTGCTGTTCTCGCCTTCCTCGACGGAGCTCGTCGTGGTGTCCGAGGACCTCGCGGCGCCTCCCGCCAACCACGAATACCGGTGCTGGGTCGACGTCGGCGGCAGCCGACGACCGATCGGGAAGATGTTCTTCGGCGGCGACCTGGCCTACTGGGTCGGGGACGTGCCGGACGTGGCCGGCCTGCCGGTCGATGCCAAGTTCGGCGTTTCGCTCATCGACCTGGGCGCGCAGGGCGTCCCCGGGCAACCCGTTCTCACGGGGATCGGCTGAGCTCCTCGCGACCGGCGACCTCGTCGGGCGAGCCGGTGGCGGCCGTCCGCGGCGCATCCGTCGCCGGGTGCGCCATCGCCGGCCGCGGCGCTGACGTCGCGTCGTAGGAGGTCCGGAGAGGCTCGGGATCGCCCGACCCAGCCGTCCGGAAAAACGGCTCGGGCTGGGTCACCGGCTCGATCACCGGCTCGGCCTCGTCCTCCGGTTCATCTGGCGGCGGCGCCCCGAGGTACGACCGGTGGAGGTCAAGGACCTCGAGCACATCCGCGGCGCTCACCCGCCGCCCCTGGTCGTGAAGCGCCTCGGCGATCCAGCGCGCCTCGCTCGCGCGTTCGCGGTCGGAGACGTCCGCGTCCCGGCGCGCACTGTCGGCGAGGATCAGCCAGACGAGGCCGGCGCCGATCACCAACCCGACGATGAGCAGCCACCAGTTGAACTCCGCGTTCACCGGGCGAGAGTACAGGGAAGCGTCGCCGAGCCGCGCCGAGCGGGCCGGCCCTACACTCGGCAGCCATGATCGACATCACCCCCGATCCGGTCTTCATCCGGATCCTCGGCTTCCCGGTCTACTGGTATGGGATCGCCTACGCCGTCGGGCTGGCCGCCGTCTACCTCGTCCTGATCCGGGAGGCTCGATTCCGGGGACTCGACGAGACGCTCATCGGGACCGGGATGATCGTCGTCGCGGTCGCGGCGCTGATCGGCGGGCGGCTGTACCACGTCATCGACCAGTGGCAGCTCTACAAGGACAACCCGATCACCGCGATCCTGCCGATCGCCCGCCAACCGAACGGGACGTATACGTTCGCCGGGTTCACGGGTCTCGGGGTGCCCGGCGGGATCCTCACGGGCACTGTTGCCGGGGTTCTCTATGCGCGGCGCCTCGGGCAGGATGTCTGGCGCTGGTCGGACGTCGTCGCGCCGGGTCTCTTCGTCATGCAGGCGATCGGGCGCTGGGGGAACTTCTTCAACCAGGAGCTGTACGGGCCGCCGACGACGCTCCCGTGGGGGATCAAGATCGACTGCGCCCATCGGATCGCCGACTACGCGTGCGGGCCGGCCTTCCCCGAGACCACGCACTTCCACCCGCTGTTTCTCTACGAGTCGCTGTCGGGCATCCTTGGAGCGATCGTCCTGATCTGGCTCGCACGGCGCTGGTCGTCGCGGCTCGTCGCCGGCGATCTGCTGCTGATCTTCTTCGTCTGGTACGGCCTGACGCGGTTCACGCTCGAGGGGCTGCGCCACGGCAACTGGACGTTCTTCGGCATCCCGACCGCCCAGATCGTCACGCTCGCCTTCGTGCTCGCCGGCCTCATCGGGCTGTGGTACCGGCACGGGCCGGGACGGCCGGCTGAGACCGCCGCCGACCTCCTACCAGAACGCGGCACCGCGCCGTCGCCCGAGGATGACGAGGAGGCCTTCTGGGCCGACGACGAAGACGCCGACGCAGACGAGGAGGCGCCCGACGAGGGCGAGCTCGATGACGACGTCGACCCTGCGAAGCGAAACGAGTCGCCGGACCGATCGTCCTCCTGATGTGACCACCGCCGCCGATCCGAGCCCGCGCCCCGCCCGGCACCGGCCACCGCCGGGGCGTCTGTCGCCGCAGGCGCTCGCCGACGCGCGTGGGGGCGCCGTCGAAGGCCTCGCCTGGCTCGGCCGGACGCCGGAGGCGAAGGCGTCGATCTTCTATCGCCTCGTCCGGCTGTTCGCCCGGTTGGTCCTGTTCGGTCTCTTCCGGTTCCGGATCGAGACCTCCGGCCAGGAGCACCTGCCGCGCGGCGGCATCCTCCTCGTCGGCGCGGCCCACCGCGGCTGGATGGACCCGTTCCTCGTGATCCACGCCCTGCCGGTCCAACCCCGGGTCTGGTTCCTCGGCAGCGCCCCCTCGACGTTCACGAGTCGCTGGCGCGAGGTGCTGGTCCACCGCCTCGGCGGGTTGCTCCCCGTGTGGCGGGGTGGGATCGGGGCCGATCCGCACGTCGCGTCGGCGCGGGCGGTCATCGGGAACGGCGCAGTCTTTGCCCAGATGCCGGAAGGCACCGTCAGCGGACCCGCCGGCCGGATCGGGCCGTTCCGCGTCGGCTGGGCCGTGATCGCGCTGCGGACGGGCGCCCCGATCGTGCCGTTCGCGATGGTCGGAACCGAGGAGCTCTACCTCGGACGACGGATGGTCTCGCGGGTCCTGGCGCCGACCTCCATCGCCGGCCTGCTCGGCCCGGACTGGGACGGCCAGATCCCCGAGCCGGGCACCCGGGCGGAGCTCGACCTCGCCAAGCGGCTGAGCACCGCGCTGGAGGGCGTCCTGGGTCCAGTGGTGCTGGAGCTCCATCCCCAAACCGTCGACCCGCCGACCCACCCACGCCGGCTCCGCCGGCGGCTGACCTGGCTACTGCTGCGCCCGGGCCGCCTCGACCGCGACGCCCCGTCTCCAATTCCTTAGACAGTCCGCGGCAGCGGCTCGACCCGTCCGACTGCCGGAGTGCGCGTCGGGCGAGCTCAGGCAGCGTCCGGCGCACGCCGCCCGGCTATCCTCGGCTCGTGCAGTACGCCGAGTCGATCCTCGACCTCGTCGGCGGGACACCGCTCGTCCGGCTGAGCCGGGTCACGCGGGATCTCGGTCCAGTCGACCGCCAGCCGCTCATCCTGGCGAAGCTGGAGATGCTGAACCCGGGCGGCTCCGTGAAGGACCGGATCGGGCTGCCGATGATCGAGGCGGCCGAGGCGGCCGGGTTGCTCAAGCCCGGCGGCACGATCATCGAGCCGACGTCGGGCAACACTGGCCACGGCCTCGCGATCGCCGCCGCGCTCAAGGGCTACCGCTGCATCTTCGTGATGGCCGACAAGCAGTCGACCGAGAAGCAGGCGCTCCTCCGTGCCTACGGCGCGGAGGTCGTGCTCTGTCCGACGAACGTCGACCCGGAGTCGCCGGAGTCGTACTACTCCGTCGCGGCCCGGCTCGCACGCGACATCCCCGGCGCGTTCAAGCCCGACCAGTACTGGAACATGGAGAACCCGACGGCACACCAGAAGACGACCGGACCGGAGATCTGGGAACAGACGAATGGCGAGGTGACCCACTTCGTCGCGAGCGTCGGGACCGGCGGCACGATCTCCGGAGCCGGCCACTACCTCCGCGAGCAAAAGCCGGACGTCGTGATCGTGGGCGCGGATCCGGAGGGCTCGGTCCTCTCGGGTGACACAGCGCGGCCGTACCTGACGGAAGGCGTCGGCGAGGACTTCTTCCCGGGGACGTACGACCCCGCGGTGGTCGACCGTTGGATCCGCGTCAGCGACCGCGACGCGTTCGCCGCTGCCCGCCGCCTGACACGCGAGGAGGGCATCCTCGCGGGCGGGTCGTGCGGGACGGCGCTCGTCGCCGCGCTGGAGGTTGCCCGCGAGCTCACCCGGGCCGGCGAGGGCGCGGGAAAGGTCATCGTCGTCCTGTTGCCGGACAGCGGTCGGAGCTACCTCTCCAAGGTCTACAACGACGAATGGATGCGGGCGAACGGGCTCCTGGCGACGACCGGCGCGATGGCCCGCGTCTCCGACTTGCTGGCCGACCGCCATCACGAGGTGGAACGGCCGTCCGTCGTGGTCGCGCGGACGACGGAGCGGGTCGGGGCCATCATCGAGCGCCTCCAGGAGTACGGGATCTCGCAGATGCCCGTCTCCGAGGACGCTGCCGGTGATGCCGTCGCCGGGATCGTCGGATCGATCCACGAGAAGGGCCTGCTGGATCGTGCGTTCCGCGATCCCACGATCGTCGAGCGAACGGTCGGCGAGGTCATGGAGCCGCCGCTGCCCCTGGTCGACGCGTCGGCCACCCTGGACGATGCGTTCGCGTTGCTGAGCGGCGGGTCG